>Ga0265295_1008978_pt1 | contig 10897 bp, 10 predicted proteins | sample Munlansysbiofilm_FD_192503 | JGI IMG/M metagenome (GOLD analysis project Ga0265295, IMG submission 192503) | Leachate microbial communities from a municipal landfill in Southern Ontario, Canada - Methane capture system biofilm | ecosystem: Engineered > Solid waste > Landfill > Unclassified ... | reverse complement strand
AGAAAGAAAATAAAAAAGAAAGGGAATATAAAAGAATTAATCTTTATTGTATATATTAATTAGTTCTACATAGGACTCTTTCACAATTATTTTATAGATAATATATATCGGGATTGCGAGTACCATTCCGAGAGGACCTAAAAGTTTGGACGCTGCAAGGGTCAGGATCACACTTAAGAGAGGGTTAATATTTACTTTTTCTGAGATCATGAAAGGAATGAGGTAGAGGTTATCAATAGTCTGGGCAATGACGACGGTTATTACTGCAAAAAGGGCTGTCATCAGGCTGTCTATATAGCCTATAATAACCGGAGGGATTGCTCCCAGGATAGGACCGATATAAGGAATAATATTCAGAAAACCTGCCAGAATGCCCAGAAAAAGCCACCCATCAAGACCTCCGAGATAAAATCCGATACAGCAAATAAGACCTATGATAGCCGACTCAAGCATTTTAGCACTGAAAAAATCCTCCAGCTCACGGCCAATGCTTTCTAAAGCCCTGAGAATTCCATCTGCATGTTCGGGAGGGGCATAAGCATGAATATAATCCCCTATCTTGTTATGGTGCTTGAAATACATGCCAAACATTAGAGGGATTACCAGCACTCCGGTAAGGAAATAGTAAGAAACTTTTGAAACTAGATCCGTAATCCCGGAAAAGATGGTGTTTCCTATCTTTTGCAGGTCTTCAGGTTTTATAAGGCCGGAATCTGCAAGCTTTGAAAGCTCGGACTCGTGCTCGGTAAAAAGGGCTGAGGCTCCGCTTGCATAGTCCTGCTGTATGTTGCCTATGTCCCCTATAAGGGCTCCAATGCCCTGAACCTGGCTGCTGAGGAAAAACAGGACCAGAAGCCCCGAACCTGTAAGCAGGATCAAGCCAACTGTTTTTCTGTTGCAGTTCGGAAACCTGTCCATGCACCTGTTAAATATCTCTATTACTTTTTCCACAATCAGGATAAGGATTGCTCCTGCAATAAGAACTATGAAAATGTCTTCAAAATAGAAGAGAATTGCGAAAAATAAGACAAAAAGTATGGTTGTCAATGCCAGAAACTGCCATATGTTCCTGTTGGTGCTGAGAGGCATGCGTTCCTACCTTTAAATTTCTATCCGGATATTATTAAACTATTTATGAATCTAAGATTTTTAGTTTCCAGATAGTTCTCTGAAAATATAAATAGTAGCTCCTTTGAGTTAAAGAACAGTCTCTTTAAATAATTCATTGAGTTAAAGAATGATCTCTTTATAATTATTTGAGTTAAAGAATGGCATTTTTAAGTCAAAGAGTAATTCCTTTGAGTCCACAAATATATAGAATAGGACTTACGCGGTTGAACTGAAAAACGATGGCGTAAAACCTTCAACTATCTAAACTATGGTTTCAACATCAATGCCTATTGGTCTTGATTTTAAATCTCAAGTGCGTAAGTCCTATAGAAAAGAAAAAAATCAGAAGTTATACTCATGTACCGGAAAAAGCTCTGTAAAAAGAGATGGATTTGTAAAAAGAGATGGATTTGTAAAAAGAGATAAATCTGTAGAAAGAGATAGCTTTGTAAAAAGAGATTATTCGCCTTTCATTTTTTCAATCATTCTTTTGTTCAGGCATTCCAAATTTCAATCATTCTTATTTATCAGACTTCTATCTTATCAGACTTCTATCTTATCAGACTTCTATCTTATCAGACTTCTATCTTATCAGACTTCTATCTTATCAGACTTCTATCTTATCAGACTTCTATCTTATCAGACTTCTATCTTATCAGACCTTAATCCTTTCTCTATAAAAACCTTCAGAAACAAAATCACTGTTTCCGGGATTCAGGGAATTCAGTTCACTGGCAGTTTCCCTTAAAAAGAGCAAAAAATCCGACTTTAACCTTAAAATGAGCTCTTCTGGCTGGATGCAGCAAAAAATGGTTGGTTCACCTTCGATTATTCTGACATAACCTTTTTTCTCCATCGTTCTGAGAGTTCCATATATCTTGGGTCTCGGAACTCCCGCATTTTCGGCAATTTCACTTGCCTTTGCCTGTTTCAGGCAGACAAGACTCGAATAAACCTTGGCTTCGTTGCCGGTAAAACCCAATTTCTGAAGGTTCTCAATAAGCTTAAGAGTCATTCAGGCTTCCTCCTTCTTAATGTTCCGGGATCTGATCTAACTGAAAATTTCATTATCCAGCGATTCTATTACCTCTTAAATTCCCTCAAGAATTTTGCTGTCTTTAAAGAATATTATTTATTAAACTCTCCATCTACTATACTGTCACCTTAAGCCGGCAGCTCTGCTTGCTTCTATTTTTCCCAGGATTCTTACCATGGTCTCAAGGCTTTCCATATAACTCTCAATGTCCTCATCATCGACAAACTGAAGCAACTCTTCAGATATTTCAGTGGTAATCTGGCTTAAGTCATTATAATAGTCAAGCCCTTTTTCAGTCAAAGAAACAAGCACTTTTCTCCTGTCATTGGTGTCGGTTTTTCTGAAAACGATCCCCTTCTTTTCCAGGTCGTCAACCATCCTTGTTAAACTGCTCTTATCCATTCCTGTATACTTTCCAAGAGTGGAGGGCATAATTTCTCCTTCAATTCCCATGATCTTAATTACAATGGGCTGGTTCTTGCTCAGTTCCCTGAACTTGCCTGCTGTTTTTTTCTGAAAGGTCTGCTCAAAAATCAGGTTAGCAAGAGCGTCCCTTTCCACTGATAACAGAATTATCTTACTCAGTATTGCCTCATCCATTTTTACCATTCCTTTTTAGCGTACCTGGCCAATCCCCATGAAAAATAACCTGTAACTTCCGGGACTATAACAAACTACCATGAATAAACAAATCTCCACGAATAAATTGAATTTACAATTATACAAAATCATATAATTGATAATCATACAGTTGATAAATCAACTAATATTAGATACTATATAAGTATTTCGACATTATCGATCCGGTCTTAAAAGTCAAACCTGAAAATTGAACACAATATAAAACCCATCTTAATTCCTGAACCTGCTCTGTACTTGATTTATATAGTACCTTCAAAGGCCTGTCTGGTGACATCCAGAGTCGAAAGAATGATAGAAAAATCCGGAACCTTCAATGAAGTTCACTGCAATAAGTATTCAGTTCGTCCTCCTGAGCGAAGCGAAAAGGACAGCGGACTGAAGAGACGCAAATCTGCCGAAAAGGAAAGAGTACTGTAGAGCCGCAACTCTGCCGGAAAGGACCCCGTTCTCCTGAAGCAGAATTCGGGCAAACAGGACTCCTTCTTCCCGATACAGGACTCAGGCGAGAAAAAAGAGCTTGAATCACGACTTATCCGGCACTCAGGTCTCGATTCATAAGTTCACAGGGATAAGTTCACAGGGATAAGTTCACAGGGCAGCGAATAAGTCTGATTTCATGCTCTTTTCTTCTCCGGGCGGTGAGTTTATCCGACCCGTGCCATTCAGGTAACTGAATATTTTGCCCTCAGGTTTTTCATGAAAACCCCAATTTTCTCCAGTATTCCGGGCTTTTTTCCTCCCTGGCTGTCCATGAGGACTATCAGGGGTGGGAAAATAACGAAGGTTACAACCAGTGCCAGGAGGACATCTATGACAGTCACCAGTCCGAAATTACTTATCATGGGGAAAGGTGAAAATATAAGGGCTGCAAACCCGAAAACTGTTGTGGCTCCCGAAGCGATAAGGGCAGTGCCAGTGGTGGAAGAAGCCTGGAAAATAGCTTCCACAGGGCTCATTCCAGCATTCTTTTCTTCAAAATAACGTTCCATCATAAGGATCGCATATTCAGAGCCCACTCCAAGAATCAGCGCACCCATAACTGCAGTCATTGGGTTATAGGCAATTCCAAGCCCTTCCATGACAAGGCCTGACCATCCGATTACCACCAGCATCGGGATAATGGGAGAAAGAGCCTTTACGATGTTCCTGTAAACAACCAGGAGACCCACAAATACCAGGAAAACACCTAGTAAAGTCATCTGACTTCTGCCTGTTGTGAGCCCGGCAAGCATATCAATAATAACTACAGAGTTTCCCGTAACCGTAACCGAAACTCCGGGAGGCGGCTGCAACCATTGTATATCCTGCAGGATAATATCCCTGAGCTCTTTAATTCCTGCAACTTCAAGGTCTGCCATTGCGTTTCCTATATCGAGGTCGATATGAAGCAGCTGACCTCCTTCTATGTATTGCTGTTTCTGGCTTGCGGGGATTTCGTCATATATCGCCTGAATTTCCTCCGAAGTCTCGGGAATTATCCCGCTGTTTCGTTCTTTTACGAGATCTACAATGCTTGAGGCACTATGAACATGCCCTCTGTTTTCAACCTCGTGCCGGCAAAACTCATCTATCCACCTCAGCAACTCCGGATCACTTGTATCTTTTACTCTCAGGATAACATTCAGGTGGTCCCCAGACCCCGATAATATATTCTGCATGTTTTTATAATTGATCAGGGAAGGCATGTCCTGAGGGATAAAGGAATTGGTGTCTGTCTGGATGGGAATTGACTGGTCAACATAAAGCCCTGCACAGCAGGTAAAAAGGGCAAATATAAGGACCAGTGTAGAATATTTGAGCGTAAGACCAGTGATTTTTCTCAGGATTTTTTCAATTATTCCAGGTTCACGCTCTCCAGTGACGGAAATAGAACCATATCCAGAATATTCAGAATTTTTGGAGTCTGATTCTAACCCGTGATCTTCACTATCGTCCGCTTTGCTCTTTTTTAATTTCTTCATAAATAATCCATACGGATTCTTTCGAGAGATCCAGTCAAAACTGTAAAGGGTAATCAGCCCGAAAAAGAGTGAAGAAATGTAACACATGATTACACCTATGAGCAGGAGTTTTCCAAAGTCCTGGATCATAGGGACAACAGAAGTAAATAGAGAGATAAAACCGAGAGCTGTCATTACAAGAGCTATCAACACTGCAGGTGCTGTGTTCTTGACCGTAGATACAAGAGCCTGAGAAGAAGTTTTTCCTGCCCGGATCTCCTCTTCCATCCTGTTGTGGAACTGAATAGAATAGTCGATTCCAATGCCTATCAATACTGGAAAAGCTGCCATTGAAACCATTGTCATAGGCACTCCGAGATACCCCATGACCCCGAAAGTAAAAAGGACTCCTAACAATACAACAGGGAGCGGAAGCAGTCCCCACCTGACATTCCTGAACACAAGTAAAAGTACGACCACCATAAGTATCCCGGCAATTCCCAGAAGAGTGCCCATACTGGTCCCCATCTCACTTTGAATGTCAAGCATCAGGGAAGGCTTGCCTGTAAGAGTCAATTTATAGCCAGGAGGAAATTCAGCTCCTTCCAGCGCGAGTTCTATGTTATTGATCATGTCTTCCTGCTGCTGGTTTGTGCTGTCCCCTTCTATCTGAATAATTATGAGCGCATGGGTTTTATCAATTACCAGGTTTTTGAAATACTCCGGGTATCTCTCCATCATTTCCCGGATTTCACGGTCAGAATCCGGAATCTTTAACCTCCCCGACTCTGCATAATTAATTTGCTTTATAATGGAAGCAGGACTTGAAACTGTGGTGACTCCGGGAACAATAAGGACCTGCTGCTCGAGAAGGTCGGCAGCTTTCATGATAGCCCGGGTACCCACATCATTTCCCTCAACCATCAATATGATGCTATCCGTGCTGAAAGTTTTCAGGAAAAGATGGTCATAGTCCTTGTATAGCTGCGAATCTTTTGATACCTGGGTCTCGGTTCCAGATGCCATTTCAATATACTGGGCACCCTGCAGGGAAAGAAGGATCAGCAAAAATACAAGGGCCATTGTAACCTTACGGTTATTCAGAATAAAAAATCCCATTTTTTCAAAAACGTTTTTTATAAGAAATCCCCCTGAGGAGGCTGTTTTTCACTTAGGTATGTTTTTCAGTCAGGTTTGTTACGGATTACAGTATATTTTATCCGGGATTCGGGTTTTACTGCACTTGATATTATTTACCATTTGATATTGAGGAATCAATTTTCCTCAAAACTCGAAGCATTGTTTCAAGGCTATTTTCAAAATCCCGGAAGTCCTGCTCCCCAGCTAACCCCAGGAGCTCCACAGACATCTCCTCGCTTATTTTATTCAGTATTTCGGAACACTTTTCCCCTTTTTCAGTCAGGGAAACGAGGACTTTCCTGCGGTCTTCAGGGTCGTTATTTCTCCGGACAAACCCTTTTTCTTCAAGAGAATCCACCATCCTTGAAAGGCTGCTGCGGTCCATGCCCATATATATCCCTATAGTTGAGGGCATAATTTCCTTTTCCAGCCCGATTATCATGAGGGCAGCAGGTTGATTTTTGCTGAGTTCTTTAAGTTCGGCGTTTTTGGATGCAGCTATTTTTTTAAAAAACATTTCTTCAAACAATTTGCTGTGAAGTGCCCGGAATTCAAGGTCCATCAACCTTATCTTCTTAATTCTTTCGGGGTCCATTTTTCCTCCAGGGTCCTAAAGCAGGAGTTAATAATATACCGGCAGGTGAAATTTGATTATAGTAGGAAGATAGTTCGTATTTGGATTGATGAAAATTCATCAAAAATGTAGTAATCGAGACGATTCAATACTATTTAAAAATATCCATCAGCAAAATTTGCCTGCATTTTTGGAAGAAATGCTCCTCATTATCAAACATTGGGAAAAGTAAGGTGATGAGAGTATAGTTGCACCTGAAATATTGTGCTTTTTTCCCGTTGCCAGAAACAGATTTATATTAGCCCTCTAAAAATGAATACAGAAGTGTAAATTTCAGGAATGCCTGGAAAATCAGATACTTTTCATTGTTTGATTATTCGAAATTTATGGAGCCCCGAATATCCGAAAAAATCTAATCACTTAAAGTCCCTGAAGTCGGAATCTTAAAAGTGAAATGCTGAGAAGGTTGAACTTGCCTGAAACTTTGCAGGTATGATGTTCCTGAAAACCTGGCAGTCTGGTAAGATAAGGGAGTTTATCCAGATGTATGAACTGAAAATTGCTTTAAGGCAGATATTATCCAGAAAAAAGCAGACCCTTTTTGCTATACTTGCCGTTGCTCTGGCAGTTGCCGTTATCACAGTGATGATGGCAATGCTTTCAGGTTTTCAGGACGAGCTTGTAAGGTCAAGCATCGAAAATAACCCCCATATCGTTATCAGTCCTCAGGATGAGGGAGAAGAGTTCATCCATCTTTACAGGTACACCTCAGCTTTAATTGCTAAAAAAGAAGGGGTTATAGCCGTATCCCCCAAATACCTGGGCCAGGCTGCGCTTGAATATCGGGACAATGCCGAAGGTGTTTCACTTCAGGGAGTTAACCCTGAATCCGAAGAGAACGTTATGAGGGTAAATAAAGACGTTATAGAAGGAGACCTCCTGACCCTTGTCCATACGAAGTACGGAATCCTTCTCGGTGACAGGCTTGCGGAAAATCTTGAGGTCCATATAGGGGATAGGGTGGACGTTGTTTTTCCAGGATCGCAGACAACTTCCTTTAAGGTGGTAGGCCTGGTTCATACCGGTACTGCTGCAGATGAAACCATAGCCTATGCAAGACTGGATTCAGTACAGGACTTTTTCAATGAACCCGGAGTAGTAAGCACCATAGGGGTAAGGGTTGCAGATCCTTACCAGGCAAACGTTATCGCATCTTCGATTGAGAGGGAAACCGGGCTGAATGCAGTAAGCTGGAGTGAAGCAAACGCCGAAATCCTCGGGCTTCTGGAAACCCAGATGGTTTTTGTAAATATTTTTTACCTCCTCATTTACGGGATTGCAGGCTTTGGGATTGCAAACACCCTTATTACCATTGTTGCCCAGAGGACAAGGGAAATAGGAATCCTGAAAGCTATGGGAGCCTCGCAAAAAAGCATAATGGTGATATTTATTTTCCAGTCACTGGTTCTCGGAGCCATAGGCCTGGTCCTCGGCACGGTTCTGGGTTATATTACAATTGTTGCGCTTCAGAACTATAAAATAGAGGTCCCTCAGGAGATGTATTTCGGGCTTCAGACCCTGCCCCTTGAAGTAGAAGCACTCAATTTTGTATATGCCGCTTTCTTTGCTTTCATCGTCAACATCCTCTCAGGGATTTATCCTGCGCGCAAAGCCTCAAAACTCGACCCTGTAAAAGCTATTGAAAGCGCCTGAAAAAGAGAGATTATGAAAGCTATCGAGAGTCCCTGAACAGGAGAGATTATAATCCTCAACAATTTAAGTTCTGAAATGGCCTGATTCGTCAGAGAATTCCTATCATTTCCAGCCCCACGTAGATCATGAGAAGTACAAAAAGATGCTTCAGGTACTCGGGATTTACGATATGAGCTATATCTGCCCCTTTTCTTGCCGCAAAAAAACCGGGAATTGCCAGCAGAACCCAGTTAAGAAGATTTATATATCCAAGGGAATAAGGCGGAAGTCCAGGCTGGCCCCATCCGTGGATTATGTATCCAAGTGAGCCTCCAAAGGATGTGAACATTATTACCGCAGCCGAAGTCCCTACAGCTTTCAACATGTCAAAATGCAGGAAAATCAACATAATGGGGATTCCAATTACTCCTCCTCCTATTCCGAGAAGCCCGGAAAAAAAGCCTATGAGGATACCGGCAAAGATGTAAGAGAGTTTTCTGGTGCTTATCTCTTCTGTTTCTTTTGCAGCAGGTGTTTTATAGGTCCTGACCGCTCCGATAATGACCACAATACCAAAGGTTGTGCTCAGTACGGATGCAGGAAGATAAGAGGCTACAGCCGAACCCCCGAAACTGGCAACCGACCCGAAAATTCCCATAAGAGTTGCCTGCCTCCATAGCACAGCCTTCTTCCGCTGGTACTTCAGAGTTACACTGATGGAATTTAACAGGATTACAAAAAGGCTTGTTCCGAGAGCTATCCTTATGGCAATGTCAGGATGAAGCCCGTTTTCCTGCAAAAGCCAGTACTGGACCGGGAACATAATAAAACCCCCTCCTACTCCCAGCAAGCCTGAAATCACACCTGTAAATGCGCCTGTGAGAAAGAGGGTTACAATATAAAGAGGCTCTACAGAAGTCATTTTAATATCCTGATTTTCAGTATTCTATTTTCGGGATATAAGGACAGTTCTCAGGTTAAGGACATTCCTTTAATTAAGAAATAACTCGGATTAAGAACAGGTTTCAGGTCTCTTTTTACATGGGATTTGCAGCTTATTTGAGTTAATAGTATCGTACTGGAAATATACAGTACTGCCGCTTATCGTTAGACGGAAAAACCCGGAGCTTGCAGAGAAGTCATACTTGAAGGGATAAATCATGGGTTAAGAGGGTGACTGTTTCTCTTAAATAATTTACCCATGAAAAGTCTTTTTTTCTGCGCAACAGATATTTAAAATGAATTGTAAGTTATTATCCAGAAGCAGGTTTACAAACGTTTACCATAATCAGTTAACCATACCGGCTTTATAATTCTACGAAAACCGGGTTAAAGAGGCGCTTTTATGATAAAAATAGATTTACACGGTACATACAACCTTTATTATGCGATTCTTGGAATGCGGAACCCCATGAATTCCTGGCACCTTATGGACAGCAGCGAGCCTGATCAGGCAGGGAACTGCACAATCGGGGAAAAAGACCTTAACCTTGCCCAGCGTCTGACTCTCGCAGGAAACGAGCACGGCAAGTTTCTCCGGTTCATTACGGTCTGTTTTGACCTCACAGCTCCCCTTTACTGGTGGAAAGAGTTTGATACATACAAGTTTACGGAAAAGAATTCAACCTCAACAATGCATAAGCTTACAAGCAGGGACCTTGCTCCTCATGATTTTTCTTTTGATGAGATGACCGAATACAGGAACACACAGATAAGACACCTGAATGACCTTATCAAGGCCTACAAATCGCGTGAAGGAGACAGCGAGGAGGACAATGCTTACCGGAAAGCAGTTTTCAGGGAGCTTGTTCAGGACCTTCCGAGCGCTTACATGCAGAAGAGGACAGTCATAACAAACTATGCCGAACTCAGGAACATTTATTTCCAGCGCCGCCACCACAAGCTTGATGAGTGGAGAGAGTTCTGTGACTGGATGAAAGAAAATCTTCCTTATGCACGGGAACTTATCTGCATAGAAAAAGATTAAAACAGAAGATGGATATGAAAATAACAGTTAAAAGTAGTTTTTCAGGGTTTTAAAAACCCTGTTTCTATCTTCTATTTCAAATTTTTTTAAAATTCCCTTTTATCTATATCAGTATAATATATTATAAAATATATTGTAATATGCTACAATATACTATAATATACTATAATAGACTATAATAGACTATAATAGACTATAATAGACTATAATAGACTACAATATAATATAATATAATATAATATACTACAATACGTCACATTATTATTTTAATAGTCTATTGGATTTATTCCATTTTTGATATTTACTTCCACGCCGAACTAAAAATAGTGAGTTCAGGCTGCAATATCAAAAGGATAAATTTCCTCCCATCTATCTCCTGTAAACGAACTGATGCCTCCTTCTTCTATCCTCATCTGCATTGTGTCCCCTCCCAGTCTGATAGTTATAAAGTCTCCACATTCGTAATAATCGCATTTAACAGGAGAAGAATTCCCGTATCGCAAAAAGGCAGTGCCGCAGTCATACAGAACGAGATAATCATTACCTGATTGGAATTTTCGCTTCATGTGGGGGTCTCCATGACTTCGAATTCTCTTGTAGTGCAAATTATTAAATTTATTTTTAATGTATTGTTATATTTCTTTATTAATTTTTTGCCTGTGTTATATTTCTCCTCTATTTAACCGGAGTGGAGTTCTTCCAGATAACCCGAATAAAAAAATAATATATAGATGGATTGATACCTAGATAAAAATAACATATAGATTAATTGATAA
>Ga0265295_1008976_pt1 | contig 10898 bp, 9 predicted proteins | sample Munlansysbiofilm_FD_192503 | JGI IMG/M metagenome (GOLD analysis project Ga0265295, IMG submission 192503) | Leachate microbial communities from a municipal landfill in Southern Ontario, Canada - Methane capture system biofilm | ecosystem: Engineered > Solid waste > Landfill > Unclassified ... | reverse complement strand
CTTCGCGCCACCGCCGACAAGATTAAAAAAGGCGCTTCGCGCCCTTCTAGGGGCTTGCTTTGGTTGCTGGTTTGTTTTTATCTTGTATTGCTTGTATGCCGGCTGGGAAGCCGGCGCTCCGACCTCAGCACCTTAAAAAACAAATTTGGTGTGACTTAGTGTAGCTTCGTGTGTCTTCGTGTCCTCTCCCCGCCTGCTTTCGCGGAAAAATACCGCGCTTACTTGCATAAGCGCAAAATAATGACTATAGTAACCCTGATACAGACCGAGCCTTGCACTCCAAGGCCCGCTGGCAGCAGCATATCCCGAGGAATCCTCATGCCCACTAGCCCCGCAATATCAAGCCGCTCGAAACCCGGCAAACGACCATTCACCCTGGTGGAGCTGATGGTCGTGCTCATCATCATAGGCGTGCTGCTCGCCGCACTGGCACCGGCATTCAATAGACTTATGTTGGGAAATGCGGTGCAGGTGGCCTCGCGCATGCTCTCATCACAGCTGAGCCTGGCACGCGCCGAAGCGGTTTCAAGAAGACAATACATCGCGGTAATCATGCCGGGAGATAAGTTTAGCCAACCCACCACTGACGATAACATCTACCGCTACCAAAGCTTCCGCTCCGCCATAGTGGAACCCGCCGGCTCCGCCAACGTGTTTAACTTCATAGAATGGGTGCCCGGAACCCAGTGGACCTTCCTGCCTGTAGGAGCAGTGATCGCCGAGGCCAATAACAGCGCAAGCAATGAGCTGGACCTTTCCGGGAGTGACCCATTACCTCTTAATGATACTTCTACATGGACTATTGATGGCACGGCGTTCTTTGAAGTGTCAGACAGCAGCACCAAAATGTACGATGACCCAGCTGTGTCTAATAGCGATATCCGCGCTGTGGTCTTCCGCCCCAACGGTCGTTGTGCTGACAGAGTTTACGTAACCCTCATGGAAGGCGTGGTTAGCAGCCCAGGAGGAAACATTGAACGCGAGAACAAAAGCAACATCCGTGTCATGGAGATCAGCCAGTACACCGGCAAGCTCAAGTACTTGTTCTAAAGCTTAAAGGCAAAAGCAATGCGAACAAAATCACATTTCACCATGGTCGAGCTGATGCTCGCCCTGGGGGTCTGCGTCATCGGTATCTGCGGCGTCATGGTACTCTTCCCCATAGGAGCAAACGCCAGCAGAGACGCAGCCATGGAAACATACGCCGCAAATGCCGCAGACCAGATGCTGAATTATCTGCGCTACAGGATGCAATACAGCAGCACTGATTGGGACGGCACTTTGACTCACTTGACGAATAACAACCCACGGAATCAGGGTAGTTACGCCAGCGCCAGCGAAAATTTAACCAGCAATTGGTCTAGCGTTGGTAGTGAAATGCCCAGTTGTTTTTACCATTCCAGTCCCAGTCTCCCCGGAGTATATCAACTCTTGTCTTGGCGCGACAGTGGCACTCCCGACGTAAACAAGCCTGAAAACATCGAATTTCGCTCCATTCTTAATGTCTGGTATGAGAATACCGACTTGGCCGGCGTTAACGAGCGCTTTGCGGTACGTCTCAACGCCGAGGTCTGCTGGCCGGCGGAACTGCCCTCTGCTGCCCGGCAAAAGAAAACCTACAGCCTGGAAATTTTCAACCCAAACTACCTACAATGACGCTCCTAATTTAGACCCCGCCCAAAAAGCCTTTGAACCACGAAAGCACACTAAGAGGAAGCTGATTAAGCAGGCAAACTGCAATTTTCAATTTTAGACGAAGACGACTTAGTGTGCCCTTAGTGTAGCTTTGTGTGTCTTAGTGTCCAGAATCCTGCCCGAATAGCTTTTGGACAGGGTTTAATTCGGAAACTGCTTTTATGAACTTAAAAAACGTACATAAAACAAAACATTACACCCTGGTTGAGATCATGATCGCCATGGCTATCCTGGTCATCATGATGGGGTTCTTGTTCCAGTTCCTTAACAGCGCACAAAGGCTTTGGTCCTCAACCGAGGGAAGCTCAAACACCTTTGACCAAGCGCAGATTTTCCTGCAACTGTTGGAAAATGACTTGCGCTCAGCACTGTACTCCAACGACAAGGAATACCCAGGGCACTCCATACCAATGGGTGTGATTTGCGGCACAGGCTCCGCCCCTAACCAGGAAAATATCCTGGAGAAGATATTTATGGTCACCCCAGATTCCAGAGCTGCTAATGAGGCGGGAACCTACCTGGTCATGTATAGTGTCGACAACGATGAAATCTCGCGATATCTTGTTGACTCGGCAGTAGGCTCGGATCCCATGCATTTCTTTTATGGCCTTGACCCGATTTCCAGCCCGTCTCAGGCGCAGGAGTTCTTGGACGTTTTGGCAGACATCGAGGCAGATACTAACCGAAAACAAGTGATAGTTGACGGAGTGAGCGAGGTTAAATTCCAGTTTTTCCCATATACTGCGGTTTACGACAATGGCTCACCTCCGCCAGTCAATACCAACGAATTCTTCTTTACTTCAGTGCCTCACACCGTGAAAATCAGCTTGTCGGTTTATGATAGCAAGGCGGTGGAGATTTTGACGAACCAAGGCTTCGCCGATAGCGACCAGGTCGTACAGGACAAGATTAAAGAGACCTCGCGGTTATTTAGCAAAATCATTTTTTTACGCTAAAGAGATCTTACGCTTCAACGGCTAACCAAAACGCCGTTTTATTATAAAGCTTAGGGTGAACACATGCAAAAGACAGACAAACATAAGCAACGCGGTTCGGCTTTGTTATTGACCCTGGGAGTTCTGTCTCTGGCACTTATCCTGGCCATGAGTTTTGCCTTTTCCTCGCGCACCAACCGGCAAATCGCGGTCATTAACGCCGACCAGGTCAAGGCCAAGCTGCTTGCCGAGTCTGGCTGGGAGCGCATCAGGGCATCCATGGAATACAACTTTGGCCAAATCTCTTATGATTCCGGGTCAGAAATATACTCCAAGGATGGCAGTTATTATTATCCCCCGCAGGATGGCCGATTGGGTTTTTCCTCTTCCAGCAAGCTGTCTTCCAATGGTTATGAACAACGTTACACTATTGTAAGCGGGCCTGACACTTCAGAGGAAAGTTTTAACCAACTTGGCAGCATTCTTAGCAGGCACTGCCACCTGGTTGAAGATTTAGGCATCACAATACCAGCTGCAAACGGAGGTTTTCAAACCCTGCTGGGCGAGGATGAAAATAATAATGAGATTGTCATCGGCAGATTAGGCTTCCTCATCCTTGAAGAAGGGGCAAAATTCGATATTAATCAATTAGTCTCAAATCAAAAAGGCAAAATCCCATTTATACAGCCTGGCACTGATGATTTATTCGAACAACTGGCCAAGTTTGATGAAGCTTTTGATCCTGCCGAGGACTTTTATTACAATATTTTGGGGGACTACAGTACTGAAACTTATTCCGAAGCAGGAAGCAAACGCCTGGGCTTGGCTATTGAAGAACTCGTTGTGGCTGCTCGCTTTGACACTCACCGTCCTGAGGGCTACAGTTCCTGCAAGGCTCCTTGGTTTTCCTATGAACACTTGCAGAAAAAGCTGGGCAGCGTCTTCAGCAATAAGCGTTTGGCATATAGGTTTTTCAGTGGTAGGGAGATAGAAGCATACTGGGATGTGGATGTCGCCGATTATAGCAATTCGACAGAACGACAGCGCTTCGATATCACCGGGTTCGAGTGGAGGGAGGACGGCCTGGGAGGGTATTACGACGACGTCAGCAACAAATTCATCCCAGCAAACAGTGGCTGGGAGTTTGGCGACGGTGGTGAGACTTCAAACTCCTCAGAATACGCCGTAGCTCTGGTAGATGCCTTGGTGGGAACCAGCCAACGCCCTGAATTCTGGGATAACTCGGGTGTAAAACCAGAACCGGCTGAAGTGGAAAGGGTAGTTGGCAGTGCTTTTCCCGCTGATTTTGGCATACCGGCCTTAAGGGCGATGAGCGGCTCATACCCCACTCTGAACAAACAGGTGGCAGCCAACCTGGTAGACTACTGCGACAGCGATAGCTGGGCGACAAAACCCAGCGGAGTTACCTGGAACAGCACTGATGAGCCAGAGTATATAGGCAATGAAAAAGTGCCGTATTTTAACGAGGTCACCTTCAAGGCAACAGCCGTGAAATCGATTGGTTCTGAGCCAGACTCTTACGAATTCCGCCTGCACCTGGTGCCCTCAGTGGAGTTGGTGAATATCTTCACCGAACCTGAAAAGATCAGTAGCAGAGATTTTCGCTTACGGGTAATTGGAACCTATCATTTGACCGGTATGCCTATCCCAGCCACTAACTTCAACATAGTTTTTGATTTCGACCAACAAGATGTTAATGCTTATAGCTACTATGTTGTTGATAACTTGGATGATACTGACTCCAGGACGGAAATTCACTCAGCAACTTATGCCGCCGACATAACCGATGCGGAATACACCTTGACCATAGAGAAAATCATCTTGATTTCCGGCAACAAAAACATTGACCATCAGATTTGTGACTTCGGCTATTGGAGCGGAACTGTAAGCACCACTTTGATTCCGGGTACCACAGGTGATGAGGCACAATATGCATGTTTGGAAGCGAAAGACCCTCGCATCAACCATCGCCCGGACAATTGGGCTTGGAAGACATCAGAGACACCGCCGGAGGTGTTTGGCTCGGATGAAAATAATAATACCCTTGGCGATAACAACTCAAATTTCAAACCGCAAAATAGTGCCCCTGGCAGTGACCCATCCAAGGATATAGAAGAAATTGATGGCATTTCGCCGTCTTCGCTTGACACCTTCTCCACCGCCTATATCCGCAATGGGCCTATGGAGACGCTTTGGGAGCTAGGCGCCATACATCGCGGCGAACCATATCAAACCATCAACCTGAAGAAATTCTCCGCTCCTGGAAGTACAGGGGGATATGATGGCGGCGATGCTTTGCTTCTTGACCAGGTCAAGATTGGCCCAGCCAAGATCATCCGCGGCAAGTACAATGCCAACGCCCGCAATCCGCAGGCGCTGGCGGACCTGCTTTCTGGTATAGCCAATGCCGATTACCAAGACTTAGAGGCAACGGGTGGAGCCAGCGTGGATAAAGATGATATTAAATTCTTAGGCAACCCAAGCCCCTATCGTGGAGCTTTCACCAACAATGTTCTTTCCGAACTGGTTGAGAGTGCCGCAAATGACCGCGAAGCAGAGGCCTACATAGGCAAGACCGCCCAGTTGCTTACTACCAGGCATGACGCCTATACTGTAATCGTGGTTGCCCAAGCTCTGCAGGATTTGACCTTTGACAATGTTTCCTGGGCTAACGGGCCGGAGGAGCCAACCCCGGACGCAATAGTCAAAACCCTGGTCAATCCAACCAAATACACCTTGGATTCCCCGCCCGGCGGCACCCCTGCCGACCGCTACTGCAGCATTTTAGCCACTCAGCTGATACAGGTACACGTAGTCCGCAATGCTTGGCGCAACAGCTTCGAAATTGTGCAGCAACGAATATTGGAGGAGTAATCGCCATGAAAACTCGCCTATTACTTCTTCTTGCCTTGCTCTGTGCTCTGCCGGTTTTCTGTCAAGATGCCGACCAGGTCTTGGACAAGCTCAATAAGGGACAGAGAAAACATTACCTGATTTTTCGCCAGATACAGATTGCCACACGTGCCGGCAAGGCGGGACAGAAGAAGGTTTTTGAGGCCTATTACGCGCCCATTGCGCAGTCCTGTGAAAAAAGCCAGCCACAATATCAAAAGCAAGCCGAAAAACTGCAGGAGCGCTCTGACAATGCTTTGGCCGAGGGCAAAGACGAACTTTCGCAAAGGCTGCTGAAAGAAGCCAGGTTTTATTTTGCCATAAGCCAGGCACAACTGGATATCATAAAAGCCTACACGGATAACAACACCGCCGCTATGCGCAATGCCATGAAACTGATGCAAAGCGCCGAAGTAGCAATGCGCACAAATCGTCTCAAGTTGCTGGAGAGGGATTGGCTGCTGCCCACTGAAGCCGAAAAAATCCTGATCGCCACTGGCGGGAGAAAATAGTTCAGATTTAGACACGAAGTCACACGAAGACACACGATTTTTTTCCGTGACTTTATTCGTTTTCGATTTTGCCAATCAAGAGGATTTGGATTTTGTTTATGCAAAGACGCGATTTCACTCTTATCGAATTGCTTTCGGTGATCGGCATTATTGCCATAGTGGCGGCCATTATCCTGGGAGGCATGAACTACGCCAGCCGCCGGGCCGACGAGGCGAAAACCATCGCCGCCATGGAAAGCCTTATCATGGCACTGGAAGAGTTCAAAGATGACCGAGGCTATTACCCAATTTCGGCCGCTGAAGAGGTCGAACTGAGCGCTGGCGTTGTCTGGGATAATTTTTTAGCGGGAAACAGCAAAACTAACCGTCCCTATATGGAGGGCGTAAAGCCTGGTGATGAAATCATAGACGCCTACGGAAACCCCTTCTTCTATCAGTGTCCTGGAGAAAAAAACCCGCAAAAATTCGATCTTTGGTCCCGCGGGCCTGATGGCAAGCATGGCGACGATGACGATCTTGCCAACCGAGGCGAAGGCGATGACATCTGCAACTGGAAGCGCCGCTAACCAGCCCCCGTCCAAAAAGGTCATAACGCCGGCAGGTCGTTTGTGGCGCCCCTACAGGGCGCCGGATGCGGGGTGGCTTTTACCCAGGGTGGCGCTCGGCTCCTACGGAGCCTTGCTTACCCTGGGCTATCTTAGGTTGCCCCTACGGGGCACCAAATGGACTTAATCGCAAAGAAAAATTAGAATTTCTCCCAAAAACTGCATTTTTCAGGAGAATTTTGCTTTTGTGGTTAACCAACCAGGGTCAATCCTGCCGACAAAATCAAAATCATCTGATGAATTGTGCCGCAGAAACGAGCCGTTTTATCCTTAGCACAATTTACTACAAAGCATCGTATCTATTTGCGCCGTAGGCGCATAACCATGCTTAACCCCAGGCTTCAGCCTGGGGTGCAGGCAGCCATCAAAACCTGCGCCTCGTAGAGGCGCTACTCTGCCCCCCCTTTTTGGACGCGGTCTAACCAGCCCCCTCCAAAAAGGGTGCCTGGCAGGAATATGGACACGAAGACACACAAAGCCACACGAAGGCACACCTCAGCCTTGAATAATTTTCGTTACATATCTTCCCATCAAGAAGGAAATAAGCTTATGCGTTCATCAAGATTCACCTTAGTAGAGCTGCTTATCGTGATCGGCATTATCGCCATTCTGGCTGGCATACTGCTGCCAGTGATCAGCGGAGCAGCCAAGCGCGCCGACATGACCAAGGCAAAAGCCGAAATCACCACACTTGTCAATGCCATCAAACAATTCGAAAGCACATACGGACACCTGCCGCTGCCAAGCCACCCTTCTGCTTATGACGAAAAAAATGCATTTACTGGCAACCAATACAGAGATTTAATTTTAATGTTGCAGGCTGAACCTAGAACGCCTGGAAGCTCTGACTACAACTATCCCTCTTTTAACAGCAGCAACCCAAACACCCGCAGAACGCGCTTTTTGGATGTTGTAGGCAACGATCCCGGGGAATTTTCTGACCCCTGGGGTAATAACTACTACATTCATCTTGATCATAATTATGATGGCAGAATTGGTGACCCCAATCTAACGAATGAAAACGATTTTCCTGAGATAATAAGTGGGGCCAACGACAAAAAAATTGGCAATGTTGTATACTACAGTATTGTCGTTTGGTCAACTGGAGCACTTGCACTGGATACGACTGACAAAGCCGTTTTAAATGACAACGTCTACTCTTTTCCGATAGTTTGGAACAAAAGCGAAAAAAAATATGAAGTCGGCAAATAACTCACCAATGAGGACACATATCATGAAACATAAATTTACTTTAGTTGAGCTGATGGTCGTGATCGGCATTATTGCCATATTAGGCGCCATACTTCTGCCGGTGCTAAGCAAGGCGCGCGACAAAGCCATACAGAATCAATGTGCCAGCAATATGCGGCAAATCGCAATGGCGGAAATTGCCTACTCGACAGATAACTTTCAGCATTTTCTCGGTAGTAGCCTAAGCACCGTCGCTAATTCCTGGGTTGAAATTTTGTATGACTATATTAGAGAACCCAAAACTTTTTTATGTGATGCTGACCCTAATGAAGATGATGCTAATAAAACCCAATTTGTTTCTGGTGTTGAACCTTTCGTAGTCAGTTATCTTATTAACTCAGGCTTATCGCCAAGTGACAAACGCTATATTGCCGAGCGTCCTGCTAAGGTAACTGTGTTTGGACCCAGAAAATATAGTAGCAACAATCTCAGTAATTACCCGCTGGGGTACACTGCCACCGATGAGGACATGGATGATTATATAAACTTTGATGATTTTAAGAATGAAAAATACCGTCATGAGCCAGTTTCCAATTTCGCTTTTCTTGATGGCCATGTGGAAGGTCTAACTGGGATTGCGTTCGAAAATGGTAATAAAGGAGCTCTTAAAGACTTTTACTGGGCAGTTCTACCTTAGTCTGTCCTAGAAGTTGCATTACGTCTTACAGGTTTTTTGTGGCGCCCCTACAGGGCGCCGGATTCGGGGGGGGCTTTTACCCAGGGTCGCGCTCGGCCTACGGCCTCGCTTACCCTGGGCTGTAACGTCTGGCCCCTGTCGGGGCCATGTGACAAACGCGCCGGTACGACATCATACCCGTTCTATGCAACGTACCCTCTAACCCCAAGCCAAAACCTAATCCCAGAGAAGCCCCGCAGGGGCGACACGTTACAGCCCCGGGCAAACGAGCCCTTTAGGGCGAGTGCAGCCCGGGGAGGGATGGAACCACGAAAAGAGATGATACCCCGGGCGGCAGGTCCGATTCATCCGATAGGTCCGATTCGTCCGATTCGTCCGATAGGTCCGATTCGTCCGATAGGTCCGATAGGTCCGATTCGTCCGATAGGTCCGATTCGTCCGATAGGTCCGATTCGTCCGATAGGTCCGATTCGTCCGATAGGTCCGATAGTAAACCCCCGAGGGACACCCCCCGGAAAAATATAAAATCTTTTGTATCTTGGTGTGTCTTCGTGTCCTCAACTAACGTTTATCTACTCAGCGGCAACGATGCCAGCCGTATTGTTTCTGAGGCCGACAAGCTGATTTTGCAGCTGGCCGGGCCGGAGCCCGACCCCTTTTCCTGCGATATCCTGCAGGAGAGCGACAGCGGTCTCTCCGGCAATGAGCTCTTACGCCGGCTTTTGCGTTCGCTGGACTCACCGGCTTTCATGGGTGGGCAGAAGCTGGTCTGGCTGAAGCACTACAGCGGTTTTGGGGCGGAGCCTAGCGCCAGCAAGAGCAAGAATGCGCCCGAGGAGCCGCTGCGCGAGCTGGCTCGGCGCATCATGGAGGGCCTGCCCGCCGACATGATCCTGGTGATGGACGGAGCCGGCATAGACCGGCGCAAGGCCCTGGCCAAGGCCTGCGCCGAAAAAGGCCAGGTGCATATCTTCGATGTCCCGGACCTGGCTCGGCGCGAAGGCCAGGCCGAGATGAGCCGCATTATCCGACAGGGCGCCGCCGACAAGGGTCTGCGCTTGAGCCGCGGCGCCGAAGAGGCCCTGCTCGAAGCTCTGGGCGGCGACACCTCGCTGCTCGATGGCGAACTGGAAAAGCTTTATTGCTATACTGGCGGCGCCGGAGAAGTCAGCCGCGAGGATGTGCAGGAGCTTTGCGCCAGCCAGGCCGAGGAACAGGTCTGGGCTTTGAGCAATGCCCTGGGCAAGCATGATCTCGCCGAGGCTCTGTCGGCCAGCGCCGGCATTATTGCTCGCAGCCGCAACCCCGAAGGCAGCGCGCGCAGCCTGGTATATAACGCGGCGGGGTTCTTCAGGGACTCGTTGAAAATGCGGCTGTTTATGGCGGAGCACCGTCTGCGCAGCGCCTACGAGGTAAAGAGTCTGATCGAGTTGAACCCCGACTTGCGCAAGGGTGCCAGCAAAGGTGACATAGTGCTTATGCACCCTTACCGCGCCATGATGATTGCCGAACAAGCGCAAAAATATACGCCGACCGAAATGATAAAGGCCTTGCGTTGTTTACGCGATGCGCTCTGGCAGTGCAGCAGCTCGAAGATTAAGCCGCAACAGGCTCTGGAAAATGCTATATTAAGCATATTGAACTAGGAACGGGTGCGGGAACGGGAACGGGGAGCCGGCTGGAAGCCTATTGGCGCTAACTTAGATCGCGTCCAAAAAGGTCATAACGCCGAAAGGCCGTTAATGGCGCCCCTACAGGGCGCCGGATTCGGGGGGGACATTTACCCAGGGTGGCGCTCGGCTCCTACGGAGCCTCGCTTACCCTGGGCTGTATTAGGTTGCCCCTTCGGGGCACCAAATGGACTTAACCGCAGAGAAAATTAAAATTTCTACCAAAAAATGCGTTTTTCAGGAGATTTTTCTTTTGTGGTTAACCAGCCAGGGTCAATACTGCTGGCAAAATCAAAATCATCTGATGAATTGTGCCGCAGAAATGAGCCGTTTTACCCTTAGCACAATTCACCATAAAACTGCGTATCTACTTGCGCCGTAGGCGCATAACCATGCTTAACCCCAGGCTTTAGCCTGGGGTGGAGACACCCCTCAAAAGCAGCGCCTCGTAGAGGCGCTACTGTGCCCCCCTTTTTGGACGGGGTCTAACTTAAGCCCGAAAATTGTTGTTCTCCGCCGGCTTTAGCCGGCGTATGTTCGTAGTTCAAGCTTCAGCTTGCGCTCTTAGCCGGCTTTAGCCGGCGTGAGAAGGCATCAACCACAAGATTTTCTTTGTATCCAACAGTTTATGGCCATTTGTAGCGCCTCTACGAGGCGCCGGTTTTGGTGGTGCTTTGTAC
>Ga0265295_1008975_pt1 | contig 10900 bp, 9 predicted proteins | sample Munlansysbiofilm_FD_192503 | JGI IMG/M metagenome (GOLD analysis project Ga0265295, IMG submission 192503) | Leachate microbial communities from a municipal landfill in Southern Ontario, Canada - Methane capture system biofilm | ecosystem: Engineered > Solid waste > Landfill > Unclassified ... | reverse complement strand
TTGTTCGGTATTGTTGGAATGCATCCCGTTGTCTGTTTGGAACGAGAAAAATATGATATAAAAAGCGTAAAATCCACTTTCCGAATCAATTAGACCGAAAATCAAGATAGGAACAGCGTAATTTATTTGAAAAATGGCAAGTAAAAATAATTTTCGAAATGTGTTTACGACCGTGAAAATATATGCGCTCGCATTGACAGTTTTCACCATCTTCCGATTTATTCTTTTCATAAGCGAATTCGATCGGATCGACCAGAGCACTTCGACAGCCGATATATTTTATTCATTTGTAATGGGAATACGTTTCGACCTTGTTATTTGTGGATATATAATGTTGATTCCCTATTTGATCCTAACCGTTAATCATCTTATTTTCAGGACTCAATTTTTAAAAACAGTTGCCTTTTACTTTACATTGGTTCTCTTTGCCTTTACGTTTGCAATTTCCGCAGCCGACATTCCCTATTTCAAACAATTCTTTTCTCGATTTTCTGTCACTGCCTTTGAGTGGGCCGACAGTCCCCTATTTGTATTGAAAATGGTGATGGAAGAACCGCGCTACTGGCTGTATGTTTTACCCTTTGTAATACTGATCGTTTTATTTTATAAAGTCCTGAGAGTCATTCTCTTATCAAAAAAGCAAAATAACAATAGACCTGCAATCTTAATAAACATCGTTGTTTCCATTTTATTTCTGGGCGTAATGTTTGTAGGAGCGAGAGGTCGGATAGACGAAAAATCGCCAATTCGCGTGGGAACCGCATATTTCTGTAACAATCCATTTCTCAATCAATTAGGCCTCAACCCTAGTTTTACACTCATGCGTAGTTTTTTCGATAAACGAAGGGAAGAGAATAAGCCCATTGAATTGATGGATGAAGATATTGCCATTTCAAACATTCAGAAATATCTAAATATTACGGAACCCGATCCTACTTATCCCATTCTAAGGGCTGAAAACAGCACCGATACAATTTCCGAACTAAAAAACATAGTTATTGTGATTATGGAAAGTATGAGTGCCGCAAAAATGGAACGACACGGAAATCCCAATAAACTCACCCCATTTCTTGATCGCATTTCCAACGAAGGAATCTATTTTGAGAACGCATACACTGCTGGTATTCATACATTTAACGGAGTTTTTAGTACTTTGTTTTCCTATCCTGCTTTATTTAGACAGCATCCCATGAAGGAGTCGTCGATTATGCAATATCGCGGCATAGCGTCAACCCTAAAAACACATGGTTATTCAACCATATATTTCACAACCCATGACGGACAGTTCGATAACGTCGAAGGATTTTTGATGGCAAATGATTTTGAAAGGGTGGTTTCAAAGAGTGATTATCCAAGCGAAGCAATAAAAACAACGTTGGGTGTTCCCGACGATTTTATGTTCGAGTTTTCGATTCCCATATTGAACGTTTTAAGTGAAAAGGGGCAACCATTTCTTTCCGTATACATGACTGCAAGCGATCATGGACCCTATTATGTGCCCGAATACTTTAAGCCACACAATACGGATATCAAAAAACAGATCGTCGAATATGCTGATTATTCCCTTGAAAAGTTCATTCAATTATCGTCCAATCAGCCATGGTACAAGAACACGCTCTTTGTTTTTGTGGCCGACCATGGAGCACCTTTAAGTGCCAATTATGACATCTCGTTGGATTACAATCACTCGCCATTACTATTTTATCAGCCAAACATAATTAAGGAAAACAGGATATACGATAAAATGGCAGGCCAAATCGATGTTTTCCCAAGCATTATGGGTTTGCTCGGAATTCCATTTCAAAACAACACATTGGGGATCAACCTTTTTCGGGACGAACGACCCTATATCTATTTTAATGTGGACGATAAATATGGTGTTGTTGATCAGGAGTGGTTGTTAATTGTTACCAAGGAAAACAGTGTGGGGCTTTACCGTTATAAAGATGGTGATTTAACCGATTATTCGAAAGTAAAGCCCGATATGGTACGAAAAATGAAGGACTATGCGGAATCAAATTTACAGACATTTCAGTATCTAATAACGAAGCAAAAACTATAGGACGTACTTGTAAGTCGAAAAAAGAAGGCTTGCATCTGAAATATGGATGTAAATTGAAACGTGAAATAAATTGTAAAATAAAATCCTTACTCCAATGAATAAAGCAAATTCAAGTCGATGGTTTATCGCAATAATGGGAACGCTACTTCAGGTAGTTTTGGGAACTGTGTATGCGTGGAGTTTTTTCCAAAAGCCAATTATAGCCGAGTATGGCTGGAGCAATGTCCAAACCATGTGGATATTTAGTTTGGCGATTTTATTTCTTGGTTTATCCGCCGCCGTTGGCGGGATGATTCTTCCCAAATATGGCCCTCGAAAGTTGGCTTCCATAGGTGCATTATTGTACGGCGTAGGTTATTTAATTAGTGCGTATGCTATGTATATCCATAGTTTATCTCTTTTTTACATCGGTTTTGGAGTTATTGGCGGAATTGGTTTGGGATTGGGGTATGTAACGCCAGTAGCTATGGCCTCAAAATGGTTTCCCGACAAAAAGGGATTCATTACCGGAATGGTTGTTATGGGTTTTGGCTTGGGTGCGCTGGTAATGTCAAAGTTGATTGCCCCAATATTGGTAAGTCTTACGGATGGAAACATGGTTCAAGTATTTTTTTATATCGCTCTAGTGCTCATGGTTATTGGCATTCCCGCAGGTTTGAGCATGAAAAATCCACCGGCAGGATTTGTGCCCGAAGGTTTTACTCCTCCTGTGAAAAGCGCCACCACACAAAGTCACGAAGATCGTTTAACGGTTAAAGAGAGTCTGATTTCCACAAAATTTTTGGGTATGTGGCTTATTTTCTTTCTCAATATCTCGGCAGGAATAATGTTCATTGGTTTGCAATCGCCTATGATTCAGGATTTATTTAGAATACAAGATGCTACAATGAGCACCGAGTCGCTTGCGGTAGTCGGAGCAACGTTAATTGCCATCAGTTCGTTGTTTAATGGAATTGGTCGATTCTTTTGGGGTGGAATATCGGATAAAATTGGTCGAATTCAGGTTTTCCGTTTGATTTTAGGTTCTCAAATCTTGGTATTTATCCTCATGATGTTTACCGGCAATCCTTGGATTTTCGGTATTTTGGTCTGCTACGTACTATTGTGCTATGGTGGCGGTTTTGGTGCAATGCCATCGTATGTGCTCGATGTATTTCATTCCAAACTAATGCCTGTTATTTACGGTGTAATCCTTACAGCATGGTCCATTGGTGGGATTGTTGGTCCTCAGGTTGCTGCATTTATTCGCGATTTTTATGCCAACACTCCGGAGATGATTGGTCCGAGAACCTACATGGCGGGAACAATCCTTTTGAGCGTTGGGTTTTTAGTGACTTTGACCCTAACTAATAAATCGATTACCGAAGGAAAAGAATAGCTTCCGGTTGACAATAATAAATCGAAAACTTTGGAAAAGTAACATATCAAAGGGGCGCAATATTATTCCCTCGTTCATTATGGTTTGCGATTTAAACCCGTCCTGTCTTTACCCATCCTAATGCGTGCAAAATGGTGTCTCGTCTCTATTTTGTATTGCTATTTATTTCTGCGAGGGTGAAAAAATACGAATTGAATCGATTATCAAGAATTTGAATCAACATATGCGTTACGAAATTATATTGTTACATACCAAGTAGTTAAATAAAAAATTACCGAATTTCTATAAAAAAAACATAAGAATATTTGTTGAAACGAAAATCATTTCGTTATTTTGCGTAATGATAAAATGAAATTAAATCGGTCCCTCCATGAAAACAAAAATTAAAATTCTAGGTACAGGTTGTCCAAAGTGTATAACGCTTATGAAATTGACAACGGAAGTGGTGAATGAGAACAACTTTGAGGCTGAAATTAGCAAGGTTGAAGATATTGTTCAAATTATGAATTATGGGGTAGTTAGCACACCAGCACTGGTGGTTAATGAAAAAGTGGTTATCAGTGGACGACTCCCATCGAAAGATGAAATTAAAAAACAAATTGAAAATCAGATCAATGGCTAAGAAAATTGAGTACTCGCAAGATATTATGGCGATGGCCGAATTTGCAAAGGCTTTGAGTCATCCTGTGCGCGTTTATATTGTGAAAAAATTATCGGAAATGGATGCCTGTTGCTATAGCGGAGATTTGGTGGACGAATTGCCCATTGGGAGATCTGCGCTGTCGCAACATCTAAAGGAACTGAAATATGCAGGCTTAATACAAGGTGAAATTGAATCTCCATATATCAAATACTGTATCCATCGAGAGAATTTTGAAAAAGCAAAAATCATGTGCGATGCTTTTTTTGAACAAGAGTTGAAAGGCAAATCGGGCATAAATTGCAGTGCAAAATAACATTGCGCTTTTATTTTGAATAACAAATATTTTTTTAACCATCCGTTCCGCTATTTTGCGAAATATTAAAATGAAATATAATGGAAACTAAAAAAGAGTTGAAAATTCTTTTATGGATTGGAATAATTTTCGGAGTTGTTTTTTTCTTGCCAATCGAAAGTGCCACTTTTAATACGGCCATAGATGCCACCTTTGATCTTGTAAAATGGTACGCACGAGAACATGTTGTGTTATGTTTATTGCCTGCATTTTTTATTGCGGGTGTAATCTCGGTTTTTATTAGTCAAGGTTCGGTATTAAAATACTTTGGTGCAAATGCAAAAAAATGGTTGGCTTACTCTGTTGCATCTCTTTCGGGTACAATTTTGGCCGTTTGTAGTTGTACAATTTTGCCACTTTTTTCAAGCATTCATAAGCGTGGAGCGGGTTTAGGACCAGCCATTGCTTTTCTTTATTCGGGACCGGCCATAAACATATTGGCAATCATTCTTACCGCCCGTATTTTGGGCTTTGAAATGGGCGTTGCACGAACCATTGGAGCAGTTACATTCAGTGTTGTCATTGGTTTAACAATGTCCTTTATCTACCGAAAAGAGGAAAAGATAAAAAAAGAGGAGCAAATGAACATTCAATGGCCACCTGAGAAGCGTCCAATGAGTCAAACTTCGTTTCACTTTTTTGTTTTGGTATTTATCCTGGTTTTTGCAAACTGGGGCGCACCGGCAGCTGCCGATACTTCAAGTGTTTGGTATTATTTATGGGCTTATAAATGGCATATAACCGGATTTTTCTCCCTATTGTTGGCCTATTCATTAATTAAAATTCTTAAAATTAAATGGCAATGGGTATTATTTGCTGCACTAGCAACGGTGGTTTCAGCCCTTTTGTCATCGACATATATTCCCAGTACCAAGCTTGCTCCATTGGTACCCATGCTTGTGGGCATTGCCTCGTTAGCAATTATTACGTTGTTTGACAAAAATGACGAGGACAACAAAGAATGGACACTCTCATCGTGGGGATTTGCCAAACAAATATTGCCTTTGTTAGCCATTGGAGTAGTTACTGCCGGGTTTTTACTGGGCTCAACACATGATGGACAAACCATTGCTGGGGTTATTCCCAACGAGTGGATTCAATGGTTGGTAGGTGGAAATTCCATCTTTTCCAATTTGTCAGCTTCCATTGTTGGAGCATTTATGTATTTTGCCACGCTCACCGAAGTACCAATTTTACAAGGTTTAATTGCGTCGGGCATGGGTAAAGGTCCCGCTTTAGCGTTGTTGTTGGCCGGTCCATCGTTATCGTTGCCCAATATGTTGGTAATTCGAGGTGTTGTTGGAACTCAAAAAACCATGGTTTACGTGATTTTAGTAATTATTATGGCTACTATTTCCGGATTGATTTATGGATCAATAATGTAGTGTGCACAAATGATGGGAAATGATATCGTATTTTTATAATTTCAAACAAAGATGTTTATGATTAAGCAACTACCTACGATGTACCGAAAAATTACACAAGTTGTTGATTATTTGCAACATAACTCCACCAAGCAATATAACTTGGACGAAATTGCACAGAATTTAGATTTATCTTTTACTGATTTTCAACGGCTTTTTAATGATTGGGCGGGAGTGAGTCCTGTGAAATTTTTAAAATATATTGGGGTAGAATATGTAAAACAAATTTTGAACAATTCGCCGTCCGAAAATGATGAAAATAAAGACACTTTAGAACTATTGGGAATGGTTCGATTGCCTAATTTGCCGTTGATAATTGAGGAAATAACTTCCAACGAATATGAGGATAAAGGGAAAAGTTTAATCATTAATTATAGTTTTGCTGAAAGCATATTTGGCGATATTTTGGTGGCTTCAACCAAAAAGGGAATCTGTTATATGGCGTTTTTTGACGACCAACAGGTTCCTTTTTTATCCTTAAAAAAACGATTCCCAAATGCCACTTTTGTTCAGCAAACAGATGATATTCAGCAAAATGCGTTAAAAGTTTACACCCACAATCGGGATACAATTGATCCAATAAAACTACACTTAAAAGGAACCGATTTTCAAATCAATGTTTGGAAGGCCCTTTTAAAAATCCCCATGGGAAGTTTAGCTACCTATGGCAACATTGCAGAAATAATACAAAACCCAAACGCAGCACGTGCCGTAGGAACTGCCATCGGAAGCAACCCCATAGCCTATTTAATTCCTTGTCATCGAGTAGTTCAAGCGTCAGGTCTATTTGGTGGTTATATGTGGGGAACCACTCGAAAAGTGGTCATTAATGGCTGGGAAGCGTGTAAGGTAGAGGCTTCTGGTACAATAAAGTAACCGCCCAAAATCTGAATTATTCATCTTTTTATGCAACAACTTAGTTTCGTGATGGTTGTTAACTCAATTTTTTCTGTAAGAAAAGTTTGCATAATTTTGGATATTTATTAGCAATATCTATCTTCGTTGAATGGAATTGGGTACGAGCCTAGATTCGCATAAAAAGCTTTTAAAGCAATTTATCAAACACCAAGGTATATCTAATTTTCGCACGGTTTAAGCCCGTATAGTTGATTTTTATTAAAAACAACAGATTAAGAATTCTCACATTTGCAATAATTATAACTTTATGATATTAAACAGATTACGAAAAATCCTTTTCGAAAAGGACACCTTAAATGCTTTCATGATTTTAATGGGTGGTTTTATAGCGGGCGCAACAATTCAATTTAATTGGGCTAAAGGTTGTTTGTTGCAAATGGGGATTGGGCCATGTTTTATGGGAAACAAGATTCGGATACTGACCAGCGCTCTTTTATGTTCCCTAGTGTTTTTGTTATTGCACAAAATAGTAATACTTATTACAAAACATTTTCAACTGGCCGAAGAGCTAAACATGGTTCAACGTTCTCGATTCTTTTTTGCTAGTTTTTCATTTTTAATTCTTTACTTTTTCTTTGAACCCAACACAATTGTGCTATATGCGCTTGTTTTGTCCGTCGTTTTAATCAATATTTTTCGTACTTATTTAGCTGCTTTATTCAACGTCGAGCGGCAAGGAGACCAATATTATAAACAGATCATTCTTTTGTTTTTACTGATTTTAATTCCAAATTTATTGATAGAAATTTCCCTCCTTTTTTCCAATAGTGTTTTAAATTACTACACATACACGCGTTTATTCCCAGCTTCCTTAATATATTTAGTATTGCCAATCTTATTGCCCCGGATAATAAAACCATATTCTATTTTCATATTCCTGCTGTTTTTTATAGCAAGTATCCCAGCAATATCTCATATATTAACCTATGGATCGGAGATGCCCAGCAGTTCGTACTATGCAATTTGGGAAACAAATAGTGTTGAAGCGGTAGATTATGTAAAACAAAATATAAACATAGGCATCCTCTCTGTTTTATTGCCACTTATGTTGGTAATGTTATTCATAACCATTCGTATTCTTAGATTCAAACATCAAAAAGTAAAACTTTTAATTCGGTTATTAGTCGGCTTTTGTATGTGTTTAATTCCTTTGTTAGCAGGTTTGTCGCAATACAATATACCCAATAAATTCGCGACTAATTATTTAAAATACAAATCGGAAATTCAACTTTTTATTGGTGAGATTGAAAAACGCTCAAATCAGAATCTCGTTGAAAAAATAACGAACTTTCAACCCGATAGTGCAATAACAGTGGTGGTTGTGATTGGCGAGTCGGCATCAAAATATCATCAAGGGCTTTACGGATATACGCGTGAAACCAATCCGTTATTAAATGAAATAAGAGACGAGTTATTTGTTTTCCAGGATGTAATTGCTCCTCATTCCCATACAAATCCGGTTTTGTCGAAAGTGCTTACTTTTGCAAACCATGAGAATATGGACTTGATGTATTCAACTCCAACAATTATTGAATATATGAAAAGTGCTGGTTTTAAAACCTTTTGGCTTTCAAATCAGGAGTTTTCCGACCGGTATACAACAATATCTTCCGCAATTGCTTTGCAATCCAATAAGTTTTATTTTACATTTGATAAAGAGAACCCCTCAATCTGTTTTGACGGAAGATTATTAAAACCATTTCAAGTTGCTCTAAACGATAATGCACTCAAGAAATTTATAATAATCCATTTAATGGGAAGCCATTCAGATAAAACAATTAGATACCCCAAGGAATTTAACCATTTTAAAACGGACGAAGGCATAACATCCCAGCCATATCACAGACCATGGCCCATTAGCGTCATAAATGCACATGATAATTCAGTATTGTATAATGATTGGCTTTTACGCACCTTCATTGAGGGGTTACGCAACGAGCACCCAAACGCTCTTTTTCTGTATTTCCCAGATCATGGAGAGGAGCTATTCGAATATCGCGATTTTTGGGGACATGCCGAAGCAAATGCTTCGATATACATGTTTGATATCCCTTTCCTTTTATGGCTATCGGATAAATATAAAGTCGAAAACCCCGAATTAACGACGAATTTAAGCACGTATCTTAATCGAAAATATCAAACTGATGATGTAATACATAGTATTATCGATTTAACCAAGTGTACTTCCCCGCTCTTTGATCCGCAACGAAGTATTTTCAATGCAGCATTTAAAGAGCGAAAAAGGATTATTAAAAATCAGGATTACGATGCGATGATAAAGACAAAAAAGAGTGTCGATGATACACCTTAGGAAAAAGAATCGCAAAAATGACACACCTCACAATGAAATTATTTACGTATGATGAATCGATCGGTGAACGCTTTGGTTCGTTGAGAACGATATTTTCCATGTAGCCCATTTAGTGGCCCCATAAGTAAAAAGCATAAACAGATGGCAATAAGAGTCGTATTTTTAATAATCGTTTTACTTCATGGGTTTATTCACTTGCTTGGATTTGTGAAAGCATTTGATTTACAGAAGGTTAAGGCGCTTTCAATTCCTGTCTCTAAACCAATGGGAGTTGCATGGTTTATGGTAACGGTTTTGTTTTTACTCTATGGGACTCTCTATTATTTGAATATCAAATATGCATGGTTATTCGGAATTTTTGCGATGATCGCTTCCCAAATACTCATCATCTACTTTTGGAACGATGCTAAATTTGGAACAATACCCAATCTCTTTATCTTGACTGTAGTATTGATCTCTTTTGGTTCGCATCTGTTGCTCAATGAATTTACAAGTTATGTGGAAAAAGACTTTTCAAAAAACAATACACTTTCTACCGATATTTTGACTGAGCACGAGACTGCTCATTTGCCCCCAATTGTGCAAACGTATCTTGTAGTTACAAAGTCGGTAGGTCAACCAAAAATAAAGAATTTTAAAGCGGAATTTGTTGGACGAATGCGATCAAATCCCACGGATAAACATATGAATTTTAAATCAGTTCAATATAATTTTTTTCAGCAACCTTCTCGTTATTTTTATATGACGGCAAGTAAAATGGGACTGCCTGCCACCGGACAACATATGTACCAAAATGAAAAGGCAACTTTTGAGGTTCGACTTTTAAATTGGTTTAAAGTAGTTGATGCTAAAGGAGATAAGCTTGATCAGGCTGAAACGGTTACGCTATTCAGTGAAATGTGTTTTATGGCTCCAGCCACGTTAATTGATAACCGAATAACTTGGGAGACTGTAAATGATACAACTGTAAACGCCATTTTTAAAAATGGAGGCATCAGCATACGAGCAACCCTTTATTTTAATGCGCGTGGAGAACTAGTTAATTCCATTAGTAATGATCGGTATGACACAGACGGTGAAAAATACACCAGTTATCCATGGGCTACCCCAGTTGGAAACTATCGAACAATCAAAGGATACTGGTTACCTAGCACTATTAAATTGATTTATCAAAAACCTGAAGGGAATTTTATTTACGATGAATTGGAATTTAACGATGTTAGGTACAATTTGATAAATATGGAAGAGTAGTTTTCGAATTACAAATTCAAATTCCACATCAACCTAAGATGGGTTTAATATGTTGTCAGTCAGTTAATTATGCATGAGGTAACACACAAATGAAAGCAATTTTAACCATTGGGCTTCTAATTTTGAGCAATTCATTTATGATTATTGCTTGGTATGGCCATTTGAAATTTTCTGAATTGAAATGGTTTAGTAAATTGGGTATAGTTTCAGTCATATTAATTAGCTGGGGAATAGCACTTTTTGAATATATGTTTCAAGTACCGGCAAATAAAATTGGGTTCAGTGGAAATGGTGGCCCTTTCACGCTCATTCAATTAAAGGTAATTCAAGAAGTGATTACGTTAATTGTGTTTGCTATTTTTACACTCATCGTATTCAAAACCGAAACCTTTAAAATCAACCACATTATTTCATTTGTTTTTATAGTTTTGGCTGTTTATTTTATGTTCAAAAAATAGAGCGTTCTTGTAATGTTATTTATTACTACAAGACGCAACATAAATTATTTGAGTACAATTTTGTCATCTAATAGGGTCGGGCAGTGGGTGTTTAATTAACCGC
>Ga0265295_1008974_pt1 | contig 10901 bp, 10 predicted proteins | sample Munlansysbiofilm_FD_192503 | JGI IMG/M metagenome (GOLD analysis project Ga0265295, IMG submission 192503) | Leachate microbial communities from a municipal landfill in Southern Ontario, Canada - Methane capture system biofilm | ecosystem: Engineered > Solid waste > Landfill > Unclassified ... | reverse complement strand
ACCATCGGCAGACCGAGAGTCAGCAGCGCAGAGAACATCAGCATTCCTCCGAGGGTAACAAAATCCACCTGGGTGAAGTTGACAATCCCCATGGAGTTGTGGACCACGCTGAACCCAAGGGCTATCAGGGCGTAAATAGCCCCGTTGGTGAGGCCGCCCAGGGTGAATTGTAGAAGATCCTGCGCCATAGATATTAATCCAAAGGTTTATTCATAAATTTTGGGCTCAAACGGAGGTATGCACGCATAGCTGCAGAACACCGGTTTACCCATGAGGCTGAAAAAGATTGCGACAGGGTATTCCAGACGAAGACAAAGGTCAAGAAATGGGGCCGTTTTTATGGATTCAGTAAATGGTTTCAACCATGAGAAACATCGGCATACCTCAGTTGTGGTTAATCTGAAATGTTGGTATGTTTAACCGATGTGTTTGGCGCTGTTTAAGGAGTGTTTAAATAATGGCTTGCCCACCATGCTGGGATTGGAACCACCATTTTGTTTGTTGAGTTAAACTCGCTTGAAGTTAGTAATGCCAGCTTAGCAACGCATGCTAAATTCAATCTGCCCTTCACCTACCCACCGAGTTTACTCAAGGCTATGTCGCAGGGTTGTGCTGATTGGGAATAAAAAGAGGAGCTACGACTAATACTGGTATAGGCTGTATTTGTTCAACAGTTCAAATTGCTAGAGCTGGATCCACGCTGAAATGCTGGGCTGCAGAAAAGCCACAGATTCTCCACTGACAGCTGCTCGATTATATCAAGAGGATTTTAAGCTATGAATTCAACCGACCGAATCAAGGAATTACTGAGTTTTTTGCAGCCTAAACTTGGGCAAGAAGTTCATGTTGGCCCCTGGTTGGAAATTGACCAGCACAGGATTGATCAGTTTGCTGCAGTGACCGGCGATCAACAATGGATTCACATCAGCCCCGAACGGGCAAAAAAAGAGTCTCCGTACGGCTCTACCATCGCACATGGTTACCTGACTCTATCCCTACTTCCGTACCTGACTGAAAGTAATCACCCCGATTTCTTCGAAAATAATTATCCAGGGATGAGATACCGCGTCAATTACGGCTTAAACCGGGTCAGATTCCCGGCACCGGTTAAAGTTGGGAGTAAAATAAGAGCGCGAACAACGATACAGTCCGCAGAAGAGATAAGTGGGGCTGTGCAAATTTGTTATATTATTACGCTAGACATTGAAGGCGAAAAAAAACCGGCGTGCGTTGCAGAGTTCTTAGCGCGGCTTTATCCATAAGATCAAAAATATCAACGCTATGGTGGAGAGAATCAAATCTCTAAAATAATAAAGTGCCTTCTTACCGCTGATCCTTCAATGATCTGTTCTTGATGGCCCTGTCCAATGGAGTTTGTCTAGTGTCAGAAATTGTTATCGATGCGCTATATAAAAAGTACAAGCCAGGTTTGTTTAAAAAGCCGGTTGAGGCCGTCGCTGGTCTGAGTCTGAGGGTTCCAAAGGGAACGGTCTATGGTTTGGTAGGCCCAAATGGGGCGGGCAAAAGTACCACCATTCGGATGCTGCTCAACCTCATTCGTCCAGATAAAGGGGAGGTGCGGATAGGGAACAAATCAATTTCTGCCGTCGCCAACGCTGATTTTCTTCAAGCGGTTGGTTATCTGCCGGAAAATCCATATCTGTATGATCATTTAACCTTGCGCGAGCTTCTGCGTTTTGCCGGTAAGGCATGTGGAATGACTGCGGAACAGATCGCGACGCGCATCGAAGCCTTGACCCGCCAAACTGGGATTGCCCACGCCCTGAAGCGGCGACTACACACCTTCTCGAAAGGGATGCGCCAGCGTGCGGGGCTGTGTTTTGCCCTGTTACATGATCCTGAGTTGGTGATTCTGGATGAACCTATGAGTGGGCTTGATCCTTTGGGGCGTAAGATGGTGTGCGAATTGATTCTGGAGCTGAAGCTGCAAGGCAAGACGGTATTTTTCTGCTCCCATATCTTAAGTGACACCGAGCGCTTGTGCGACCGAATTGCGATTCTTGATCAAGGGCGACTGGTGCGAGAGTTTGAAGCGGAAGACCTGCTCGCATTTCGCGCTGGGAAACGCAGCTTAGAAGACGAGTTTGTCGCGGCAGTGGGAGGGACGCATTGATGTTGCAGCGGGTTTGGGCTTTGGCCATGGTGACGTGTAAAGAGGGAATTCGGGATCGTTCCTTGTATGGAGTTCTGCTATTTGCCCTGTTTGTTCTCGGGTTGAACGTAGCGGTGGCCGGATTTTTCATGCGCGATCTGGGCAAGGTGACGGTCGATATGAATCTGGCGGCGCTTTCGTTTGCGGGGCTGTTACTGGTGTTTTTTATCGGCATCAACTTGATGGCCAAGGATATTGATAAAAAAACCATTCAACTGGTGCTATCAAAGCCGTTTTCACGCGGGGAATATATCTTTGGCAAATATTTCGGCTTGGTGCTGCTGGTGCTGAGTACCATGGCGCTACTGTTGGTATTTTCATCGGCGACGGTGGCGGGGGTTCACTCCATGTATCCGGCGTATTTCGAAGGATTTTCCTGGAGTGTTTTTTTCTGGGCGGTAGCGTTTATCGCTTTGCAACTGGCGCTGCTGTGCGCCATCGTAGTTTTTTTTAGCGCCATTACCACTTCGTCCTTCATTACTCTTATTTTCTCGATGGCAACTTATCTGGTAGGGGTTACCCTAGAAGAGGTTCTTTTTTATCTAAAGTCGCAGGCAGCAGCAGGGGAGGTTGTCGCGTCGGAGTCGCTGCGCAGTGTGCTGGAGGTGGTAGCGTGGTTGGTGCCTAATTTTGCTGCCTTTGACCTTAAAACCGAAGCGGCACATGGACTGGCGCTGGAGCCCTTACGCCTGCTGACTACTGCCGGTTATGGTTTCAGCTATATCCTGTTGCTGCTGTGGTTGGCGACGTTGATTTTTCGGCGTCGGGAGTTTAACTGATGTGCTGGCGTCGTGTGGGGATAAATTGCTTGATGCTGTTGGTGGTGTTGCCGCTGTATCTGATGTTGCAAGGCACCAGTTGGGAGCAGCGTGTTGAAGTGCGTCGCACATCGCCCACTGGTTACACCCTACCGGCGGCATTTAGCCGCGTATTGGCTATGGGTTACCAGGGCTTGCTCAGTGATTATGAGTTTTTGCGCGCTATGACATTTTATGGCGATCGCTCGGTCAAGCAGCAACAGATGAGTACGGAGGACTGGGATTTTTTCGCCTACAGTCTTGATGTGGTGACTGATCTAGACCCTTACTTTCTCGACCCCTATGTCTTGGGGGAGGGTTTGCTCACCTGGGATACCCAGCGTTATGAGGCGGCCAATACGCTGCTGCGCAAAGGGATGCAGTACCGCACTTGGGATTGGCAGTTGCCATACTATATTGGGTTCAATCATTTTTATTTTCTCAGAGATTCTGCCACCGGTAGTGATTATATGATGCAGGCCGCTGAAATTCCCGGCAGTCCGGGGTTCCTCAAAACCCTGGCGGCACGGTTGGCGTATTACGGAGGTAAATCACAGACTGGAGTGTTGTTTTTACAGCAGATGCTGGCGGAAACAAACAGTGAAGCCCTGAGACAGCGCATGGGTAAACGTCTGCTGGCACTGCAGGGGGCGGTGCAAATAGAGGACGCGCTGCAACAGTACCGCAACGCTGAAGGTGCAGATCCGCAGGCGTTGAGCGAACTGGCGCGCAGCGGATATCTGGAGGAGTTGCCCCAGGACCCGTATGGCGGACAGTGGGTCATCCTGCAAAATGGCAGGGTTTACAGCACGAGTAAATTTGTGGATGTAAAGTCTGAAAACCAAGTTAATTAGGTTGTTTAAGTCTTGAAATATAAACCCTATAGAAATGCAGGTGAAGCGATGTTGATACCCGTGGTGTTGTGTGGTGGTTCGGGCACGCGTTTGTGGCCGGTGTCACGCCAATTATATCCAAAGCAGTTTTTATCCTTGAGCACAAAAAACTCCATGCTGCAGGAAACGCTATTACGTCTAGAAGGTTTGGATACGGATTTTGATATGGCTGCGCCATGTGTCGTATGTCATGAAGAGCACCGCTTTTTGGTGGCAGAGCAGTTACGTAGGATGGGGGTAGACGCTGCAACTATTGTGCTGGAGCCAGAAGGGCGTAATACCGCGCCAGCCACTGCTCTTGCAGCACTTCAGTGTATCGAGATTGTGCGTCACCTTGGAGGGGTAAAAACTCGCGAGAATGCGCGGGAAATCACGAAAGATCCACTGGCAATATCCGTTGCGAGCCCCTCTGGAGCTGATCCCCAAGATGTCGATCCAGTAATGCTGGTGTTGCCAGCAGATCACCATATTGCTGATGAAGAAGCATTTCAGCACGCCATTAAGCAAGCATTACCACTTGCGTTAGATGGGCGCCTAGTGACGTTTGGGGTCACTCCGCGCCATGCCGAGACCGGATATGGCTATATCGAGCAGGGGGAGCCTTTGCTGTGCGCGGATGGTAACAAAAGTGGCGCTTTTGCCCTGCAGGGTTTTACCGAAAAACCTGCAGCGGAGGTGGCGCGCCAGTTTTTGGAGCAGGGGAGACATTTGTGGAATGCAGGAATTTTTATGTTTCGAGCCGGGGTGTTTCTGGACGAATTGAGCCATCTGGCGCCGGATATTTTATCTTGGTGCAGACAAGCCATGGCTGGTGCGGAGCGCGATCTAGACTTTATCCGTCCTAATGCGGCAGCATTCAGCTCTAATCCGAATATCTCCATCGATCACGCGGTGATGGAGCATACAACACGGGGTGCGGTGGTCCCACTCGATGTAGGATGGAATGATATAGGTTCATGGTCGGCGCTGTGGGATGTTAGCGATAAAAACTCCGAAGGGAACTCCATCAGTGGAGATGTGATCGAAGTAGATACGCATAACTGCATGCTGCGCTCAGAGCGAAGATTGGTGGCCGCTATTGGGCTTAACGATATAATTGTAGTTGAAACGGCGGATGCGGTGCTGGTCGCGCACCGAGATAAGGTGCAGCAGGTGCGTGAAATTGTGATCCAGCTGCAAAAAAACTGCCGGGTTGAATGTCGACAACATCGCCGCGTATATCGTCCTTGGGGCTCTTATATGCTTATGGAGGAGGGCGAGCGTTACCAGGTCAAGCGTATCACGGTGAATCCTGGGGCAAGTCTTTCACTTCAGCAGCATCACCATCGGGCCGAGCATTGGGTGGTGGTGTCCGGCACGGCGCGTATTACCTGTGGTGATAAAATTGCATTGATAACAGAAAATCAATCTACATATATCCCTGTAGGTGAAATTCATCGCCTGGAGAATCCCGGTCTTATCGGGTTGGAACTCATTGAGGTGCAGTCGGGTAGTTATTTAGGTGAAGACGATATCGTTCGCCTTGAAGACACATTCAACCGCTGTTAGGACCAAACCCTGCTATAAAATTGATTCCGCGTAAAATAAAATTATTGGCCAATGTGGAGACTAATTCCGTGCTTGCTCTGAGTGCAATGTTAAGGTATAAAGCCAGTATCTTAACGTAAATCAAACTATGTTTTATGTAAATAAGACACATGGGGAGGAGATATGCACTTAGTTGATCAGATCAAGACCAAGGCGCGCGCACATAAACAGACCGTTGTTTTGCCTGAAGGTTATGACGAGCGTATGCTGGAAGCTGCTGGCAAGATAACCGCTGACGGTCTTGCCGACATTGTCCTATTGGGCAAGCCTGATGTTTTGCAGGCTAAAGCGAAGGAGCTCGGGGTTAGTCTTGTTGGGATTACCCTGCTAGACCCAATCCAAGCCCCGACTTTGGATACATATGTAGCTGAGTTGGTGCGATTGCGTGAGAAAAAGGGGATGACTCCTGAGCAGGCACGTGAAGTGCTCACTGCGGAGGATAATCTGTTCTTTGCCTCCATGATGGTACATAAAGGCGATGCTGGTGGTGCAGTGGCTGGCGCCGCTAACACCACCGGAGATGTGCTACGCGCCGCGTTTCAGGTTATTGGCACCGCAGCGGGGATGAAGACGGTGTCATCGGTTTTTTTGATGGTGACCAAAAACCCAGATTTTGGTGAAAATGGGATCTTGTTGTTTGCTGACTGCGCAGTTAATCCCAATCCGAACGCCCAAGCCTTGGCAGAGATCGCCATTGCTACGGCCGGCAGTTGCAGGAGTTTTTTAGGGGTGGAGCCGAAGGTGGCGATGCTGTCGTTCTCTACCAAGGGCAGCGCCAAGCACGAAGACGCGGACAAGGTGCTTGAAGCCATGAGTATTGCGCAGAAACTCCAACCGGAACTTCAGATTGATGGCGAATTGCAGGCTGACGCCGCGTTGCTGCCCAATGTCGGTGCGAAAAAAGCCCCTGAATCCAAGGTGGCCGGCCATGCCAACACTTTGATCTTCCCTGATCTAGATGCGGGAAATATTGCTTATAAACTTGTAGAGCGGGTGGCCGGTGCCGAGGCTGTGGGTCCTATAATTCAGGGGTTGGCAAAACCAGTGAACGATCTTTCGCGTGGATGTAGTATCGAGGATATCGTGAATGTTACGGCCATTACGGCAGTGCAGGCTCAGGGCTGATCCTTTCGCACTGCCCCATAGGTATTAGATAAGAAAAAGCCCGACTCCTTCGCGAAGGAGTCGGGCTTTTTTATGTGGCTTGTAATAAAAAAAGGCAGGGAAGCCCTGTCTTCAGAGTTTTTTTATCCCTTGTAGTCAGAACTTGCAAAGGTGTAGGAACACTCCATGTGGTCGGTATAGGTATCGTTCAGGATGGCAACCACGTCTTCTACGAAAACAAGCTCTTCATTGGTTGGAATCACAAACACCTTAACCGGCGAGTCAGGCAGGCTTATTTCAGTTTCACCGTGTTTGCTGAAGGTCCGCATATTTTTTTCTTTGTCAATCTTTATTCCCATATACTCAAGCCCTTCAACGGCTTTTTCACGGATTATGCCAGCGTTTTCACCCACTCCTGCGGTGAATACCACAGCATCGACCCCGCCTAAAACAGCAGCATAGGCCCCGATATACTTTTTGATGCGGTACGCTTCAATCTCAAGGGCAAGTTTACAGCGGTAATCCCCTTTTTTAGCATTTTCGATCACATCACGACGGTCAGTGTAGCGTCCAGTGATGCCCATTACCCCCGATTTTTTGTTGAGAAGCGAGTCGATTTCAATCGGGTTACAGCCCTCTTGGTCCATAATAAATGCTGGAATAGCAGGATCGATATCGCCACACCTAGTCCCCATCATGGCGCCTTCGAGGGGGGTGAATCCCATGGTGGTATCAACCGAAACTCCATTTTTAATTGCAGTATGCGACACACCGTTGCCGATATGGAGGGTGATAATTTTGCACTCGGTGATGGGCTTGCCCAGGTTTATGGCGGCGCGTTTAGAGACGTAAAGATGGCTGGTGCCGTGGAAACCATACCGGCGTACGCCGTACTCTGTATACCATTCGTAGGGGAGTGGATATATGTAGGCGTGGTCGGGCATGGTCTGGTGGAACGCGGTGTCAAAAATGGCGATATGGGGGACATCGGGCAGGACGGACTGTGCGGCCTCAATGCCGGAAATGTTTGGGGGGTTGTGCAGTGGGGCGAGGTGTTGCACGCTTTTAATGGCGTCGAGCACATCTTTGTCGATAGCGACTGAACGGGTAAATTCTTCACCTCCGTGGACAACGCGGTGCCCTACGGCAGTGATTTCATGCATGTCCTTAACCACTCCGTGTGTCGGATGTAACAGGGTGGAAATGATTAGATCAATGGCGGTTCTGTGATCAGGGCACTCAGATTTTTCCGTATAGGTGTCTTTACCGGGAACCTCGTGGGATATGAACGAGTCGCCGATCGTGACTCGCTCCACCATCCCTTTAGCAATTACGCAACGCTCATCCCAGTTGAAAAGCTGGTATTTGACCGATGAACTGCCGCAGTTTAATGCCAGAACATCCATAGCAGGTACTCCTCCTTGAAAAATAAAAAATTGCGAGCACAGAAAATACTGTTCTAAAAACAAGTTATTTTTCTGCACTAATCGTTAACTGCTTGTTTTAAAGAAGAAAAAAGCTAATTGCAGGCACCAACAATAGACAAAATAAACCTGATGTGCAAGGCTTTTATTTACTTTTAGCCTAGCTAAACAATCACTGTGTTAATTTTATTCAGGGAGTAAAAAAATGTGTTGGAAGGGTGTTTTAGGCTTGATTTTTCTGTGAAATATAGATTCGTTTGTAATGGAAATTACAGTAGGGGCAAGTGCAGGGTGGAAGGAGGTTGGAAGAGAAAGCAGTTCTTGAGTGGCGCGGTGTTTCCGATCGGCAATAAATACAGTCTGTATAGACTTAGTTGCTTGAGGTGAGCCGCCTATTGCTTGCCCATGTTGGCAAGAGGGACTGCGTTGACGTCGAACTCCGTAAATTTCTCCGGTAGGTTGTGAAATACTGCGCAAAAAGGGATAGACTCGCCGGGCTGGACCGATACATTGGATAGCTCGGTCCCTAGTTTGTTATCCATGAATTTTTGAAGGATGTCGAGCGGCTCCGAGCGCAGGGTCTCTTTGCTGATGGGATTACCGCAGTAGACTTTGATGCTCCTGAGGGTGGTACCGTCAGTGCTGTGCAGGGAGGCAATGACCGCAATTTCCCCCTGGGGTTGGGCGCTGGTATTGGTGACGGTGCCATTTATTATAAAAATAGAACCCAAATGGGTGTTGCTAATATAGAAGTTATCTTTTAATTGAATTTGTATGGATGAGCCGCTCGGTTCTGTGTGCGGATTGATGATCCGAGTCCCTTGGTCTTTCATAGTGCTTATTACTTGCGTTATGTTGGAGATACCGTGAACGACAAAGTAATAGGTGTAAACTCCAGCGAAAATAAGTATGAGCAGGAGCGCCAATAAAAGGAGTTTAGAGGTTTTTTTCTTTTGGGCTTTTCGCACAACTGCAGCGGGGGCGCTCGCCGCTGGTTGGTCTTGGATCTCTTCCCCATCCTCTTCTGTTGGTACTACCTCCGATTCGTGACTTTGAGCTTGTAGCGGTTCAAAGACAAACTCATTGGCAGGTGGGATGCTGTTTAGCGCAGGTGCGGGTACTGATTCCGGGTCTGGGTCGGATATGTCTTGGGGAAAATCACTGGCTAGGGAAAATTCACTGGGGGCAGTGAAGTGGAAATCTTCAGTTGAGGACGTATCTGCAGCTAAGTTGTGAGGAGCGTCTGTCGTTTTTTCCTCCGCAAATGAATAATCTTCCGCTGGCTCATGATCTGGTGTGCCAAGGATTTCGTGTGGGCTTTCCGCTAAGGTTTCAGCCTGCAGGGGGGCAGAAAATGGTACGGCAGATGGAGGTGTAGCAGCCGCAGCAGCAGGTTCTAGGTTGAGGAAGTTTTCACCTAGGTCTGATTCTGCACCAATTGTGAAAATATGCCCGCAGCGTATGCAGCGTACCTGGCCTTCTTGCGCGTTAGGAGCTGCGTTACGCAGGCGCGTGGGGTCGAATCTATAAGTGGTCTCACATTGCTCACACTGGATAATCATATGGCGCTATCAGTCTCCAATTAACTGGTGCTTTATGCTCGATTTGTCTTGGTGCGGTATTAATGTCAAGTGTACGGCTGCAAAGCCCACGCTCAGAAATTATATGCCGCGGTGCGGGCTGCGTGTTGTTATGTCAGGTCGGTATAAACTGAGTATGGCTAAGTGTGCGCGGTGATGGGATGTGGATAAATACCGATGCAGCGAAATATCTGAACCCGAATCGACTTGGTGCTTGGTCAAATGACATAGATTTGCTCAAGCTGCCGATAGCGTCCATTGTGGTCAAGTCCATATCCAACCGTGAATCTATCCTCTATCTCCATTCCTACATAGTCCGCTTCAATCTTTACTTCTCGCCGCTCTCGTTTGTCCAGCAGCGTGCATAACTTCACTGATGCCGGATTGCATTTTGCAAGGAGGCTCTGCAGGGCTTTGAGGGTGCGACCGCTGTCTAAAATGTCTTCTATAACTATGACATGTTTACCTGCGATGTCATTGTGTAGATCCAAAATAATTTCTACTTCCCCGCTGGAGCAAGTTCCATTGTGGTAGCTGGCTATCTGCATGAATTCTAGCGTTACCGGAACGTTGATGTGGCGCAACAGGTCTGCAGCGAACATGAACGCTCCTTTTAATATCACAATGGCAACAATTTCTGTGTTGGCGTAATCCTGGCTGATGGCCGCGCCAAGCTGCGCCACCCTCGTGGCGATACGCTCCTTTGAGAAGAGTAGTTCCATATGTTTTAAGTACCTGTCGCAGCGAGTCCGCATTGCATACTCAGAAAAGAGGCGTACCCATACTGCGCCTCTATACCAAAGGGGGCAGGTGTTTGTCAATTAATCCGCGCAGGAGAAGCAGCTTTATTATGCCCTGATTCGAGAGGTAATTTTTGCCTGGCCGAGGGTGATGGGCGGCTTTCATGCCCTCTCCTTATAGTGATTTTATGTTGCCCTTGGGTTGACATAGACGCGAGTTTTTGCTTAAATGCTTAGCCTCCTAATCATTTATTGCGGAACTTTATTCCGCCATTGGATTAGTTTGCAGGTCAGCTCACAAAGCTGTCACAGGTATAATGTTCGGGCATGTTTATGCCGTTTAACCTGCTGACTGAATGTGAATGCTGATTCTTGGAGGTCAATAAAACTTGGAAGGAAGTATGAATTACATGGGTATTTACTCGGTATCGCAACAGAAGATAGCCACTCAGATTGAACAAAAGCAGATAGGAAAGTCGAAGTGGAAGGACTGGCGTTGGCAACTAAAGCACTGCGTCACTCGGGTAGATAGTTTCGAAGCTCTCCTTGGTATCAGTTTGACTCCGAATGAAAAACGCAAAATAGAGATGACCATGCGCAAGT
>Ga0265295_1008973_pt1 | contig 10903 bp, 11 predicted proteins | sample Munlansysbiofilm_FD_192503 | JGI IMG/M metagenome (GOLD analysis project Ga0265295, IMG submission 192503) | Leachate microbial communities from a municipal landfill in Southern Ontario, Canada - Methane capture system biofilm | ecosystem: Engineered > Solid waste > Landfill > Unclassified ... | reverse complement strand
TTTCCGGTGCGATGCCCGAGAGTTGATGCAGCATCTGCTTAAATTCCCTGGCCTCCACCCGAAAGCGGGTATCTACCTGAAAGGTGAGTCCGCAGGGGCGGCAGAACGGAATTCGCAGAACATTCATGGCGGCTTCGAACAGTCGCTCTTTGTTTTCCGGTGAATAGTGCAACTGGTTGATGAAGATTTCTACCCCGTATCCCTCGGTTGGCCGGTTGTGAGGATCTTGCAGGGAGTATCCATCCTTAAAAGCCCTGGACAGAGCCTCCTGTACGAAAGCGGAAACCGTGGTGTTGCCAAGCATACGTTTGGCCTGCAGAAAGTGAGACATTGTATTTTCTCCCGCGTTGATGGGGTTGAAAAGATAAGGATTTTTGGTTTCGACCTGCTCATCGCCATGGTGGCACGGAGACCTTCAGAAGATATCGATGTGCTCACGGCCGGAAATCTCTTGCAAAACGGCAAACAGATCTGCGGCTGTCAGCAGCCCCTGCTCGGCAATGACCTCAAAGGTTTTGACAGGGAAATCGCTCCAGGATGAAAGCGCGCCGAGTTGATGCAGACTGAATTTCTTGTGATCAACGCCATAGCGCAGGGCATACTGGTCATGGGTGCGTCGGCAATAATGTATTTCGTTATCCACCAGGAGATAGCGGACATTCAGATTGGCCAGCATCGAGTAGAATACGGTGATGCTTTTGCGGCAGCCACCAAAGCCGCAGCCTTCTCGGATTTTGACGAAATGAGAGATTTCAACACCCTGTTTCAGCAGGATTTCGCCCAAAAAATTGTAATTTTCGAAAAAGAAGTAAAAAATACTCTTTTCGAAGTGGCCAAGTTGATTTGAAACAATGTCAAGATCAAGCAACAGGATTTGCGGCCGGCGGGCGGCATGGTCAGTAAAGGTTGCGTAGTACGGCGAGACCCTGTAGTCCACGGCCAGATCCGGCCGCAACTCCAGTTCAAAGAACTCTTTGATCCGGATGCAGGTGTAGCCGTCTTGAAACAACGGATCAGTGCGGTTACGGAAATAACGAAAATCGTAATCTGTGTGGCAGAAGATGTTCGGCGTCTGCAGGAGCCCCAGATCCGGGCTTTTGGCCGGATGCAGGTAGAGCAGGTCACGGTAATCATCTCCAGCACTTGGATACCAGAGCACCCGTTCTTCCTCCAGTGTGGCAAATAAACCCTCCAGCCGCTGTTGTCCGGCCGTCGTTCGGCCCATCAGAAGATCTTGAAATCGCATCATGCCTCCGAGGTCAGCAAATCGTTGATTGAGATGTTAATCTGCGTTTGGAGATCCTGATCGGGGGTGCTGGCCAGCACCCGGATGGCCAATGGCATGTGCCGGTCTTTCTCATAGCGACCGTCGAAGCCACCGGTTACCAGTTGCTGGATGAAGGAACGCAAGATGGCTTTGCTGGTCGTATCGTAAGCTCTGATATTTACCGCATATTCTCCGCTGTAGCGTCGTATCCGAATCCAACCTTGGCTGATGAGTGCGCGAATGATTTTTCCCCTGGCCTGACCTTCACAGCGCCAGGACTCGTCATGTTCCTCATAAATGGCCCGCAGTCTGGATTCTGACATGCCAAACAGGTCAGGATGATCGATGACGTACTCGATATGGCAGGTCGGAACCCAATGAATTGTTCCTGCGGGAGCAATCCAGAAAGCGATGGTGTTTTTCAGGGGCTGAGGCATGGTCGAAAATCTCCTTAAAATGACGGCACATTTCTGTCGCATGACAGATGGTAAGCTGATTCTTATATTTATGAGCCGTAACCCAACATTTCTCTGAGAATAAAAACAAGATAAGTTGCCACGCAGTAGAACAACCACAGCGGCAGCGCCAGATAGCGGCTGGTGACGCCAGCAAACAGGGTAAGCAGGACACTGGCCGGTTTTGTGCCGGTGACCTGTCGGTAGTCTACGATCAGCAGCAGGGCGTGCAGCAGTACGATGGTGGCCCAACTCGCCAAGGCGCACCCGATCATCACGGTCGCAAAGAATCGGCCGGTGTCAGGGCTGAGATACCAGCCAAGCAGTACCTCGTAGGCGGTTTTGTCGAAAATGCCGAAGGTGCTGTTGAATAACGAGATCTCATCGAGGGTCATCTCAACCTTCCTTGCGCTCGCAGCCGTGCGAAGGGCGGTCTGTCGCCGTTGTGTGCCGTCAGTCGATCTTGCCGGCCGGCGCAGAAATAACGCTTGGTGTGCAGGCAGAATATGGGGGTGTAGCGACAAACGGTGTCGTTTGTCGCCAGGGCAGGGAGAGATCGCTCAAGGAGAAGCTTGAAGGAGGAGAACGCTAACCTGAGTCGAAGTCGTTTCAGGAGGCTTTACTGAAGATGTGCAGGGCCAGTTGGGCCCTTGAAGCTCCCACGTAGAGCAAATCTTCACGCCGTGCATGGTCGCTGGTGTTCCAGTCGCACAGCAGTACGGCCTTGGCGTGCAGGCCCTTGAAAGCTCCGATGGTACTGAAGTGGCCTCTGAACTCCTGCTGTTGCCGCAGTCCTTGATAGCCCTGGCTGCGGTCGGCGCGGTAGAGGCTGAGAATGACCACCTCTCTTTCGTCAATGCCAGCCGCTTGTAGCTGGTGCAATGCCTGCTGCATCTGTTCGGTCTGTTGCTGCGCTGTGCGGTAACGGTGTTCGCGTACCGCCAGGCCAGATTCGGGTGCGCTGGCCGGCGGATCACCGGCATAGGCAAAACGGGTCTTGAGCCACTGGGCGATTTCACGGCAGTTGCGGACGTTGTGCAACAGTTGGAACGGATAGGGAATCATGCCTTCAAAACAGGCGGCTGGCCGTTCCCATGCGCGTTCAAACACATTCTGGTGCGGATCGGAAAATACATAGACAGGAGCCTGCGATTTCAATACCTCGGCCAAGGGGAGCCACCAGTGGGCAGCAAAGTCCTGCCCCTCATCGACGATCAGTCCGTCAAAGGTGACCGGGCAGCGCTGCTGTGCCTCGTCAAGCAGTTCGGCAGCCGTTTCGATATAGAAGTGGCTTTGCCCGGCAAACGACGGGGGAACCTCCCAGGCCAGACCTGCCTGTCCGGCCCGCTCCTGACAGAACTCGTGAAAAGTGCCGACCCAGGGTGCTGGTTCCAACGCTTTAAGACTGCTGCGTAACGTCTCGGCCAGAGCCAGGTTGAAGCAGAGCAGCAGTACCCGCTGGCCGCTGCTGGCCAGTTGGCGGGCTTTTTCACAGGCCAGCAAGGATTTGCCGGTTCCGGCACCTCCATCGATCATGACGCGGGGAATATGTTCCAGCATCCGCAATGCCCAGCTTTGCTGGGCACTCAGGCGGACCAGGGTCGTGCAGGTCTGTTCATGGACGGGTTCGAAGCCGGGCAGCAGACGAAAACAGGGTCTGAGGACACGTTGTCGCAGCAGGTCAAGGTGGCGCTGGCGCAGGGGCAGCTTGTGGCGGTAATGACCCGTGCGCTCGAACAGCACTCGCAGCCTTGCCCGATCAAGCCGGGTCAAATCCGATTTGAGCACAAGATCGGCGCGGTCAAGGCCACTGCCCAGGCCGGCTCCAAGATCGGCATCGTCCAGGTCGGGCAGAATCAGATGACGACCGATGGGCAGTAGCAGCGGGTCGGTCACCGTCAGCAGATTGATCTGTTGCTGAATCTGCTGCAGAAGAGCGTTCTGTGCCCGCCCCAACTGCGCCAGCGGATCGTGGATGGTATGTTCCTGACCATGGCGATCAACCGAAAACCAGCGGCCATCACGTCGACCAATACCGCCACCCTTGACCTCCCAAACCATCAGCCCCAGTTCCGGGTGCAGCAGTACGAAATCCATCTCTCCGAAGCTCTCCTGGCCACGGTAGTTGAGGCTGTGATAAACCTCAAGTCCCGCCATGTCGAGTTGTTGCAGAGCCAGATAGACGGTGGCTTCGGCACGACTGTGCCGCTCAAGCTGTGCCAGTTCCGCAGAATCAAGTGCAGGGAGGATCAGTGCCATGAAGATTCTCTCAAAGTCTTTGGGCGAGCCGCTGTAGTTGCGGCGCTGAGTTGTCGCGAAACCTCGGCCAGGATATCGAATGGCACCGGTTCAAGTTCGAAACGCCGTTGCAGATCATAAGCCATCCGTTCCAGCGCCGCGTCGCGGTAGCCAGTTCGCAGCACCTGGCGCAGATAGTGCCGCAAGAACGATTTGGTTCCCAGGTGCCGGTATTGGGCGACGTGTACCAGTTCGTGAACGTGCAGGGACAGATGGTGCGCGAAGGCCGGACGGACGTAGTAGGTGTCATCATAGGTAATGGCTGCAGCCGCAGTAAAAGGCGAGGGAACTACATTGCCAAGGTTCCATCGGAACAATCGGTTGGCAAAGGGCAGGGAGAAAGGAAAAGGCAGGGGGTCAACCACGACAAAACCGGCCTGGGTTAAAAAAGCAGCGGGAAAATATCCCTGCAAAGCCGGCCAGTAAACACAACTGCGGCGCTGCGTGGCATGGTCGCTGTTGGTTTTGCGTATCCAGTCTTCCAACCAGCCCGTCAGACCCATAAAGGCTTTCCTTTGTAGGGGCGTTTCTCAAGGTTTCCCGCTTGCATTGCCATAGGTTTGTGCATAACGTCACACGAAAAACGATCCATAGATTAGCACAGAATAAAATCGGTGAGACTGAAAAATCATCGGCCTTAGCCCCTTGCGTTGTTTGCGACATCACTTGTCGCGTGAGCCGGTTAGAGTCACGCCATGAGCATTGATCGTTTTATCGGACGGGCGGGCCGTCGCCGAAAAAGAGCGAGAACGAGGGGGGGAAGCATGGCCGATGTCTTCGAACAGGATGTGCTGCTGCAGTATGTGTCCCGTCTGGCACGGGATCAGCGGATCGGATCCAAGGAGATGGAGGTTATCTGCGGCGGGACCGGCAGCTTTATGTCCTATCTGGAAACGGTAGCGGAAGAAGCGTTTTTCGGGGCGTTCAGCGAATTTACGGATCAGCTGGATCAGAAGATCGTGCCCCGGAAGGTACTGCAGTGCGGCAGGAAACTGCTGGTCGATCAGTTGACACTCTGTCGTCAGCGCCTTGGCCAGGTGCAATCCTCCAACCTGCAAAACAATCTGGACTATCTGGCCGGCGAACTGGAACTGGACGATATTGAGCGAGACTTTTTCAGCTTTGTGCTGCGCTATTACACCCACGACAGCCTGCAACGTCTTTGTGATGATCTGACGCGCTGCTCACTCAATCCCCAGGAGTTGAGCGCCATTTGTCTGGGCTGTGATCGGGCGGAACTGGCTGAACGTCTGCGGCCCGGTGGCCGATTGCTGGCCAGCGGTGTGTTGCGCCAGAGTTTCCGGAACGGTTCGGATATTGATGACACCTATGAGGTGCCCGATACCGTGCGTATTGCGGTACAGAAATCGACGGACGGACCGGAAGATATCCGGCGGCTCATTCTGGGCGAACCGCAGAAGGCTTCGCTGGTGTGGGAAGATTTCGAGCATCTGGGAGAGACCCACGAACGTCTTGGCCAGTTTCTGCAGGCAGCGCTGGCCCAGCGGATTGTTGGTGTCAATGTGCTCTTGTGGGGGCCGCCGGGTACCGGCAAAACCGAGCTCTGTAAAACCCTGGCCCAGCGCCTGAATGTACGACTCTACGCGATTGGGGAACAGGACGACGACGGTGGTGAGCCCACCCGGCGTGAACGTATCGGCTATCTGCAATTGGCACAGAATCTGTTGCGCTATCAGCGCAAAAGCCTGCTGCTGTTTGATGAAATGGATGATCTGTTCGAGGGCAACGCCTTGGCACGCCTGTTTGGCGGCAAGGCCAGTATGGGCTCGAAGGTATTCACCAACCGTTTATTTGAGCAGAATCCGGTGCCGACTTTGTGGGTTCTCAACGATGTCGAGATTCTTGATGCCGCCATCGTGCGACGGATGAGCCTGGCCATTGAGCTGAAGGTGCCGCCGGCCAGTGTGCGTCAGCGGGTGTGGCAACGGGTGCTGGATAAAAATGCCCTGAGCCTGCCGAATCAGCAGATTCGCCACCTGGCGGAACTCGATATCGCGCCGGCGGTGGTGGACAACGCGGCCCGTGTGGCTCGTGAAATCGGCGGTCGGATGGAGGATTTTCAGTTTGCCGCTGATGGATTGGTGCGGGTTCTTTCCGGTCCTGGTGCCCGGCCGACCGACCGGCCGCAGAGTGCGTTTCATCTTGACCTGATGCGCTGCGATACCGATCTGGCAGTATTGCGCCAGCAGGTGGCTCAAGCCGGCAAACGCGATTTCTCATTGTGCCTGTATGGACCACCGGGTACCGGCAAATCCGCCTTTGTGTGCTATCTGGCAGAAACTCTGGGAATGCCGGTGCTGTTCAAACGGGCATCCGATCTGCTCAATGCCTATGTCGGGCAGACCGAACAGCGGATTGCGGCGGCCTTTCGGGAAGCGCGGGACAAGGAAGCCTTTCTGGTGTTCGACGAGGCCGATTCTCTGTTGGGTGATCGCCGCTATGCCCAGCGTAACTGGGAGGTGACCCAAGTCAACGAAATGCTCACCTGGATGGAGACGCACCCGCTGCCGTTTGCCTGTACCACCAATCTGATGGACCGGATTGATCAGGCGTCACTGCGGCGGTTTACCTTCAAATGCCACTGTGACAGCCTCGGCCTGGAACAGCTGTCATTGGCCTTTGAACGTTTTTTTGGCCTGCAGCTGCCAGCGACAGAGTTAACCGGTCTGGCTGGCTTGACTCCCGGAGATTTTGCCCTGGTGCACAAAAAAGCCAGGCTATTGAACTGTGCAGAGAATATCGCGACCCTGATCGAAATGCTGCGGCAGGAGGTGCAGACCAAAAATGAACGACGCCAGCGGCCGATCGGCTTCGGTCAGTCCTGAACGATTTCGTCTGCCCGTAAAAAGACAGACAACGCTTGTCTGCGATGCAATCAGCCAGGCCGAACGCTCACCGGATACAGCAAGAGCAGGGCAACTCGCATGGTCTGCTGATTGCCCTTGCTTTTGATCCAGCAGGTCTCTTTTTGTCGTCCTGGTAGTCCGGCGGTTTGTGCTACTGCGGTGATTCAGACGAACTCCCCTGATAGCGTTGCACCATGGCCTGGGCTTTCGCTGACATCTCCTCGCGCAGGGTTTGAGGTTGCAGCACCTCCACCTGATCGGCGAAGCCCAGCAGCCACCAGCGCAGTTGCTGGCTGTCATTCACCGTGGCGCGGATATGAAGCCAACCGGATGGCCCAGCTCCGATGCGCTGATCGGTGCTGATCGGGCTTTCACGCAGATGGAAAGCCACTGCGCTTGTCATCAGCATCTGCAGATCAAGGGTTCCAGCCATCGGCGTCGTGACGAATTCGGCGCCGCCCTGGGCCAGATAGGTTTCCAGCTCAAATCCCGCCGGCCTGCGGCAACCGTCCTTGAGCAGGCGGGCGCTGTCGAAGCGATGCAGGGCCAGTAACCGCACATCCGGATAATCCCACAGGCTTGCCACCAGGTAGACCAGCGGATCGCTGAAAATGAGCCCCAGCGGGTTGACGACAAACTCCCGTCGGGTGCCGTCGTTGCGGCTGTGATAGCACCCGAGGAACTGACGGTCGTGAAACAGCGCCTCGTAGACCACATCCATGACCGCGGCATCGATCACCGGTGGCTGCAGACTCTGGGTGCGCTGAACGATACGAACCTTGCCCGGCCAGTTTTTCAGGCCTCCGCCTTCAAGCTGCCCCAGTAATTGCTCGGCCCGCGCCAGATGAGGCTGCAGCGCTTGCAGACAGCCCTGCGGCAACAGCCGCCGCAGATAGGTGTCAACCATCTGAAAGGTCAGCGCGGCGGCGGTATTCATGCCCGGGATGTCGAAGGCGGCGGCATTGGCCTGCCAAGACCAGCCCGAGGGTTTATTGCCATCGTTGACCAGAGGGAATTCCGCCGAAAGTTTGTCCAGATCGCGCTGAATGGTGCGCCGGCTGGTGGGAAAACCGGCATTGTCCAGAGCGGATTCCAGATCGGCCGTGCTGATTTTGCGGGGATGACGCGGCAGCAGCCGCAACATGTGCCAGTGACGCAGCAAGGTTTCCATGGTTTCTGATCCTTCTGTGATTCAACCGCAGCCGTTTTCAGATGAGGGACTACCGGCAGCTTGGTTCATCGGTGCGACAACTGCTGTCCGATAGAGGGAAAGTTCGTAAATCCATCAACGGTAACAGCGGCAGCACAAGGCGCAATGCGTCATGATCTGTCGCTGCTCCCCGCTAGACTGCCTCACAAAAAGGGCAAAAGCAACGTATCAGTGCCATGTCGGTCTGCTAGCAAGGTCCGGCCGCGCAGAGCGATCGCGTTGCCGGGCTGTTGCAGGCAATTGCAGGGGAGGCAGTAATGGGATTTGCAAATGGTGGAAATAGCAGCAACATCAGCAAGCCGGTGGCGGAAAACTTCAGTGAGATGCTGCTGGAGATTGGTTCTAGTCCGGAGTCCCTCACGCTTCTTGCCGCTCTGATGCTGCTTTGCGCTCTGGCGGCATTTTTCACCGTGGTGGCGGGCCGCTTGCTGATGACAGTGGTCTGGCTGAAAGTGGAAAGACGACCCGTTCGCACCGATGAGCACAACGTGATCGGCAGAGAACCCTCTGTTTTGGTGCTGGGTTGGCAGACTTTGCGTATCTGGCTGCTGTATTGCAGCCTGACCCTGACGGGCTTCGTGCTCAAGACCTTGCTGAGTCAGTAATCCTGCCATGTGGCAAGGGGAGGGTGAGAGCCCTGGAACAGCACTCACCTGGGACAACGCAACGAAACGCAGAATTTGTCGTGGCCTGGTGAGAGGGTTCCTCGTTCGTTCAACGGAGGGCTATCGTTCAAAAAGGAGGTTAACCTATGATGCAAGCATTTCTCGACAACCCGGCCTGGTGCACGATTGTCACCCTTTATGTGTTCGTGTTCCCGGCCATGGCGGTTTCGGCCTACTTCAGGGTACGCTTGCTTAAAAAACGTTTCGACGCGGCGCGGATACCGCAACTCGACGAGAGCTGACACCGCTGCAGACAGCCCTTGCCGGCTTATCGTCCGTTGCCGCCATTTTTTGTACCCCCCTGTGGAGTTTTTATGGGAAACAACCCCTTAGTTCTGTTTGCTCATGGCAAGGAAAGTGGCCCCTGGGGCCGCAAGATTCTTGCTTTGGCCGCCATTGCTCGTGACTGTGGCTGCCGGGTGGAAAGTCCCGATTTTCGGCCTTTCCCCGATCCGGCCGAGCGCTGCCGATTTTTGCTGGAGCTCTGTGACGATGTTGCGGACGAACTGATCCTGGTGGGCTCAAGCATGGGTGGCCACGTCTGTGTGAGCGCGGCTGCTACCCTGCATCCTGCTGGGCTGTTTTTAATGGCACCGGCTATCGAGCTGGCAGGCTATGCGCCAGTTCCGCCACCAGCGGCTTTTTCCTGCCAGATCATTCACGCCTGGCAGGATACGGTGGTGCCGCCTGCCCCGGTTCTGGCCTACGCTCAAAACCATCAAGTTCCGTTGCTGATGCTTAACAGCGACCATACGCTGACCAGCGCGTTACCCCAGATTGAGGTGCTGTTTCGCTTTTTCCTGAAGGACATTTTGGCCAAACATGGATCGGCCGCCTGCTGAGCCTGCTCATGGTGTCTTGCCCAGCTTTCAGACTCATTCTTTTTCGTTTGCGTGCCGATTACTTGCTGATCGCCGCAAGAAAGGAGAAACATTGCATCCGACATCGCAAGATTTGTCTTCTGCTCAACTCGCACGCGCCCAAGGGTGTCTGCTGGGACAACTGGCCGGCGACGCTCTTGGCAGTCTGGTAGAGTTCCAGACACCGGATTCCATTCGTCGATATTTTCCTGCAGGGGTGCGGGATATGATTGATGGCGGCATCTGGAACACTTTGGCCGGCCAACCAACCGATGATTCTGAAATGGCGCTGATGCTGGCGCGAACCCTCGTCAGATTGGGAGGATACGATAGGGATGAGGTTCTGGCGGCCTATCGCTTCTGGATTGACTCACGCCCCTTCGATTGTGGCATGACGGTTTCGGCCGGTCTGCGCGGCTATCCCAATCCGGCCAGCCAGGCCAATGGTGCCCTGATGCGGATCAGTCCCCTGGGCATTTTCGGGTTGCGCTGTTCCCTTGATGAGGTTGCTGAACTGGCCCGACAGGATGCGGCCCTGACCCATCCCCATCCGCTGTGCCAACAGGTCAACGCGCTTTATGCCACGGCGCTGGTTCTGGCGATTCGGGACGGTTTGGCCCCCGAACCGCTATATGCCCGTATTCTGGAGATGGCGCAGTCGCAAAATGTTGATCCATTGTTGTTACAGGTCACCCGGGAGGCCAGAGAGGCGCCGCCGAAAAGTTATATCCGGCAGGAAGGCTGGGTGCTGATCGCCTGGCAAAATGCCTTATGGCAACTGTTGCAGGCGCCTGAGCCGGAAACCGCTATCATCGATACGGTCATGCAGGGTGGTGATACCGATACCAATGCCGCTATCTGTGGCGCGTTGCTTGGCGCGCTGTACGGAATTGACCACATTCCCCAGCGCTGGCGGACTGCCATTCTCAATTGTCGGCCACAACAGGGCCTGCCCGAGGTAATGCAACCCCGGCCGGAGTGTTTTTGGCCTGTTGATGCCCTGGAACTGGCACTTCAGCTGGCCGCTGGCGGGGCAGGGGACCAGTGCGGGCAGGCCGAGCCACTGTGGTCAAAATAACAGCCCTAAATTCTGGTGACGGTGCAAATCGAAGGCCCAGGGCTTGATGGCGGTTGTCGATCTCGCCACCCCCACACAAACGCCCCGCCAGATCTCCCCGGCGGGGCGCAGTCCCTTCCCGTCTTCATCTCATCTCATCGCAGAGTCGCTTTTTCGCTAGCCCAGCGCCGTGGTCAGATGCCGCCACAGGCGGTGCTCGCGTT
>Ga0265295_1008972_pt1 | contig 10906 bp, 8 predicted proteins | sample Munlansysbiofilm_FD_192503 | JGI IMG/M metagenome (GOLD analysis project Ga0265295, IMG submission 192503) | Leachate microbial communities from a municipal landfill in Southern Ontario, Canada - Methane capture system biofilm | ecosystem: Engineered > Solid waste > Landfill > Unclassified ... | reverse complement strand
GCGAAGGGGCTCTCCGAAGACGAAGCACGCGCAATCGTCAAAAGCCAACGCCTCTACTTCGGCAACATGATGCTTTCCACCGATCTCGTCGATGGCCTCGTCGCCGGCTCAATCGCCTCAACGCCCGACATGCTCCGCGCCTCGTTCCACTGCATCGGTACCGCCAAAGGCATTAAGCTGGGCAGCTCCTGCTTTGTGATGGATCTTCGCGAGCCCTCTCCTGCCGGCAATGAAACACTCATCTATGCCGATTGCGGGGTCACCCCCTGCCCCACAGCTGAACAACTGGTCGATATCGCAGAAGCGGCGGCCACCAGCTGCCGCACCCTACTCAACACAAAGCCCAAAATCGCTTTTCTCAGCTTCTCTTCTAAAGGCAGCGCCGAACACGAGCTCGTCACCAAAATGCAACGCGCGACCGAACTCACACGCGAACGCTTTTCTGAACGCGGTATAGAAGCAGATGTGGACGGCGAACTCCAGGCCGACGCCGCCCTCGTCCCTTCCGTCGGCGAATCAAAAGCCAAAGGCAGCCCCGTGGCCGGACACGCTAACGTCCTGATCTTCCCTGATCTACAAGCCGGGAACATCTGCTATAAGATCACAGAACGACTCGCTGGAGCAACAGCTTACGGCCCCATTCTTCAAGGCCTCGCCAAACCCGTCAACGACCTCTCACGCGGATGTTCAGTCGACGACATTATCGGCGTCACAGTGATTACGATCTGCCAAGCGCTGTAACAGCCGTTACAATGCTATCAAGCCAGTCGGTCAACGCCGCTTGTTCAGCACCCGATAACTGCCGAACGGCCGCGATGTAATCATCGCTATGGACGCCAGCAATCCGATTAATGGCAGCTTCAGCTTCACGTGATGGGGCAAATTTTTGTGCGATCATCATCGTCAAAATATCGCGCTCAGCCGGCCAGCGTTCAACAAACCCCCGCTGTGCGGCAAATACCAGGCTACCTGCCCGATCCCCTGATGCATCAACAGACGCGCGCAACTTCGTTGCCAATTCATCAAGGCGCAGCAAACGCTCTGCCCAAATTTCAATCAGTCGTTTTTGAGCACCCGCCAGGCACGCTGCGCCCCAAGGCGTCCGCACCATAAGCGGGGCCCGCACGTGGGCGTACCATGCACGCAACGCAAGCACGTTCCCGAGATATAATCGGCACGTTTCCAGTACATCTTCGACGCGCCCATAGCAAACGGGATTGTAGGCCCGCTTTCGCAAGCCTGACGTGCCTAACGCACCCGTTACAAGCAGATTCGGCTCCAACACATGACTGCGAAGAATAAACCCGGCTGAGACCACCGTGCCGAAAGCAATCTGTCGCGGCCCGACCAATCCACCCTGACCCCCTAAAAAAACCGGTGCTTGGTTTAAAAGAACGCCGCGCGGAACATCCCCTAACAGCGAAGCCGTCGCCTTGTCCTGGTGCGGAGTAAAATTAAAATGAACGTAGGAGGAGCCGACTTCGGAATGATTGCTAACCCCAGTCCCGCCTGCCATCAAAACATCACAGAAGTTGACCAGACTACCAAGTGCCGCATACGGCATCAGAATCGTCTGCTTCACTCCCACGCTATGCCCCACTCGGCTATATTCCTCCATCAACGTGCCGGGACGCGAGTGAAATCCGTCGCCGGCAATGACGCCATCGAGCAGCGTCGTGCCATCAAGAAAGCCACCGGCAACAGCGACGCCACGCCCCAGTTGCACGTTGCGCAAGGTGGCCGGCGATTCGCTTCCGATCACGCAGTCCGGCCCGATCGACAGCTCGCTACCCGACAAGCGGCAACCAGGATAAATCACCGTGCCGGGGTGAATCCGTTCTACATCAACGTCCTCAGCTACGTAAATTGAAGCGGAGGCAAGTAGCTTGACACCTTTTTCAATGAGCCGCTTTTTCATTCAGCCTCACGCAGGCTTGCCGTATGCGCCTTAATCCGTCGCAGCTTCCCAGCGCTAACCATCTTCTGTGTCGGTGACAACTTATCAATAAACAAAACGCCCGACAGGTGATCCGCCTCATGGGCGACAGCACGTGCCAGCATCCCATGCACACGCAGCTCATAATGCCGGCCATCAAGCCCCATATAGGCGACAGTAACGGAACGCGGACGCGTCACGTCCATATAAAGATCCGGAAAACTCAAGCACCCTTCCTTACAGCGCAATGTCCCCTCAGGATCACTCACAACTGGGTTGATGAGCACAAGTGGCATTTTTGCGACAGCATTCAATTCGACATAGGCTTCGCCCTGATGCTCCGGCGGCACGTCAATGACGCAAATCGCTTCTGTTCGGCCAACTTGCTGAGCCGCAAGACCAAGCCCCTGATCAGCATACATGGTCTCCAGCATCGAGGCCGCCAACTCCTGTATCGCTGGCGTCACTTCTTTAACCTTCACGGCTTTCTTGCGCAGAATCGGGTCGCCGTATGTAGTAATTTCCATCATCATTTTCTTTTGCTCCGTTTCGACTGGGAAAACGGTTTTGATATTCGCTTATTCGGCGCTGTTTGGCAAGAAGATTGCAACTCACGCAACTCATCACGCAAAGCCGCAGCACGCTCAAACTCAAGCGCATCAGCCGCAGCAAGCATCTCACGCTTGATCTCCACAATCACTTGCGCTTGATCATAATCGTTACCCGCCTCCGCAGCAATGTTCGCTTCGATCTCACCCACAACACGCTTAACCGCATCATCTTCACTCAACGCACGAACCACACTTTTCGGTGTAATTCCGTGCTCCGTATTGTATGCAATCTGTGCGTGCCGTCGACGCTCCGTGATGTCCATCATCTTCTGCATTGAGTTCGTTATACGATCGGCATACAAGATCACACGCCCCATCTCATGCCGCGCTGTCCGGCCCGCCGTCTGAGTCAGCGCCGTCGCACTACGCAAAAAGCCCTCTTTATCCGCATCAAGAATAGCCACCAACGCTACTTCCGGAAGGTCGAGACCTTCACGCAGCAAGTTAATCCCGATCAACGCGTCAAACTCACCCTTTCGCAAACGCGAAAGGATCGCAATGCGCTCCAGCGTATCAATATCCGAGTGCAGATACTCCACACGCAGTCCGGAATCCCGCAGATATTGCGCCAAATCTTCCGCCGTACGCTTCGTCAGCGTGCTCGCAAGCACCCGATCATTCTGCTCAGCACATCGGCGCACCTCCTCCATCAGATCATCAATCTGACCCAAAAGCGGACGCACCTCTACCGGCGGATCCAGCAACCCGGTCGGACGGATAATCTGCTCCGCCTTCTGATCAACAAGCGACAACTCATACTCCGCAGGCGTAGCAGAAACATACAGTGCCTCATGAATCTTACTGTTGAACTCCTCAAAGTTTAACGGACGGTTGTCCATCGCCGAAGGCAACCGAAACCCGTGCTCCACGAGAACGGACTTGCGGGCCTGATCGCCATTATACATCCCGCGAATCTGCGGGATGGTCACATGCGACTCGTCAATGATCGTCAAAAATGGCTCCTGAAAATAATCCATCAAACATTCCCCGGGACTGCCCGCCGGACGCCCCGCCAAATGGCGCGAGTAGTTTTCAATACCCGTACAAAACCCGATCTCACGAAACATCTCCATGTCATACAATGTACGCTGCTGCACCCGTTGCGCTTCAAGCAGCTTTCCATGGGCCGTAAACCACGCCACACGCTCATCCATCTCCGCCTCGATCGCGGCAATCGCATCAACCACGCGGTCATGCGGCATCACGAAGTGCTTAGCCGGCGAAACGATCGTCCGCGTCAGCCGTCGCACTGTTCGACCGCTCACCGGATCAAATTCTGAAATCCCCTCCACCTCGTCACCAAAAAACTCAATTCGCACACCAATTTGATTGTTGTACGAAGGAAAGATATCCACCGTGTCCCCGCGCACACGAAAAACGCCTGGCTGCGGCTCATAATCGTTGCGGAGATACTGGATCGCCACCAACCGCTCAAGCATCGCATCACGGTCAATCTCCTCGCCCATCTCAACGGTCAACGTCATCCCCGTATAATCGTCCGACGAACCGAGACCATAAATACACGAAACAGAAGCTACCACAATCACATCATCACGACACAGCAGCGAATTTGTAGCCGACAACCGGAAGCGTTCAATCTCATCATTAATCGCCGAGTCCTTCGCAATATACGTATCCGTCTGCGGAATGTAAGCTTCTGGCTGGTAGTAATCGTAATAACTCACAAAATACTCCACAGCATTATGCGGGAAAAACGCCTTCAGTTCACCAAAAAGCTGTGCCGCAAGTGTCTTGTTATGCGAAATCACAAGCGTCGGCTTACCCACAGCCTGAATCACATTCGCCATCGTAAATGTTTTTCCCGACCCCGTCACACCCTCCAAAGCCTGCTGGTGCATACCGGAACGATAACCCGACACAATCTTCGCAATGGCCTCAGGCTGATCGCCAGCTGGCTTAAACGGTGAAACAACCTCAAAAACACTCACAATAAAAAAACTCCTTAGTTCTTTATTGTCTCACACATTCCCTTTCAAATGCAAATCACTATACGGTCAATCTGCCCATTAACGAGATGCCCGACACGATCTGCTACACGGTCTATTTCACCACGGCTGTGAGCCACGTGGATGACCGTGAGGTCATTCTCCCGCTGCAGCTCTTTGAGCTGACGGCAGAGAATCGTATTACGAGCCTGCTCGTCTGCGGCGTTGATCGGCTCATCGAGCAGCAGCAGCGGTGGTTTAAGCACCAGCGTGCGCGCCAAAGCCACACGCTGGCGCTCCCCTCCACTCAGCTTCTCAGTCCGCCGCGACAGCAGGGAGGAGATCCCCAGCCGCTCGGCCATTTCGCCTACAGCGCAGTGACGTTCCGCTTTGCTGACCCGCCGCAGCTCCAGACCGAAGGCAATATTCTCGGCCACCGTGCGGTTGGGGAAAAGCAAACCCTCCTGCAGCACCGCACCCAAACCTCGCCGCCAAGGCGGCAGATCGACAACGTCCTGGCCGTCGATACGGATGGCTCCGGAATCAGGCCGATAGAGCCCGGCAATCAGCTTCAGCAACACCGTCTTGCCAGCGCCATTCGGACCCGTAATCACGAAATACTCACCGGGAACGAGTTTTAGCGAAAAATGCTCCATGCGGAAGGCGCCCACACAGAAACAAAGATCTTCGATTTCCAGCTCAGCCGCACTCATCCCACCACCCCCTTGCCACCCAGACGCTTGAAAATAATAAGCGTAACAAGTGATATCAGCACCATCATCTCAGCAATCACGAGCGCGACCTCAAATCGGCCAATACTGGTCTCCAGAAAAATAGTCGTCGGCATGATTTCTGTTTTGCCGCGCATCGTTCCGGCTACGAGCAAAATCGGACCAAAAAGTCCGAAAATTCGCGCCCAGGTAATCACTCCGCCAGCCACTAAGCTGGCGCCGACATTCGGGATGACCACACGGAAAAAACACTGCACCTGATTAGCCCCGAGTGTCATGGCTGTCTCCTCATACCGCCAATCGAAAGCATCAAATCCCGCTTTAACCACACGGATACAAAACGCGCAGCCGACAATGAATTGAGCGAGCACGATCCCAAGCGGCTGGTAAACGAAGAGCCCGTGCTCCACGAGGCCGCGATCGAGCCAGCGCCCGACGGAGGTGTTGAAGAAGATCAAAATCGCGAGCCCCATAACTAAGGGTGGCAACACGATCGGCAGATCAATCAGGGAGTCGACTAATGTGTGCCCGCGAAAAACACGCCGCGAGAGCGTGTACCCCGCCGGCACCGCCACCAACATCGAGAGCAACGTACTCGCCGTCGAGGTCGTCAGCGAGAGCCAGATCGAGTGGCGCAACGCCGGATCAGTAAAAGCCAGCCTCACAGACTCGCTCGTGATTTGCCCAAACATCGCCACAATCAGTGCCACAATGATAATGGCATAGATCACGAGCGGGATGGACATGAGGGCATCGAACCCCCGGCTATAACGACGTGCGATCATTCGTCTTTCTCATAACGTTCCATGCGAAAACCATGTTCAGCAAAAACGTCTTGACAGTTTTGGGTCACAAATTCATAAAAGCGCCGCGCTGCGGCATTGTTTTCGCCTGCCTTCGTTAATCCGATCGTCAACCCGACATTTCGCAGATCCGAAAGACCATACGTAGCCGAGGTAACCGCGTCGACAGCGTCTATCGGGATTGGAATGGCGTCCACTTTGTCTGCAGACTGTTTGGCGACGGGCGCCCACACAATACCGACATCAAGTGCCCCCAGAGCGATGCTGGTAACACGCTCACTATGCCCTTTTGACTCGTGAATAATATTGCTATGCACGCCGGCCCCGTAGTCGACGAGGGAGAGCATCTGCTTAACCATTACCCCCGATGTGGAATAACGGTGGTCACCGGTACCGACGCGTAATCCCGGTTGAACTAAATCGCTAACGGAATGAATGTTTTTAGGATTGCCTTTCGGAACGATCAAGGCGTTGTCTAAATAGGCAACCGTGGCCCACTCGGTGAGCAGCCCCTGCTCATCCGCCCATGACATAAAGGGATCGTGTGCGACGTAAATATCCCCGCGTCCGGTATTCATTAACTGCGAAACCATTTCTGCGGAACCACCGTATGTAGCAACCACCTTGTCCTGCGACACAGTGCGATAACGTGCGATCGCCGCTTCCATTACCTCACGCATCGTTCCGCCGGAGAGCACGAGCACCTCTTCCGTTGCATCTTGCTCGCTCCGCTTACCGCATCCCGTTACCGCAAACATCGCCATAAGCGTGAACATCCCTGTCAGCCAGTATTTACTGTTTCTCATTCCATTTCCTCCATTTTTTTACCTATAACTTAACCGTTTCTTAATCTTAACCCTAATCTTAATCTTAATCGTAGAAGCATCCAGTGGCTAGTGGTTAGTGGCTAGTGGCTAGAAACAATCGATTTCGATACCGAAAGGAACACTTAATCTCCACACTTAGTCTCTTACACTTAATCTCCACACTTACTCTTTTACACTTAATCTTACACTTTAATCGTAATCAATCTTGCGACCGCATTGTTTCTCGACCCCGATTCCGATAACGATTGCGATTTCGGACGCGGAGGCCCGCATCCCTCCAGCCTTCGGAAAAACATGCGCAAAGATGGTGGGGCGACGCTGTCCTCAGCTAGCCGGTCAAAACGAATATTCCACTTCTGGAGGGCGTGCAGGCCTCTGCCGCCGGTCATCCTAAGAACTTGAAACTTGAAACTTGCCACTTGCAACTCCTTTCGGCTTAGCCGCAAAGCTTACACTTAATCTCCACACTTAATCTCACACTTAATCTCCACACTTACTCTTTTACACTTAATCTCACACTTTAATCGTAATCGATCTTGCGATCACATTGTTTTTCGATTTCGATGGCGATTTCGATTTCGATTTCGATTTCGGACGCGGAGGCCCGCATCCCTCCATAACCATCCGCAAAGCCCTAACACCTAACACCTATCACCTATCACCTATCACCTGCGCCGCAAAGCGGCGACTTGGCCCGCATCCCTCCAGCCTTCGGAAAAACATGCGCAAAGATGGTGGGGCGACGTCGCCCTACCTACTTTCCTACCTTCTTACTTTCCTACTTTCCCACCTATCACCTATCACCTATCACCTATCACCTAACACCTATCACCTATCACCTATCACCGTTTCCTCCTCGTTTTTTCACGTTACGGCGCGCCGGCGTTGTGCCCGGTGGTCCGTAACCGAGTTTTGCGAGCAGCGCCTGCCCCTCAGGCGCAACAACAAAGGCAATAAAGGCATCAGCCGCAGCCGGCGCGTGTGTACTTTTTAACCGAACAATAGAAATTTCAGCCGCATGCTTGGCCCCTTCTGCCAACGGCACGATCTCACCGGCATCAGCATAGTAGCGAGCCACCGCTTCCCACACGACAACGGCATCTAACGTACCTAACCGCACGGTCATTGCAAGCTCATCAACCGTGGCACTCTTGTAAACGATGTTGTCGCGAATGGCCGCAGCCGCCGCTGGGCCAGCCTCTTCCAGCAAGGCCGCAGTTGTGATACCCACGGCGCAGGCGCGTTCGTCGCCTACGCCGAACCGCAACCCGGGTTGTCCCAGGTCAACCAATTTTTTAATCGCCCGGGGATTGCCTTTCTTGGCAAAGATCACCGGAACAAACCAACCTACCGTATGTCGCGTATTCGTTTCAGCCAATCCCATCTCGACAGCACGGTCAACGTAAAAGGCTTCGCCCGGCATAAACACGTCCCCCTTGTGAACAGAGCCGATTTGTCCCAGCAAATGACCGCTACCCCCATACGTGACCGAAATGCGTATACGAGGATGTTGTGCTTCGAAGGCACGGATCAGTGCTTCGGCCGCAGGGCGAATCCCGGCGCCGCAAAAAAGCATCAGCGTAGTTGACGTTTCGGCTACGACTGGCTGCGTCAGCCCCGGCAAAGCCGCGAGTCCGACCGCCAACGCGCCACCGATACCGCATATTCGTTTCATGGTTACTAAGTGTCTCATAACAAGCATCCTTTACCAAGAACATACAAGCAAAAACGGTGAAAATACGCAAGATGTTTTTCAGCAGCTCTAATTACAATCAATCGGTCTGCGGACGGGACGGAGCCCGACCCTCCATATACGCAAAAAACGCTTAATTCGACATGATGCAGGGATGACCTCCGTGTCGTCCGTTTCTGAAAAACCATCAGTAGAATTCCTGGGTGTTTACGAAGCGACAATTCGTTTTATGTGTCCTTGTCATTTTTAAATTCAACGCCGCCTAACACGGGTAGTCGTTTAGACTCGGGACACTGGCGTAACTCAATGAGGAGTTCCTCCCCCGCTTTCACCCCGGGAAACTCCTTCAGCAGGCCTCGTCGGCTCACACGGGTTTCGGCGAAAACATCTAACGCCTTAATGACGCGCTCACCCTGCAAGTAGACATCAAACACCCGATCGTTCGGCTTCACTCCCAAATCCGGTTCGGCAAAAAACAGCCGTACCGTATAACTCTGCATATCCTGTTGGCCCAAAGGTATCTTCACATGCGCCGCGCCTTCCAGCCCTGATGCCGTCACCTGCCGTGCATCGCCGGTCATGTACAGTGCGTGATGCCTGAAATACTGAACCTCTCCTTCGACGTTCACCTTCAAGTCAGGGCCCTGGCCTCCGACTGAAGGATAATCCAACCACAACGTCCCGCTCGGAGCAGACCAGTCGCCCGGTGCTCCGAAATTCAATCCTGCTCGCTGCAACGGGCCGGAGACACTTTTATAAGATTGAAAGGCCCACACCTCAACATCCGCCATTGGCACGAGGGCCAGCGAACATTGGTTCTGGTAGCTGCACGTGCATGTGCGGGTGTAGTCAGGTGCCGACAAAACGCCATCAGCGGGGATTAAGTTGGCCGTGCAGCCTGATTTGAATCCCCCCCAATTGCCAGTTCCGCCGTTAGAAGCAAGATCATAAAAACCTGCTGCTGCCGATCGGAACAGCAGCATGTGCTGTCCCGCTATCGGTGTGTTACAGCCATAATTACGCGTGTAACTCCACGTCGCCGGTTCGCCGGTCAAACGGTTCGGGTTCTGCTTCACCTCGCCTGTTATCAAATCATACGCCACGCCGCGATCAGCGTAAATCGTCGTACCGTGCAACATTGGACGCCCCCGATAGTTATGCCTGGCACGCCACAGCAGTTTACCGTCACCGCCGCGGTAGGCCACCATATGCGCTCTGGCCTCGTCTTTAGCCCTGTCACCTCCGGGGCTGCCGGCTTCAAGCAAAATATCATGCTCTTCAGAGTAGCCTAACCAAGTACCCTGTACATTCTCATCTGTTTTCCACAAAAGTTTGCCTGTGCCAGCCTCTAAGGCCAACAGCCGCGACGGGCGCTCCGGTTTCTCACCGCGACGTTCAAGTAACTTTAAGTTTGCTTGAGATATCCCATCTAAACAGAAAATTTTTCCAGCCCCGGCAACGATTGCGTTATGACGTAAAACTTGATCCGCTTTCAGCTCCCAAAGCTTCCGCCCGCTGTACCGGTTTACAACCACCAAACGTTCAGACGATGAGGCATACTCCGCGTTCACGGTGACAATCGGCGGCGTGTTTGTATTGATCTCTTTAATCAGTAACGGTGACGAGCCAGCTAAGAGCAATTCGCCATAAACGCCGATGTATCCCCAGTGCGGAGCTTCTTCGTCATTTACGTGCGGCAATGAAAACTCAGAGAGTGTGACACCCGTTGCAGGATCAAGTCGCAGACACTTCTTCTCATATACCACATACACGCCATCATCCATCGATACATAATTACTGCCAATTTCGTTCGCCCCCGGCTGATGCGACGTATTGTCATAAAACTTACCCAACCCGGCCAACTCACGCTGCCAAAGTAATCTTCCGGTGTAAACGTCAACCGCCCGCAAAGCGTTCGGGCCCTCAATAAACAAACGCCCGCCGACTACCTGCGGTGATGGCCCGTGTCCGTGGCGCGGCAGGATATCATGGTTAGACGGACCGCCGAACCACAGTAACCCCAAAGGCAGTTTGACCAACCTGTCTTTGGATACAACTGTATTAGCGACATCGGCGTTTTCATGCGTCCAGTCTGCCGATCCCGGCAACGCCCCGACACGCGCCAAACTCGCATGCGACTTGCCGGCAAAAACCTGCGGCTTACCGTCTTCTGGCCTAAAAGCATGTACCGCCTTCACCAGAGCCGCGGCTCCCGCCCCGCCCCTCACTTCCGCCGTGCCGCCATAAGGCCGCAATGAACGCCAGACCCGTTGAACAAGTCTCTTACCTGAAGCAGTCCCGACCATAACACCTTCGCTGATCGCAATCCGGCTCGCCAAATAAGGCGGCACCTCTATGC
>Ga0265295_1008971_pt1 | contig 10908 bp, 3 predicted proteins | sample Munlansysbiofilm_FD_192503 | JGI IMG/M metagenome (GOLD analysis project Ga0265295, IMG submission 192503) | Leachate microbial communities from a municipal landfill in Southern Ontario, Canada - Methane capture system biofilm | ecosystem: Engineered > Solid waste > Landfill > Unclassified ... | reverse complement strand
CACATTTTTTAAGTATATTTAACGATTTAAATTATTATCAATCTATCTAAGGTCAAACGATCCTAATACATTGTATTTTTATATCCTCATACCTGTCAAGGACTTTTTTGGAAAAGCTTTCTTTTTGTAGCCGGAGACTGTTCAATTCTCATAACCAAGTTACGCTGCTCCCTTCACTGTAGCAGAGAATAAGTGGACGAGCTTTTTCCAATCCACATTTTCTTGACATAATCGGCTGATATTTAAACTGGCAATTAATGATTCATCATTCAGGATTGATCGGCCTCGGTCGATCAGCACTTTCAACCACAGAGACAGGCCTATGGCTATGGCGGTTTTTTCGGATTTCAGTCCGTATCTGCCAGTTGTAACCTTCTCTATTTTGCGGTTGAAGCGTTCTGAGACATTGGAAGTCAGGCCTTTGCTCAGTTGTCTCCATTGTTTGATGATATTGTTACTAATGTAACGGGCAGCGGAGTCAGGAACGAGCTTCAGCAGTTCACGCAAGCCTTTCTTTCTTCCGCTGACCGATTTCCTTCTCAGTACAGTCATGGCTTTAAGTTTCAGCTTGAGCTTGATTTCATCACTCAGATAACTCTTGGAAATCACTGCAAACAGATTTCTCAATTTATGGAACTTGCAGAGTTGATAATGCACATGGGGAAAGACGGCTTTCCTTCCTGCTGCCAGGGACGCGCTACCATCGCTAACAATCAGGGTGGGATCTTTCTTGTAGAGGAGCTTGAAGGTCCTGAAGCAGGTCTCAAAGGACTCCTTCTTCGTGTTAGGGTACAAGTGCATATATAGAGGGATCCCGGTTACAAAGTCAACAATGCTGATGTAGTAGTGTGGAACCCCATTTATTCTGACGAATTTCTCATCAATGCTGATCTTTCCGCTCCACCTGGCAATGGAATTGAGGATCATGCTCTGTAAATTCTTGATCCCATGAAACCAGTTTGAGACAGTGCCCTTGCTCACACCTAACAAAAGGGCTATAGTGGAAAAGTTCATATTGCTGCCTACAAGATAGTTAACCAGCAGGCAGCGCTGGGTTTGATTCAAGCCGAGGTCCACTACGCTGTCCTTTGGTAGATCAGGCTTAACAGACCTGGCATGCGCCAACAACTGGTCACAAACTACCGGAACTTTGTGCTGGTTCGCCAGGAGTTTCAAGACTTCCACAGTGTTCCCGGAGGCGGCTTTATCCCATATAAGCTTTTGTGCCTGCTTAAGGATAGCAATTGAGTTTACCTCTGCGAGATACTTATAAAAGGTGGATTGAGACATTTTCAATCCCTGGGAGCGACAGAACTCTTTGTGCATCATGGCTGGAGGTAGCAGGATGTTTTTGGTAGCAAATCTTTCTATGTCGGGAATAAGCTTTGTGTTTTCCACTTTCCTATTCAGAAAGTCAGTTAGGTTGCCTTTCTTTCTGTCGAATTCACGGCAATAGTTATCCACATCCCTGCGGTCTTTATAGCCTAGGACATCTGCCGTCTGCTGGAGTGTTAGCAAATTACCGCCTTTTGGTTTTACTAACAGTCGCAGAAACACTGCCAGAAACTTCATTGTAATTGCTGTGTATGGAAGACTAAACGATGTGGGGCGATTGATCTTTACGACAATATCATCCCCCTGCCGAAGCACTGACACAGTTCTTTGGATACTGGCTTTTTTAGACATTTTCAATACCTCTAAATGACGTTATTTTGGGTGTCATTTTAGGTATTATACAATCTTGTAAAGATATAATTTACAGATGTTTATCTGCATATATTGTCAATATTAGCGCCTAGATAATGCCCATTGAATCAAGCGTTATTTTAGAGATAAATCATTAACCAGCTGGTGTTTTTTGTCTGCGCTTATGCGATATGTCAATTTGAGGGAAAGCTAAGACACTGATGAGGTTCGCCCACTTTTTCGCTGTTCGGAACAGCTAATCTATTGAAAGTAACACGAATCTTGTTGAACAGTCTCAGCGCAAGACGCCGTTCTTGCGAAAGAATGAGGACTATGTCAGCGGTTCCGCGTTCGGCAGTGCAGCCTTCCATTTGCTTTTAATATGTCTTCGACTCGAGTTGACTCGAAATCCCAAGTCAACTCGAGTCGAAGACATGTTAAAGACAAGACCAGGAGAAAGGGGAGAAGCCAGGCTGTGAGCGGTCTATCCTCTTAATAAGTATAGTCTTAATGTGGTGGCGCGGGAAGGTGGATCTGCAAAGGTTCGGCTTCAGGCTGTATTGCAGACTGTAAGGGGGAAAGATAGTTCTTGACTGGAAATAGGGATACGAATTAATATGCTTCCAGTAGAATATGGTATGCACAATCATCCATAAGTATATATCGTGATAGGCGAAGGCCTGTGAACAGGCCTTCAAAGAATTTAAAGGAAATAGCTTGGGATTCATCCCGACATTTGGGACCCATCTATTTTACTTGCCGCAATGCAAGTTTTTAAATGATTCTCTAAAGGACTGATAGTAATGGAGGTTACCATGAAGAATCGCACAAAACATCTTTGGTTTAGTTTGTTTATTATTCTTGTTGTCAGCTTTGCTCAGGCTCAGCAGACGGCGACCCCGACCGGGGTTAATTTTCGTGATAGGGATATGCTGACGGTTTATCCCAGCTTTATAGAATTCGGTAATGTGGGAGTGGGCAGCGTAGGTATGGACGAAATAACAATATCATCTAGTCCTGCTGCTACCATGACTCTCACATCATTGACTATAGGGGACTCAGCAAGCTGCACAATTTCTAATATGCCAACCCTGCCCTATGCTGTTGTACATCCCGATGAGCTGGTTTTAGCGATAGAATTTGCACCATTGACTATAGGCGAATTCGAGGGAACTGTTGAGCTCTCGTTCGAACTTGGATATTCAAGACAGGTTTATTTGCATGGCTTCGGCGTTGAGCCGCCACCTCCAATGATAGCTTTACCCACCACTCCCTACGATTTTGGCGAAGTCCCAGTGTATAGCTATGACCTCTCCACCAGCATTGATGTGAGTTTAACTCCGGAATGGTTAGCCCTTCATACAACTGGAGATATCTATGGTATATACCTCACAGCTCAAGAGCAATATCCTAGTTTCAGTTTAGGTGCGATCACCAATACCACAACTTCCCAGACCTTTTCATTGCCATTAGTAGCGCCGATAGCATTGAACGCTACAGACGAGCTCAGTATTGAGGTTAACTGTAGCCCGGCCGATATGGGTGAAGTGGCTAGCGAGCTTAGTATCACATGCGAAGATGGCGTGACTCATACTATGTATGTCACTGCTACGGGAGTGATGCCAGGGGCACGTATAGAATTGTCTCCCGACAATATAACGATAAATGTGGTGGCAGGCGAATCAAATACTGGTGGCTTTTACATTAAAAACTTTGGTGATGAAGAGCTATATTTTGAAATAGATGATTATGGAATGCCTTTCTTTATTAGTTTTAGCGTGATGGAAGGTGAGGTGAATATAGGCGATAGCCTGTTTGTGAGCGTGGAGGCCGATGCCTCAGAGCTGGACGCTGGTCGTTATAATTACGGATACTTAATAAGCAGCAATGATGTCTGGGTTGATAGTCCCTATTTAACTGTAAACGTCAATGTGAGCAACCCCCCTCAGCCTTTGGCGGCAGATTTCCATGCCGATTTTACAAGTGGACATCCTCCATTTATGGTGAGCTTTAGCGATGATAGTCACGGCGATTCTACTCAACCCTGGTCCACGATCAACTCCTGGAAATGGGACTTTAACAACGATGGGGTCTTTGATGCCTTTGTGCAAAACCCCAGCTATACTTACACCGCCCCGGGCGCCTATAGTGTCCGTCTGGTGATTGGCACAAATACCGGAGCAACAGCCTCGAAACTCATCACGAATTACATAAACGGGACAAACTCCGCTCCTCAGATTGCAGACCCTCTCAATACGATCAATATGTGGGAAGATACGACCTGGGGGCCAGAATACGTCTATGATATCTTCAATGATGCAGATGGAGATACCCTTGCCATTTCTTGCCAGGGAAGCCAGCACTTGACTGCTACGGTTACCGAAAATATATTCCTGACGATTACCCCCGCTCCAGACTGGTATGGCGTAGAAACGATCAGCATCAAAGCCACAGACCCCTTTGGGGAAAGTGTGACACATAACGTCTTGGTAACGGTTAATGATATGAATGATGCCCCTGTTCTGAGTATCCCGAGCGATCTCTATTTCATCCGTAACTCGGTCTATACGGTAGATTTTGCGCCCTATATCAGCGATCCTGATAATCCTCATTCAGAGCTATCACTTGTGATCACAGCCCTGGATTCTCAAGGGGATATCAACTTTGTGTACAATCCCATTAATACAGCCGATATCCAGGGACAATTTAAGGTTGATTTTTCATCGCTTTCACAAGTCGCTACTTCAGCCTCCTTTCATATCGCTGTGAACGATAACGTCTTACGTCTTATCTCCTCTGCAAACTTCACGATGCACGTGATAGAGCATTTTGCTCCCGCGCTTGCGGTAGGGGCTGCCTATGAGTTTGCCGGACAAACTGTAGTCTTCACTGATGCGACGGTGGGTAATCCTGATCATTGGCTATGGGAATTTGGCAATGGAGATACTTCTACACTGCAGAACCCCCAGTATCAATATTTGGGAGCGGGGACTTACGACGTACGTCTGACCCTGGGCAATAGCCAGGTTCCATCTGAAGACACGCACGTTTTCATGCCTGGCCTGATCAACCTCAGCGGAACTGCTGTAACGGTTGGTGATGTACAGCCCATTTGGACACCTGCAGGATCTCCCTACAATCTTTTCGGCGATGTAGTGATCGATGGCTCAGTTGAGATCCAGGATGAAGTGGTGGTAAACCTCTTTAGTGAGGAACCTCTGCAAATATTGGGAGCGATTTCGGCCAATGGAGTGAGATTCCAATCCCAGGCAGCAGGTGGAAAATGGGGCGGTCTCAAATTTAGCGGATCCGGCCTCAGAAATCCAAGCATTTTAACGGACTGCGAGATCATTGATGCGCTGCTTCCTGTGGATATTAGCACCCAAAGCCCGGTCTTTACCAATCTAACTATAGCGGTTTCGGATACTACTATTATCGCAGATGGAGAGGCTATCAGGCTTTTTGAAAGCTCCTGCCAGATAGCAGGTGCAGAGATCTTAAACTACCGGGGTGGCATTGTGGTGGATGGGCAGAGCCCAAACCGCGCAACACCTACCTTGAGTAATATCCGTGTACGCAATGCCAGCAATACCCAGCGCACATTAGGTGAAGCCACCACAGGAGTTACTCTGAAGAGCCCTGCTGTGGTAAATAACCTGGAAGTGGACAATTGCTCCATTGGAATCCTGATCGGCACAGAAAGTGCAACTATTAGCAGCACACCTACCTTGACCAATATCCGGGTGCGCAACAGCAGCAATACCCAACGTAGTGTACTGGAAGGAATCGGCATAAAGATAACTGGCAATGCAGCTCCCAATCTCAGCGGTGTCAATGTCTCAGAAGTGGCAAATGGAATCGTGATTGATAGTGTCATCTCCTCTGAGCGCGCTACTCCTACCTTAACTAATATCCGGGTACGCAATGCCAGCAATACCCAGCGCAGCCTTACAAACGGGCTTATCATCCGCAATACTCCCACTGTGATTATTGAAGATGCCTGGTTCGATGATTTTGCCAATGGCATCAGCATTGAAGCAGATAGCCGGGCCATGAGCACCCCTACCTTGACCAACATCAGAGTCCGCAATGCCAGCAATACCCAGAGATCTGAAGCCACTGGTATCAAAATCACCGGCTCGGTAAATGCCAGCTTAACTGATGTGGAAATAGAAGACTATACTAATGGCTTGAACTACGATATGACAGGCTCTACCCGTGCTGCTGTTACAGTAACCCTGAGCAATATCCGGGTACGCAATGCCAGCAATACCCAGCGCCAGCTTTCTACTGGAGCAGTATTTTCCGGCTTGGGAGATTTGAGAATTTCGGACATGGAAATTGACGACTTTGCTATGGGACTCATGATTACAGCTTCCGATACCCGGGCGATGTCAACCCCCACACTTACTAATATCCGGGTCCGTAATGCCAGTAATACCCAACGTGAAGGAAGCACCGGTATCTTCTTGGGCTCAGGCCTGCTGGGCAGCATGGAGGATTGTCTGGTGGAAGAGCATGGAATTGGCATTATGCTTGCCGATGGAAATCAAACTGTCTTGAGAAACAATCATATCTTCAATTGCAAAACTGGTCTGCGAGCAGCGGGCCTCAATCCTCTGCCCCTTAGCAAACAGCTTTTTGTAGTGGAAGACGCATATCTGGCACAGCATCCTGGTTTGGATTTCACTGCCTTTGAGCTCACTGGCACCGGCCCCTGGTCTATAGCTCAAAATACTATTTATGGATACAAAAAGGGAGTGAAAGCTACCAATGCAAATGTGAACTTCCACAGCAATATCTTGTGGACTACAGGACAGGAGCTTACTCCTTTCGTGAATCAATCCAGCTATATTCAGAATAGCTACAATGATATTTATCGCCCCGCTGGTGTGCATCCAGGGACGGGTAATATCAATAGCGACCCGATGTTCCTTGAGCCTTCAGAGAGAGAATTCAGGTACAGCTACAACAGCCCTTGTATAGATGCTGGTAATCCTGCACTAGCTCTGGATCCCGATGAGAGCAGAGCCGATATGGGATTCTTCTGCTATCTGCACCGCGCTTCTGCCAGTCCCAGTGCCCGTTTTGTAGTAGTCGGAACTGAGGTTGATTTTACCAACACTTCCTGGGGACACGATTATACCTTTACTCAAAAGGCCTGGTACCTTGGCGATAGTGCAAACCCAGCCGGCACAGGGCAGAACTTCAGCTACGTCTTTGAGACCCCTGGAGTGTATGACCTGCGGCTTCGTATGCAAAGCGGCAATCTGATCGATGAAAAGGTGTATCTGGGCATGGTGGTGGTTAGCAGTGACCTGCTTTTGGCCCCTGAAAATCCTGCTCTGATCAAGAGCGGAAATGACATAGTGTTTACTTGGGATGCCGTGACCCAGACCGTAAGTGGCGATCCATTTACGGTGCCATATTATATTGTCTATAAAGCAGACAGCCCCGATGGATTCTATAAATACAAAGGGAATCTAAGCAGTCCTGTAACCTCTTTTACAGATCCAGGTGCTGCACTTGAAGATAAAGCTTTTTATCTGGTGATTGGCTTCACCGGAACCAGAGCTGAACTGCTGCGCTTTATCGAAACTACACCGCAGATTTCAAGAACGGGAGCAAGACAATAAGAACGGGAATAGTCCCCAATCTGGTCTTGTCCCTACCAGAACTAGAGAGTGGCTCTCTGCCCTTAAGTCAGGAATTTTCGGGAGCCATTCTCTTTCTGGATGTTTGCGGATTCACCAAAATCACAGAGTATGCTCACTCCAAAGGGCGCTACGGGATAGAAATCATCACCGGGGTGCTCAACAATTACTTCGAGCAACTCGATCAATTGCTTTCCCCAGAGGGAGGAGAAATCCTCAAGTATGGCGGAGATAGCTGTCTGGCCGTGTTCCCCGAACTCTATGATCCGGATAGGATCAGAGCTCTTGGCGATAGAATCGAAGCCTTGATCGCGAGCCTGGATGCTGCTTATCAGAAGAAATATGGCCTGGGCTTTGCAGTTCATGGCGGCTTTACCCTGGGCAGTTTCAAGCTGCACATCGTGGGCAACAGAGACTATCATCTGGACTACTTCCCCTCTTCAATAGAGCTGTCCCAGCTTTATCTTGATATGGATGCAGAGCGTAGCAAAGGGCTCTTATACAATTTTCCCGATAGCAAGCACATCACACACACGCCCAGCAGATTGTCCCTTCATAGATGCTGTGAAGATGAGTTTTTGCCCGCTTCAGTAGCCCAGAAATTGCGCGATGAGGAGCTTCCTGCCGAACTGCTTAATGCAGCGGTGATCTTTGTGCATCTTAGTACGAAGGCCGGTGAAGAAATCCCTTTAAAAGATTATCAACATTTCTTCACGCACGTTCAGCGCTGGGTTTATGAATTTGGGGGAGTGATCAATAAGATTGATCTCACCGAGAAGGGCTATCTGGTCTTGATTCTCTTCGGAGTGCCCGAAGTTCATACCGATGATATTGAGCGTGCCTTTCTGTGCGCCTTGCGTATTGTCCAGATTCCCGCCTCCAGGATCCAGTGTCGGATTGGGATTACTTACAGCAACATCTTTTGCGGCATCATCGGCGCTTCCTCTCGCTACGAATATGGGATTATCGGCAATGCCGTAAATATTGCCGCGCGCCTGATGAGCTCTGCCGGGCCTGCTCAGATCGCCCTCAGCAAAGAAATACTCCCCGCCATTGCTTCCAGATTTGAAACCACTTATGTGGAAAGCACAATGGTCAAAGGCATCAAGGATACTATTGAAATTTACCTGCTACAGAGCGAAAGGCCAGAGCATTGGGCTGTCTATAAGGACAAATATTCCGATTTACCCAGCCTGGTCCCGGCTCTGGATGAAGCGGCCATCGAAAGCTTCCTAAAGGGTGAAGAGGCCAGCTTGCTGAGCATTATGGGCGCATCGGGCACGGGCAAATCCTTCCTGATCTGGCAAATCTATTCCCGCAGCCACGAGCCCTTGGGCTCCAGCCTTGAACCCAGTAAAGCAGAGATAATCCTGGCTGGCCGCAGGGCCAAAGCCTTTCGGCTGGAGTTTCTTTTTGGCCTGCTGCGTCGCAAATTGGGCATCAGCTCTTTTAAAAACGAATATTCCACGATCAATGAATATGCCCACAGCCACCATTTGGACTGGAATCCTGCCCTTATTGAACACTATGTTTTGGGTGAGAAAAGCTCCAGGGATCCTGAAAATGAACCACAGCAGAGTTCCGCTTTGGGAGTGCAGGAAACAGAATTGGCCATCGATTTGCTGACAGGCTTATGCTTCGAGATCTTTGCCGATTGCCGTCTTCTGCTCTTGGACAATCTGGATTATTACGATGCAGAATCGCTGCTTATCATCAACCGTCTCATTAGCCTGTTTCTGGCTGCAGGGCGCAAAGTAGTTTATACCTCCCTGGAAGAGGCTTTAGTCTCCATTCCCGAAGGTTTTGGCTCCAGAACTATCAGCCTTAAGCCCTTTAGCAAAACCCAGTCTGAAGCTATGATCGCGCGTCTTTTGCCCATGGTCACGCAAACCGCCAAACGCAGATTGCACGCCATCAGCGAAGGCAATCCCCAGTTTCTGGTTGCGCTTTTACTACAAATCAAGAGCCATTTTGACAGCGCTGATGACCTCATCGGAGAGGATACGCTGCGGGAAATGCAAAGGCAGGGCCTGATCCCTCAGAATCTGGAAAACCTGCTGATGGGACAGTTTCAAGCCTTGGATGTGGCTGCTCGTCATTTATTAAAATGTGCAGCCATCTATGGAGATTCCTTCAGTATCAGCGCTTTAGACCAGATCTTTTCATTTGATCCTGATTATGATATCTCCAGGATTTGTGAAGATTTGGCAGAGCAAAACCTGCTGGAATCCAGAAAAGAAGCGGCCGGTCCCATATATTCCTTCTCCAATCCCTTGATGCTGGATAGCATCTACCGTAGTGTACTTTTGGGCGAGAAACGCAGCCTTCATCTGCAAATTGCCCAGGCCTTTGTCTCTCAGACAGAGGCCCAGGACGAGCTCTTGCAAAGCATTGTACACCACTATATGCAGGCCGAAGATTTGGCCGGGATACTGCACTATAGCGAGTTGGCTGCAAAGAAGTTCTTTAATTCCGGCGCCTGGGTGAGCAGCAGATATTATTATCAGATCCTGGCAGAGCGCAGCTTGGAAGCAGACAGCAAAATCCAGGCACAGCTAAAGCTCATCGAGTTATGCCTCATTCAAGCGGACAATGTCCCAGCCAAAGAACTCCTGGATGGCCTGCCCAGTTCTCTGGGTTTGCATGCTGAAACTGCTGTTTATTTGAATACAGTTTATCTGAACAATATCGCTGATTATCAGGGCTTGCAGAGCTACCTTGAGGGCGCGTTGCCGACTCTGAAAGATCCGGAGCTTAGGCCTCTAATCTACAATTTCTATCTGGAAGCTCAGCTTTTTACCATGCAGATCAAGGAGTTCTTTGCCTCAGCTCTGGCTGAATATCCCAAGCTGCACACGAATCCGCTTGCCCAAAACCGTTTATCTGGGGTGATCGCCCAAGCCTACATGAATCAGGGTGATTATGCTCTGGCTGCGCAGTGTTACAGTGAAAAACTGGGGCTGGCAACTTCATTGAAGGATGGCTTGGGCATGCGCATCGCCACAAATGGCTTGGGTGGAGCTTTGTCGCGCATGGGGAAAAAGCAGGAAGCCTTGCAGCAATACCAGAGGGCCTTGGAGATTGCAGAAAGCATCGGAGACCGTAATGGCTACTCCAAAGTGCTGCTCAATCTTGGCGTGTATTATCGCAATGAGATGGATTATGATAAGGCGCTGGAGTGCTATGAAAAGAGTCTGCTGCTGGCTTCCCGCATCGGCAATCTGATGCAGGAATCCATCATCTTGTACGACATGGGTGAGCTGCTCGATTATCAGAATCAGCAGGAAGCAGCCCTGCCGCTATTCTATCAGTCTCTTGAAATGGCCGAAAGAATCAAGGATTATTCCGGCATCTCTTTTTGCAACGATGCCATCGGCGATATGCACTTCAAACGTGGAGAGTACAAGGAAGCGGAAGAAACCTATCTCGCCAATCTTGAGCTGCAAAAGAAGATCCACGATCAGGAAGGCATAGCCCACACCTGGGGCAATCTGGGCAATTGCGCCAAAGTGAAAAAGGACTATCCTGCCGCGCGCAAGTATTACTATATGCAGCTCAAATTGCTCAC
>Ga0265295_1008970_pt1 | contig 10909 bp, 10 predicted proteins | sample Munlansysbiofilm_FD_192503 | JGI IMG/M metagenome (GOLD analysis project Ga0265295, IMG submission 192503) | Leachate microbial communities from a municipal landfill in Southern Ontario, Canada - Methane capture system biofilm | ecosystem: Engineered > Solid waste > Landfill > Unclassified ... | reverse complement strand
ACCGCACCCGTCGTTCCGGCATTGAAATTGACGTAACTTGCACCGGGCATAATGGTCGTTCCAGAATGTAAATGCGCTCCCATACGAACTTTACTTGCATCTAACACGCGCGTATTGTCCGCAGGAATGACATGTGAGAGGTAACGCGGGAATTTATCGACCGATTCGATCATCGGATAATTACCGTAAAGCTTCATCTCGACTTCATGCATACGAAGCCATTCAAGTTCGATAGGCTGTCCGAATGACCATGCGACGTTTTCGAGTACACCGAACGCTCCGGTAAGATTTAAAGAGCGTAAAGCGGCTTTACCCGTTGAAAGAGCGTAAAGTTTGAGGTAGACCGATTCGGGACTGAGCGGCTTATCGTCTTCAAAAATAAACACGATACGATACTCTTTTTTCAATTTTTCGGTCTGCGCAATCCAATCGAGTGTTTTAATCACTTGCACGTTTTTATGTGCATCGCCGAATGCTTTATTCAGATAAGGCGTAAACGCGTTCATCGCATTTTTAACAAACTTTTTCTTCACGTCGCAAACGTATTCGCTTCCGCTAAAATCAATCTCTGTGCCGCTTTCTTGCAACGCTGCGATCAAAATAGCCGCCGAACCGAAATTTTCGTTCCAGTTCACGACGGGAAACGTGGCTTGTAAAATTTTATGCGGATTGAGTTGTCCGCGATCCACTCGAGCAATACCGAACGCAATCGGTTTTTTATACCCTTCTTGCGCTTCAATCTCGCCGACTAACGCTTTGAAATCGGCTTCGTCAACCGTCATACGTAATGCCATATCTCTTTATCCTTTTTTTAATGTTGGGAACAAGCACTCGGGCTTCCGTTGATACCCATCGTCGGTTGGATCGCTTCGTTGCTTGCGCCGCCCTCTTCGTTGACTTTCTCGATGCATTCCCATAGTTTTCGAGCAGACGCTTGGTAGCGTTTTGCCGTTTCGCTCTCGGGATGGAAAAACGTGACCGGTTTTCCGGCATCGCCGCCTTCACGAACGGCAGGCTCGATAGGAATCTCTCCGATAACGATCGTCTCAAATTTTTCCGCCAACGGCTTGGTCGTACCTTTACCGAAAATATCGTACTCTTTATTGGTTTCAGGGCAAATAAAACCGCTCATATTTTCCATGATACCGGCAATAGGGATATGCAATTTTTGGAACATGTCAAGGCTTCTCTCGGTATCGTCGAGTGCGACTTGTTGCGGCGTAGTAACGCAAATACCCGCCGTTACCGGAACGCTTTGAGCCAAGGTAAGTTGCGCATCGCCGGTTCCCGGAGGCATATCGATAAACAAAACGTCCAAATCGCTCCATAAAATATCGCGTAAGAGCTGCTCAATCGCTTTCATAATCATCGCTCCGCGCCAAATCAACGACTGACCGCTTTCCATTAAAGAGCCCATACTCATCATCTCTACGCCGTACGCAACGATAGGCTTGACTTTTTGACCGACGATTTCGGGATGTTGATCGACCGCTCCCATCATACGAGGCACGTTTGGACCGTAAATATCGGCATCTAAAAGTCCGACTTTTTTACCTTGGCTTGCCATAGCAATCGCCAAGTTCACGGTTGTCGTCGTTTTACCGACACCGCCTTTTCCCGAACTAACCATCACGAAATTTTTAATGTGCGGAGCCATATTTTTACCCGATTGCGAATTGCTTTTTTCAACCGGAGGTTTGGGCTGTTTGACGACAACGTCGACACGTGCCGCGCCGAGTGCATCAATTTCTTTTTCAATATTGGCTTTTAATTCGTCACCTACTTCTTTACTAGAGGAGACGATATCGACTTCAACATAAACATTATTCTCTGAAACTTCGACGCTTTTGACAAAACCGAATGTCACGATATCCTTTTCAAATCCGGGATATTTTACGCCACCTAATGCCTTTAATACCACATCTTTATTCAACATTATTCAACCTTTGAGGTAAGTGATGATGGAATTTAACACAAAAAAGATAAAAAAAAGCTTTCAAAATGTATAATATCGTAACACTTCAGAAAAAAGGACAAAGTTTGCCCGATTTAACGCTTGTAATGTTGGGAGCGGGAAGTTCCTCACGTTTTAATCGGCGTGTTAAGAAGCAGTGGCTACGCATAGGCGACCTGCCTTTATGGCTTTTTGCCGCACAAAACCTTCAACAACATCTCCCTTTTGCCCGTACCATCGTCACGACAAGCCCCGATGAGCGTTTTTATGCCGAAAAATTCAGCGACGCTATCTGTTTCGTTGAAGGAGGAGAGACAAGGCAAGCCTCTTTGAAAAACGCACTCTTACATGTCAATACGCCCTACGTCTTGGTCAGCGACATCGCGCGAGCCTGCATCGATCAAGCGCTTTTGATGCGCCTTTTGGACGCCAAAGAGAGTGCCGATATCGTCGTACCGTACCTCAATGTCGTCGATACGGTCGTATACGAACACCAAACCATCGAGCGTGAAGAGGTCAAACTGATCCAAACGCCGCAACTCTCAAAAACGGAGGTTTTGCGAAAAGCGTTGGAAACACCGATTGCCTATACCGACGATAGCAGTGCGATCAAAGCGATCGGAGGAAGCGTCGCTTACGTCTTGGGCAATGCGAATGCCAAAAAGCTGACATGTCAAGAAGATTTAGCCTCTTTAGCGTGCTTGATGGCTCCTTCTTTGGATCACTTTACGGGTTACGGCTTCGACGTCCATGCGTACGAAGAAGGCAAAGCAATGATGCTCGGCGGCGTTGAAGTGCACCCCGACATCGGCTTTAAAGCACATTCCGACGGCGATGTGGCAATTCACGCTTTAATCGACGCGCTTTTAGGCGCAGCGGGAGCCGGCGACATCGGCGAACTCTTTCCCGATAACGATCTACGGTACAAAAATATCGATTCGAAAATACTCTTACGCGAAGTATGCTCCTTTTTAGCCAAAGTCGGTTTTACGATCACTCATTGCGATCTTACGGTCATGGCGGAATTTCCAAGGCTGAGCGGTTTTAAAGATCCCATACGCTTTTGCCTTGCCGACATTTTAGGCATTGCGCCCGTTCACGTCAACGTCAAAGCGACGACAACGGAAAAATTGGGATTCGTGGGCAGAAAAGAAGGTGTTGCGGTCAGTGCAACGGCTACGTTAAAATACTATGATTGGAAGAATAGATGAAGATTTTAATCGTTGAAAATGAGATTTACCTCGCTCAAAGTATCGCCTCTAAGTTAATGGAAATCGGGCATATCTGTGAAATCGCTACCAGCATTAAAGACGCGCTCAAAGATGAAAAATACGACGCAATTTTACTCTCTACGAATATTTCGGGACAAAATTTTTACCCCGTTATCGAAAAGCACCGTGCATCCATTATTATTTTAATGATCTCCTACATCAGCAACGACACCGTTACCAACCCGATCAAAGCCGGTGCATGCGACTATATCCAAAAACCTTTTATGATCGAAGAGTTGATTCGCAAACTTCAACATCTCAACCAATTTAAAAGCCTCAAAAAAGAGAACGAAACCTACAAGGAGTATGTTAAGAACCTCTTTAGTAACGCGCATTTAGACCCTTTGGATAAAAAAACGAAATTTCCGATCTTGATTAAAACGAACTTTCAAAAACATGCCGACGCCCTTGTCTTTAACTACGCCAATTCCCAAAACGAAACGTTTAGTTTTATTTCGTTGATGCACCCTAACGCCTTTGAAAAGATTACCCGCGCCGATAGTGAGGAGTTACTCTACATCGTCGATCTTCAGAACCTCAAAAAGAGCGAAAAACTCAAAATCTACGCTATGATCGAAGGCAAACGTGCTATTATATGCAGTACCGACCCGAACGAAGAGAGTGACTTGAACACGATCGAAATCACCAGCGATAGTAAAATCTTGGATCAAGGCGATATTTTATGTATCGACGATTACGTGAAATACGTGATTTGTAATTTTCAACATAAATTCCCCGATACCGAGCTCTCTAAAAAATTAGGCATATCACGTAAAAGTTTATGGGAAAAAAGGAAGAAGTATGGAATCAACAAGAAAAAATAATCGGCAACTCTTCTTAGACAAAGAGTTTATCGCCACCCTAGCCCTCGCTAAAGAAGGCATCTTACATCCCGTAGACAAGCTGATGAACAAAGCCGAATACGAAGAGGTCGCTCAAAGCGGCTATTACAAAGGAAAACCCTTCCCCTTTCCGTTTATCATAGCACCCGCCGGAGAAAAAAACCGAGAAATTCTCACTACCGCGTACAAAGGCGAACCGCTTGATTTTATCGTCGACGGAAAGATCAAAGGAACGATCATCGTCGATGAAGTCTTTGAAGTCGATAAAAAACGACGCATCGAACAAATTTTCGGAACGTACGACGTTTCCAATCCCGAAACGCTGACCTTTTTAAAACGTCTCGGAGACGTTGCCGTTTGCGGAGAATACGAACTCGTTTTCGACGATATTAAAAACGTTAAAGCCAAAATTGCCGATGCCAAAGAACAACTCGGTGCCAAAAACGTCTCGGCGATCATGATCAACGCCAATCCTTTTCACAGAGCGCATGAACGCGTGATGCGTATTACGTTGGAAAAATGCGATATGCTCGTGATTTTTCTGCTCAAACCTTACAAACAAGACATTCTCTCCTACGATTTACGCTTTAAAGCGTTACAGTATTTTGTCGACAACTATTTGCCGAAAAATCGTGTCGTGATCGTCCCGTTTGAAAATACCTACCTTTTTTCAAGCTATAAAAATGCCGTCTTAGATGCTATTTGCGCTTCGAATTTCGGGTGTAACAAACTGATCTTAGGGCAAAATCACAGCGGTATCGGCGCGTACTACGACAAAAACGAAATGCGATCTATTTTAAATCACTACAAAGATTTAGAGATCGACGTCGAGATTATTACCGAATTTGTTTACTGTAACGAATGCAAAACGCTGGTGAGCACCAATACATGTCCTCACGGCGCGCATCACCACATCAAGTACCATGCCGAATCGCTTTTGGAAATTCTCAAAGCCGGTATGCTACCTCCCGCGATTTTTATGCGCAAGGATATTTCGGCACTCATTTTAAGCGAACTCTTTAAAAAGCGTTTCGAGAATATCGGTAAAATTTACGATGCAATTTTCCCGAACAGCGGATTGTTGGAAAACCATGACGAACGCGAATTTTACCTTGAGCTGATGCGCTTGCACCAAACCACTTCTTTAACGTAATTACTTTTCTTAAACACCAATATACAATAAGTAACCCCTTTAATTAGGGATTACTTATTAATTTATCTCACATTTTCAAACATTCTACCACATTTTAATGTACACAAATTGTACACAAAAATTATTTTATTAATATATTTATATTTTATTTTTGTGTACAATAGCTTTTAGAAAGACCAAGGAAACGAAAATGGCAGATAATAGAGAATATAAAAAAGTAGCAAATGGAATCTATGAAACGCATAGTCATGATGGTAAAAAAGAATATATAGCTACGTTTAGATGCAATGCTCAAAGATTCAATAAAAAGAATCTTACTAAGCTATTTAATGCTACAACTCTTTCTCAAGCAAAAACTGCATTATCTGATGTAAAAGCAGAAATTCGTAAAGGGAATAATCCTTTTGAAAAAATACCATATAAAAAAGATAAAAAATTTGTTGATTATATGAATGAAATTATAGACAGTAAAAAAGGTGAATACCAAAAGAACATTAAAGTCTTTAGCGAAAAGCACTTAAAGTCTTTACACAAGAAAAGATTAGAAGATATTAGTCGCCAAGATATTATTGAAATTATCAATAAGCTAAAAGAAAAAGGCTATGCTTCTAGTTATATAAATAACGTCAAAAAATACGTTGGTTTTGTATTTAATGAAGCTATGAAAAATGATATTATTCAAAAATCACCTACACAATTTGTAAAAGGCGAACCCAAAGCACAACGAGACGTAAGAACCCTAACTAATAATAATCTTCAAACTGCAAAAGAATTTTATCAAGCTATCCTTGAAATTAAAAATTTTAAATATAGTGTTTATTTTCTTATGCTTCTATTCACATGTAGGCGTATGGGTGAGCTTTTAAAGCTAGAATGGACAGATATTGACCTAATGGGTAATACAATATTTTCAAGAGCTGAGATTACAAAAACAAAAAAAATACAGCCATGGTCTATACCTCAGCCTCTCTTAAATGAATTGCGTAAGCTAAGAACACAATACCCAAAAGATACTTTTATTTTCCAAAGTGATTTTGTAACAAATGTATCAAATGGAAAAATCTCTAAGCCAGTTAATGATACCCTTATAAGTTTTGAAAAGAAAAAACTTCTTCCAAAGATTAAGAGCTTGAAAAATGGAGAATTTCACACACATGACTTTAGACATTTATGTGGTTCACTTTTACTAGAATTAGATATTCACCCTTTTACTATAAAAGAAGTATTAAGCCACAAAAATGAAAGCATCACAGGTATCTACTCAAGGGCAACCAAAGATAAAACTTTGGAAGCACTAGAAAAATTATATGACTATATCACTAAAGGTTAATTCCTAATTTTGTAACAATAAACGAAGTTTTGTAATTCGTTTTTGATTCGTAAAATTATATTTGATAGCTATTGCTTCATTAGATAGACCAGTTTTTATATCATGAAGAATTGACAATTTTAAGATATTGTCATCGTCTATTGCTTGAATTGATTTTGGCAAAGTATTAGATACTCTATTAAAAAAACTCAAAAGCCTCATGAAATTTCTATCTTCAACTATATTATTAAAAGATAGCTGTGTTTGTGAATCTGCATGTTCTATGTAAATACTTGAATTAAGTCTATTAAGAATCCTAGGTAATTTCTCATGTAGTGATGTAGTTTTCATAAGCCCTAATCTCTCTAAAAGAGGTCTATGAAATTGGTACTCTAGCCGTACAACTCCTTTGGGCATAATATAAGGGTTATGTTCATCATTGCGTGCTTTAATATACTTATCGTAAAAATAACTACTGAAAAAATTCTTGCCTCCTATTCCTCGTCTTTTTCTCCCTCGTGTATTTTTATCATAATGAATGTAATTAGTATTGTCTCTACGAATTTTAAAATATTCTTTCTTTTCTAAAGAATCCATAAGCCTCTCATAATCATCTTGAGGAGCGTTTTTCAGAAGATTAAATGTTTTAAAGGAGAAAGGTTGTTTCATATAACCATGCATTATAAAATGTGTACTGTTGATATGATGAGGAAAACTATCGTTAAAGAAAAAATCTAAACAAATATCTAAACGGTGTATGCTAGCCTCGGGAATCTCTAGGGCTATTTTCTTAATTAATTGATATATTGCACTTCTATTTTGGTTTTTATAATTCGTAATTCCTTTAAAGGTAAGAAAAATATTATGCTTTGAAGCTGTTCTACAAAATATATAATCTTTCACTTTATAGTAAACAAAACTTTTAGAAAATTTAATTTCTTTTCTAACATAAGTTGCATTTTGCTTTAATAAAATGTTTAGTTTTGATATACATTCTATAGGTATAGAAAGATTTAAAGAGTCAATTGAATATGTACTATTAAGTGCTTTTAAGTAGGTTAATTCCTCTTCTAATTCCTCTTCTAATTCCTCTTCTAATTCCTCTTCTAATTCTTTTTCTAATTCTTTTTCAGACATTTAAAAGCCTTTAATATTTTGTTATACCTAAGTAAGTAAAATATTACTGTAGCTATAATCCCCTAAAATAAGGCATAAAGAAAGCAAAGACACCATATATTGCTAGACAAAAACGTGCATAAATATTGTAAGGGCTTGTAAAAAATATTTTTGCTATTCTCTTTATATCTTTAATCATAAGAACATAATGGTTTCGCACACCTCATCAACTAGTAAAAATTCTTCTCTCTACAGTTTATGTGAAGCGTTTTATAGTCTTGCCCTAGTTCCCCTACAGCCTTAGATAAGATAAGCTCACCTAAGGCTCATATGGCTCTTAAATCACTATTTGTTATTCGTAAAAAATATTTGTAGTAGAAAATTATTTAAATGACTCTATTTTTTCTGAAACGATCTTTATATCTTTTTCATTTAATCCATTTGCAATAGCCGTCATGACACCTTTTAGTGAACCACCATAAGTTCCATCTTTATAGCCATTTAATGCATTAGTAATTCTTTCTTTACTCCATCCAGCGATGATAGCAGACTTATTAAGAGCTTGTTTAGAAGCATTAGAGCCATGACAGGAATAACATTTAAGTTGATATATATCATTAGATGATGATAAATTCTCTTTTGATTGTGTATTATTAGCAATAAAGTTTATATTACCATAAAGTAATTCTTCTACTACCTCAGGAAACGTTACAATCATAAAATAAAGTCTATAAAATTCTTCGCCATTATATGGAGAAGCTAGCAATTTTTGTTTTGCAAATTGCATCAAATTTTCACTTGAGGATTTAGAAAGATGATAGATAATATTCAGGGTTTGTTTTTTTGCTTCTTCACTTTCAAAACTCTTGGAATAATCAATTCGAAGTTGCACCTTATTTATACCTATTCCACTAAAAAATTCTTGAGTTGTTTCTAATTTAGAATTTAGAAATCTCATAAATGATTCTTTTATATCCTTATCGAATAAAAGTACAATTTGTCCATTTTGAAATAAAAATGTACAATTCTGTGGAACAATTCCTCCAAATCCATTTTTAGATCTAAATTTATGATTAATGATTAATGTATTTTTATTTTTATATAGTTCTAAATCACTAGCCTTAAGTTTATACCATGATATTTCTTCATACGATTTTGGGTCATTCAATGCTTCCATAAGATAATTTTTAATCGCTGATTTATACTCAGTTTCAATTTTTTTTGTTTCAAGTTCTTTCGCAATTCTTTCTTTCTCTTCTTTACTCTGACATCCCAAAAACAAAATAACCGATAGCATAAAAATAAAAGTTTTTAACATACTATTCCTTTTTATTATCAAATTAAAAAATATTACTTTCATAATATTTAAAAGAGGCTTATTTACCTTTTATTTTGAAAATAAAGGGCTTTATTACCTTGTTGAGATATAAAGTCTCATTTTGTACCTTTCAAATAAAAAAAGGTTTTAAATGACTCAAAGGGATATGGCTGGTTTTTTTGGGATAGATGTTAAAACTCTTAGAAATTGGAAAAAAACAAAACCAAATTTATATAAAACACTTATAAAAGGTCTTGCTTTTGATGAGTTAATCAAAACAGAAGAAAATAATCTCAAAAAACTAAAAGAGTTAGAAGGAAAACTACAGAAAGATTAATAGCGACATTATCGTATTTAGCGATATAAATATACTTAATAGCCAATCGTCCCTACACAAACAAGTCCTTTTACTCAAACCACCCCGTATATCATACTTATTTTATATTATTGATTATTTTAGATTTGTTTTACCTCATCTTCACATACCATCATTTTAACAAACTTAAAATCTTAGTTTATGTAGAATTACAGTAATTCAAAATCTTAATAAAATGGCTAATCATGGAAGAAGAAGAATTTAGCACAATAAGTTTTTTAAATCAATGTATAGCAGATAAAAATGCCCTAATTAGTGCTAAAAAGATTAGGATTGCTAGTCTAAAAGAAGCGAATGAGTTATTAAGTAAAAAAAATCAAGAGTACGAAAATCTTTATTCAGTATTTAAAAGTCTAGCAAATGCTTACGATGAACTAAAAGGTGAACTTGGTAGACCAAAAAACCACTATACAAAAAAAGAATTTGCAGAATATTATAGTATGAGTGTAAGAACATTAGAAGAATATACTCAAAAAACTATTGATCCCCTTCCTTATCATCAATATGATGCAAGAGGGAAAATTTATTTCATATTAGAAGAATGTACTGCTTGGTTTGAAAGAAATAATATAAGCAGAACGAAAGATGTACATAAAAAAGTACACAAAAAATAATTCTTAAACTACAAAATCACTATTTAAAGGACTTTAATGCAAAATATATATCAAACCACTTCACTGACTTAGGATTTTCATGCCCAATAGCTTTTTAACCTTTTTTTACAGCGGACTCTCCCCCAAAGCACCCGGAACGGCGGGGAGTTTGCTTGCCACCGTTTTAGGCGTCGTCCTGATACGATATATTTCGATGGAAACGTTGGTATTGCTGACGATTTTAGTGACGATGATTGCTTTTAAACAGATTAACGCGTACGAAGAACAAAGCGGCAATCACGACGATTCCCGCATCGTCATCGACGAAGTCGTCGGCGTGTGGATCGCGTTGATCCTCAGTTCGCAAACCCTGATTCAAATCGTTTTAAGTTTTCTCTTTTTTAGGCTCTACGACATTTGGAAACCCTCTTTAATCGGACGCATCGATCGCAACGTTAAAGGCGCGCTCGGCGTGATGGGAGACGACATGTTAGCGGGTGTACTTGCGGGTATCAGCAGTGCCGCACTCTACCAACTTGTAACGCCTTTAATCTAAAAAATTACTTTTCCCCCGTAGCAGAGCCGTAAGGAAGGTGCGATTATACTATAGACGTCATTACTTTACTCGAAAGGATCGTCTATGAGGCATATCGTACTTTTTTTAAGTGCTACGGCGCTTTTCTTCTCGTTTGCGCATGCAAAAGAATTCGTCATCGACAATACGCACTCCAATATCGGATTTAGCATCAAACATATGATGATATCCAACGTCAAAGGTTCGTTTGAAAACTACTCCGCCGATATCGACTACGACGTCGATAAAAAGGTTTTTACCAAACTCAACGCCAAGATCAACGCCTCTTCGATCGATACGGGCATTACCAAACGCGACGATCACTTGCGAAGTGCTGATTTTTTCAACGTCGACCAGTTTAAAACGATCGATTTTACGATGAGCGGCTATAAAGACGGAAAAG
>Ga0265295_1008969_pt1 | contig 10910 bp, 10 predicted proteins | sample Munlansysbiofilm_FD_192503 | JGI IMG/M metagenome (GOLD analysis project Ga0265295, IMG submission 192503) | Leachate microbial communities from a municipal landfill in Southern Ontario, Canada - Methane capture system biofilm | ecosystem: Engineered > Solid waste > Landfill > Unclassified ... | reverse complement strand
CCTCGTGTGTGGGCATTATGAAGGAATTGATGAAAGAGTAAATGACTATGTCGATGAACTGATCAGCGTTGGGGACTTTGTCCTTACGGGTGGAGAAATTCCCGCAATGGCGATTAGTGATGCCGTGATTAGATTACTTGATGGAGTCATTAGTATTGATTCACTAAACGAAGAATCATTCACCCATAATAGTCTGCTTGAATATCCACAATATACTGAACCCTTCGACTTTAACGGCCAAAAAGTTCCGCTTATTTTGTATAGTGGTAATCATAAAGCAATTGAAAAATGGCGCCGCAAACAATCATTATTCTTAACTTATACTTTACGTCCTGACCTTTACTTAAAAGTAATCAAAGATAAGGACGATGCCAAATTACTCAAAGAAGCCCTAGATGGTGTGACTGGTAAATGGGAAAGTGATGTTATTAGCAAAAGTAAAAAGTTTACCGATAAAAAATAAAACTATCAGCGATTAACTTGATAGTTTTTTATTTACATTGGTGGGAAGCCGGGTGGCATTCCGCCTTGCGGGAAGCCGCCACCTTTCATCCCCTTCATCTTCTTCATCATCTCTTTCATTTGATCAAACTTTTTAATCATTCGATTGATATCTGCAGCTGATTTTCCGGAGCCTTTGGCAATTCTTTGTTTACGAGAATGCTTTAGTATCGCCGGATTTTGGCGTTCCTCTCTGGTCATTGAATTAATAATAACTTCAAGATTTTTCATTTCTTTTTCCGCCGAACCTAATTGATTTTGATCGATTTTCGGCATACCCGGGATTAACTTAAGTAGTCCGCCGAGGGACCCGAGTTTTTGCACTTGTTTAAGTTGTGCGAGCATATCATCAAGGTCAAATTGACCATCCATCATTTTTTTAGCTGAGGCTTTCGCTTCTTTTTCATCAATCTTGCCTTGAACTTGTTCAACAAGCGTGACAATGTCGCCCATCCCCAAAATTCGATCGGCCATCCGGTCGGGATGGAATTGTTCAAGCTGGTCAAGTTTTTCGCCAACACCCGCGAACTTAATCGGGACACCCGTTAAATGACGAATTGAAAGTGCGGCACCACCCCGGGCATCACTATCAAGTTTTGACATGATTGCCCCAGTCAATTTAAGTTTTTGATCAAAACTCAAGGCAGTATTGACGGCGTCTTGTCCACTCATCGCATCGATTAGTAGTAATACTTCATCGGGGGTAACTTCGGTCTTAATATCGTTTAGTTCATCCATTAAAACTGTATCAATACTTAAGCGACCGGCCGTATCGATAATCAAAACATCATAATGGTCATCAAAGGCCTTTTTGCGCGCAGCTTTAGCAATTTCGACCGGACTAACCTTATCACCAAGATTGACGATATCAACACCAACTTGTCCAGCAATTTGCACTAATTGATCAATGGCCGCCGGACGATAAATATCACCCGCCGCAAGCAAGACTTTCTTTTTAAGTTTGTTTTTAAGTAAATACGCTAATTTACCAGCACTAGTTGTTTTACCTGTTCCTTGTAAACCGACGAGCATAATGATCGTTGGCTTATTGTTTGCAAAGTGAATCTCACTATCATCACTTCCCAATAAATCTTTTAATTCATCATGAACAATTTTAACAACCATTTGTGAAGGATTAAGTTCATTAAAAACTTGGGCTCCTAGAGCCTTGATTTTAATGTTATCAACAAATTTCTTCACGACCTTATAGTTAACGTCAGCCTCAAAAAGCGCAACACGCACTTCTTGCAGCATGTCTTCCATGTTTTTTTCACTAAGGCGTGCTTGCCCTTTAAGTTTTTTAATTATTCCGCTAAAGCGGTCTGTTAATGATTCAAATGCCATTTTATTCTAACTCCTTCTCTAAGTCTTCGATTAGTCGCCGTTGTTCAGGATCAAGACTTGTAAGTGCGAGTTTCTTACTGATCTCCGCTAATCTTGTTTTTTGGCGGCTAATACCTAAAACAGTTTCAAAGTTTTCTAAATGTCCATTAGAGATTTTAATGGTGTCACTGACAGCAGCGCGACTAATTCCGAGATTCTCACTAATTTCTTGCAATGAGTAGTCAAAGTTATAATAAAGTCGCATTACTTCCTGTTGTTTTTTAGTCAACAATCCGCCATACAGTGCAAATAGTTGATTAGAGTAGACAAACTTTTGAATTTCTTCGCTCTTGTTCATTTAAAAAAACATCCTGATATTTAACAGTAAAATGAAAACAAGATTAATGACGAGGTTACGGAAAAAGAACCGATGAAAGTCGGGATTTTTTAAAATTCCGTTGGGGTGATTTTTAAATGCCCTATAAGCAAAAATAAAATTCACGATAACGACTGATACAATTAACACTAAAAGTGTCGCTGCTAAAGGATTAGCAGTCGGTGGTAAAATTGAAAACAAAACAACTCTTACGCCTAAAAATACCGCGAGAGTAATTATTAATGAGAAAATACTAAAACCTATCATTGTTCATCTCCTAGACAAAGACCATATAAATATTTTTCTAAATCAAATTCGGTGAGGTCTTCTAATTTTTCTCCTAGTCCAATAAATCGAACTGGGGCACCGATTTCATCACGGATCGCCAGAATAATTCCGCCCTTACTGGTCCCATCCATCTTGGTAATTATAACACCAGTCAGCCCCGTTGCTTCCGCAAAGGCTTTGGCTTGAATGATTCCGTTTTGTCCCGTCGTAGCATCAATAACAAGTAAAACCTCGTCGGGGGCACTTTCAATTTCTTTGGCAATAACTCGTCTAATTTTACTTAATTCCGCCATCAAATTAGTTTTCGTTTGTAGCCGCCCTGCAGTATCAACAATAACAAGATCAGCACCAATTTCCTTGGCTTTTTGCATCCCTTGAAAGGCAACACTAGCTGGGTCTTCGTTTTCTTTACCTTTAACAATCTCAACGCCAATTCGTTCAGCCCAAACACCCAATTGTTCAACCGCGCCAGCTCTAAATGTATCGCCGGCTACTAATAGAATTTTCTTCCCCTCAAGCTTATAACGATGGGCGAGTTTGGCAATTGAAGTAGTCTTGCCAACTCCATTAACACCTACGACTAACAAGACGGTTGGACGACCTTCAACAAAATTAATTTCGTTAACAATATCTTCACCTTGTTTTAAGTAGCCAATAAACATTTTATCGACCAACAACTCATTTATTGCTTCGGGATCGCTAAGATTTTTTTCCGCTGCTTCAATTCTTGTCGCGTCGATGATTGAGTATGTAAGTGTAACGCCGACATCAGCTTCAATCAGGATTTGCAGGAGATTTTCAAAGTATTCTTCATTAACAACATCATATTTCTTTTGCAGAGCCTTTAGTCTACTAGAAAAATTGGCGCGACTTTTCGCCATACCAACACTATACTTATCTTGATTTTCAACCTTGGTGTTATTGCTAAATTTCTTTTTTAAAAACGAAAGAATTCCCATTGCTAACCAGCCTTCTTATCTAAAGCCGCCCGGGCCGCATTTTGTTCGGCGGCTTTTTTAGTTTTACCAACGCCGTGTCCTAGACATATTTCATCTAAGCGTACTTCGATAGTATAGGTTTTATCATGACTTGGGCCTTCTTCTTTAACAACTACATATTGAAGAGCCTCACGACTTTCGGCTTGAACGGCTTCTTGTAGTTCACTCTTATAATCGCTCAGTTTTTCAAACGAAAAGTCTTCAATATCTTCTTTAAATATATTACTAATAAAGCTAGTGACTCTGTTAATACCGGCATCTAAATATATTGCGCCAATGAAGGCTTCAAAGACATCTTCGAGAAACCGATCGTTTTGTCTTTCGTCAGTTTTAAGTGATTTACCAAAATGAATATATTCCATCAGTCCTAATTTTTTGGCGTAACTAGCTAGACCTTTTGTTTGTACTAATTCACTGCGCATTTTTGTCATCTTGCCTTGATCCAGCGTTTGTCCATGAATTTTAAAAATTAATGAAGCAATGACAAAGTTTATGACGGCATCGCCCATAAATTCTAATTTTTCATAATCTTGACGATGAGTCTCACTAATATTACAACTTGAATGGGTAAAAGCGACTTCATAATTTTGCAGTTGACCAATTTTTAAATCTAGGCGATCAAATAACTCTTGAAGATTACTCATTCGTGTTAAATCCTTGGCGTAATAGTTCGACGACATTCTTATCGGCCATTTTAAAAGCAACCTCGAGGGCACTTGTGAATCCTTTAACATCACTGCTACCATGAGCTTTAATTACAACACCATTGATGCCAGCTAAAAGTGCACCTCCGGTATTTTTATAATCAAGCCGTTCACGCATTTCATCAATCCCGCCTTTAGATAATAAATAACCTATCTTCGAAGAAAAGTTTGATTTAAACGCTTCCTTTAATAGTGTGGTCATCATTTTTGCGGTTCCTTCAACACTCTTAAGTAAAACGTTGCCAGTATAGCCATCACAGACAACTACATCAGCTTCACCCTCAAGCACTTGTTTACCTTCAATGTTGCCCATAAAGTTAGGAAATTTAGTTTCAATCAATAATTTATGAGTTTCTTTAACTAATGGCGAGCCTTTTGTTTCTTCAGTGCCATTACTTAATAAATATGTTTTCGGATTTTCTTTTCCGTAGACGTTTTTAGCATATAAACGACCCATAAGTGCAAATTGCCCTAGTTGCTTGGCATTATTTTCATTATTTGCCCCTATATCCAAAATTACGACATAGTTGTCCTTTTTAATTGTTGGAAACGGCGAAAGAATTGCCGCTCTTTCCACTCCGGGGATAAGTTTAAGTTTAAGCGTCGCGCCACTAAGGATAGCCCCAGTTGACCCAGCGGAAATAATTGCGTCTGCGGCTTCTTTAATATAAACATTTAAAGCCACGTGCATGGAAGTCGTTTTACCACGCATAAATTCCATCGGGCCGGCTTCCATTTGGATGACGTCTTGTGCATCCACAATTGTGGCAATGTCACTTAACGATTCAATTTCTTCTTTTTTTCCTACGACGAACAGTTCAACTTCAGGATGCGAGTTCTTAAAGTTGCGAACCGCGGGAACAGTTACGATGCTGCCGGCATCGCTTCCCATCATATCAATAACTATTTTCATATTAGGTACCTCCTAAATATCCTTTATATTTTATCATAGATAAATTTCATTAACACTGCTTATGTATCAAGATCAAGGGTAGAAACATTCGCATAGACTTTTGTTATAAACGCGAATTTCTAAAAAAGAAGAATAAACTAAAACGTCTCTAAGCATTTTTAAGAGCTAAATATTGTTTTATCTAAACGTTGCTAAATTCATCGCTCGAAATTTGTTGTTTCGCTCGGGTAATTACAGTTTTGAAGTCAATTTCATTCTCCTCATTTAAAATGGTCTGAGCATCTTCTTTAGCAATTTCAAAAATCTTATGATCACTGATCAAATTAAGACAAGCAAAATGAGGAATCCCTGATTGCTTGACCCCGATAATTTCTCCAGGTCCTCGTAAAGCCAAATCAGCTTCGGCAATTTTAAAGCCATCACTAGTAGTTTCAAGAATTTCGAGTTTGTCGACTTCTTCATCCTCGCTTACTAGTAGACAAACGGCCTTAGATCCATCACGGCCAATTCGTCCTCTTAATTGGTGAAGCGCGGATAAACCAAAACTTAAAGGGGAATAAATAATCATCAAGCCTGCATTTTTCACGTCAACCCCAACTTCAATCACACTAGTAGCGACAAGAATGGGTGTTGTTCCATTTTTAAAATTATTGAAAACATCTTCCTTTTCCTCTTGAGCAATTTTGCCGTGGACTAAACCGACTAAGCGTCCGTATTTAGCCTGATATGCCTTAACAAGCCCTTCGACACTACGTTCATCATCACCCTCAATTCGGGGTGCGACAACAAAAACCTGTTTACCACTAGCTAAATAGTTATCAACATATTGAAAAAGTGCCTTAGAATCATTTTCAACAATTTTTGTAAGAACATCTCGTTTTTTAAAAGGAAATTCTTTGAGTGTCGTTAAATCTAAATCCCCATATAAAGTTAAAGCGAGACTGCGCGGAATCGGGGTTGCGCTCATCAGCAGTAAATCCGCCCGCTCACCTTTTTGTAAAAGTAAATTGCGTTGGTTAACGCCAAAACGATGTTGCTCATCAATCACGACGAAACCTAGACGCGGATAAGTTACATCTTCCGTAAATAATGCGTGGGTGCCAATTAATAGATCAATTTCGCCATTTGCTAACTTTTGCTTAATTGCTATCTTATCTTTTTCCTTGATTTGACCAACAAGCAGATAAATGCGTACCCCAGAGCCCGAAAACAATTGGAGCGCATTCTCATAGTGTTGACGAGCTAAAATGTCCGTAGGGGCCATTAACGCGCCTTGTTCGCCACGTAAGTAGTTGATGTAAAGACTAACAAAGGCAACTAGGGTCTTGCCAGTCCCCACATCACCTTGTAAGAGCCGATACATAAGTTCTTGTTTATTCATGTCGAGGCCAATTTCGCGTACTGCTTCGAGTTGATCACTAGTTAATTTATAAGGAAGTCCGATGATAAATTCATTGGCACGCTTTAAATCAATCAGAGTTTTATTATCTCGAATCATGCTTTTGTTTTGTTTACGAATCAGCAAATTTTTAAGTTGAAATATTAAGGCTTCTTCATATTTAAGCGTCCGTAGTCCCATATTTACATCAGTATAATCACGGGGAAAATGGACCTTAAATAAAGCTTCATAACGATTGAGCAGTTTATATTTATAGAGATATCTTTGCGGGATGATGTTAGCGATTTTGTCCTTATTTAGTTTAAAGGCCTTATCTACGAGTTTTACAAACTCGTAGTTTTTTAAATTTAAGGGCAGGGAGTAAACACTTTGTAGTTTTTTTCCTGTTTCCGTTGGACCTTGAACAATTTTTATTAGGTTAATTTCTCGTTTAATCTTATCCAAAGTTCCCACTACGGTGACCTCTTGCGAGTACTTAAGCGTGTTAATTAAATACGGTCGATTAAAGGCAACAATCTTATAGGTATATCCACTTTGTGATTGGAAGGTAAAACTGACAATATTAAGGCGATTGACCCGGACAATACGCGGAATACTTGTAATACTCCCAAAAAAGACCACACGAGTTCGATCCAACGTGACGGGCTCGCTAGTCAGTGAAAAATCATCATAAGTACGGGGAAAATGAAAAATGACATCAAGAAAATTCTTGATGTCAATATGTTCTAAAGCCTCGTTGATTCTCAGCGATTTAGAGAGACTCATAAGCGGCCTATTCTACGCCGACAATAAATGAATAAACTGGTTGATTTCCTTCGACTAATTCAAAATCGACATCGGGATATGTAATTTCAAACTCTTCAATAATTGCTTGGGCTTCATCTTTATCAACACCTTCGCCGTAGATAAGTGTGATTATGCTTGTTAGTTCGCTAACCATCGCTTTAACTAATTCTTTAAGGGCGACAAATTTATCTTTAACACTACATAAGATTTGTTTGCCGTTGAGGGCCATGTAGTAGTCTTTTTTTACTTTGACACCTTCGATTGTTGTATCTTTAATCGCAAATGTCACTTGACCAGTTTTAACTGTGCCAAGACTATCGGTCATTTCCGCGACGTTAGCGTCAATATCAACTTCGGGATTAAAGTTCATTGCGGCGATTAGACCTTGTGGAATTGTTTTAGAAGGGATGACGCTAGCATTAATTTTGCCTTCTTCCCTTAAAACATCACATGCGACATTTGCAGCTAAGATAATGTTGCCGTTATTTGGTAAAATCAAGATGTTTTTAGCATTGACCTTCTTAACCGCTTCTAAAAAGTCTTCGGTGGAAGGGTTCATTGTTTGGCCACCCTTGACAACATAATCAGCACGATATTCTTTAAATAATTTCTCAAGTCCGTCGCCACTAGCAACGGCAATAATCCCATATTCTTTTTGTTCAGTGCTCACTTCACTCGGCGCTTCCTTTTCAAAGGAAGGATGATGATGATCATCACTTAGATGGGAGTGTTGTTCGCTCATGTTTTCGCATTTTAGTGTAATAAATTCACCAAATTGCTGGGCGTAGTTAAAAGTATTACCAGGTTTTAAGGTGTGAATGTGAACTTTGACAAGATCTTCATCACGAACCATGACAATAGAGTTACCTTGTGAATTAAGCACATTAGCAAAACGTTTTTCTTGGAAAGGACGTTTATTTTCTCCACCGGCAATTTTAAGAATAAATTCTGTACAATAGCCAAATTCTTCGGTTGCTTCAATCGTCGCTCCCGCCATTTGGATTGCTTGATTTAACTCAACTGCGGTCGCCGTTGTTTTCGAGACAACACGGCCTAATAAGGCTTGTTGCATCCCGGTAAAAATTGTCACAACGCCGGCGCCACCACTATCAACAACCCCGACTTCTTTTAAGACCGGTAAAAGATCTGGTGTGCGTTCTAGGCTCGCTTCCGCTTCTTTAAGTAAAACCTCAAAGGCCCTTTCAATGGACCAGTCTGGTTTAACTTGTTCATATAGCGTTTCCGCGGCTTCGCGAATAACAGTCAGCATTGTGCCTTCGACTGGCCGCATCACAGCTTTATAAGCAACATCACGGCCGCTTAGCCAGGCTTCGGCAAATTCAACTGCGTTAATTTTTGCTTTACCTTCTAGTGCATTAGCAAAACCCCTAAAAATTTGACTCGTGATTACGCCTGAGTTACCTCTTGCGCCCATCAGTAAGCCTTTAGAGAATGCTTTAGCAATTTGATAAATATCAGTATCATTACGGTTGACGATTTCTTTGGCCCCACTAGAAACAGTGAGGTTCATGTTCATGCCTGTATCACCATCGGGAACAGGAAAAACGTTGAGTGCGTCGATCGTTGGATAATTGTTGTAAAGGTTGTTCGCCCCAGAGATAATCATCTCCTTTAGCGTTATGCCATTTAATTCTTTCATGTTTAAAACTCCTAATCGTTAAAGGATTACTTTAACGCCCTCAATGAAGACATTAATTGCCTTGAATTTAATATCGAATTTCTTTTCTAAGACGTATTTAACTTGTTCTTGGACACCACTAATAATTTCGGTGATCTTCAATCCGTAGGCGACAATAACATAAATATCAACAACCCAGCCTGTGCTTGTTTTTTTAGCGACAGCGCCAAGTGGTTCTTTCGGATCACGTTTTAAAAGTTGCTCGAGACTATTGCTGGATTTTTTTTGATGGGTTAAAGCAACGACGCCATAGCAGTTTAGTGCAGCATCATTTGCGATTGTTTCAATTGCTTGATTTGAGATCGTAATTCCACCAAAAGGTGTACTTTTATCAATTGCCATCGGGTCTCCTTTTTAGGTCTAAAACACCTATGTGATATTATACTATAATTTACGCAAAAGGCAAATATTACCCGTTAGAGTCACACTTCAAAGCTGGGGACACACTCGTAATTTTAAGTTTTTTTAATCAACAAAGATCGAATGATTTTTAAGCGCCGAAATATATTTATGATGGTATCTATTTTTGTTATTAAGATAAAATTCAATTTATTAGACAATTTTACGACAATTTGCTGCAAAAACACGAAAAAAGCACCGTTTTACACGGTGCTTCGTTTAGTCATTATCCTTATTTATAACGAATTCATTTGGGTTTTTTTTGATATATTCGCGATATTTTTCTTGGGCGAATTCTTCGACCTTTTCGAAGTCTTGGATGCCTTTAAAGTCTAAAGTTAGATTGTTTTTAGTCGTAAAAACAAACATACTTTTCTTCAAAAAGAGCGTATCTCGGTAATCCAGTCTACCGAGCCGAATAATGTCCCCATATTGATAAAAATGATAGCGGCCCTTCACGAGATTGACCCTGATTCCGAGTTCACCTATTACAAACAAAATTGGCGGGCTCAAATAGTAAGTTAAGACGTTTTTTGCGACGACAAGCAGCAACATTATCAGCACAATTAACCCTGTCGTAAGCGAGAAAATGTCACGAGATTGTGAGCCAAGAAATATCATCACGATTATAAATAGAGCCAGCATTAAAATGATGGTTATTTTAATGATCAAGGCCCCAATATTGAATTTTTGCTTTTTAACTTCCATAGTTAATTTTACCATATCCACTACTAAAAAAATAAAAAGCCCGGCGACTCGCTATTCTTGCCCCTAAGGCTACCTTCGCCACTACAGTGCTTAACTTCTGTGTTCGAGATGGGAACAGGTGTATCCACTGCGCTATCGTTACCGGACTGCTCAAAGATTTACTCTTTGAAAACTAAATACTACTATATTATACGAGCTATTTTAGAAAATAAAAAGCCCGGCGACTCGCTATTCTTGCCCATAAGGCTACCTTCGCCACTACAGTGCTTAACTTCTGTGTTCGAGATGGGAACAGGTGTATCCACTGCGCTATCGTTACCGGACTATTCAGAGATTTGTTCTCTGAAAACTAAATACTATTTTATCATGACCTTTTGTTTTTTGATTTGTTCAAGTTTTATGTTGCGTAATTATTAATAAGAAATATTAAGTCCTCGACCTATTAGTATCGGTCAACTAAATACATCGCTGTACTTACATCTCCGACCTATCAACCTAGTCGCTTACTAGGGGTCTTACTTTCTTATAGAAATGGGAAGTCTCATCTTGAGGTTAGCTTCACGCTTAGATGCTTTCAGCGTTTATCTATTCCGTAGGTAGCTACCCAGCTATGCCACTGGTGTGACAACTGGTGTACCATTGCTACGTCCACTCCGGTCCTCTCGTACTAAGAGCAGATCCTCTCAAACTTCCTACGCCCACGACAGATAGGGACCAAACTGTCTCACGACGTTTTGAACCCAGCTCGCGTACCACTTTAATGGGCGAACAGCCCAACCCTTGGAAGGGACTACCCCTCCAGGATGTGATGAGCCG
>Ga0265295_1008968_pt1 | contig 10910 bp, 12 predicted proteins | sample Munlansysbiofilm_FD_192503 | JGI IMG/M metagenome (GOLD analysis project Ga0265295, IMG submission 192503) | Leachate microbial communities from a municipal landfill in Southern Ontario, Canada - Methane capture system biofilm | ecosystem: Engineered > Solid waste > Landfill > Unclassified ... | reverse complement strand
ATGTTTATAACAAACTCATGATTTAGGTTATTTATGATAAATGTCAATACACTCACTTCTAAAAGTGAGCTTTTTGTCTATAGTGATTTTTAGATAAATAAATAGAATTTCCTATCGAATGAAAAAAAGTTCGACACATTCGTATCAAACCTATGCTTCTTACATAGTGCCATAAGAGAACAAATAAACTCACACTTTTTTGATAAACACTTTGAAGTGTTATTTTGTCCACCAACATACCCTTTAGAGGACACTGTGGGAAAGTAGAGTACAATATGAGAAAAAGAAGTAATTGAAAAATCATAATATAGATGTCATACGAATTTCAAATATATAACTTAAAAATCAAAGTTTTATTGTAAATGAACTATACTTTTTATCTTCATAATACATTTCATCCTTGAAATCCATGATATTATCAATCGTCGTCAGATATTCCTCTTTGAATCCTTTAAAAGTTTTAATTTGGGATATGGCATTAGATAAATCCTGTTTACTATCCGCAGTTATGAAAAAAGGATTAGAAACATACATTACTCCATACCAAGAACTTATACTCTTTTTACCTTCTTTGTAAATCATTGAGAGTTTTTTAACATTATCAATATGCTTTAGTGCTGTTTCTTCTGAATAACCTAGACCAAGAAGATATCGATAAAACATATTTATTTCTTTTATCCAAAACAACTTTCCAATTTCTTCATTTTCTCTTTGAAATGGATAGTGAACAACTACTATTCCTTTATTTTGTATTTTTAGAAAATGGAGCAAATCAATAATTTGTTGCCATGATTTTACACCTAAATTATTATTGATATACAAACCATTTTCAAGTGGTCCTGCAAAATTTGTTTCTGCAACCCTAGAAAATATAGCTTTTTGAAATCGATTTTTCAAATAGATATAATCACTAACGTCATCGCACTTTTGAATGAACCAATTACCAAAACTAATTAATAATGACTTCCAACTAGTGCCTTTATATTCAAAGTCCTCAACTATATATTGATGTGGTACACCATGAACAGGAATGTCCTCTCTTTCATCAAAAAGATAATATCTCAAATTGTTATTGATTAATATGTTATGCCTTAATAATAATTGTTTTTCTTCACTTTTAAATACAACTTTGAAATAATTCATCTGCTCTAACCAAATAATATCTTTATATCATCTTCAACATTTTCAACAATATATGATATGTTTTTTGATGATGATAAAGCAATAGTTTGCAAATTTTCTTTTTCCAAAAGTCTTAAATATATCTTTCTGTCAATTGGTGAATAAATACTATAAGGATTGTCGAGTTGAAGATAGTAATAATCTGTTTCTTCATTTTCTTCTAAGCCTAATCTATGAATTCGATCTCTTGATTGCAACATATGTACCAAATTGAAACTGTATTCAAAATATACCGCTTGATGACACGTTTTGTGAAGTGATATAGATTCACCAAGCGTATGCGGGTTTGTAATTAAGACTTGAATATCTCCATCAATAAATTCGTTTAGTATTCTTTCTCTTTCATCTAGAGGTACTGACCCTGTTATGACCGATGATTTGATCCCTTTTTTTATTAATTCTGTATTTATTTTATTAATGGTATCAATAAATATTCCCCAAACTATTATTTTTCCTTTATTTGTTAAATCTTTAACCAAATCTACACCTTTATAAAACTTGGATGTCATATCAAAAGAATTTATAAAATCCTTATCTGCTTCAGTTAAATAATTCTTGTCAGCTATTCTATTGTGTGTGAAATCATCTGAATATTCTTCAGAATTAAACAACATTAATTCTTCCTGATTTAATTTGCTTAAAATTAGTTTAGGATTATTTGAAGCTTGAATTAATCTGATATATAACGACAGAGTATTATTTCTAAAACCTCTGTATATTGTTTCAAACAAGAGATCTTCTTTATCGGTCGTAACACAATATCCTTCTTCAATATTATCAGGATTCGCTTTTGGCACATTTAAATCATCTTTACTAGTTCGACAGAAAAAAGGATAAATACTATTATTTATGATTTGTTGCTTTTCTCTATCTTCTTTTGCCTGATTTAGATAGTTTTCATCAAAATCAAAAAATGTATCATATTCGTCAGTAAATAATATATTTAACATATTGTATAAGTCGATGTATCCATTAGGTATTGGTGTTCCAGTTAGTACGACTCTATATTTTGCTTTATTACCAATACGACGAGCAGAGTTCGCTCTTATTCCTTTAACTGATTTAATTCTATGAACTTCATCAAAAACTAGTAGCGATTTAGAGTCGATTAAACTAAATAAAGCTGACTCATTGCTTTGAAGCGACTCATAATTAAAAAGAATAACGTTCATATGTGAAGCTTTAAACACTATTTTGTCAAATCTATCTTGCTTATTAATTTCTTTTTCTCTTTGATAATCAAAAACATTAAGTTGTTTTTTGTCGCCAAAACAAAGTTCAAATTCTTTTTTCCAAGATGAAAAGGAATTTATCGGTCCAATTACTACAATTTTATTAACTTCTTGGATAGACTCTAAGTATGCATATGCACCATACACAATAGAAGTCTTACCTGCACCAGGTACAGAAAAATTAGCTCCACGTAGCATTTTTGCTAAATGATAGGAGTCCCATAACTGGGGTAATCTTAACTTTCTCGACATTTTCGTTTCAATAACTGAACAAAAATCATTAAAATCATTCTCTAGTATTTGCATTCTTTCTTTTATCGAAATTCCAAGTGAACGTCTTTTCTCAATTAGAATGTCCTTATCTTCCAGATATTTTCGTAAATTATCTGTTACATAAACAGAAAAGTCTTTTTTTGCAGAGTAATCTGCAATTTCACTTAACATTCTTTTTATGGCAATATAGTTAACATTTTCATAGAAAATATAATCATTATTGACAATCTTTTCTACATAACTCTCAAGTGAACGTTTATAAAATAGAAATTGAGTAGAAAGATAGGACTTATTATCTAAATTATTAGTAATAGTCACTCTATCTGTAAAATCGATAATAGCAGTGTTCTTATAATTTTCAAAAGTGTAAATTAACTTATCTGTAGCATAACTTATTAGTTGATTTTTTATAACATTAGGCATGTCAAGAACTACGACATCATCGGAAAATCTATTGTCCCATAATTCTTCAAACATCAATTGAGCGCTTTTAATTTTGCTATTTTCTGATTCGCTCGACTTCCAATTGCACGTAGTTTCAAATGATTCAAAATTTGATTGTATTGAAGCAACTGTCTCGTTGTTTGATCCTCTAAAATATATAATCTCACTATCATTTATACAAAGGCCAAATTTGTCATGAAAAATTCCACTACTTTTTGTAAAAGCAATTTTTATATCAACATAGTTGTTTTTAATCAAGTATCCCAAATTCTTTAATTCAATATTAGAATTATTTACAATCAATCTGTTTTTAAGCTCAATAAAATGTTTTTCTCTATCTTCATAGCTGTTTTTAATTAAATTATAATCTTTTTCATTTAATTCATTTGAAAAAATGAAATAGATATGACCATTGTTGTCAACAATATGTTCTATTCCTTTAGAATACAAAATAATTATATTAGAATCAAAATAAGCGCTAACTCTTCTATATTCTTTTGTTTTAGCTAAAACAGGATTATAAAAATCCTTGATTATATTGTCTTTAGCCGAATTATAGAGAGGCTTGATAGCTAAACTTCTCAATATGATTATCCTCTAAATTTCTCAATGACTTTTTCAATATCACTAATTTTCTCTTCTATTTTTTTTCTTTCACTTTCGTTCATTACTTGATAGGTATCAGATATAGAAAGAACAAGTGTATCAATTGATTGAAATATTTTTTTAACCTTATCAAGTCTTTTTTCTTCTATCTTAGCTCTATTGGTGACATCAAATATTTCCCTCTTAGTTTCGTCTGATAAAACCGGTTGTATTTCATCTGTAGTTTTTTGTGACTTATTTTCTACACTTTCTATTATATCTGTCAATTTAGAATTATTTGTTTGAACAGAAATGACTTTTTCTTCATTTTGTTCTATATCATTTATGCATTTATCAATTAATATATTAAACTCTGGAGATTTCTTATTATATGCCTTAACTAAACCTCTTACCGTTCTGGTTGTATCACCCGGTTCAGGAAAACATGAATAAAAGACAATTCTTATTCTATTCCATTCATGATTCTGAATTTTCTTATATACTCTTGCAAGTTCTTGCAAGGGTCCATCCAATTTTTGAATTCTAGCAATATAAAACTTATTTTCTTTGTTTATGTATTTTAAATAATCAGCCATAATAACCGCTTTATAATACATAAGTTCTACATCAGCTACTTTTAGTGATAGTTTTTTGGAATACTCTTGGATAGTCCAAATTTTTCTTGGTCCAATTAAATCGTTATATATATCAACCAATCTTGCAATTGCATCATAGTCAACTTTTTCATCAACACCAAATTGGGTTAATCGTTCAATCGTTTTTATTTGCTTTCTATCTTCATCTTTGTCTAAATCTTTATCGATAATAAAACATTTAAAGACATTAAACTTGTCAGATCCGGTTTCTTCATACAATTCTCTAAGTACCGTAAAACGTCTATTGCCACTTACCACTCTACCATCACTTAAGATTACACCAGGTCTAATTTGGCCTTTAATCCTAACATCTTTAAGAGTTTTTTTGTAGTCATCCGGTGAATTAGAGTTTTTTACAAATTCATGTAATTTATTGTTATATTCAACTATCGATAACTCATTTAGTGGTTTTTGATTCTCGATGTCTGAGTAACTGCTTATCCATGTAGCAATTCGACCATTGTCGTCGTTGTAGTATAGTTTATCCAATGAAACGTTATAAACCGGTAAAAGTTTTCCATCTTGTGACCAATCTGGAGTTTCTTCTCCAATTTTTTCAGCATACTTAAATACTTCTATATTCGATTTCATTGTAATCTCCTTCGCTAATTTTTTTCTCTATGAATGAGTTGTTAAGCCAAAAACAGTAATTAATAATTCTTCTGCCATTTGGCAACAATACTCTACCTTCAGATGAAGTTCGGTCATGTGGTCGTATATGGGTTACTGAATTATCTTCTTTTTTTGGAAAGTTTTCAACTGAAAATCCGTTTTTCCCACCAATAACTACAGTATCATTGTTAATCATATTCTTAACTTTTTCCCAAACAAGAAAAACCTCTTGCAAATCATCAACACCAAGTTTTAAATAATTAACGCCTATAAATTTTGAATCATCATCTGTTTTTTTGAATATAAAAATTACAATAGTTTTAGTAGAAAAATACTTGTAGACTGAGGAATTCAACCAATCATTTTTAACCATATCATAATAATCAATAGAAGGAAAAGACATACTCTCTACAAGTCTGTTGTTAAGGCCTAAATTAACAGTTTTAAATATTGTGTATTTTTTAAGAAATAGAGTAGTATCTAAATCTAGTTCTTTTAAATCAATTATTTTAGAGATAATAAGTGAATTAATGCTTTTCGCTGTAGATTTAATACCTAAGATTTTTTTTAAATCATTAACTGAATAGTTTAAGTATTTCTCAATCTTTGGACTTAAAATTTGAATAATTTGATCTTTAGTTGTCATTTGCTCTCCCCCATACCTCAATGAATCTTTTTGCAATAATTTCAATAATTGGAACCACTAATGCATTTCCCATACAAAAATATCTAAACTTATGTGGCATTCCAGTATCTGTCCAGTTATCATCAAATCCGTTAATTCGTTCACACTCTAAAGGTGTCAATAATCTTGGCCTGTTTAATTTTGGATCTATTATTACATGTGTACTTCGATTTAAGGACCCCTCACTTGTAAGCATAGTTCTTGCTGGCTTGTCTATTGGATCAGGAAAAGCCATAGCACCCTCGGAGTATAAATAAATTTCACCTTCAGGATTTATGCGTCTAATTCTTTTATTTCCTTTCATTATACCGAACTTATCAAATGAACCATTTATAAAGTACTTTTCGTCGACTCCATTTTGTTCGACTATATCAATTAATGTTTGGCTAGGTACAGAAATAGGTTGTAGTTGCATGCTTAGAATTTGACCATCTATCATTGATCCGCTATTGTAAAATTTTGCGGTAAAATCATTCGAAACATCAACTAAATCATTATACCCATTCAATATAGTTGTCACTGTAGTAGCTTTTAAATTTTCTGTCTTTTCAACAGGAAACGCTTGAGAATAGAACCCTACTCTTAATAAAATATCAAATTGATTACCAGTTTTATATATTTGTTGTGTTAATTCTTTTTTAAAAGCAAATATAAATATTCTCCTGCGACGTTGCACAAAACCATAATCAGCAGCATTAATGATTCTCCATTCGACATTATAACTAGCATCATTTAGCGACCGTAGAATAATACCGAAATCTCTACCAATTTGTTTTGCAGGTGATTTTATTAACCTATCGACATTTTCAAGCAAGATATAATTTGGATTTTTCTTAACAATAATATCTCTAATGCTCCACCAAAGAACGCCTTTTTTTCCCTCTATTCCACTTGCGTTAGTTCTTGCTACAGAATAGTCTTGACATGGAAATCCACCTACAAGAAAGTCATGATTAGGTACATCATCGATAACTGTTGATATATCTTTATTTATATGGTTAGAACTATTTCCAAAATGATTTTGATAACAATCAAAAGCCCATTGTTTATTTCTACCGGGTTCCCATTGATTTGCCCAGACAGTTTGAAAAATATCGGAGGTTCTTTCAAATCCAAGTCTAAATCCACCAACACCTGCAAACAATTCCACTATCTTGATAGTTTTAATTTGTTTTTTCTCAACACTGCTTTTGTCCATTTTTTCACTTGTCCTTTATATTGAGTCTTTCAATCAACACTCTATTTTTAAATTTCATTATTGTATTTAGTTAGAGACAGTATATATTAAATAAATCATTATAATTAGTATGAACTTAATCTACAATTCCGTTTTCTTTAAATAGAATAATCAATTTGCGCTTTTCTTTCATAGTCGGTTCGTATTTGCTATTCTCCCAGCGGTTAACCGTGACAATAGAAACGCCTAAAAGGTCTGCTAACTCTTGTTGAGTAATTAGCAAAACCTCTCTTAACTTCTTGATTTTTTGGGCGTACGTCATGATTTATACTCCTCTTAACACATTATTAACACTATTGTATCACGTTTTCGAAAGATAGTGAATAGAAGTTAAATAAATAACAGATCCATTAATAAATTTATCAAATCACAATATAAAATCCTCCATTTTCCGCCATGTGGGAATTAAACTCCTTAAGCAATAAAGGTCATAATTAATCGTGTAAATGGTTGGGTAATCGTTAAAAGGTTGAACAATGAAAACAAAAATGCTCTGCAAATGGTCTTCTTTGAACCTCTACCGAACATGTGGAATTTGGAATATAGGGAGAAACTGCCCTTTCTGCATGAAAAAAAGGCCTGATACCTTTGTATCAAACCTATGCTTCTTATATGGTACAGTCAATGAGACTTAAACCCTCTTGTTAATTATATCTGCTCTTCTTTCCTCATCACTGGAAATACAATCAGCAACACAACCAACAACCCATAAAACCATGCATCTACCGGCTCAACTTCTACAACTTCAATCGCTTTTTGACTCACTAAACTATTAATTCTATCTAACTCCATATTATTAGCCTTAATGTTATAAAAATTTTGATCCATATAGATCACAACATAATGTTCATCATCTACCCTACTTCTTCTAACCACTCTTGAAGGATACACTTCGACACCTTCAATATGTTCTAAAGAACTTTCAATCTCTGCCCAAGACGAAACCTGGTGCCAATTAGCCACCAGTAATTTGCCATCTTTTATTGTTAACATGCGGTAATCGATAAGTGCTATAGTTGTTATGACAAAAAATAGCACCATCTTAATCATCTTTAAACGCATTTTAACCCTCTTTACTTTTTACCTCTTATATATTGTTCTGGGTATACCAATTCAACACCTAATTTAGGTGCTTCATTAATGACTAAATAAGGATTACTTAAAAGTTCTCTACCAATATAGACAAAGTCAGCTTTATCTGATGATACTGCAAGTTCTGCCATTCTAAGATCGGTGATTAATCCACCACCAATAACAGGAAGACCTGTTAACTCTTTCACTTTTCTAGCTAACTCTAATTGATAACCAGGATATGCTTTAATCTTTACTAAGACATTACCACCCGATGAGACATCAATCATATCTAACCCTAAATCTTTAACATAATTAATCGCTTCACTAATCGATTCAGGTGTGACACCTTCTTCAACATATTCATATGCTGAAACTCTTAAGGCTAACATTTTTTCTTTTGGCCAGTACTTCACAACTTCTTCTACGACTTCTTTTAAGAAGACTTTGCCATCTTGATATTTATCTGTTCTCTTATTTGAAATAGGGGATAAAAATTGAAAGATTAAATAACCATGAGCTCCATGGATTTCTAATAAATCATAACCTGCTTCATCAGCACGTCTTGCTGCTTGTCCAAAGGATTTAACAACTTCTTTAATGTCATGAAGCGTCATTTCTTCAGGTGTTTGATAGTCTTTTGAATAAGCTAATTTAGAAGGACCGACAGGTCTTTCTACTTTTGCTTTACGTCCTGCGTGATTAATTTGAATACCTGCTATAGCACCATAATTTTTAATTGTATTAACGATATGTTTCAAACCTTCAACGTGATCATCACTCCAAATACCTAAGTCGTTGGTTGTAATTCTTCCTTCAGGTAGAACTGCTGTTGCTTCTTGAATGATTAATCCAACACCGCCAATGGCTCTTGTTCCATAGTGAATAATATGGAAATCATTGACGATACCATCTTCCTTTGCACTATACATACACATAGGTGGCATCACCACACGATTTTTAAAGGTGTAATTTTTTAATTGATAAGCTTCAAATAACATAAAAAAGCCCGCCTTTCTTTGGATGAAATCTTAATTTCATTGTACCATGAAAGAGGGCTTTTAAAGAATTTTCTTTAATTGTAACAAAAAGATGATGTCATCTTCACTCTTCTTTAGATGGCAACAACGTCATCATAATGATGAAAAAGTGAAAAATGAAGTAGATCATGATGGGTAAAAAGACATTTAATGCGTTATCAAAAAATGTGACAAAACGGAACACACCAGTCAAAATATAGGTAAACCAAATCGTGATCACAAACATGATCGGATTAATGCCTGTATCTCTTAATCTTCTTGCTAGAAGTGTTGAAAACGACACAGAAGATAATAGCGAATAAATCAGTATTAGATATCCAATAATCTTGATACCTAAGCCATAATCAACAACTTGAGATGAACTGACAAAGACAATCACGAGAGAAACAATCATCAGTTGAAAAGACATGGCATATGAAGAAGACTTAAGGTCTGTTCTTCCTTTCCAATAGGTTGTGTTTTTAAAAACATTTAACATTTGTTCTGTCCATGTTTTAAACATCACAGCACCTCATCAATCATTTTCATTCATCCAAATCTTCAATTAATCCTGCTAAATTTGTGTATCTTGGATATAGTTCAAAAAGATCTGTTCCACCTAAGTATCTAACAATATAGAGTTGATCTTCATTGATGAAAAAACACATTAAGCCATCAAAGGATTCAAAAAACATGACATCTTGCATGTTATCATCAATGATGGATGCTAATCCTGCAAAACTATTTAGGAAACTCAGGTTTGGTGGAACCATCACAAATTCATTATTATCAAGCATGTATTGAAATCCTAAGAGATCTTCATTACCACTTGTTAAGCTCTTCATCTGATCTTTCGTCTTTGGAATCACATCACTGACAATATGAACAAAATCACTCGGATCTTGTCTTTGATAGATATATGGATAACTATAAATGAGTCTTTCACCCTGATTTGTTAATACATAACTGACATTCACTAAAACATTTGGATAAACATCCAAAGGTGCTTCATGAAATCTTTCAAATACAGTTACATCAAATCCGAGTTGATCCCACTCTCCATAATGATTTATCTCAAAACTTGATTCTGTATAAACTTCGATGACCTCTAATCCATAGTCTTCTTCAGTCACCTTTTTCCAGTCATTGAACACAGTTTTACGATTCTGAATGGATATAAAAATTAAGACACCAAAAACAATAATTAAAACAAGTTGAATCACAGCTAACTTTCTTTTCACAGGTGTCCCCCCCAATCCTTAAGATATTTCTATTTTATCATACACTTAAAAAAAGACATCATTTAGATGACATCTTTTCATTGAGTTCTTTCCATTTTAATTTCAAATCTAGTTTCTCCTTCTTTTCAAAAAGAAGGTATCTTCTAATAAAAAGTGCGGTAATAATAATGAGTGGAATGACAGGTGTACCTGGACCAAACCAAAATAAAATAACAGCACTACCCAAAGCTATTAAATAGCCATTACCTGCAAAAGTACCTAAAAGAAGTGCGATGACTGCCCAACCATGAAAGATCATATAACTGATAAAAAGAGCTATCAGTCCCCTGATGGAACTCATGGATTTCAAGATGTCCCAAATCATGATAAAAAACTTTTTCCAAAAGTTAATAAATGTTTTCATATGAAAAAAAGAAACACGTCCGTGTTTACTTTTTGGGAGAAACCTCAGCTTTCAATGTACCCTTTTCAAATGCTTCTGGATAAGGATACGCCTCTTCTCTCATTCTCTTAAATAAGACATAAACAAGACCTCTGACGACATCGATACGTGTGATGACACCAAATCCTTTTTCGCCTTCAATCTTGACTTTTTCACCAATTAAATATGTTTCATTGCTCCAAGCCATTACAATCACCTCTCCAATAAGACATTATATCATAAATCATTTAC
>Ga0265295_1008967_pt1 | contig 10915 bp, 5 predicted proteins | sample Munlansysbiofilm_FD_192503 | JGI IMG/M metagenome (GOLD analysis project Ga0265295, IMG submission 192503) | Leachate microbial communities from a municipal landfill in Southern Ontario, Canada - Methane capture system biofilm | ecosystem: Engineered > Solid waste > Landfill > Unclassified ... | reverse complement strand
AAAAGGTCGATCTCAAAACCAAACTCGATAAGCTCAATTCCCTTAAAAACATGCAAAACGAGATAGAGATATCTTTTGGTTTCGAGGAGTACGTAGCCCACCCTTATATCTCTCAAAGCCCCAATATCTTGCTCAAACTTGAAGAGATCGTGGAGTTTAAAAACAAGAAGCTCGAGATGCTCAAACAAAGCGGGCATAAAAAGTTTTTGAACTTTATCCAAAACCTTCTGCCGCAAAAGATGTCGGTGTTTAGCGACAGTGAAGATAAGTTCCTCTCCCAAGTGCAACGCATCAACAAAAACCTCGGCGCCATCGATTTCGGGGTGATTAAAGAGATCCGCATCGATACCAAAAGCGGCGATAAAAAGAGCGTGGCAAAACTGCTTGAAGAGCTGCGCGAGGTGGTGGGAAGTCTTAGCTCGCTTCTCGGTGAGAACTCTCTTTTTTACGACAAAGAGGATGTCTATCGCGCCCTAGAAACGCTCGAAGCAAAGTTCAAAGAGATAAAAGCGGAGCTTAAAGGGAGCGCGATCTCCCTCCAAGATACGATAGATTTGAGCTTGTCGTTTAACGAAAACGGCAAAATAGTTTCAAACGTCGTCCAACTCAAAAATGAAAGCTCCACGGGGGGCAGTATGCTTTTAAAAATCGCCCTAGCGATCGCGATTTTACAGCTCTTTATAGAGGAGGAGAAAACCCCGTTTTTCCTCATAGTCGATGAGGTCTCGCGTCTGCACAGCGCCAACCAAGAGCGCCTAAGAGATTTCGCCAATACCAAAGGGTTTAAAATCGTGTTCGTCACCCCCGAACCGACCTACTCAAAACCCGAAAGCATCAAATACTACCGATTTAGAAAAAACAGCGACGACGAGTTTGAAGCGATAGAGCTCAACCTCTAACGGTTTGTTTCTAAAGAGATTTTAGATAAAATTTTCCTCAATTTAGGGATAAAAGTAGGGACATGAGTTCAAAATTTTTTACAAATCAAGACGGAAATACTTTAGAAAACAGACTTAAAGATATTTTATCTCATTATAGAGTTGAATATTTGGAATTTTTGATAGGTTATTTTAGAATTAGCGGTTTCGTTAAAATTGCGGATTATCTTCATAATATTAAAAAAGCGAGAATTCTTGTAGGGATAGATGTTGATGTTATAACAGCCAAGGCAAAAGCTAAAGGTAAAGAGGTCAATCTGTTTTTTAATGAGCAATTTACGAAAGGTTTTATTGAAGAGCAAAAAGAGATTTTGAAAACAGCTTCTTATTCACAAGAAGTGGACAGAAGTGTTGCTATATTACTTGATATGCTGGTTAACAATCGACTTGAACTTAAAATTTCAAAAGACAAAAATATACATTCGAAAATATATATTTTAAGAGAAGAAGCAAAACTAAATCATGATGCTACACTTGACTATAGAGGCTCTGTTATTACGGGCAGTTCAAATTTAAGTGAAAACGGGCTTTGCAAAAATTATGAATTTAATGTTGAATTAAGAGATAGTGATGAGATAAAATTTAGCCTTAATGAGTTTGAAAGGCTCTGGGAACAAGCAGTTGAGATAACAGATACTCAAGTAGCAACTATTAAGGAAGAGAGCTATTTAAAAGAGATAACACCTTTTGAACTTTATCTAAAATTTTTGATTGAACATTTTGAAGACAGAATTGAATTTAACGCAAGTGTAGCCGATGATTTACCAAAAAAGTACAAAAAACTGGCGTACCAAATAGATGCCGTTAACGAAGGTTTGACAAAAATAAAAAAACATGGAGGTTTTTTCCTCTCAGATGTTGTGGGGCTTGGAAAAACCATCACAACAGCTATGATTGTAAAAAAGCTGCTTTTCCAAACAAGAGGGCAGGTTCTTATCATCGCACCGCCATCTATTGAAAATGAATGGAAGGAAACATTTGAAGAGTTTCAAATAGGCAATATAAGACACTTTAAATTTTACTCTTATGCGGAACTTGAAAAACTAAAAGATACTACGGAATTTGAAACAATCATAATTGATGAATCGCATAAATTTAAAAACTTTGCCACCACAAGATACAAAGAGCTTGAGAGAATATGTAAAGAACAAAGCAAATACAAAAAGAAGATTATTCTTATTTCGGCAACCCCTTTAAATAATAAACCTGCGGACTTGGCGAATCAACTCTATTTGTTTCAAAATAAACGTAAAAGTACAATTGATTCATTTTCAAACCTAGAGAATTTTTTTGCTTCAATCGATAAGGATTACAAAGAGATTATAAAAAACAATAAAGAAAATCCAAATGCTTCAATCGATATGGAGAAACTTAAAGTGTTATCTACAAAGGTACGAGACAATATTTTAAGAGAAGTTATGGTTAGACGGACAAGAACCGATATTCAGAGTATAAAAAGATATGCGGATGATATAAAAGCTCAAAATTTAACCATACCAAAAATAAACGAAGTGAAGGAACTTGAATATAGCTTAGATGATAACCTAACAAAGATTTTTTATGAATCTGTAGAGATATTGACCGAAAAACTTAGTTACGCAAGATATAAAGCTATGGCAAATCTTACAAAAGAAGCCAGACTACAGTTTGGAGACATTCAAGAAGGTTTTTTAGAGCTAAGCTCATCAAACCTTGCAAAAATGATGCAAACTATGCTTGTAAAAAGGTTAGAGAGCTCATTTTATGCTTTTAAATCAACAATCAACAAACAAAAAGATAATTTAGAAAAATTTATTCAAATGTTTGAAAATGGTCAAGTTTATCTTCCAAACGGGAAGATAAACTTTTTTGATATTTTAGATGAACATGAAGACGATGCTGAAGAGATTATAGAAAAACTACTTCAAAGCGATAAAATCAAAAGTTTTACTCCGGATGAGTTTGATAAAGATTATGTTGAGCATCTAAAAAGTGATTTAGTGCTTTTTGAGTATTTGACAACTATTTGGCAGAACATTGAGATTGATCCAAAACTTGATACCTTTAAAAATATTCTTAAAAAAAACAAAAATGAAAAAATCGTTGTTTTTACGGAATCAAAACAAACTGCACTCTATCTTGAACAATCTATAAACGATAAAAAAATCTTAGTCGTGCATAGTGGAAATAGAAATGAGCTAAAAGACACTATAAGAAAAAATTTTGATGCAAACTATGCAAATCAGCAAAATGACTATACGACTATTATCTCTACCGATACATTGAGTGAGGGCGTAAATATGCATCGCAGCAATATTATTTACAACTATGATATTCCTTGGAACTCTACAAGACTTATGCAACGTATAGGTAGGATAAACCGTATAGGTACAAGGCATGATGCAATTTTTATCTATAACTTCAAACCGACGGCGCAAAGTGAAAAGCTAATTGAACTTTCAAAAAAAGCATTTATTAAACTTCAAACATTTCATCACTCACTCGGTGAAGACAGTAAAATTTATACAAAAGCAGAAGAAGTTGGAAGTGTGAGTTTGTTTGAAGAGAATAGTGAAAGTCAAATAGATGAAGAGCTGCTGTTTTTGGAGGAGATAAGAGCCTATAAAGAAGCAAATCCAAAAACTTTTAAGCAAATTCAAAAACTTCCTCAAAAGATGAGAGTTCAAAGAGCAAAAAGAGACGGGGCTACAAGTTTTGTATTTATAAAAAATAGTGAATCAAAAAATTATTTCAAAGTATTTGAAAATCAAGTTGCACCGGTAAACTTTGTAGAGATGGCAAAAAACATTAAAGCTTCGCAAGAGGAAAAATCAGCATTACCGCTTCAAGAGATCCATTATGAGCATGTAAAACTTGCTCGTGAATATTTTGACGGTGAGTTTATCAAAACGATTTCCCAATCACAAACCGACAACATAGCGGTAGAACATAAAACAGATAAGCAAGCGATAACTTTGCTTAAATCTTGGTATCAAAAAGGGTTTATTTCATCTGAGTATTATGAACGATTTGTGGAGCTAGTGCGCATTGGGCGGATTTTAAATCTTTCAAAAGAGATTGTAAAAATATCAAAAAATGCAAAAGCGTTTGAAATAATGGCAGAGTTGGATAAACTCTCTCAAAAGTACACGTTAACTCAAAAAAACGAAGAAAATGAAAGCATATCTTTAAAAATTGACATTATTCTTAGTGAAACTTTTGTTTAGGAGAAAAATATGACAGGCATTAAACTTTTTGAAGAACAAAAAATAAGAAGTTATTATGATGAAGATAAGGAAATTTGGTATTTTAGTATCGTAGATGTTGTAACTATTTTAACTAGTAGTGTAGACGGTAGAAAGTATTGGAATAAATTAAAGCAACGACTCAAAGAAGAAGGAAATGAAACGGTGACAGATTGTCACCAGTTGAAAATGAAGGCAGAAGACGGAAAAATGAGGCTCACTGATGTCGCTACAGTCGAACAACTTTTAAGACTTATCCAATCTATCCCATCCCCAAAAGCAGAGCCATTTAAACTTTGGCTTGCAAAAGTTGGATACGAAAGACTTCAAGATATGAGCGATCCATCGCTTAGTCTTGATAGAGCTAGAGAGTATTGGAAAGAAGCTGGACGAAGTGAAAAATGGATTCAGCAAAGGATGATGGGGCAAGAAACAAGAAATAAACTTACCGATTATTGGCAAAATAGCGGAGTGGAAAAACCATCTGATTTTGCTATGCTTACGAATATTATCCATCGAGAGTGGAGCGGATTGTCCGTAAAAGAACATAAAAATCTTAAAAGTTTAAAATCTCAAAATTTACGAGACCATATGAGTGAAGCAGAGCTTATTTTTATCGCACTTGCTGAGCTTTCAACAAGACAAATAGCCGAAGTTCAAAACGCTAAGGGTGTTAAACAAAATGCCAAAGCAAGTAAAACAGGTGGAGCGATAGCAAAAAAAGCAAGATTAGAACTCGAAGATAAAACGGGCAAAGATATTATTACGGGTGAAAACTTTTTGCCACCAAAAAAAGGTTTATGATGGATTTAAAACAATTTTTAAGCTCAAAATTTGATAAACAAAATTTTATAGAGTTTATCACAGACAAGTTTTACGGTTTTGCGCCAAATCTAAGTAGTGATGAGTATTTGGGGAAAGTAAAACTTGATGACAGAAGCGAGATAGGTTTTTTTGTTTTTGAAGTAAAAGAAAACAAAGATATACAAAACTCAAGAGTCGGTTTTCATAATGAGTTGAAAAAATATGCCAATGAGCTTATACTTGACGGGGCTATAGGGGCATTTTACCATCCGGAACAAAAAGCTTGGCGACTCTCTTTTATCAGATTTTCATACGATGACAACCATAAAAAACTAATTTCAAATCAAAAAAGATTTACGTTTTTGCTTGGCAACGACAAAATAAAAATAGCACATGAACAACTCAAAAACCTAAAATATCCAAAATTAGTAGAACTAGAAAAAGCCTTTGGCGTAGAAGCCGTTACGAAAGATTTTTACAAAGGACTTGTAAAAGAGTATGAAAAACTGCTAAACGAATATTTAACATATCCCTCAAACGATGACAATAGCAAAAAAGAGTTTGCTATTCGTCTGATCGGTCGGATACTTTTTATAAAGTTTTTAAACAAAAAATCACTTGTACCTGATGATATCTTTTCCACATGCCAAGAGTATTACCATGAAAAACTTGAACCGCTATTTTTTGAACAACTCAATACTCCCATAAGTGAACGAAAAAATGAATTTAAAAATGACTCTATTCCATTTTTAAATGGTGGACTTTTTGAGTCTTTGCATCTTGATTATTACGAATGGAGTGGAATCTCAAGTAAATATATCAATATGCTCAAAATCGACGATAATTTTTTCACAGAACTCTACGAACATCTCAACCAATACAACTTCACCATAGATGAAAACTCCATCGAAGATAGTGAGCTATCCATCGACCCTGAGATGCTGGGACGAATCTTTGAAAACCTACTAGCTGAGATAAATCCCGAAACAAGCCAAAATGCTAGAAAATCCACGGGGAGCTACTACACTCCACGAGAGATAGTAGAGTATATGGTGAGTAGCTCACTCCTAGAATATCTCAAAACCAAAATAGACATAAACGAAGAGATTCTAAAAACTATTATTTTTCAAAATCAAGAACCACAAGCCGACTATGACAAAGCCAAGATTCTCTCCGCTATTTTTGAGCTAAAAATCCTCGACCCCGCTTGTGGTTCAGGTGCATTTCCGATGGGGCTACTCCAAAAGATAGTCAAAGTTTTAAATCTTATCGACGAGGACGCTTCTATTTGGTTTGGGTTGCAAAACAAAGAGTTCAAAGATGCACATAAAAGCAGAAATAAAAACTACATCCGAAAACTCTCCATCATTAAAAATACCATTTTTGGCATAGATATCCAACCAATAGCCATAGAGATAAGTAAGCTGAGATTTTTCCTCTCACTCATAGTCGATGAAGACGGAGAGCCTGAACCGTTACCTAACTTGGAGTTTAAATTTGTGTGTGCCAATAGCCTTTTACCGTTGTCAAAAACGACTGTTTTACATTCAGATGACTACTCAAAATATGAGAGGAAGCTCAAAGAGTTAAAAAATCACTACTTTGAAGCTTTTTCAAAAGAGAAGAAGGGTATCAAAGAAGAGTATTTAGACACTCAAAGCAAACTTTTTGACGAAATAGAAGCTATAAATATCGGTGAAGCACTATCAAGTAAACTTGCAAACTATAACCCCTTTGACCCAATAAACGTGGCACCATTTTTTGACAGTGATTTTATGTTTAATATCAAAGATGGATTTGATATTGTCATCGGGAATCCGCCGTATGTTGGCGAAAAAGGGAACAAAGAGACCTTTGCACCATTGAAAAAACTTCCTTACTATCAAGGAAAAATGGATTTATTTTATTTCTTTTTTCATATAGGGCTTGATAATCTCAAACATGGCGGTGTTTTATCTCTCATCACTACAAACTACTACATCACAGCTACAGGGGCGGTAAAACTTAGAAATGACTTTAAAGAAAGAAGCACGATTTTAAATCTCATAAACTTCAATGAACTCAAAATCTTTGAAAGTGCATTAGGACAACACAATCTCATCACAACACTTCAAAAAGGCAAATTTGACAAACCTGCCCACACCTCGATAGTCAATGCAAAAGGGTATTTTGGAACTGAAGTTTTACAAAGTATTGTTGAAGGTAAAAATAAAGATACAAACTACTATGAAATTCTACAAGAGAAGCTTTTTAATGGTGGGAATATTCAACTTACAATTGGCGGTATTGATGATATTCTGGATAAAGTAGCTAGTAGAAGTTATTGTTTAAATGAGTTGTGTTTTATTAATACTGGTTTTAACTCTGGCGCCGACTGGGTAACAAAATCTAATTTAGAACAAATTGAACATCCTGAAAATTTCAATATTGGAGATGGAATTTTTGCATTAAGAGAAGATGAATTAAACAGTAAAAATTTAGAACAAGATTTAATATATAAATTTTATAAAAATTCTGATATACACAAATATGAGCAAATTAATTGGCAAAATATATATATTATTTATACAAATAAGGATACGAATATAGATAAATATCCAAAAATAAAAAATCATTTATCTAAGTTTAGAGAATTTTTAGAAATCAAGAGAGAATATAAAACTGGTCAATTACCGTGGTACTCAATGCACTGGGCAAGAGATATAGATGTTTTCTTAAACAATGACAAAATTATCTTACCGTATCGTTCAAAAACAAATACTTTTACATATTCAAATACTGATTGTTTTGGAAGCAAGGATATATTATATTTAAGAAAGAGAAATATTTATGATTATAAAATAAAATTCATACTCGCGATTTTAAATTCAAAGCTTATCTACAAATGGCTCTATCATCGTGGTAAAAGAAAAGGAGAGATGCTAGAACTGTATCAAGAACCTTTGTCAAAAATACCAATCATAAAAGATATTAGCCTAGATGTCCAAAATATTTTTGTGCTTATCGTTGATTATATAATTTTCCTAAAACAACAAGAGTTCAATCAAAACGATGATTTGAAATTTGCAAAAGATAGGCTGATGGTCTCATTTTTTGAGAGGCTTATTGATTGTATGGTGTATGAGCTATATTTTGCCGATGAATTGCACAAAGAGAACAAATATTTTATAGAACCGCTACAAAAAGAGTCTTTGATAGATATGCAAGATATGGATAATAAGCTTGAAGAGATAAGAGCAATATTTGAAAAGCTAAACGATAAAAACCATACAATCAAAAAAAATATGTACTTTATCGATAGCGTAGAAGTAGTGAGAATCATAGAGGGCAAAGAAAATGCGAATAACTAAAATCGAACTTGAAAACTTTAGGGCTTTTTATAATAACTATGTGATTGATTTGGGTAAAGACGGTAAAAATCTTCTTGTGTACGGTGAAAATGGAAGCGGTAAAAGCTCGCTCTATAAAGCTCTAAAATACTTTCTTGACTCTCATCGACAAAATTTAAGCTTTTTGGATTTTAAAAATATCTTCAATCCAAAGGACGAGGGGCATATCAAATTTTCACTTCGTGCCGATAAAAAATCAGCCGAAAAAATAGTTACTTGGTCTCATGATATAAAAGAGACTCATGAAAGCGTAATACTGGAATCTGCAAAAACAAAAGGCTTTATTGACTACAAGAAATTGCTTGAGACATATTTTTTGCATATTGACAACGATAGAGTAAATATTTATGATTTATTGATGTCAAAACTTTTGCCATATAGTGAAAATGAAATTTCACACAACACTTTTGAATTTGATTATGAAGAGTTACTTAATAGCCCAAAAAGTAAACAACCCACAGAATTATTGAAAAACTATAATGACGGTTTGTCAATTAAATTGGATTCAATTAAGGCTAAAGCAAATGAAATCTTGAAAATGTTTGATTACAGAATTAGCATTCAATTTGATTTTGCAGGAATAAAATTTGACGGAAGACCTAAAGAAGCAGAAAAAAGAATATTTCAAAAAGATATTTGGCTTCATGTAGATTTTTTTGACAAAGAAAAACTAGATAAACACCACCTTGTTTTGAATGAAGCTAAACTATCAGCTATTGCAATTTCAATATTTTTTGCCTCTATTTTGGAACAACCATCTAGTGATTTAAAAGTCTTGGCTCTTGACGATGTGCTAATCGGTCTTGATATGTCAAACCGTATGCCGATTATTGATATTTTGCAAAAATATTTTATAGAATATCAAATATTTTTTATGACTTATGATAAAACTTGGTTTGATATTATCAAGCAAAAAGTCAACGATAGCGAGTGGAAATATATTGAATTTTTCAGTAATGCAAATGATGACTTTGAAGTGCCTGTATATGCAGATAATCAAAACTTCATAGAAAGAGCAGAATATTATTTATCTCAAGGAGATTTAAAGTCATCGGTTGTTTATCTAAGAAGTGAATTTGAAAATCAACTCAAAAAGTTTTGTGATAAGCATAACTTGGCTGTTAAATATAAACTAAATCAGAGAAAATTAACAACAGAAGATTTTTTGCAACCTGTTATGAATAAAATTGGTGATGATATTTTGAAAAATGAAATTGAGCTTCACAGAATTGTTATTTTAAATCCTCTTAGTCATTCAACTATTGCCAGTATCGAGTCAAAAGAGGTTAAAAAATCTATCGAAGTAATCAAACGGTTTATAGAAAAGTTAAAGAAAATAGATGTTGAACAACAAGTTGCTCAAAAACAAACTAAGTTTGAAGTAGTTATTGAAAAAGTCAATAAAGAGATTGATTTTGAAAAAGATGTACTGAAAAAAATAAGGTTGATAGACACATCAATAGAATTAAACGAATTTTTATTAACTATCGTCCATGACAATATTGAAAAATTTACTCAAAATGAGTTAGAAAAAACATTTGATGAGTTGAGATTGGCTAAAAAATTGGCTTTGTTTGATTTGGATACAGAAGCAAATTTAATCAGAATATTTACTAAAAAAGAGTGGAGTTTAGAAGAAAAAAAAGAATGGTGCAATTTTGTTAAGTATTTGTTTGGGCAAAATAAAATAAATGAACCACTTTTTATTCAAAAATTGGAAGAAAAAAAATCTTTAAAAAGTGAGTGGGGTGGTTGGAATAATCAAGAACAATATATTGAATGTAGTTTTTTAGATCAATGGTCTTCAAGCCAATTTCTACCCGAAACTGATATAAATGAAGATGAAATTCCATTTTAGTGAACAATATAGATGCGATTTTAATTTAATTGATGAAGAGATAAAGATAGCAGAAGGTGAGAGATGAAAACGGTAACAAATGATGCCTTGTATCTAAATATAAAAAACATCCTCCAAAATGCAAGAGATAATGCCTACAGACAAGTGAACTTTATAATGGTTGAAGCTTACTGGAACATAGGTCAGCAAATCGTAGAAGAGGAGCAAAACGGAAAAGATAGAGCCGAGTATGGTTCGTATCTCATAAAAGAGCTGTCGTCAAAACTTACTAAAGATTTTAGGAAAGGCTTTACGACTACAAACCTTAAAATGATGAGACAGTTTTATTTGGCTTTTCCAAATAGTCACACACTGTGTGACCAATTGAGTTGGAGCCATTATAGGCTTATTATGAGAATAGAAAATTCTGATGCACGGCTTTGGTATACAGAGGAATCAGCTAAATCAAATTGGAACTTAGGTTGATGCGAGAGACCAAAGAAATAGAGGGCAAGAGATGAATCTAGCACAACAGCAAGTTGCTAACTTAACAAACGATATAAAAAATCTTATTGCCGTTGCACAAGAACAAGCGGTAAAAGCAGTCGATTTTCAAAGGGTTTTACTTTACTGGAACATCGGTAAAAGGATTTTTGAAGAGGTGCAGGGCGGTGAAGCAAGAGCAGAGTACGGAAAGTCTGTTATCAAAAATCTCTCAAGTGA
>Ga0265295_1008965_pt1 | contig 10920 bp, 4 predicted proteins | sample Munlansysbiofilm_FD_192503 | JGI IMG/M metagenome (GOLD analysis project Ga0265295, IMG submission 192503) | Leachate microbial communities from a municipal landfill in Southern Ontario, Canada - Methane capture system biofilm | ecosystem: Engineered > Solid waste > Landfill > Unclassified ... | reverse complement strand
GGGCGGAGTCTTCCAACCAAGGAAGGTAGATGCTGCGAATAGCCGCTGTCACGGCGTCAAAATCGTCCTTATTTTCCACTACTGCTAGCGCGGACAAGACCGCATCGTCGGCTTTCCAGGCATTTTCAAGATACGCCTTGGCCACGTCATCCAGGGTGCCTGCGTTCAAGAATTTTTGGGTTCCAGACGCCACCGCGACCAAGTGCTCCAGGGCTAAGGCCAAAGGAGCTTCGCGTAATTGAGCCCATACTAGATTTCGACGTGCGCCATGGTGCTGTTCAAGTTTGATGAGTTCAGTGCGGCAAGTGGATGCAATATTAGTGGCAAGAGATAAGAGGCCCTGGCGCAATGATTTTTCCTGAAATTCGTTCCACTGTGGCCAAGCTTCGTAGTCTGAAACATTGCCCAAACTCCAGAGCATGGGTGTGCCTGGCATTTTGCATTTTTTTATTTGTGCGGGGATATTCGGATACCTGTTCGGTGCTTCGCAAAATCTGTCCCACACCGCTCTCCACGGCCCATCTCGTAACGCGAGTCGTTCAGAAGCAACCAGGGGGCCGTCTTTCTCAGGATGGATGCCATACTCTGATCGACATATTTCAACAAATGCCAGCCATTCGTTTTCATTGGAATGGGCGCGGTATTTTTCGACGTTATCGATCCATTCGAGAATCTGTCGTCGTGGGTCGCCAACCAGAAGTTTTTTAAAGACCTCGGCATCAAGGCGTTTACCCTTGAACTGCGCGACTTCTTCATCCAGCAGATGGCTAAGAGCCAGTTGCATGGCTTGTTTGGTCTCGTTGTCTTGGGCAACGTCCAGGCCTAACCCGCCTTGGGCTGATCTCAGAAAAGCGAGGATGGTCCAGTCCTTTGCATTGGTTTGATTCCAGATCGCTCCCCGATATTGCAACTCGGCAAGTGGTTTCAGGTGTTCCGAACAATTTTCAACAGCTCTCAAGTCTTGGCGACTCACGCCGGGAAGATAAAAAATCGGAGTTTGGCCCGACGGCAATGGAGAAGTGGGCAACTTTTTGGCGAGAATGCACCTTAGCCAAATTGCAGGTCCGGTTCGTTTGTCCGGCGCGTACTCACCAAGGGAGAAAAGGGTTGGCAGTTCATTGAGTAGGCGCGGAATGATTCCTTCCCACTGTCTTTCTTTGTCTGGCCAAAGGATGCAGGCGGCAGCAATTTGTATGTCAGGATTAAACTTTGTAGTTGATTGAAGGGACTTTTTTAGATGATCGATGAGCATCATATATGATCAAGCCTCCAACTTTTGTTGAAGACATCAAGTAATTCGGATTGCCGCTTTGCTACAACTTCTGGAGTCCAAGATGTCTCCGCTAAAACTTGAGTAGTTATGACATAAGACGAAACATTATTTTTCCCAGAAAAATAGGCTTTCTTTTTCGATTCAAAATCATAGTTCTGTGCAGCAGAATTACGACGTTTATTGAGAGGGACTAGATTCGCTAATTTGTGAACCCAGACTGATCGTTGTTCTGTATCTGTCCAAATTTTCGACCATTCACTATCATCTGGTACAGTTTGGGGTAGTACATGCTCTATGGTAAGAATATTTGAGTCATATGATGCAGCTCCATCAGACATAAACGAGTCTAGCCTCAAAATTATATAATTTCTTCTTCGTGCAGTAATGTAATAGATGTTTTCGTTTAATCTTGATCGAAATTCGGTAATTTCTGAATCTGTTAGCTCTATTGTATTGATTGGGTCATTTACGCTATGCTCGCTTTCTAATTCGTTAATAATCATAGCATATCGCTCAATACGCTCATTTACATTTTTTGAACAAATATGTAAGTATGCAGCTAGCCTCTCCATCCTTTCAAAAAACCAGGATGCATAGACAGAATCATTCTTATGCTGCGAATAGAAAAGAAGAGAAGGAGGAATCCAGTCTGAGTTATCTATTCTGCCTAACCATTGAAGGAAATGATTGATTTTTTGCGCATCGTTCGTGGATTTATAATTTCCGTTACGAATAACTCTAAGAGCTTCTCCATATGGCTCCAAAATATTTACGATCAATTCTTGTGGATGGGGAACATTTGGTAAAACTTGAATTCGGAATTCGTCGAGAAGAGCTTTTTTTGCCTTTTCTTTGGCGAAGATCATGCGAATATACGCAAATAAGTCGTTGAAACCGCTACGGCCAAGTTCAACTTCAAGGTTTTCCCATCGTTCATTAAACTCATCCTGTTTGGACTCATTAATTTTTCCTATGATATCAGCTTTGATGATATCGGTTGGTTGAAGATCGAGTCCTCTGCTATTCATGACTGAAAAAACACGGAATGCTGATTGTTGACTAGGAGTTGCAACTGCAACGAGGAAGCATCTTTGAAGCAAGAAGGCAACAAACTTCTGAAGGAAATCGTTGTTATCGGAGAATCTGTTCGCAATTCGATCGAGAAATAGACGACTATTTGCCTGAATATTCTGCTGAGATTCATTTGCCAATGATTCTGGAGGGATGGAAAGAAGGTCGTCGAAATGTAAAGATTGTATAAATGCTGAAAAAAAATTGTTATCACGTTCTCGCAAAGTAAGCCTTGGTTTTGCTTCGAGTCCCTCAAATTTGTTCCCTGGCTCAACAATATATTTACATAGTGTATTTCGGTCAGTGATATTCATTTTTGATGCAAGTGAAGCAATCAAAATAGTAAGAGTAGTGAGACGTTGCTGTCCGTCTATTACTTCAGAATGTGGATGATTTTCTTGCTTGATGAGAACAATGCTGCCAAGAAAATATCCATCATCTTTTTCTGTAATAAAAAAATCATATAGGTCATCAAATAATTCTGATGCCTGGTCTGTTGTCCATGCATATGGACGTTGGTATGATGGAATTATATATTCAAATTCAGAACTGAAAATTTTTGCTAAAGGATACTCTGATCCACTTATTTTTTTTCCAGTACCTTTGTTCATCCTTCAGTCCTTTTTTAAGCATTGAGCGATAAGTAAATTAAAAATTATATTTTTCACGTCTGCGACGAAAAGCTTCTTCTGTTCCTTCCATGATATCAAGAACCGCTTTGGTGACTTTAGGCTTATCTAAGCCGCCACAGGCAAGAAGTTCGCCCTTACCGTCTTTGGCTTCAAATGCATATATCAATTCGGCGTCTCCATTCACGGGGAGATTGGCATTGTGGGTAGCCATGATAAGTTGACGTTTGGATTTGACCTTGCGTAGCATCGGAATCAGTTCTCTAAACACAAAATTAGAATCCAGTTCATCTTCGGGCTGGTCGATGATTAGTGGGCCACCTTCCTGCGCTAAAAGGAGGGCAAGGGCTGCTGTGTTGCGTTGCCCATCAGAAAGGGTTCCCGCAGAGATCGTGCCTGCCGGGGAACCATCCGGTCGAAAGAGTTTCATATCAATACTGTCTTGTATCCGTGTACAGCTTAGTTTTTCCCAGCGTTCCAGATTGTCTTGGATATATTGATATAGCTCTTGACTGTTCGGGGCATACTCTGCTCCGGCGGAACCTTCTTCTTCAGACAACGAATTATTGAGTATTTGCCACGGAGACTCGGCGTCAGCTTGCTGGGTGAACAGGGAATAGAGGGTTTCTCCACAGGTTTCCCAATTTTTTGCAAGCCTTGTTCGTCCGTCAGATGGAGCGAATTTTTGCCAGAGTTCTCGGAAGTTAAGGTGGTCCTGTTGGTAGGCCACAGAAACTTCCAGAAAGCGTTGCCCGCCCTCGTTGAGGGTCGCTAGTTCATTGGCCTTAGATGCGGCCAATCCGCGTTTTTGGAACTGGGAACGCCATGTTTGATGTAACTGCTGCATGAGCGCGTCGATATTATCACCGGCATCTTGGAGCTGCTGAATTTTTGCGACAGTTTCATTGATTTCCCGCTGTTTTGCGACACGGGATTGATTAGCTTCTTGAAGACGCCCGACATCATCTGGTGACAGGCCTTTTGCCGCGCAAGCCTCAGAGAACTTTTCATCCGCCTGATTGAATTCATCATGAATTATGTTCCAAACTGGATCGGTCACGATAATCTGTTCGATGGTTGTTTCGAATTCTGCGACGGCTTCGCGGATTGTTTTGGCGGCAGCATTTTTTGCAACCTTAATCTTTTCGTCGAATTCTCTGAACCAAGCAGCATGTGGGGAATCCATAATTTTGAAAGGTTCGTGGGACTCTGCGATCTCTTCGGCTAAGGACGCGACATCGGTAAATTGTGTGCCTGGAGTTCCCCACAGTCCTTCAAGATAACGCTCTTCAGCTTTAAGATTTTGGTGCTTCTTGGCATCTTCTTGAATTTCACTACGGGCTTTCCATTGCCGTTCCAGCTCTTGATATTCCTGCTGAAGACGCTTGTGTTCCTTTTCAAGTCGTTTGGACTTTCGGAGGTTCGAAAAGGCATCTTGGAGCGACAATTTGAGATTCTCTTCACTGTTGGCCAGATCGCTTAAATCTTTGAGCGCAAACCCATCGACCAATTTCAGGAGGCGTTGCGCCTGGGGGGCACTACCTCCATCGGATTTCGCTTCGGTCAGACGGTTCAATTGTTGTTGGCTGTAGAAGTGAAGTGGGAGATTTTTAAAGAAGGTTGCGGGGTCTGCCAGTTCTTGCCCAAGAACATTTCGGCTGCCATTTTTCCACTGAATACAATCTTCGACACCATCCGCGCTGGCCCAGCAAACTTCAAGCTCTGTGTTGGGATCTTTCAGGGTTTCACGAACTCTTTGAATACGCTTTTCGGTGTAATCGTCACCTTCCATGTCGATCTTTTTGTCTTTGTCAAAAATAATCCGTAAATATTCTAGCAGGGTAGATTTTCCACTCCCGCGACCACCTATCACACAGTTTAAGTTCGGAGAAAAGTGGACATGCTGATCAGCAAGAAAGGCAACATTTTTTATTGAGATGGACTTGATTGTTGCTTGGCGCACTCGTTGCGCAGGATGAATGTCCGTTACAACATTCTCAGGAAGAATTATTCGTGATTCATGGTCGAGAAAAGCTTGGCGGAGAGCTTCGATCGATGGGTTCGACATCTTGATCCAAGAGTAACGGAATCCAACGCTGTTTGGTCGTGGATTCGAATCTTCATCAGTTTCGATGAGAGTTTTGTTGTCCGAGGACATGAGGGTTGCAATAGGACGAATGCGTTTCCAATCTTGATGACAATCTGACCCAGATCGAAATAATTTTTGAAAGGCATGATTCATCTGACTGACTGGTTTGGGCACTTCAACAGCAAGAAGTTCAGGATTAAGATACTCTTCCTGCTGTAACCAATCATGGATTTTGTCGTTGTCGAAAAGTCCCTCTTCAAAAATATGAGGAGCAATCACAAGGCCTCGCCATGTGCTGTGAGCATTTACCTTTTGGACAATATTTAAAATATCCGGAAGACGCTTAGTTGATTTTGCTAGGCGTCCACCATCGACACGAGGCATTCTGACGCCGCATTCAGTAAGCATATGGTCAATTTCTTCAATGCTTGAGCCCGGTTCAAAAAGGCACAGAACGTGGATGCCTTTTCCAACATCAGCCTCAAATTCAAATCCTGGAAATAATGTGATTTTATGTCCTTTGAGGCGTTCAATTTCAGCAAATGCGTTTTGTAAGTGGGGAATGAAATTTTTGTTTAGAAAATTGTGTTCTGTGATGCCAATGACATCTAATTTTTGGGCAAAACATGCCTCTGCAAATGCCATTGCGGCTTCAGCTTCTTTGCCTTCTATTAACGGGGCTCCTTGCCAATGCCGAGCGTCTGCTGGGGTATGCATATGGAGGTCACATTTGTACCATCGCATGCCTCGATATTGTGAGTTCATTTCGTGCCCTTTCGTGCGGCGAGTTTTTCCGCCAAACTCAAATGATGGTCATTGATACGGTCGCCTTTGAAAACAGGAAACCATGGAGCGGATTCCACATCCTTTCCTCGATCTTTGTCCCATTTGATGTTGGGTTTGTCGCGGAGGATGCCTGCGCCTTTTTTGGCCACATCGGGGACGGTCATGAAGGGGCGGATGTTGAGGCGCACGCCGTCGTTGAGGTCCGGGTTCCAGCCAATGGGTTGCTTGTCGGTGGCTTTCCAGCGCACGAAGATGTCGTAAGGCTTCTCGCCTTCCAAGATCAGTTCCAAGCTTTTTTTCAATGTTTCGGCTGCGGCGAGTTTTTCCGCCGCCCCATCCACACCGTTGGCGATGTCCTGTTTCTGACGGGTGATCCAGTCTCCAAGATAGGTGTAGGTCAGGGTTTCGAGGTTTTTGTAGTCGAGTTTGTGGTAGTTGACCAAGGCCGCGAAGCCGTCCCGCAGGCCATCCCAGATATGCCAAATGAAGGGGCGGTGCTGGAAGAGTTTGCAATGCTGGGTGAAGAATTTTTCACGCAGCCATGTTTCCAATGTCTTGCCCGCGTGCTCGGCTTGGCTCAGGAGTTGGCTCAATGTTTCGGAGGACCATTCGTCCCCATATGCGGTAGCCAGCAGATTGAGGAGGCGGTCAGCAGCAGAGGCTTCGCCCCGAACCGGTGGAATGCAGACAATGCCATCATCGTCGGCATATGCGAGAAGTTCTTCGCTGCGAACCACCCATTCGCTTTGTTCATGGGCTAATTCCATTTCTGAATCGAGTTCAGCCGGCCAGCGGTAGCCAAGCATGCGGGCAACGGCAATGTGCAGTACATTTGCTTCAATGCGCAGTTGGCCATGGGCAGTCGTTTTATTGTGTTCATCCCAAATGACCGAACCGCAGGGGTGGCCGTGGAAGATCCATTGAGTTGGGTCGTCGGAGTATGGGTTGGGGAGACCGTTGGGATATTCTAGTTCGGTGAATTTGACCCAATGGTCTAGGTCGTATTGAGCTTGCAAGAAATACTTTGCCTTTACCGCAAGTTTTTGATTTACCTTACGCACTTCTAGGTTAAAAATTTTTGAAGAACAAAAGGCATAAATATTATTAAATATTACTTTATTTTCTGGAATAATCACTGCGACATTGTCGTCAAATAATTCTCCATTGTATAAAGACACAGGAAGTGCCCCCATTTGCTTTACAGCTATGCCTTTTTTTCCCCAGCATTTTTTGCCTCTTATCCAAGCACCAGTATTCTTAGAGCCGAGTTTTTCTTGAACAAAGGATTCTAAAGTACCGCAGCCGTTCTCCCATAAAACTACTTTTTCCATGCCATCCCAATGTTTCGTCTCACTAGGTGTTGAACGAAAGAATCGCCAATCTTTATCAATGACGATATGTTCCCAGAATAAACAGGAAAACCTTGGCATATCACCTGTACAAATTCCTAAAAAACAATCTGCCGAATCGGCAAGTAATTGTCGTTCATTGTTCTCACCAATTTTTATCACATGAGCGATGTTCTCCAACTGCTTCGCCTGGTCAACGCTCTTGACTTCCCCTTTCACCAACTGCGTCGATTTTTCGGCGGGAGTGCGAGACTCGGACACATCCATACCCCGAATCATATTGTCGGCATCTGCATCGCCAAACAGCCTGCCCGATACATTTCTGGAGTTACCACGACTCAGGCTGATCAAGATGGCCTTCACAACCTCGCCATTAATAGTTTCAAAGGCTCCTGGTCCCAATCGGGCAAGCAGATGCCATGTGTTGTTTTGTAGCAGCTTCTCACGGAATTTTTTGTAGCTAGTTAGAAAGAGCCAGTTCTGTGGCAGCACGATACTGGCCGTGCCCCCCTGAACACATAAATCTAGGCAGCGATCCAAAAAAACCGTAGCCAGGTCATTCTTGGCTGCGGGGTAGTGTTGCTCACAATAGTCCTTCAGCACATCGTTTTGTTTGCCACGAGTCAGGTACGGCACATTGGTGATTACCCAATGGTATGTTCCACTCAAAAGCTGCGCTGCTTTGGCGATACCTTGGGCAATGACGCCTGCTTCGTGCTTTTCCAGCGCGTCTTCCTGGGCCAGTATCTGGGTCAGAATTGGAGCCAGGTTGTCCATATCCACCAGATTGGCAGCTATGCTTTTGGATGGATTGAGCAGACTCCCTAATACTGGAGCATGATGAAATTCATCATGAATGAGCGCCAGAGCGTTTCGCAATTTACTGTGCTCCGGAGCCAGGCTGGTCCACGCTTCCTTGTCCGCGCTAACACCCAACCCTGAACAGGCCACGTTCAATTCCGGCAATACCCGATAGCCTCCCGCACCCGGATATTTCCAGGCCGTTATGGCCAGGGCAAAAGCGGCCAACTCCACGCAGCGTTTATCCAGCTCCAGACCGTGGATGTTTTTCGATAACGCGTTATCGACTGCTTCGCGGGCACTCAAATCCTCCAAAAACATGCGCATGGGCACAAGCATCAGAAATGCCGCCACAAGAAAATGCCCGGACCCGCAACATGGGTCGAGCGCCTTAAATTCAGCTAGATTCTGCGGCCATGCGGAAAAAGACCCTGCCGCTGGCGTCCACGATCCATCATCTTGACGAACAAAGCGCAGATATTCCAACGGCACACTCGGAAGCGCTGCCTTTTCCCGCAACTCATCTTCACTTTGCGCTGAGCGCAAGTCCTCTTTAGTTAATCGCCGCGCCGCCCACCATGCGCCCAAGGAATTATCCAGCAGAAAGGCAACCATGTATGGCTCTGTGAAAAGCTGGGTCACGGCGGGCAGTTCCCGTGCACCGATCTTGACCTCGGAAGCATTGACCTCTTCTTTGCGTTTGCTCTGCCAGAACTGATAGACCCATCCAAGAGAATCTGACGCCGTAAAAACATCTACGGATAACTCACCAATGAGTCGTTCCATGCTGCGCTGATGTTCAGGAGATAACTTCAGTTTGAAGACAACCGAATCCGTGCGAAATATTTGAGGCAGCATGGTTCCGGCTAGGTTAGCGGCAAGATCCCATTCATTGGGGAAGCCTTCGTCTGCGGCCAGTTCCGCGCATTCTTCCAACGTGACGGCCACGCCGTCGAACATGAGCAGATTATTCTCGGCCAGAAAACGGGCAAATAGCATTCGATGCCAATGTTCGTAGGCCACTTCTTCCACGAGGCGGGTTATTTCCTGCTCCCCTTTGGCAGATCGATTATCTCCAAGCTGTCGCCCGTGGGCACGAAGTCTGCGGCGTAAATCCTTCTGCTCATCAGATAGATGCGTAAAAGGATTAGCCTCACCAACTCCAAGTTGTTCCAGACAAGCCTTGGCCGCACTTTCAGCAATGTCGCGGGCCGATTTGACAGTTTTCTCCAAATCGTTGCGAAGGGACTTAGCGAGAGGCTGCATGGTTGCTCCTAGTGAGTGCGGGGTGTCCGTGAAGTTCAATAATTGCAGCCAAGGATTGGGCCGCAACATTCAGATTGTCAGTCTGATTGTTCAGTGAGGAAACGCTTTTCAGACCGTGAAAGAGGTTGTTTCTGAGACGATAAATGATGAGCATCGTGGCCAGAGCTATTTCGGAGGGGGATGGAGACTCCGATTTCAAGGCTTTTTCGACAACTTCTTGACGATCATTCCTTCTGAATCGCAACCCTTCAAAAAGAGCAGTGAAATTCTCATTATATACGTATCGGGATCTAAAGTATGAAAACGAGTTGACGAGAGAAGCAGACGGCTCTTTGAATTCATGCCGTGTCACTATTTCTTCAAAAGCAGATATTTTTGCAAAATTCTCACAAAGAAGGGATTCAAAAAGATTCCACATCAACGTGAAATTCTGCAACGCTTGGAGGCATTCAGGATCAAGGTGGACACCATCGTGAAGATGCTCTTTGATCCAGTCCTGGGCTGAGAAAGAATACTCGCTTGGTATTATCATTTCTCTATTTGATGACCACGGGACCAGCTTCCAATGCGGTATCGAGTTGGGTCTTTACTTCTGCAAGCCAAGCCTCCAATTCATCTTTGGTTTTGATGGTCCGGCGCGGCAGGTGAACGAACTTCGCTTCCGGTTCCATGAGTTCAGCAGCAGCTTGCAGAACTGTATCAAACCGTCCCGGCATGGCGGCAATTCGGTCCTCAAACATGCTCAGCGAGAAAGCTTCCAATGTACGCAGCACGTCTTCCGTTGCTTGAACTTCTACTTTTGGCCTGGCGGACTCATGCAACATCTGGCCGGATAGAAGCTGATGACGTTGTTCCGGTTCCAATTGCTGCCAATTATCATCCTGTTTAAGCCGGGTCATGCCTTCTTCGTGTTTGGTCGAATAGTCATGATCAAGACGGTTCAGTTCTGCACGTAGAATTTGGGCCAGACCGGATAAGAGGGGATTTACCGGGTCGGGATCATTCAATAGCTGCCGTTCCTGCTCAATGGTCGAAACCTGATCTAAAAGCAGCCTGGCTTGGGTGAAGGTTGTGGCTTGTTTTTTCAGTCGCAACAAGGTGGTCCAGGCAGGCCAGCGTTTGGAAATTTTTTCCGCGACGTCCGTCCATGTGTCGATCAGGGTGGCTAACTCATCACGTAGATTGTACACAGCAAGAAGCTGTTCGTTTCCGTTAGTTAATCTGATGTCTTCCAGACAGGTAGTGTTCGGTTGCGTTGGCTTGGGAGCGTCACCGCCAGCTTGTTCGGCCAGGTTTTTCATGCGCTGCACAAACTCGGGGATCGAGGCGGATTCCTCGCCCTGTTTGGCAGTGATGCCGATTTTTTGCAGTACCTTGCGGATCTGAATTTTTTGGGCCGCGCTGATGGTGGTTGCTTCAACCCGAAAGGAGGTTTTGCCGAAATTTTTGCGGTCCAAGATCTTCGCGTCCATGGTCTTACCCATGTCATCCTGGGCACGAACAAGACCTGCGTTGACCATGACGAGCAAGGCACCGTCCACGGCATCCCGAGGCCAGCCGAATTTAGAACCTTCAAAATGATTGCGAATATCGACGCCTTTTTTGCCTCCAGCAATAAAGCCCAGGATGGCCTTGCAGACAACATTGGCCCCAGGT
>Ga0265295_1008964_pt1 | contig 10921 bp, 7 predicted proteins | sample Munlansysbiofilm_FD_192503 | JGI IMG/M metagenome (GOLD analysis project Ga0265295, IMG submission 192503) | Leachate microbial communities from a municipal landfill in Southern Ontario, Canada - Methane capture system biofilm | ecosystem: Engineered > Solid waste > Landfill > Unclassified ... | reverse complement strand
CAGCTTTAAATTCGATGGTTTTCTTAACTTTACTTTGCATCTGTTGGGTGAGTGTTATGTTTGCATTAACACATTAAATATAAGCATTTTATCTGACAGATGCATCTTTTATTTTAGAAATTTAAGTTTAATTATATTTTTCAAAAACGAACTCCATGACACACGAGAATCGTTGAATTGCGAATTATCGAAGTGTTAATTCAAAAAACAACTGGAGATTGCCAGTTCTACAGATTATGCGTTATCATTGGGATTATCTTTAGGATTCAACAATTTACAGCATCTCAAAACATTATTTTGCGATTTTGTAGGACAACAAATTAAACAAAATAAAGTTTTACATCAATCAGTGGCGTTCATTCATTCCTATTTCGTATTTTTGTTTGCAACAATTTTAATTATCAACAAAAGGGACTTAAGATAACCATCCATCTAAGAGTAAAATCATGAAACTAAAAACACTTGCAATTTTAATATCGGCAACATCCATTGTATTTGGGCAAACCCCATACACAGCCGATGATTTCATTACTAATGGATCGATGTTTATTTACCAAAACAGTCAATTTATAGACCAACCACAACCCCTTTCAACCTTTACAACAGATGGTTGGAATTTCCAATGGCCCACCAATTTTGAGAACGACACCGTATTCACTGAATCCGTTGCCAATCTGAATATGGAGGCTCAATTTCCGGATGCCGATTTTTGTTTAGCACAAACCGGTGCTTTTGCCGTCTTAAAACTAAACGAAAATAAACTGTGGATTTTGGGTATAATTGCATCATTTAATGACTACTCCTTCCCTGTTATCCTATCGGAATCCATTGATATAATGCACTTTCCCCTTCTTGTGGGCAATTCTATTGTACGTGAGCGATCCATACCCATAACCCTCACTCCCGCCCAGTTGGGAATAACGGCTGCCGACTTAGGAATCCCTATTGAACCGGACAGTATTCGAATAACGGTTCAAATCAACATCAACTCTGCAATTCAAGCCCATAATATATTCAACAATCGAGAAGCTGCATTTATGGAGAGCAACACGCAAACCATTGCATACGCCGTTGAAGTGTTATACTGGAATATTTGGTGGCCTATTTCGTCTGTAGGAGGCGAACAGACAACAAAAGCAACCAATTACTGGATTCCCGGATATGGACTTCCGGTGTGTACCATTGCGTTCAACCCCGACGAAATGGTCGTTGGATTCAAAATAGCACCTGATTTCACAACCTCCATCCCCGATTTCGTTCAAAATGTGTTGACAATATACCCCAATCCAACCCATGGGATTCTCAAAATTAAGAATAGCAATTCAAGCCGTATTGACCTATTTGACCTAGCGGGACAACACTTGTTGTCCACACCAAAACACAACAACGAAATTGACTTACGTCCCTTTCCGGCAGGCACCTACATTTTAAAACAAGGTAACAAAATCCAAAAAGTCATCAAATATTAATTCAACCCTTAACCGCACAATGATTGTTTTCCCAAATTGCAAAATAAATCTTGGCCTCCATATTCTGAACAAACGCCCCGATGGCTTTCACAATATCGAAACAGTAATGATCCCAATTGCGCTCTCCGATGCATTGGAGTTTGAAGAATCGAAGAGTGACGAATTAATGATTACCGGAATTTCGCTTGACACCCCGAATATGAACGACAATCTCGTTTATAAAGCATTGTTAAAATGTCGTGACTTTGGAACCATTCCACCACTCAAAATCCACCTACACAAGGCTATCCCATCAGGAGCAGGACTGGGAGGCGGTTCTGCCGATGCTGCATTTATGATATTGGCATTGAACAGCACTTTCATGTTAAACATGGATAAAAGCCAGCTCCACAAAACTGCGTTAGAACTGGGATCCGATTGTCCATTCTTTATTGAAAACAGATCTGCCATTGCCGAGGGACGTGGGGAAAAGCTATTGCCCATTAAATTAAAAATTGACCAATATCGCATTGTTATTGTTGTACCGCCGATACATATTAGCACTGCCTTGGCCTATTCGAAGGTAAAACCAAACAGCACTCGACCAAAATTAACGGAGATCCTTGCACAGCCAATAGATACATGGAAGGAAACACTTGTGAACGATTTTGAAACCGCACTTTTCGAGACACATCCCCTGCTGGGAGATATAAAAAAGAGACTCTATGATTCGGGAGCCAAATTTGCTTCATTAAGTGGTTCTGGATCAGCACTTTTTGGACTTTATGAGAATAAAATGCCCCCCGATGACCATTTCCCAAAATGCAAAGTATTTCACATCGATTAGTTAGTCTTTGTAAACATTTTAAGAGAGAGCCTTTCCTCCTTTTTTCCTTTCGAATACAGATGTCATCCTGAATGAAAAGATTTTAAAAAAATCCGTACTGTGGAGTGACAAATGGGAAAACTCCGCATTAACAGAATAAATAAAAACTATTGAATTAATCAACCCCATTTTGTAGCGTTATTTTAGTGAAATGTTTCACTGCATAAATATTTGTAAGTAGCAAATAATAAACCTGTTCGGGTTTTCCTTTATCACAGAAAATTTTGAAAGCAATGCTGTTATAAAACATCTTTTATCAACAAGATCATCCCCTTTACTTAAAGCCATTATGAGCGAATAGCGCTCTACTTCATGGTATTAACAGCTTTGCTATTTAAAATGGTTCTGAATTAGGAGCCCCACCCGGAAAGCCCAAATAAGATGCTCTTTTTTTCGTAAATTTGTACTCTCAAAAATAAAAATAATTCGATCCTATAATAAACTTGTAATTATGAGTAAAACAAAAAAATTCATTACATGTGATGGAAACTATGCAGCCGCATATATCGCTTATATGTTTAGCGAAGTTGCTGCAATTTATCCAATCACCCCTTCATCAACCATGGCAGAACATGTTGACGAATGGGCTGCATCTGGCAAAAAAAATATCTTTGGTCGTCCTGTAAAGGTTGTGGAAATGCAATCAGAAGGTGGAGCCGCTGGTGCGCTTCACGGATCATTACAATCAGGAGCCCTAACTTCTACATTTACAGCATCTCAGGGATTATTATTAATGATTCCTAACATGTATAAAATTGCTGGTGAATTACTTCCCGGAGTTTTTCATGTTACAGCACGTAGTTTAGCAGCACAAGCACTCTCTATTTTTGGAGACCACAGTGACGTTATGAGTACACGCCAAACTGGGTTTGCCATATTAGCAACCGGTAGCGTTCAAGAAATTATGGACCTTGCTGCTATTGCTCACTTCGCATCATTAAAAGGACGGCTTCCATTTATGCACTTCTTTGATGGATTCAGAACTTCGCACGAAATTCAGAAAGTTGAAGCTCCATCCATGGAACAATTACAAGGATTGCTAGATCAAAAATCATTACAGGCTTTCCGCGAAAACGCTCTTAATCCTGAGCATCCTGTAACCAGAGGAACAGCACAAAATCCAGACATTTACTTCCAAACACGCGAAGCTTCCAATAAATTCTACGATGCAATTCCTGACATCGTTGAATACTATATGCAAGAGCTGAAGAAAGTTACCGGTCGCGAGTACCACCCATTTACATATTATGGTGCCCCCGATGCAACTGATATTATTGTTGCAATGGGTTCAATCACCGACACAATCAAAGAAGTTATCGATTTCAAAATTGCTAATGGCGAAAAAGTAGGTCTAATTAGTGTACACCTATATCGTCCATTCTCAAGCAAATACTTCTTTAACGTATTGCCAAAATCGGTTAAAAGCATCGCTGTTCTGGATCGCACAAAAGAGCCTGGAGCCAATGGTGACCCATTGTATTTGGACGTAGTTGAAATGTTTAATGGAAAAGCAAATTCTCCAAAAATCATTGGCGGACGATATGGTCTTTCATCAAAAGATACCACTCCTGCGCAAATGATCGCTGTCTTTGAGAACATGGCTAAAAAAGAGTCGAAAAACCAATTCACAATTGGAATTATCGACGATGTAACTTTCCGTTCGTTGCCATTAACACCCGAGGTAAACGTTACTCCAAAAGGCACCTACCAAGCTAAATTCTATGGTATTGGATCCGATGGTACTGTTGGAGCAAACAAAAACTCAATCAAAATTATTGGCGAAACCACCGATAAATATTGTCAAGCTTATTTTGCGTATGACTCTAAGAAATCGGGTGGCGTAACCGTTTCTCACCTTCGTTTTGGGGACAAACAAATTCGTTCTCCATATTTGGTAACAACTCCTGACTTTGTTGCCTGTCACGTTCCATCGTATTTAAACAAATACGACATGTTGAAAGGATTGAAAAAAGGAGGAACATTCCTACTAAACAGTATCTGGAATGCCGAAGAGACTGCAAATCATCTACCAAACGAAGTGAAGAAATATTTGGCCGATAACCAAATTGAATTCTATATCATCAACGCCACTGCTATTGCTGATGAGATTGGTCTTGGAAACAGAACCAATACCATTATGCAAGCATCGTTCTTCAAAATCTCGAACGTAATTCCTTACGACAAAGCTGTAAAAGAGATGAAAGATTTCGTTTACAAAAGCTTCTCAAGAAAAGGAGACGAAATTATTAAAATGAACAACGAAGCCATTGACCGAGGCGGTAAAGTTACAAAAGTAGAAGTGCCTGCTGAATGGTCAAAATTGACTCCTGAAAAAGCGACCGTTGAGACTAACCTTCCTGAATTTATAACAAAAATAGCAAATCCAATAAATGCACAAAAAGGAGATGATCTTCCTGTAAGTACATTCAATGGACGTGAAGATGGCACTTTTGATGCCGGTTCAACACAATATGAAAAACGCGGTATTGCCGTAACCATTCCAGAGTGGCAATCAGACAGTTGTATTCAGTGTAACCAATGTGCTTTTGTTTGTCCTCACGCTGCAATACGTCCTTTCCTAGTTGACGAAAAAGAGTTGGCAGGCGCACCACAAGGAACCGAAACAATTAAAGCAAACGGAAAAGGATATGATGGATTAAAATTCAAAATCCAAATCAGTCCTTTGGATTGTACCGGTTGTGGAAACTGTGTTGATGTTTGTCCTTCGAAAACGAAATCGTTGATACTTAAGCCCCTTGAAAGCCAAGAAGCCGAAGTTGAACGATGGAATTATTTCGCGAACAATGTAACCTACAAAGACACCATTTCTCCAAAAGCGACCAACGTTAAATCAACCCAATTTGCACAACCGCTATTCGAATTCTCGGGAGCATGTGCTGGTTGTGGAGAGACTCCATATGTAAAACTTGTTACTCAGCTTTTTGGCGAAAGAATGATGGTTGCCAATGCAACAGGATGTTCGTCAATTTATGGTGGGTCAGCTCCTGCAACGCCATACTGCAAAAACGCAGAAGGACGTGGACCAGCATGGGCAAACTCCCTATTTGAAGACAACGCTGAATATGGTTTTGGAATGGCTACTGGTGTTCGTAATCAACGCGAGCGCATCGAATCGATAATGAACGAAACGATGAACGATGTGGCACCTGCTACAAAAGTAGCTTTCGGAAACTGGATTGCAAACATGAACAATGCCGAGACTACAAAAGAAGTTTCAAAAGCGGTTATGGAAGCTCTAAAGGCTGAGAAAAACGCAGCTGCCAAAGAGATTGTAGTGCTTCAACAATATCTGGAAAAGAAATCAATCTGGGTATTTGGTGGCGACGGATGGGCATATGACATCGGATTTGGTGGTTTAGATCACGTTTTAGCATCGGGCGAAGACATTAACGTCTTAGTAATGGATACTGAGGTTTACTCAAACACAGGTGGTCAATCTTCGAAATCGACCCCAATTGGAGCTGTTGCTAAATTTGCAGCATCTGGGAAACGCATTCGCAAAAAAGATTTAGGTATGATTGCGATGACATATGGTTATGTTTACGTTGCACAAGTTGCCATGGGAGCCAACCAATCGCAATACCTAAAAGCACTTAGAGAAGCGGAAGCATATCCAGGACCATCGTTGATTATTGCCTACTCACCATGTATTGCTCACGGTATAAAAGCTGGAATGGGAACTACACAACGCGAACAAATTCACGCCGTTGAAAGTGGATACTGGCAAATGTACCGTTACAATCCACAATTGGAAGCGGAAGGTAAGAACCCATTTGTACTAGACTCGAAAGAGCCGGATTGGAGTAAATTCCAAGGATTCCTTCAAAGCGAAGTTCGTTACACCTCACTAATGCAGTCTTTCCCTGAGCAAGCTGCTGAGTTGTTCGAGGCTGCCGAAGAGTCTGCAAAATGGCGTTACAAGAGCTACACACGTTTAGTGGATCAAAAATTCGACTAAATCATATAGCATAAATCAAAAAAGGCTGTCAATAATTGGCAGCCTTTTTTTGATGTCTAATTCATAATAGAAAGCATCAATGTGGTTTGGATAACACGAAACCAAAGGGAGACACGAAACCAAAGGGAGACACGAAACATCGTGTCTCTACGAGGCTATAAATTTGAAATTTCGGTTTTTATTTTGAATTGTCCACGGTTTCAGCCAAACATATTCTGTTGAAATTGATGTTGAACCCCATTTGGGGTTCGACGAAAATATAATCGATTGTGTTGTTTTTCCAACCACAACGGGGTTGAGGTGCAATAGTGAACATTAATCGACATTAAAGCGACGACGCAGAAAATGTCCAGAGACGGTAAACGCCCAAACCATAATCATTACAGCAAACCCTGGCGCCATTGCCAACCAAGCTTTTCCAACAATTATATACCCATAATGATCGCGTATCATTGCTCCCCAAGTGGGGGTTGGTGGCTCAATTCCTACACCCAAAAAACTTAATCCCGACTCAATTAATATGGCAGAAGCAAAATTAGCGGCTGAAATCACCAAAATTGGACCAATAATATTAGGCAACAAATGGCGGAACATAATTCGGAAGTCGGAAAAACCCAGTACTTTTGCAGCCTCAATATACTCTCGATGCTTTAGTTGGAGGACTTTGCCGCGCACAACACGCGCCACTTCAACCCACATGGTCAAACCAATGGCCAAAAATATCTGCCAAAAACCTTTTCCCAATGCCATGCAGACCGCTATTACCAACAAAAGTGTGGGAACAGACCAAAAGACATTGATAAGCCACACAATAACTTTATCGATTATGCCACCATAGTAACCAGAAACAAGTCCGAAAAAGATGCCAATAATTAATGAAACAAATACCGCCACAAAACCCACCGAAAGCGAAATTCGTCCCCCAATAATTAATCGGCTCAGCATATCACGCCCAAACCGATCGGTTCCCATGGCAAAGAATTTCGTCTCCAAATTTTCATTCTTAACCCGTTGCTGCATCGCTTTATAGGAGCACCATCGGCTTTGGCCATTTGTCATCTCCACAAAAACAGAGTCTGCCATTGGATTCAGGTTATTTTGTTGTCGAACTGAAAAAAGAATGTCCTGATAGTCAATATCTTGCTCGAACTGAACGCCCGAGCTATCGGAACTAAACTCAAAAACTCTCAGCCCAAAATGGTTCCATTGAATGGAATCAAACGGAATATAGCGATATTGGTTTTGTTCGCCAAACAGCCACCGGTGGACAATTCCCGTTGGTTCAAAATCGACGTTATTCTTAACTTTCAACATCGCAACACGAAATCCAATGGGCTGTAAAGCAATGGAAGGATGCTGACTATTGGTATTGGGCGTGTTGTCGGGAGTAATCAAATAACCGGCAAAAGAGACCACAGCAAAGAGTACAATAATGCATATTCCCACATAAGCGAGAATATTTGAGGTGTCGGGTTTTGTTTTGTCGTGCATTATTATGGAAAATCAAGGATAAAGTAAATAGAGCGCTCTTTTTGTCTTAAACTCATCGATTAACGGAGTCCACGATTTGCGAATCTCTTCCATGGGAACGTTCTCCTCGATCTGCTTTTGAAAGGTTTCGTTGCCAATTAACAATCGAAAATAGGAATTAAAGAATTTTGGAACATCTAGGTTTTCATGGGCATTAATGAGATAAAAAAAGGTTATCTCGGTGCTTTCGCCCTTGGCTATGGAGGTGTTTTGTAAATTCTCGCCCAAACATTGCACGTTTTTAAACTTTGGCGACTTCGCTCCCGGCCTCGCAATTGGGGTAAAAACAAACGGGTGATTTTTATACAACGGATGTCCATAAATTTGGAATGGATACAGTGTTCCACGGCCAGCACTGACCACCGTTCCTTCGAAAAACCCCAACGATGGATAGAGATAGACCGCCGCCATATTGGGCAAGTTTGGCGATGGCGGTACGGGAAGTTGGTATTTGCTGGAATGGGTGTAATTTAGGCAAGGAATAACCTCTAACTGGCAAGCAATCCGACTATCGAGCCACCGCTCTCCATTGATCATACGTCCGAGTTCCCCAATGGTCATTCCGTAAACAACGGGAATTGGGTGCATTCCCACAAACGATCGACACGCAGTATCGAGAACGGGACCATCGATATAAAATCCGTTTGGATTGGGTCGGTCAAGGAGAATCACTTTTTTCTGTGTCTCGGCAGCAGCTTCCATTATATAGTGTAAAGTGCTGATATAGGTGTAAAAACGAACGCCTACATCCTGCAAGTCGAACAAAAAAAGGTCAATATTGGCAATATCTTTCTTTTGTGGTTTTTTACGACTGCCATACAACGAATAAATGGGGATTCCGGTTATTGAATCCCTGCTATTCTCAATTATTTCGCCCGCATCCGCAATTCCACGGAAACCATGTTCAGGACAAAAAATGGCTTTTATATCAACACCCAAAGTTATTAGTGTATCTACAAGATGCACGCCCGACACAAGCCCCGTGTGATTTGTAACCACTCCAACACGCTTTCCTTCAAGCAACGGGATATACTTATTTAACTGTTCGGCTCCTGGAGAAATCTGCCCAAAAACAATATTTTTCAAAAAAAAGCAAAACAAACTAAACAAAATGGTATTTTTGCTACTTCTAACCATTGAATTTATTATTAATTACGCCGCTAAAATACACAAAATTTTGCAACTCATTTCTTTTATAGTAAAGCGTCTCAACAAAACAAATCAGAAATCGGATCAACTTTCATCACCCATGATCAAAGTGTCGATCGCCGGAATTGCTCTGGGTTTAGCTGTGATGTTGATATCAATAAGCATTGTAATTGGATTTAAACATGAAATTAGAGAAAAGGTAACTGGGTTTACGGCTCATATCCACCTCATTAACTTCGATTTAAACACAACGTTCGACACGAGCCCCATAAAATCGGACGCTCCCGTAATCGATAAAATAAAAAATGAACCCGAAATCAAGCATATTCAGAAATTTGCCACTAAACCAGGAATAATTCAACTGGAGACCGACCTTCAGGCGATTGTTTTGAAAGGCATTTCAACGGATTTCGACTCCTCGTTTTTTGCCAAACATATCACACAAGGACACTTTCCAAACCTCACCGATTCAAGCGTCAGTAATCAAGTGCTGATATCGGAGGTAATTGCAAATAAACTAAACTTAGCGGTTGGGGATAAGTTGCCAACCTATTTTATGCAACAACCCATTCGGATGCGAAACTTTTCGATTGTGGGCATTTACAATACCAATCTGGAGATGTACGACGAGCTTTATGTTCTTTGCGACATACAGCATGTACAGCGCCTTAACGGATGGAAAGAGAATGAAATTACAGGATACGAGGTTTTTATAAATGATTTAAATAAACTTGAAGAGACAACCACTAAATTGCGCCGGATGACATCGTTGGCATTCAACGAAGACAAATCCACCATGCGTGCAGTACCGGTTACGGAACTCAATCAACAGATATTTGACTGGCTGGAATTACAAAACGTAAATGTTTATGTAATAATAATTCTCATGATTTTGGTCTCCGGAACCAACATGATTACAGGGCTGCTAATCCTAATTTTAGAGCGAACCCAATTTATAGGAGTTTTAAAGACATTGGGCGCAAACAACAAGGTTTTGCAGAAGATTTTCATACTGCACGCCGCAAAAATAATATCAAGAGGCATGATTATTGGAAATATCGTTGGAGTAGTACTCATACTGCTTCAATATCGATACCATCCCATAAAACTCGATGCTGCCAACTATTATTTATCGCATGTTCCGGTGGAAGTTTCCCTATCTAATTGGATACTAATAAACCTGTTAGCATTTCTATGTCTGCTAATAATGATGGTAGTACCGTCGAAATATGTATCTAAAATACCGGTAGCAAAAATTATGCGTTATGATTAATTGTTGTTTTATCGGGTTTATCTGTTTTCTCGTGCTTATACGAATGCTTTAACACATCTTTTTTGAGTTTTATCAACTCCATTTCGAGACTCCTAATGGTTAAATTAAGCTCCTCTTTGGTGTAAACCAACTCGCGTCGTCCACGATTTACCAATAAAAAAACCCACACAGCTAAGACCACAATTGCTAACCACTGCGCTACTACAACATAAAGATTAATATTTTCCATAACTTTTGACTAAGTGTTATATATTTGACATGAATGTTTAAATTTAATGTATAAAGATACGAATTAGTGTCATAAAAGTTATGGTTTAAATCAAAATCTCCGATTTTTTTATCAACAATCCATTACAAATGCCCTAAAGTTAGGCAACAAAAATAGCTACAGCACGCTAAAAACAGCACTGCTCTATTGGCTCCCTCATGCGGATTAACACAGACAAAACACCATACGCAACCAAGCCACACTCCTGCCCTACAAACCTCTCACACTATTCTGAAAATCATGGATCATTCTCAATGGCTTATTCGAATAATGTTATAAATTTGTAAAATATAAACTACCCCAAAGTAGCTTCGCCCACCTAAATTGGGTGGGCGAAGCTACTTTTTTGAGGTTTACAAATGAGTTGGCAGCCATATTAAGGAGCGTC
>Ga0265295_1008962_pt1 | contig 10924 bp, 9 predicted proteins | sample Munlansysbiofilm_FD_192503 | JGI IMG/M metagenome (GOLD analysis project Ga0265295, IMG submission 192503) | Leachate microbial communities from a municipal landfill in Southern Ontario, Canada - Methane capture system biofilm | ecosystem: Engineered > Solid waste > Landfill > Unclassified ... | reverse complement strand
ATCAATACCTGTTTCAATAATAGTGGTTGATACCAAAACATCAAATCTCTTATCAATAAAATCACTAATGACATCTTGAAGTTCATCTCGATTTAATTTACCATGGGCAAATGCCACTTTAGCTTCAGGCACCAACTCTTTGATTTTTAAACTGATTAAATCAATATCATATACTTTATTATATAAATAGTAGACTTGTCCGCCTCTGGCGATTTCCCTCTCGATTGCTTCTTTAACAATGGAAGGATGTCTTTCTAAAATATAAGTTTGAATTGGGTATCTGTTGAGTGGTGGGGTTTCAATCATAGAGAGATCTTTTATCCCAACAAGTGACATTTGAAGTGTTCTTGGGATAGGGGTTGCGGATAGAGATAGACAATCAATATTCGTTTTCATTTCTTTAATCTTTTCTTTATGTTCAACCCCAAAACGCTGTTCTTCATCGATGACCAATAAACCCAAGTCCTTAAATACAATATCCTTGCTTAATAATCGGTGGGTTCCTATCACAATATCGACTAAGCCTTGTTTGATCTTTTTAACCAAAGCTGTTTGATCTTTTGTGCTAACAAAACGACTTAATATTTCAACCGTAATCCCATAAGAATCAAACCGTTTCTTAAAAGCATTATAGTGTTGTCTAGCAAGTACGGTTGTTGGAACTAAGTAAGCGACTTGTTTCCCACTAAAGACGGCTTTGAATGCCGCTCGCATGGCAACCTCTGTTTTACCATAACCGACATCCCCACAAATCAGTCGGTCCATTGGTTTTTCACTTTCCATATCTTTTGTGACAGCCTCAATGGCTTTGACTTGATCGGGTGTTTCTACATACTCGAAGTCTTTCGCAAAATCTTCATGCATTTTTTCATTTGGTAAGAATTTAAACCCTTTTGCTTCTTCCCTTTCTGCATAGAGTTGTAAAAGACGGTCGGATAGATCGTTCAATTTCTTTTTGATTCGCTTCTTGGTGTTTGACCATTGATTGGTTCCAAGTTTCGTTAAACTTGGCACATGACCTTCTTTTGAAGAATATTTTAATATTTTATCAATTTGGTCCACTGGAATATATAGATAGTCTGTTCCATAATAACCGATATGGATATAATCTCTTTTATACCCAGATAACTCCATGGTTTTTATACCCTTATATTCACCAATCCCATAATCATAGTGAACAACATAATCTCCCGTTTCAAGATCATTAATATGACCAATTTTGACCGTTTCACTTAAGACTGATTTATAACGAATCTTTCTTTTATGTGTTTTAAAATCATATATGTCTGACTCATTCATAAAGGTTATATTTGAATGATAGAGCGTAAAACTCAATAAATTAGAAGGATAAAAGATATTTATTTGATGCGGTTTAATTGTTTTAGGATTAATCTCAAAAGGGATTTCTTCTAATTCTAAAGAGGTTCTAAATTTAAGAAATCTAGATTCTTGAATAAACCCTACAACTGTCATCTCTGAGGTAGTTTTAAGTTCCTTAATAAAAGTATGATCATTTCCCTGATAAGAAATAACTTCTCTGGCATACACTCTAAATGGATTTTTATCCATTTCGGTCCCTATCATCTTCGCTTCATGATGGTCATATTTCAACAAATCATCTAAGTCAATTAAAAACGGAATACCTGCATATAAAGCGGTTTTCTCAGTAGATACATAGCTGGTTAAATCTTCTTGAACACGCTGTTCGTTTATTCTCATTTTGTCAATATCGACAAAATATATTTTTCTATTTGAAACGAAGTCAAATAAACAATTTTCTGTTTCATTAAAAAAAGGAATATATTGTTTTAAATTTTCCAAATCTTCTCTATTGTATAGTTTATCTAAATCGTCATTTGTTTTATCTTTTTCACTTTCTGATAACGGATTATGATCAAGATACTGCTCGATTTTTATCACCACTTCATCCTTTTGTTTATCACTATAGAATAATTCATTCATTGGTAATACTTTAACCGTTTCAGTCCTACCGATAGAAACTTGAGTTTCAGGATCAAATAATTTAATGGTTTCAATTTCAGTATCAAAAAAGTCAATTCTAAATGGTTTTTCAGCACCAATTGGGTAAATATCAAAAATAGAACCCCTAATACTAAATTCGCCTGTCTTGAGAACTTGGTACTGTCTATCATAACCATAAGTGACTAATCTTTCTGCTAGCTCATGTAAATCATAGTTTTCACCAATCTTTAAATTTAAGATTGCCTTCAACCAATTTGTTTTGTTTAATACTTTATTTTGAATGGCGGCTTGATTTAAAACAACAACTTTCTTATTTCCTTCAACTAACTCCCCTATTGTAAAAATGCGTTCTATTTTAAATGTTTTGCTAGATAATGATAACAAACTTGTTAAAGGTTCATCGGAAGGATAAAACAAGACATCTTCAGGTTCTAAAATCGTACTTAACATATCATAGTATAATTGTGCTTTTGCTAAATTAGGCAAAATGATAAAGATCGTGTTGTTACCCTCAGTATAATCAGTCGCTATCAAACTAGATAAGAAATTATCCGTTAAGTCTGTAATCAACATACCCCTTGATGGTTGGATAATTTTATTGAATGTATTTAGTTGTTTATAGTGTTTTATTATGCTATCCATTTCACCCTCAAGACGTCAAAACACGGACGGTTTTCATAAACCGCCTGTGTTAAAATTTTTGGTTCTTACTGCTTTTTTGAATTAAACTTTGTCATAATTCTTTCAAAGTCTACTTCTTCAATGAAGTCAGTTAGTAAATCAACTGTTTCATTTAAACTAATATTGATAACTTCACGTTCTTTTTTTGAGAATTTCTTTAAAACAAAATCAATCATGTTATCATTCTTTGAAATTCCAATTCTTAACCGTTTAAAGTTATCTGATTCTAATATTCGGATGATATCTTTCAATCCATTATGGCCACCGTCGCTACCAGATAATCTTAATCTCAATTGACCAAGTTCAAGGTTGGCATCATCACTTATGACTAAAATATCCGTGATGTCTATTTTAAAGTAATTCATAACTTTAAAAACACTTCTACCCGATAAATTCATAAATGTGGTTGGCTTTAATAAAATTGCTTTCTTACCATCTTTTAGGTATGTCCCAATCATTCCCTCATAGGAAGGCTCATATTTAAATGTAATTTGGTTGGTTTCAGCGAATAAATTTAAAGCATCATAGCCAACATTATGTCTAGTTGCTTCATATTTTTCACCAGGGTTACCAAGCCCGATAATTAGTTTCATGCTTTATCTCGATCTTTATAAATATTTTCAAAAATTTGGCTGATTGGTTCATCTTTTACGATGTTACAGATGGATTTTCCTAATAATTCGCCGATTGATAAGACGATAATTTTTTTAGAAGCCTTAATTTCTGGATGATCAATTGTATTGGTTACAACGATCTTTTCCATTCTTGAATTTTCTAACTTTTGTAAAGCATCATCCGAGAATACAGCGTGTGTGGCACAAGCATAAACTTTTACGGCGCCTTCTGCTAATAATACCTCCGTAGCAGCTACCAAAGTTCCGCCTGTATCAATGATGTCATCAATAAGGATACAAGTTTTTCCTTTAACTTCCCCAATAACATTCATTGCCACAGCAACATTTGGTTCTGGTCTTCTTTTATCAATAATCGCAATAGAGGCATCAAAAAATCTTGCGAAGGCTCTAGCTCTAGTGGTGCCACCATGGTCCGGTGATACAACAACGATATCTTCATGTCTAATTTTATCGAAGCGACTCGCAAGCAGTGGTGCAGCTGGGAAATTATCAATTGGAATATCAAAAAATCCTTGAATTTGCCCGGCATGTAAATCGATACTTATGACACGATTTGCTCCAGCGGTTTGAATTAAATCAGCCACGAGTTTCGCCGTAATGGGTTGTCTTGATTTTGCTTTTCGATCTTGTCTTGAATAACCAAAATAAGGCATAATAATTGTGATTGAAGAGGCACTAGCTCTTTTTAAAGCATCACACATAATTAGTACTTCCATTAAATTTTCGTTGACTGGCTTGGAAGTTGATTGTACCACAAAGATGTGGTTCCCTCGTACTGAGTCATCAATATTAAGACTGATTTCTCCATCCGCAAATCTTGAGATTGTACAACTTGATAAAGGAATGCCAGATTCTCTAGAAATTTCTTCAGCTATTCTTTTATTTGAAGAAAGGGCAAATAATTGAACTTTTTTTCCATCTACTATCATTTCTTATAAGCCTCCTATGACTATTATAACAATTTATATTTAGATTTCCTCAGTCGTTTCAAATTTTACATTTTTTCTTAATATTTGTGTTACTTTTTTCTTTTCGTCTTTGGTTGGATTTACTAAAAACAGCGCTGAACCTGATCCTGACATATGAATTTTTAAGCCTTCATTAGATAAACTCTCATGTAGGTTCTTAAGAGATTCGTTTATCTTAAGTGAAGCGGTTAATAAATCATTTTTCATATTTAACATGAGATTATCATAATCCTCTTTTATTAAATAAGATTCAAACCCATGATATGCCCGCTTTTCATTTATATTATCAAATACTTTAAATACCTCTTTTGTTTGAAGAGATACTTCTGGATAAATAACTAAAAATTGTAGTTTTTCTTTCGAATCATAAAACCTAATTTTATCGCCTCTACCGTAAATAAAAGCTCTTTTATTATATAAACAAAACAACGTATCGCTGCCAAGCTTATTGGCAAGCGGTTCTAGTTCACTTAAAGGTTTATTGAGTTTAAATAACCTGTTTAATCCTCTTAAGGTAGCACTTATATCCGCGCTTGATCCCCCTAAACCATAACCAATGGGAATCTTTTTATCGACCGTTATTTTAACCTGTTGGTTAATATTAAATGTATCTTTAAATAGCTTAATCGCGCCATAAATATTATTATTTTCAATTTCAATATTTGAAACCACTTCATCCTGATCTGCTAGTTCAAATAACAAGGTATCATATAAGTTTATTGGCACAACAATACTTTCTAAATCATGATACTTACCAGATACGCCCGTAACTTCTAATGATAAATTAAGCTTTGCGTAGGCTTTTTCAGCAATATATAGATTGTTTGATAAGGCAATGAAATCTTCAACGCTTAAACTTTCAGCTCGTATTAGTGGATTAAAATTAGGATTAATTAAGGTTATCTTGGTTTCTAGAACTTGTTTGGTTACTCTAAAATAATCAGACAGATTGTTTAATAATGTTTTTCTTTTTTGTTTAAATGATCCATTCACTAACCCAACAAAGAAGGCTTCATCTTGAATGGATGATTGGTATTTAGAAGTTCTATCTAGTTTAATTACTGCGCTATCTACTTTTGGGGCAGGAAAAAAACTGGTGTTTTTAACATTTGTGATTTTTCTAATCTCATATTGATATCCGAGTAAAACAGTCAACGCCCCATATTCCCGGTTATTTGGGGTTGCGGTAATTCTGTTTGAAACTTCTTTTTGTACCATCAAGGTTGAACTTTTTATTCTTTTAGATTGAATCAATTTTTCAATAATAGGACCCGTGATATAGTATGGGATATTCGCCACACAAACCGCCTCATCGATCCCATTTGTTTCTAAAAAAAGATCAATGTCTACTTTTAAGATATCTTCATAAACAACTTGAAAATTAGGATAATTAACTTCAAGTGGGTTTAAATACGATTTTAATGATTTATCGATCTCAAAAGCGTAGACCGCTTTTGCCTTTTCGATCAGTTTTTTCGACAATGCGCCTCGACCTGGTCCGATCTCAATAACTGTTTTACCGGCTAAGTCATTGGCATTAATTATTTTGTTTAACACCGTTTCATTAATTAAGAAATTTTGACCGTATTGTTTTTTAGGACCGCTCATAAGCAATTACCTCACTTTTAGTGATTCCAAAGGTAGTTAGTTTGTCTATTAATCCTTTAGAGTTGGTATAGCCAATATTAAAGGCGTTTAATAAGTTTAATCGTTTTGTCTTAGAATCAAGTTGGCCAATATAGCCGTGTTGAAATAAGAACTCTTTTGAAATATCCGTTTCATTTTTAATGGGTTTAACCAACTTCAAAGCCTCTATGATTTTCGCATTTGTCGCGTGTTCAATCCCAATCTTTTTTTGATTAGTACTGATCGCATCTGCTTGATTTAAATAGGCATGCTTAACATTGACTAAGGCCTTCGTTAAGATTCTTCTGATTCTATTGCCGGCATGGTCTGGATCTAAAAACAAAATAATCTCATGGGATTTAGAAAGTATTTTAAGTTCTTCAATCACCTGTTTCTCTATCGCTGAACCATTGGTTGTCAGAATGGTGAGATCTTTATAGATTTCTTTTAGTTTTGCTTTATCATGGTTTCCTTCCACCACGACAACCACTTTATTCATGTTTAAAATACAACTTTCTTTCTGTTTTTATCCCTGATGAAACTAACCCTTTGATGATAGGGGATACCTCATCTATCGGTTTTACCACTTGTTGTTTAGTTAGAATTAAAATGTCTTCTGCTTTAATGTCATAATCCTTAATGAGATAGGTTTTTTGTGAAACAACCTCTTCTTCAATAAAGTAAGGATTATCTTTATACCTTTTAACAACCTCGCTAATTTGGGTTAGATTGTTTTCTTTGAATTCAAGATAGTCAAATAATTTTCTATTTAAAAATGAGGAACACAATTCACTTAAAATTGAATCTTTATGATGGGCATATTTTTTAATAAACGCGTTCACATAAAAATCATCCAATTCTAAATACGCATCTAGTGTCACATTACTTTCAATGACTTTTTTAATCAGAGTTGTGTATTCATCATTTAATTTATTCTGCTCGATTAGATCATAAATTCTTAAGAATATCTTTTCTAACATAATTTCATAACTTCTCGCAACCGGATGATAGTAGACTTGCCAGTACATGTGATATCGACTCACTAGATAATTTTCAATCGCGTGAATAGCCCCTTCTTTATAAACAATATTCTTATCTTTAACAGCCATCATTCGAATAATCCGGTCTAGATCTAGTCTACCATAGTTCGCTCCCGTATAGTAAGCATCTCTTGTTAAATAATCTAGTCGATCGATGTCGATTTGACTACTCACTAATTGTTCAATTTCTGGATGTTTTCCTGTTTTTAATAAAACGCTAGAAACACTTTCTTTTAATCCTTTATTTGCGTTATCTAATAAACTGCTAATCTCTGGATCATTTAAAATGATGTTTGCGCCATAGGTTTCATGCGCAAGTTTAAAAACACGCTCAAAGGCATGTGAATAAGGACCGTGTCCAATATCATGCATTAAGGCAGAAATCATTAAAATCATCTTTTCGTGTTCATCAAAGTATTGATTTAAAGTGTCGTTTTCATCTAAAAGTTTAATGGCGAGATGATAAACCCCTAGACTATGATTAAACCGAGAATGTTCGGCACCATGAAAGACCATTTTAACCCCACTTAAATGGGTTATTCTTCTTAATCTTTGAAACGCTTTTGAATCAATTAAATCACTGATTAATTGATACCTGACATTTATATATCCGTAAACAGGGTCTCTAAATACTTTTTTTTGATCTAGTTTTTTATACATATGTAACCTCTAAGAAAAAAAGCCTTATAAAAGGCTACTGTTCTATTTTATATTGCTTAACTAGGGTAACTTGATCTCCATTAGATAGACCAAAAGCGGCACCATCATCCGTATCTAAATGACAATCTAAAAGGAATTTTGGTGATACTCTACATAAGACATTACCTAAGATACCACTTTTTTCACCCTCAACATAGATACTAACGACTTCTCTATCTTGGACGCCAAACTCTTTCGCTTCTTCTACTGAAAAATGAATATGTCGATCGGCAATAATAACGCCTTCGGTGATTTCGACTTCACCTTTAGGACCAACTAATCTAGCCGCGCCGCTGCCTTTAACAGAGCCACTTGATCTAACTGGGGCCACAAATTTACCTCTAATGGCATCACTTCTTGAAATTTCTACTTGTGTTTGAGAACGAACTGGACCTAGAATGCGAACGCCCGCTTGAAGTTTACCCGCTGGGGAATAAACATCAACCTTTTCCTCACAGGCATATTGGCCTGGTTGGCTTAAATCTTTTAATTTTGTTAACTGGTAGCCTTTTCCGAATAATATCTCTAAGTGTTCTTGAGATAAATGGAGGTGTCTACCAGAAATACCGACTGGAATTTTTCTCATTTAACGATACCTCACTTCCTTTTTATTATATCATAATATCCGTTTATCTCAACCAAAGGAAACATCTTTTTTAATCCTTATTTTCTGATGAAAGCTTTATGATATAATAAAAGAAAAAGGAGAAATGAATTAATGACACTATTTGAAAAAATTATCCACCGGGAAATTCCCAGCCATATTGTTTATGAAGATGATTTAGCTATCGCCTTCTTAGATATTTCTCAAGTCACCAAAGGGCACACTTTAGTTGTCCCTAAAAAACCATTTCCTGATTTATATTCTTTAGATTCCAAAACCAGCGAACACTTGTTAAAAGTTTGTGTTATTGTCGCCAAAGCATTAAAAAAAACCTTCCATTTAGAAGGCCTTAACATGGTGAATAATAATGGCGCGTTAGCCGGTCAAAGTGTCTTTCACTTTCATATCCATCTCATCCCAAGATATCCAAACGATGATTATCTAATGCTTGGGGTTAATCATCAATCTAAATATACTAAAGAAGACTTAAATGGTATTAAAGAAGCGATTATTGAGGCTCAATCGTAAAGACGACACCACCGCTAATATTTTCTACACTCAAACGGTAACCAAATCGGTTTACCGTTTTTTGGACAATTGACATGCCTAACCCGAATTGACCTTTGGTCCCCTTTTCATAAGGTTTAAAGAGGGCAGAAATATATTTCTGTTCAATTGGTGGTCCGTCATTATAGATCGATAGTTTGTTGTTTTTTAAACGGATAATAATTTTACTTTTCGCATATCTGGTGGCGTTATCTAAAATATTGGAAACAACCGTAATCCAGTTTTCTCTTAATCCTTTAAAAATCGTGTCATCGTATTTAACGATTACTTTAAATTTAGACAAGATAATTCTATAATCATCTAAGACTTCTTTGATGACATTTTTTAGTTTTACTTCTTCTAAAGGTATCGTTGAATCAATGTATTCTAATTTGTTATATTCCAATAAGCGTCTGACTTTTTCTTGCAGTTTTCCCGCTTGTTCGATAATAATTGAAGCGTCACTTGAATCACTAATTTCATCTTCAATCGCTTCAGCATAACTTCTTATAACGGAGATTGGTGTTTTAAAATCATGGGATAAGTTTTGAAACATTTCTTGTTTAGTACGTTCGTTGTGTTCAATTTCTAATCGCATTTGTTCAACATTATTGCCCAGATCACTTATTTCATCGTTTCCGGTTATTTCAATCTGTTTTTGATAGCCTGTTTCACCTAGTTTTTTGACTTGATTAGACAGATTTTTAATTCGTTTAGTCATCTCACGACTCCATAAAGCTAAGATAACATTCCCCACAACAATAATCACCGCGAAGGTAACAAACGTTCCCACAAAAGATAATAAGACATCACTTTGAGCGCTGGTTCTTTTGATGTTAGAGACATAATTAGAATCCATTACACCAACCAAATAGTGGGTTATGGTACTAGAGATGTCCGATATTTTTATAATCCCAACATAATAGGTTTGACCATTGGTTGCGAGAAACTCAAAATAACCGGCTTCGGCTGCTAAAATGATTTCTTTTTGAATCTCTAGATTAGGGACAAGTAGTTCTGCATTCGTAGAAGTGTTGAGTGCACCTCTAACATCTTTTTTTAAGTTATTAGTTTCAACATAAGCTGTAATGTAACCTAAGTAAGGTTTGTTTTCAAACTCTTTAGGATCATCCACAACCGCTTCTAAATAGGTATTCATTTCGTTTTGAACAATCCCTAAATAAACAATTTCATAATTTCTGTAAGTTACAAGTCCGAAAACAACCGCACTTAATACCGTTACGGTTGTGTATAGGATTAACAATTGACTTGATAACTTAATCTTTCTCATAGTTTATAGTAGTCTGTACCCAAATCCATAAATGGTTTCAATCTTCAGATTAGGCATTTTATTTCTTAATCGTCTTAATAAATCATCCACCACACGGTCAGATCCATAATAATCAGGTCCCCATACGTGTGATAATATTTGTTCTCTACTAAAAGGCATATTTTGATTTTCAATAAAGAACAATAATAACTCAAACTCTTTGTTAGTTAAATCGATTTGTTCTTCGTGATATCGAATGGTTCTTTTTTCAACATTAATTTCATAATCATCATATTTGATAATAGTGCCACTACTTTTCTTAGTGCGCTTTAAAACTGCTTTAACCCTTAATACAAGTTCTCGAGGTGAATAAGGTTTGGCAATATAGTCATCACTGCCTAATTCTAATCCCCTAATTTTATCTAAATCATGATCTCTGGCACTCGCGAAAATAACAGCGACATTTGGTCGTTCTTCCTTAATTTGTTCAATAATGTCATACCCGTTTATATCATCGGGTAACATAATATCCAAAATCCATAAGTCAACATCATCTTTCACATGCTTAACCGCTTCTTCTCCAGTTAAGAATACCGAAACGTCAAAGCCTTCTTTTTCTAGGTATTTCTTAACGATTTGGGCTAAATCGTACTCGTCTTCTACTAAATAAATTTTCATTTCCTCAACTCCTTATATAAAAAAAGTGAAAGTGCCTTAAGGGGCACTTTCATTATACCATATTAAAAAAGGAGAAATAAGAAAGAAGTTACACTTCATTTATTATAATACTTAATTAATATCGTTCAAATATCTTTTTTCTGTGTGAATTAGTGTTATTTAATAACCGTTTGATGCATGTAAGGAACCAAAAC
>Ga0265295_1008959_pt1 | contig 10928 bp, 9 predicted proteins | sample Munlansysbiofilm_FD_192503 | JGI IMG/M metagenome (GOLD analysis project Ga0265295, IMG submission 192503) | Leachate microbial communities from a municipal landfill in Southern Ontario, Canada - Methane capture system biofilm | ecosystem: Engineered > Solid waste > Landfill > Unclassified ... | reverse complement strand
ACACACGCACCACACACGCACCACACACGCACCACACACGCACCACACACGCACCACACACGCACCACACACGCACCACACATAACCAGGGCGATTCACGAATCGCCCCTCCACCTGTCACGCAACCACCCCGCAGCATCGTCATTCCCGCGCAGGGGGAATCCAGCCGCGCCAGGCTTGATCTTTAAAGTTTTTCTTGACAATAATCTCATCGTGCTTAGAGTGCCCAACTTAACAAGCGTGGAAATTTAACTTAAAATTATGCTCTCATTTACAAGTATGCTTTATCGAACAGTAGCATAGAAACTTCCTTATTCCACACGAACGTAATCAGTATACTACGATACTTATACTAAGTATGAACTGCATGGAGGTTGCTTCTCCGTGCGTCGAGAGTTGATTTCTCAAGTGCGACATTAACTACATTGCACATAACAGGAGACTTTATGTCCATCAAATACAAACAAATGATTATCGTTATGGTCAGCGTCGCGATACCATTGCTGTTGACCCTGACCCTGATAGGTTTTTATTCAGCACACACGCGAACTATCATCGACGAACAGACCGAGTTATTAGTTGATGCGGATTTAGATCACACCCTTGCTGGCACTGTCGAATTGCTTGATCTATACCAATCGTCAAAAGAGCAGCAGCGAAACACTGCAATAAAGAGTTATCTGCGTGCCTATGCTGACGACCTCTACCGTCAGATTGAGTTGTTGCACCAAGATTCTCCCGTCAGTGAGATAAGCAACAGTATTCGAACTGCGGTTTTGGCCCCCCGAATTGGCAAAAGTGGCTATGCCTTTGGGATGAACAGCGCGGGACATTTGACCATCCACCCCCAAAGCGAGGGCAAGGATCTATCCGGATCACAACATATCGACACAATGCGGAGCAAAAAAGAAGGCTTCATCGTGTATCACGCGGTAACAGCCAAGCGCGACAAGGCTGTTTATTATCGATACTTTGCTCCCCTCGACCTGATTATTGCTCCAGGAGTTTTTACTGACGAACTGGAAGACCTCTACGATAAAGAAGGCGAAACCGCTTCTTGGACAAAGCTGCTCAATAAAATGGAAACAATCAGCATTGGCGAGGGTGGGTATTTCTGGGCCATTGATGCTGGCGCGAGTAAGGGTGAATACAAAATATCTCCCAACGGCGGAAAAGACGAGCAAAATGGATGGGGGCTTCGTGATGAAAATGGAGTCTTTTATATCCAGAAATTGCTCGAAACCGCAAAAAACGCCGAAAGTGGAACTATAATAGAACAAGTTTTTGCCTTTAAAAACTCCCGAACCGGTGTCTCTGAAAGAATGATGATACGCGCGGTATATTTTGCGCCACTAGATTGGGTTCTCGGTATCAGCATTCCTTTCACGCAAATTAATGCAGCAAGTGAAATGGCCGGCGAGTCTTTTACCGAAATGATTGTCGATATTGCAATTGCTGCGGCTATCCTCCTGATTTTGGGGGTACTTTTTGCGTATTGGAACGGTAAAAAAACTGCAGAACCAATTAGACAGGTTATGTACTTGGCGAAAGAGATTGAAAGGGGCCAACTTGGAAGAAGGCTTAACCTCACGCGAAAAGATGAACTAGGCGAAATGGCTCGCACTATGGATGAGTTAACCGATTGTCTGGAAAAAGAGATAGTCGGTAATCTGCAGCGGCTCGCCAATGGTGATCTTACGTTCAACGCTCAACCGCGCGATGACCAAGATCTACTTCGCACTGCTTTACAAAAGCTCAGCATCGATCTGAATAATATTGTGGGCGAAATCCAGGAATCCGGCGAGCAGATCAACTCTGCCAGCGCTCAGATCGCAGATTCAGGGCAAACTCTCTCCCAGGGCGCCACAGAATCAGCTGCCGCCCTTGAAGAGATAAGTAGCTCCATGTGTGAAATGACGGCACAAACGACACAGAACGCCGACAATGCCAACCAGGCTAATCAGCTTTCTGCCACTGCCAGCGCTGCAGCGAAAAAGGGAGGCGAGCAGATGAATGGCATGGTCGCAGCTATGGCTGAGATCAATGTAGCCGGACAAAACATCAGCAAAATTATCAAAGTTATCGATGAAATTGCGTTCCAAACAAACCTGCTGGCTCTCAATGCAGCCGTCGAAGCGGCGCGAGCGGGTCAACATGGCAAAGGATTTGCGGTTGTTGCTGAAGAGGTGCGCAATCTTGCTGCGCGCAGTGCTAAGGCTGCCAGTGAGACAGCGGAACTGATTGAAGGTTCAGTTGCGAAAACAAAGAACGGCACCCAAATCGCCGAGCAGACCTCGTCTGCGTTGCAGGAAATTGTTGATTCGATCACCAAGGTGACTGACCTTGTCGCAGAGATTGCTTCCGCAAGTAATGAACAGGCACAGGGGATCTCGCAGGTGACTCAAGCTCTTGGTCAGGTAGATCAATCAGTGCAAGGAAACACCGCTACAGCCGAACAAACTGCGGCTGCTGCCGAGGAACTTTCTAGTCAAGCAGCGCATTTAAAGCACATGCTTAGCCGTTTTACTCTTGCTAATTCACCTGCGATGCAACCGTCAACCCCTAAGATGAGAACCTTTTCCGTGAATACACAAAGAATCGATTGGGGTGGGGCATCCGCTCCAAAGCCAAACATTAACCTTGATAGCGACGATTTCGGTAAGTTTTGATGGTGGGTAAAATCTTGCAACTCTTTGTCTAGAAGGGAAGAAAAGGTATCCCATCTTTGGTTTGACATCCTTTATCGAAAAGATAAAAAATCTGTTTCGCAGCGCAGGAGAAGGCAACGAAGCCAAGACCTCTTATCCAGAGGTCTTGACGATCGTCTTCCATGTGTGTCAGGGCTCGGATGCTGTTGTCTCCGCTGCGCCAAGGCATGAGGTACTGCACCGAAGCAAATATTTTGCAACGAGCCATTAAACTAGCGCTATTCTATCCTGTACCCAGAACCCTCCGGAACTCATACTTACAGTAAAATAAACAGAGCCGATTCGACGTGGATTTAGTCGCTGCCACATCATGCCCAGTTTGTGAACACGACGCTTACAACAGCCACTCAATGGGTAGCTGCGCCAGCATCAACAGATCCCAGCGACTCAGCCAACTGCTGCCCGGCTCGACCGAGTAAACGGTGGGCGGCGTACCGCTGCCCTTTTGGCGCGACTGCCATTGCAGCTTGCGCAGGCTCCAGAGCGTGGGACGTGGGGCGTTCTGGCATCGGCGGCAGCGCGCAGCCAACCAATAACAGAGCGCACAGGAATGTGTAGAGGGTGCGGATAAAGGCGTCTCCTGAATTCCCTTGGTGTCGGGGTTGAAACGGAGGTTACCTTCCGTTGACCTGCGGCGGTGGTCGCCGACCAATTGCACAGCGCGCCGATGCTTGTAGATTTACACTCGAGGTAACGCGGCGCTGGTGCCAATCTAATTGACACTGGGGGCCTTGCTTCTTCACCGTCTGGAGAAATTCAAAATAATTGCGCGGACCCGTGTAACCTTCAGGTTTGGGCAGCGGGCTGTCCCAGCACGGTGCCGCCGAGAATCAGTGTCACGGCCAAAGTCAATGTAAGCACGCGTTTCATAACGCCCCTCTTAGTCCAGTTCCTGCAAGCCGCCGCCCGAAACCGTCAGGATCTGCCCGCTGATCCAGCTCGCAGCTGGCGAACACAAAAACAGCGCGGCATTAGCCATGTCCTGCGGCTCGCCCAACCGATTGATGGGCGTATGCGCCAGCATCTTCTTCTTGATGTCATCGTTCAGTACCGACTCCAACGCAGCGGTGCGCGTGGCCCCGGGCGCGATGCCGTTGATTCGGATGTTCTTTGGGCCGAGATCGAAGGCAATATTGCGAATCAGGTGGTTGGTTGCCGCCTTAGACGCTCCATAGGCCGCCATATGCTTGTTCTTGTTCTCACCAGCCATCGAGGTAATGGCCAACATCGATCCCCCTCCCGCCTTTTCCATCTCTGTGGCGGAAAGCTGCGCCAGCCGGAAAAGCGAGAATAGGTTGAGATCAAAAGCCCGCCGGAAATCGGCCATCGGCATATCGAATGGCTTTGGTCCACCACCGCCCGCATTGCTGACCAGGATGGTCAACTTGCCAAAATGCTTGGTCGTCTGCTGAATCAAGCGGGTCAGATCATCTTCCTGAGTCACGTCACAAACCGTGGCTGCGGCTTGTCCACCCATGGCCTCGATTTGTTTTACGACGGCGTTGGCCGCATCGATATCTAGATCGCTGACCATAACGGCGGCACCAGCGGCGGCGAAGGTCTCAGCGATCGCGCGGCCGATGCCGGCGCCCGCGCCGGTAATGACGGCGACCTGATCGTCTAGTCTAAAATCACCTACATCATACATATTGGTACCCCTTTCAATCACAGCAAGATTGTATAAAAACCGACAAGGTAATGATTATTCAAAATCACAGTATAACAAATAGGCAAATTCGCATATCAAGGTAATTTTACGGTTGCCAGCCTCGTTTGCTCAGAACCATTGGGATACAAGGCCATCAGTGGTATCGTTGGAAGTACTATAGGAGATACAAACGAGATACAAACGAGTACAAGCAATGACTAAGTTGCCTAATATCATACTAATCTCTGATCTGCGTCAAAAGGCAAGTGGCATTCTTAAAAGCGTGGCGGCATCTCGCGAACCGCTGTTTATTACACAACGCGGGCGGGCAACTGCGGTGATGGTCAGTATTAAAGATTACGAGCATATTCAGCACGAATTGGAAATTCTGCGATTACTTGCTCATGGCGAGAAGGAAATTGACGCTGACACAGGTTTTGACCCTGAAAAAGTTCTGGCCGCGGCTTACGCCTTTCTGAATGAACAGTGATGAAGATAGTTTTTACTCCATCTGTTCACGATCAGTTTATGCGTGTACTCGCCTATATTCGCCGAGATAATTCTTCTGAAGCGATTTTGTTTCGCTATAAAACTGAAAAAATACTTCTGAGGCTTAAAGATCAACCAGAGTCTGGTCGAGCTCTTTCTGAATTTCCAGAGAGTCATTTTCGTGAAGTAATTGTAGCCCCATACCGCTTTTTCTACAGAGTTAAAGACAACGTCATTTGGATTGTGGCTGCGTGGCATGACGCTCAAATTTCCTTCCGTCCAGAAGAATACACGGCTAACCTATCGCCAGAAAACGACGCATGAATCAAAAAATAGGGGACGAAGGCAGGTCAAATGGATATTCAACGCGGCAGTTTGATAAAATCCCTCCTGATCACTATGATTTAAAATAATCAATACGATGATCGTAAGTAAAATAGGTGAGTAATTCATGGCCCAAGTAAACTAAATTATGGTGGGCCACACAAGTTTGCGTGCCGCCTGTTAATATGAAACGTTATGTTGTGAAAAGATGATGCGGATTACCCTACTACGACATGGAAAACCTGCGTTTGAGCTGAGAGGAAGCGTTCGCGCGAAAGACTTGGGTTCAATTGTATGGTCATATGACTCATCGGGCATCGTGGGTGCACCTCCTGGAGAAACCGCTTCGGCCGTCCAGCACAACAAATTGGTGGTGTGTAGCCATCTCCAGCGCTCGGTAGAATCAGCAAAAGCACTTGGATTTACCGAAATACACCTGAAGGATACTCTGTTTCGTGAAGCGGCAATACCGCACTTTAGTGGTGGTTCGATTACTCTGCCATTAAGTGTTTGGGTTGTTTTTCTTAGGGTTTTGTGGCTATTTGGTTTTTCAAAGAATGGTGAATCTCTAGCAAACACTCGAGAGCGCGCAAGGTTGGCGTCGAAAATGCTGGTTGAATTGGCTGCGGAGCATCAACACGTTTTGCTAGTTGGGCATGGGTTCATCAACTACTTCATAGCCAGGGAGCTGAAGAAAAGCGGCTGGGTTGGCCCGCCAAAACCAGGTAAAGGGTTTTGGGGATATGGTGTATATGAACAGACAACAACATAACCCATCGCCACAGCAGTCGCTGTCGCGTGAGCTAGAAGTTAAGCATCCGTTCCGCACTCAGGAGTGAAAGTGAATATATTCTTTTCCTACATCAGGGTTTTCGTTTTCCTTGGGTGTACCTTGGCCGGAATTCAGGTTCCTGCATTCGTGGACCAGTATGGTAAAGGTCTGGAGTCGCACCTCGCTGAGTCTCGGCTTGCGCTCATTGAGTTTCAGGGTGATGCCGACAAATACTTTGAGGGAAGTCTCGAAAAACTGATAGCTCACTATAAAAACAATGACGACCAAGTCTTTAGCGCGGGTGGCCGCAGTATTCAATCAATTTACGCGCGTAATGTGACCCTGAAAAGTAAATTCGAACAATTTCAGAGTGGTGCATGGTCTGCGTACACTCAAGTGCTCTTTGCCCCTGTGCCAGATGTTGGGAAGGAGGTTTGGGGAAACTATTCCTACATCATTCAGTTGAGGCCAACCGCCATTGCTTTTGGTCTGGTTATGGGCTTAATTTTCGCCTTGGGGATCGAGCTTTTTCTCAGGCTACTTTTCAAATTATCAAAATTGCTTAACAAGAGTTCACAGGCAACGTCGTAGTTACGTAACTTGTTACGTCACCACCAAAATAAAAGGCACTTACAGCAAAAAGCCGTAAGTGCCTTTAATATTTATGGTGCCCAGAGACGGAATCGAACCGCCGACACGAGGATTTTCAGTCCTCTGCTCTACCGACTGAGCTATCTGGGCAATGCGGAGGCTAGTTATATCTTGACGCCATACAGGTGTCAAGACAGAAATAAGCTTCTCTCGGAAAAATTTTCTTGCCAAGGGGGACCGTCTGGATTAATCTTCTTCGTGCTACAGCTATTACAAATTTACTGAGCAGGGATATTTTTCAGACATGAATTTTTTTGCGTTTTTTAGCTTTTTTAGTTTTTCCTTTTGGTACGACTTTTTTATGTCGTCTGCCCGAGGTGAAATTTGCTGAAATAACGCGAGCCAGCACTACATACAGCGAATATACCATCAATCGACCACGGGCAGGCAAGGCTTCCCGTGGTCGTTGTGTTTTAAAGGTAAAACTGACGATTGCGGGGCTCGCCGAGCTTTTGTTGCTTTTGGTCTCAGCGTAAGAGAGAAGGAGTTAAGAATATGATTATTGTTATGAAACAGGGCGCCAGCGCCGCGCAATCAGAGGCTGCAGTTAAGCGTATCAAGGAACTGGGTTATGAGCCCCATGTGATTCGCGGACAGAGTCGCGAGGTTATCGGTGCGGTGGGTGATGAACGAGGTAAGATGGTGCTTCAGAGCCTGGAATCGATGAGTGGAGTGGACAAGGTGGTGCCGATCCTGCGGCCGTATAAACTGGCTAGTCTCGAGGTCTGCCCTCAGCCGAGTCTGGTGGAAATTGCCGCCGGGGTTGTGGTTGGCGGGCCGGAAATCATCGTTATGGCCGGGCCGTGCGCGGTGGAGAGCGAAGAACAGATTGTGTACACAGCCAAGGCGGTGAAGCGTGCCGGGGCCCAAGTGTTGCGCGGTGGTGCGTATAAGCCGCGTACTAGCCCATATTCATTCCAAGGGTTGGAAGAAGAAGGCCTGAAACTGCTGGATATTGCCCGTCAGGAAACAGGGCTACCGTTTGTGACTGAAGTAGTAAATCCGCGCGACGTGGAGTTGGTGGCGCGTTATGCCGATGTGTTGCAAGTGGGAGCGCGCAATGTGCAGAACTTCGCCCTGCTGAAAATGCTGGGCCAACTGGATAAACCTATTCTGCTGAAGCGCGGCATGGCAACCACTATTCAGGAATACCTGATGAGCGCTGAGTATATTTTGGCAGAGGGCAATCGGCGCGTAATCCTGTGTGAACGCGGTATCCGTACCTTCGAGACTGCGACGCGCAATACATTGGATATCTCAGCGGTGCCAGTGTTGAAAGAGCAGACCCACCTGCCGGTGATTGTAGACCCTTCCCATGCTACAGGGCACGCTAGTCTGGTGCCGTCAATGTGCTATGCTTCGGTGGCAGCCGGATGTGACGGACTTATCGTCGAAGTGCATCCCACGCCGGAGACCGCAGCCAGCGACGGGCCCCAGTCGTTGCGCCCGGCCGAGTTTGCCGATATGATGATGAAACTCAAAGAATTTGCCAAGGTTTCCGGCCGCACCCTGGGCGGGGATGCTTAGCTCGGCAAATTGAAATTGTTGGTGTCTTATCCGCAGGAGAAATGATGTTTTTTATTCCGTTGTCGCAGTTTGAAAGTATTGGTTTGGTGGTGCATGCACTGCGTGCCGCAGCCGGTGAAGCGGATTGCACTCAGTGTCCGGTACGCAAGGTATGCATGCGCCAGTGTCTCACCATTGCCGATTCCGTTGAATTGATGCTTAAAAACGGGACTCTGCCTACCTTGGGGAAGGATGACGATCCTTTGGAGGAGCAGGGACAAGAACGGGAGCAAGAACAGAAACGAGGGCATGGGCAAGACCAAGAGCCAAAACAGGGTGACGCCAGAAACAAAAAGAGTAAAAGAGGGCACCTGGAAGTTATCAAGTAGGGCTTGAGGTGTTTTGCAACGCATTCTGGCGCGCGTGTAATTGACAGAAGCGCTCGGGGAAACTACTATGTTTCGTCGTTGGGGTCTGTTCCCGTTTTTAATATTTTGCTATTAGCGGTGTCGAAAGCAACAACTTGGCGGTCGTGGGTCAGAAGCGCCAGGCAAAATTAGTAAGCAGAATAAATAATCCAGCAACAACAACCGACTCACTGAGCCGGGAAGGAGTGAGTATGAAGGTCATTGTCACTGACGAAGTTTCTGAAGCCGGACTCGATACCCTGCGTGCTGATGCGCGCATTGAAGTGGATGTGTGTCTGGGGCTGAGTGTGGAAGAGTTGCATGCAGCCATCGGAGACTACGATGCAATCATAACCCGCAGCGGAACTACCATGAACGCAGCGGTGCTGGAGCACGCCAAGAACCTGAAAATTGTGGCGCGCGCCGGGGTCGGAATCGACAACGTAGATGTGGAGACCGCCAGCAGCAAGGGGATTATTGTGGTCAACGCCCCGCTGGGAAATACCAACTCTGCCGCAGAGCACACCATGGCGCTGCTGTTGTCGCTGTGCCGCAATATTCCAGTGGCGAATGACAGCCTTAAAAGTGGAGCATGGCAGCGCGCACCCTTTACAGGACATGAGCTCAAACACCGCACCATGGGAATTATCGGTTTAGGTAAGGTGGGCGGACGTGTAGCTCTGCGTGCTAAGGCGTTTGAGATGGAGGTCATTGCATGTGACCCCTATATTTCGGAAAAGCGTGGCAGTGATCTCGGGGTAAAACTGGTTGATCTGGACGAAATAGTGCGCTACGCCGATGTAGTGACGGTGCACACCCCGCTCAATGATGAAACTCGCGGTATGCTGAATGCCAGCCATTTCGAGCAGATGAAAGATGGCGTGATCATAATCAACTGCGCTCGGGGCGGCATCATCGAAGAAGAGGCGATGTACAACGCCCTCGAAAGCGGCAAAGTAGCAGGGGCTGCGTTCGACGTATGGAGTCAGGAACCCCCTCAAACCGAGATATTGAAGAAGCTGATCGGGCATCCCAAAATGGTGGTGACTCCTCATCTGGGAGCAAACACTTTTGAAGCGCAGAAAAACGTCGCCATTGATGTCAGCCGCGAGATCATTAATTACTTAGATGGAAAACCGCTGGAGAACGCGGTTAATATCCCGCGTTTTGATCCCGATCTGATGGAACAGATGAAACCCTTTATGACCCTGGTAAAAACTTTGGGGCATTTTATTTCTCAACTAGCACCAGCCAATCCAAACAAAGTAACCTTCAGCTACACTGGAAAGGTGGCGCGCTTTGACTGTGCTCCGCTTACGGTGTGCGGGTTGGCGGCGCTGCTTAACTATCAGACCGAGCAAGATATCAACATGGTAAATGCGCGGATGGCGGCACGCGAGCGCGGTATCGCCGTGGAGGAAATTCGCACCACCGAGACTGAACTCTTCTCCAATCTTGTCACCATCACCCTCGAATCACCCCAAGGGATACGTACTATTTCAGGGACGATGTTTGACGGGCGTCCCCGCATCGTAAAAATGCGCGATTTCACCACCGATTTTAGTCCTGAACCGCACATGCTGGTTATGCACTACGAAGATCGTCCCGGTCTTATCGGTAAGATGGGTACCATTCTGGGCGAAGCCAACATCAATATCGGTAATATGAATCTGGGTAGGCAGGAGAAAGCCGGGGAGGCGATGGTGGTGCTTTCCATTGATACTCCAGCGGACGAAAAAACCCTGGAAGTATTGAAAAAAGCCATCAGTGCGCGGTATCTGAAAGCGGTTGATTTTCCGGAAGAAATTTTGCGAGGGTAGTTGAAGATAGCCTTGCCATGAGTGAGCGTAAGGGCACGGCATGCCGTGCCCTTACGTATCCAAATTAGCCCGCGAAACTTTCCATGATCTCTTCTTTGAATGCGTCAAATCCCATTTCATCGACAAATTTACCTAAACGCCCCTTACGCTCGTTTTTGATAAACCAGACAACAATGTGATCTGCCAGCGCCAGTGCTTCCTTGGCGGTTAACTGGTCGGTAAGTACGTGGGAGAGACGTGGTGCAGCGCCGCCGTTTCCCCCCACCATAACCTTCCACCCTTTGGTGGTGCCGATGAGGCCTAGATCCTTGATGCATGCTTCGGAGCAGTCGTTGGCACAGCCGGAAACCCCCATCTTGAACTTCCAGGGAAGCTCCTTGCCGTGATAGCGCGTGTCCATTTCCAGGCCAAGGGTGACTGAGTCCTGCTGGCCACGTTTGCAGAACGTGGTGCCGGGGCAAATCTTGACTGAGCGTACACACATGCCGATAGCCGCGCCCGCTGGTTCGTCTAATTCTTTCCAGATCTGATCGAGCTTTTCCTCTTCAAGCCCGACGATGGCGATGCGTTGTGCGCTGGTGAGTTTGAGGGCCTGCGCGCCAA
>Ga0265295_1008958_pt1 | contig 10929 bp, 10 predicted proteins | sample Munlansysbiofilm_FD_192503 | JGI IMG/M metagenome (GOLD analysis project Ga0265295, IMG submission 192503) | Leachate microbial communities from a municipal landfill in Southern Ontario, Canada - Methane capture system biofilm | ecosystem: Engineered > Solid waste > Landfill > Unclassified ... | reverse complement strand
GAAGTTGACTACCGGCTAGCATAACCAATGGTTGTGCAAGTAAAATACTATGCGGAACATGCTCGGATTTAGTTAATGTATGAAAAGTTTTTAAATCATTCTCATCTCCATTGATAAAGAAATAGAAAGACAATTCGGGATTTCGATGTGCAATTAATTGCAGATTATAGGCAGATACTACACAATGCTGACAACTGTAGCTAAAAAAAGCCACCAAATGCTTCCCTTTTTGCAAATCAATTTGAGGTTGTTCTGTTTCGGGATCTGAATAAATGATTGAAAAATCCATTAAATAAGGCTGATCTATTTCGTATGCATATTTTGATTTATCAAACTTTGGCGGATTGATAACAAAGGTAACAAAAATGGCTAATATAGCACCCAAAGCCAGAATTGTCCACTCTTTAGGATATTTTACGGCTCTGTTTTTGAAATATAATAAAGCCACAAGAGACAATAAAACGATGTTTTTCAAAAGGGATTCAATCGGATTCAAAACCATATATAATCCAAAGCAGTTACAATTGACATCATTTCCCTGAAAAACCAAGAGAAAAACCAAATAAAAAGAAAAAACGACCAAACTTAAGGCTGTTAATGCCGAAACTAATTTGGGTTTGATGTTCATTATCAAAAACAAACCCAAAGCAAATTCAGAAGCAAAAGTAAACGAGCCATAATGGGTGCCAATGTCCATCCAATAAATCCGGTTTCGACCACCGCAATTTCAAGTAATTCGATAGGAAAAAGCTTTACATACGCAGAAAAAACAAAAACCACCCCAACTAAAACAGAAATGATTTTAAAAATAATATTTTTGTGTGTCATCGTTATTTTTTTGGCAAATGTAATAAAAAACTTGAATACATATTGAACACTCATTAACAAATAAAAACTTAAACACACAAAAAGTTTATAACCAGTACTATTGCATATTATTATTGCCAATATTTATTTATTGTTAATAATTTAAAATCGATTCGTAAAGAAATTGTATTCTTTGTATATTTGCAAATAATTAGAAAAACATTACCATGTCATACATCGAATTTGATAAAACAAAACTTATTAATCTTGAATTCATGCTTGAACGAGAGATTGTTAGGGCAAACAGAGGCGGTTCGTTTGCATGCCAAACCATTGTGGGCTGCAATACCAGACGACAACATGGTTTATTAATCGTTCCACAACCTGCCATTGACGGCGAAAAACACATACTTCTTTCTGCTTTACACGAAACGATTATACAACATGATGCTGATTTTAATTTTGGCATTCATCGCTACAAAGATGGACACTATTTTCCAAAAGGTCACAAATATGTTCGTCATTTTTCCACCGATCCAAATCCTGTAACAATATACAGAGTTGGCGACGTAATGTTGCAAAAAGAGATGGTATTTAGCTCAACCAAGAGCCAGATATTGTTTAAATATACTTTATTAAGTGCAAACTCAGAAACCAAACTAAGGTTTAGACCATTTTTAGCATTTCGCAATATTAATCATCTATCCAAACATAACGAATATGCTGATACTTCATTTCAAGAGGTAAAAAATGGTACCAAATGGAAAATGTATCAAGGATATTCGGAATTACATTTTCAATTTTCCAAAAAAGCTGAGTATTTTCATGTTCCTGATTGGTATTTTAATATTGAATATTTTAAAGAAATTGAAGCTGGATATGAAGCTTTGGAAGACTTATACGTACCTGGTTTTTTTGAAATTCCGATTAAAAAAGACGAAAGTATCTATATTTCAGTCTCTCTCGAAGAGCTGAATCCTTCAGAATTTGAAAAAACTTTTATCCATGAAGTCAATGCTCGGATTCCGAGAATTAATTTCATACAGAATCTTCGAAATTCGGCTTTGCAGTTTATCCAAAAAAGCGACAATGAATGCGAAATAATTGCGGGTTATCCGTGGTACGATCGTATGGGCAGAGATACATTTATGTCAATTCCCGGTCTGTTAGTGGTCAATGGCGATTTTAAAATGGCCCGCATGGTTTTCGATACCATGATTAAACAGATGAAAAATGGTTTTTTTCCAAATATAGGCAAACAACAAAAAACGGATTATCGCAGTGCCGATATTTCATTATGGTTTATCTGGGCTCTTCAACAATATGCTTTATATACCGGCGAAGAGAAAGATATTTGGAAAGCCTACTCAAAAACCATCAAAAAAATATTAAACAGCTATCGGTCTGGAAATGAAAACGGCATTCACATGACCGACAAAGGCTTGATTCACGGCCACCTACACGGAAAAGCACTTACATGGATGAATACCATCATTGATGGTTGGCCTGTAAATCCCAGATACGGACTTTGTGTCGAGGTTAATGCGCTATGGTATAATGCTTTGTCTTTCAGTTTAGAACTTGCAGAGAAATTCAAAGATTATGATTTTGTCCTTGAATGGAAAGAGACTGTGGAAGCAATTCCTGCACACTTTAAAGAAACATTTTGGAACAAAGAGTACGGTTACTTATGCGATTCGGTTTTTAACGATGTAAAAGATTGGAGAGTTCTACCCAATATGCTTTTAGCCAGCTCTTTGCCCTACTCGCCTGTAAGCATCAAAATCCAGCAACTCATTGTTGAAAAGGTAAAAACAGAACTTTTGATTCCTCGAGGAATTAGAACTCTGTCGCCCACTGATGCCGAATACAAAGGCTTCTCAGGAGGAAATGCAATCGAAAGGGATATTAGTCGTCACAAAGGCTCTGTATTTCCGTGGCTTCTATGTCATTACGCCGAAGCTTATTTGAAAATATATCAACAATCTGGCATCGCTCACATCCAGAATATATTACACAGTTTTGAAGAAACAATTACCGAACATGGAGTTGGGACCATTTCAGAACTCTATGATGGCGATCCACCACATACCGCAAACGGTGCCATGTCATCTGCTTTAAGCGTAGCAGAAATACTACGAATGGGGTTTATTATTAACAAACGTCAAACTCAGGAGATGCCATTATGAAAGTTTTAATGTTTGGATGGGAATTTCCCCCACACATAACTGGGGGCTTAGGAACAGCCTGTTTTGGATTAACAAAAGGGATGAAAAAACAAGGCATGGATGTTATATTTGTTGTTCCTAAAGCATATGGCGACGAAAACCAAGAATCGATCCGCATTGTAAATGCTTCCGATGTTGAAATTGATTTGAGAACGAAAGAATATAGCTCATTTATTAATCAGATAACCTATATTGAGGTAAATTCTAAACTCATTCCATATGTTGGAGAAGACGATTACTATCGCCTGATAAATGAAGAGTCATCTGGAAATTTCAGTTATGAAAAAGAAATTTCTAAACGCAAATATGAATTTAGTGGTCAATACGGCACCAATCTCTTATTGGAAATTGAGCGTTACGCTCTGGTTGCCGCCCAAATAGCCCAAGATTATGATTTCGACATTATTCACGCTCACGATTGGCTTACATACAAAGCTGGAAAAGCGGCAAAAATGGTTAGCAACAAACCCTTAGTGGTTCACATGCACGCAACCGAATTCGACCGCTCTGGACAAAATATAAATCCTCTGGTCTTTAATATTGAACGCGAAGGAATGATGGCCGCCGACAGAGTAGTTGCGGTGAGCAATTACACCCGAAATATTGTAATCGAAAAGCACGGTATTCCGGCAGATAAAGTTTTTACTGTTCACAATGCCGTTGAACCCAACGATAAAAAGGACGAAAAAACATACACCAAGGTTTTGGGCGAAAAAATTGTTACTTTTTTAGGTCGAGTAACTTTTCAAAAAGGACCTGAATATTTTGTCGAAGCTGCATATAAAATACTACAACGTGACAAAAATGTTCGCTTTGTATTTGCCGGAGATGGCGATATGATGCCAAAAGTAATACGCCGTGTTGCCCAATTGCGAATTGGCGACCGCTTTCATTTTACTGGATTTTTAAGGGGTGAAGAGGTTGATAAAATGTTTGGTTTGAGCGATGTTTACGTCATGCCATCGGTGAGCGAACCTTTTGGAATTTCGCCTTTGGAGGCCATGCGGTCTAATGTCCCGGTAGTTATTTCCAAACAATCGGGCGTATCGGAAGTATTACAACATGCCTTAAAAGTTGACTTTTGGGATGTAGATGCAATGGCAAATTCGATATATGGTTTGCTTCATTACCCAGCACTGACCCAAATGTGCATTGAACTCGGCAAAGAAGAAGTTGACAATTTATTGTGGGAAAATGCTGCTTACAAATTAAAATTAATTTATCAAGAACTTTTAAAATAATATGCCATGAAAACTTTATGTTTTTACTTTCAAATACACCAGCCCTATAGGCTTCGCACGTATCGTTTTTTTGACATGGGCATCGATCATCATTATTATGATGATTATCAAAATCAATATTTGGCAAAACGAATTGCTGAAAAATCATATTTACCTATGAACAAATTGATTTTGAGCCTTATTGAACAATACGGAAAAAAATTCAAAGTAGCTTTTTCAATATCTGGCATTGCATTGGATCAATTTGAAAAACATATACCCGAAGTTATTGAAAGTTTTCAAGCATTGGCCAAAACGGGATGCGTTGAGTTTATTGCCGAAACTTATGGACATAGTTTGGCTTCATTATCAAACACCGATGAATTTGAAATTCAAGTGAAACAGCATGTTGCAAAAATCGAAGCACTTTTTGGACAAAAACCCAAAACTTTTCGCAATACCGAATTAATTTACTCTGATGATATTGCCGAAATGGTTGGCAAACTGGGATTTAAGACCATGCTAACGGAAGGGGCAAAACACATATTGGGCTGGAGAAGTCCGAATTATGTTTACAAAAGTGCCGGCGAAGAATCTTTACAAATACTGCTTCGCAATTATAACTTAAGCGATGATATTTCGTTTCGTTTTTCGAAACAAGATTGGGTTGAATGGCCTGTGACAGCGGATAAATTTGCATCGTGGCTAAATCAGGTTCCGAGCGAGCACCAAACAGTAAATATTTTTATGGATTATGAAACATTTGGCGAACACCAATGGGCTGAAACAGGAATTTTCAATTTCTTTGCAGCACTTCCAAAAGCTGTTATTGAACAAACCCCGTTTACTTTTGCAACACCCTCAGAAGTAAGCAAGAAGTTTCAAGCCGTTTCGCCAATTCATGTGCCATGGCCGATGTCGTGGGCTGATGAAGAACGAGATATTACTGCATGGCGAGGAAATGAACTTCAGGATGACGCATTTGAAAAGCTTTATAGCCTATGTGAAACCATGAAAGAAATTACCGACCCACATATTTTAAGAGATTGGCTTTTTCTGCAAACCAGCGATCACTTCTATTACATGTGCACAAAATGGTTTTCGGACGGAGAAGTTCATAAGTATTTTAACCCCTATGGCTCTCCATACGATGCATACATCAATTATATGAACGTGCTTTCAGATTTCATAGACAGAGTGAACAAAGCTCCCAAAACAAAGACAACGAAAAAATAATTATTTTTTCGTTGTCAAATAAACGTTGAGTTTAGGGTAAGGTTGGATTTTTTATTCCTTAATTTGATAAAAGCATCTTTTGGGTGAAAAAATTTTATCTTCACTTTTTAAAACTTTAATTACTTTGTCCAACTCTTTTTTGTCCATTCCTGCTTTTTCAGCAATGTCGCCAGGGCGAACAGCATCACCAATTTCAGCCATTACTTTTAACACTTTTTCTTTTGAATCCATAATTTTATCTGTTTTGTTTAATCTAAAAACAACAAATTGCATTCTTTGTTCACAAAACAAGCACCAAACAGAAAATAAAATGAGAAGTTCTTAACATCTTTTCAATATAAAAAAAACAAAAAGGTCCTAAAATTATTACTTTTGTCTAAAAGTAATAATTGCCATATGAAAATTATACTCAATAATAATTTAGAAATTATCCAAACCACGGATGAGATTATTTGTATAAACGACATTTTGGCTTTTAAAAACTTCAACCAAAAACGATTCATTGCTATTGTAAACAACAAAGTTGTAAAACATGAGAACTTTGATATTCCAATGATTCGAGAAGGCGACATGGTTCAAATTATTCATCAAATGGGCATTTTTTAATATGCAACTCACAAAAAACACGATCAAATTAATAAAATCTCTGGAGCATAAAAAGCATCGAGATATGGAACAGCTTTTTGTTGCCGAAGGCTCGAAAATCGTTCTTGATTTTATAAAATCAGGATTAAAAGTGGTTCATTTATGTGCTTACCCAGAGTGGATTAAAGAACACCAAAACTCAATTAAAGACTTTAAAAATCAAACAATTGAGATTCATGAGTCGGTAATGAAAAAGATCAGTCACCTCCATACTCCCTCTCCTGTTTTGGCAACATTTAAAATCGATGCAAAGCAAATATTCGATTTCAATTTTGAAACTTTATCCAGCCTTCTTTTTTTAGATGGAATTCAAGATCCTGGCAATTTGGGGACTTTAATTAGAACCGCGGATTGGTTTGGCATTAAGAACATTGTTTGTTCAAATAATTCGGTTGACTGTTACAATCCGAAAGTCGTTCAATCCACGATGGGTTCATTGGCACGGGTAAATATTTCATACTCAGAAATTGGAACATTTTTCCAAAGTGTTCCAAGCGATTTTGCCATTATTGGAGCTTATATGGAAGGAACATCAATCAACAATTTCAAATTTCCATCCAAAACTATTCTTGTTATTGGAAGTGAAGGAAAAGGGATTTCTTCAAATACAGAATCTTTTGTGACACACAAAGTTTCCATTCCAAGATTTAATAAAATCGATGAAACAAACTCTGCAGAATCGCTCAATGCATCCGTTGCTGGAGCCATATTATGCTACGAATATTCGAAAAATAAATAATCAAAACTACATATTATGAAAACAAAATCATTTTTCCACCTCTTTTTATTTCTACTTCCCACACTCCTATTTTCTCAATCACTTTTATGGGAAATCTCTTCTGAAAATTCAAAGCAGCCATCATACTTATATGGCACCATCCACATTCAAGACAAACGCGTTTTTAATTACAGCGACTCCGTAGAAATTGCCATAAATGCTTGTGATGCATTTGGTTTAGAAATCTTATTGGACGAAATTGATCCTAAAGGCATAATGGGTATGATGACCATGAAAACCAGTTTGGACAAACTATTAAGTCCAGAAGATTACAAATTTGTCAAAGATGAAATCAGTTCGCAATATGGATTTAATATTTTGATGTTCAATAAAATGAAACCTTTTTTCATCTCTTCACAATTAATGGTTGGAAAAATGAAACAAGATATGCCCACTGCTTTAGACCCCTTTCTTTTGGCAAAAGCTCGAAAACTAAACAAGAAATGTTTGGGCATTGAAAAATTTGAACATCAAATTGCAGCCATCGATAAAATTTCACTCGAAGAGCAAGCCAAAATGCTTGTTGACGGGCTTAAAGACACCATTTCGCAAGATGCTAAATTTGAAGAGCTTTTAGAAACCTATATAAAAATGGATATTGAAAAAATGGCTGAACTATCCAAAGACACCACTCTGCCTAAGAGTTTTGAAAAAGCCTTTTTAACCAAACGAAATATCAAAATGGCTAAAAAAATTCATAAACAAATTCGGAAACAATCGATTTTTGTCGCCATTGGTGCCGCCCATTTAGGAGGAGAAAAAGGAGTTATCAATCTTTTGCAAAAAAAAGGATACATCATCAGGCCTGTTGAAATGTCATTTGAAGAAGTAAATAATAATTAATTCTAATATTTTATTGCATGAAAAAAACACTTTTTGCATTATTTATCGTCCTTATTTCAGGATCTTGTCAACAAAAAGAAAAACAATATTTGATAAAATTTGAAGGCGAAGCACAAGGAACTTATTATAGCATAACCTATTACGATTCTCAAAACAGAAATTTGCAAACCGAAATCGACTCTCTTTTGGATGCATTCAATTTTATTGCATCCGTATATGAAGAGAACTCAATTCTGTCTAAAATCAATCGGAATGAAGAGGTAGAATTAAACGATGATTTTATTGAGTTGTTCAACATGGCTCAAGACATTAGCATTGCCACAGAAGGGGCTTTTGACGTGACGATAGGCCCTTTGATTAACGCATGGGGATTCGGTCCCAATAGAAAAGACACCCTGCCCATATCGGAAATTAAAAACATAAAAAACATTATTGGGTTTAAAAAAGTTAGTATTCAAAACAATCGACTCATCAAAGAAAATCCAGAGATAATTCTCAATTACAACGCAATTGCACAAGGTTTTTCGACAGATATAATATGTCGTTTTTTAGAATCAAAAGAGATTTACAACTATTTGGTAGATGTTGGAGGAGAAATTATGGCAAAAGGACACAAAGCTTCCAACGAAGAGTGGACTGTTGGCATTGAAAAACCTGCCGACGATAAGTTTTCCGATCGTACTGTTTTTGCAAAAATTTCAATCACAAACAGAGCCATTGCCACCTCTGGTAATTACCGAAAATACTATGAAAGAGACGGGAAAAAATATTCTCATACCATAGATCCACACTCAGGTTTTCCGGTTGTACACAATTTATTAAGTGCTACCGTAGTTGCCGACAATGCGGGTATGGCTGACGGATATGCAACCGCTTTTATGGTAATGGGGATGGAAAAAGCACTTGATTTTTTGAAAAACAATCCTGATAAAAAGATAGATGCCTATTTCATTTATACAGATGAAATAGGCACCTTAAGAAGTTTTGCTACAGAAAACTTAGCAAAATCGGTTGTGGAAATTAACTAAACTATAAAAACATTTTACTGATTTTCATTTTCGCATTTTTGATTCTCATCACCATGACAAGCACAAGAAGTTTTATTACCATTGGCATCAACAGAACTGCAAGACTTTGTAAACTGTCCATCTTTTTTGACAAACATTTTAATTGCAATTGCTGCAATTGCAATTCCGACTATGATAACTGATAATAAAATTAGCTTTAGCATTATAAGTGATTTTGTACAATGCAGAATACTTGCAAAAACCTTGCCAAAAACCATATAAATAATGACTTTTGTTTAAACAAGCAAAAGTCATTGATATACAACAAAATACCCTAACAAAATAATTCTTATAGCAACAATCATGCCATAATATCTTAATTTGAACAAATAATAAATTGAACAAATTATATTTTTAGAGGTTTAACTTGAAACAAAAAATAAACATTCATGCTAACAGAAGTACTTGTACCTAGTCCAGGTGAATCTATCAGCCAAGTAGTGATTTCAAAATGGCTTGTGGAAGACAATCAGTATATAAAAATGAATACTGACATTGCAGAAATTGATTCAGATAAAGCAACATTGGTTATTAGTTCAGATGTTTCGGGAATTATTCGCATAATAATTCCCGAAGGTGAAACAGCAGATGTAGGCAGTGTTATCGCCAAAATAGAACAAAGCGATGCACCGCCCCAAGCAGCTATCCATGCTAAATCGCAGACAGAAAGCCCCGACAAGCCACCTTCAACTCTCATCCAAGAAGCAACAATTTCTATGGAAAGAGACGAAGATCGTGAATTGAAGCTTACTCCTCTGGCGAGCAGTATTTTGAAAAAAGAGGGAATTGACAAAACAGCTGTTGAAGATTTCATACAAACAAAGAAAATCAAGGCACAACAACTATTAAACATCAATGCTGAGATTCAAGCACAAGCCAATACTCCCAAATCTGTTTCGGGCAGAGATTTAGAACGAAAAAAACTCAGCCCACTCCGACTAAAACTTTCTGAAAGACTCGTTTCTGTTAAAAACGAAACTGCCATGCTCACTACTTTTAACGAAATTGACATGAGCAATTTATTAGACATTAAATCAACATTTAATCAAGAATACAAAGATCAAAAAGGGTTTAATATTGGCTTAATGTCCTTCTTCACAAAGGCCTCGAGCATTGCTTTAAAGAAATTTCCTCAAGTAAATTCCCAAATCGAGAATGATGAACTTATCTCTTTTAACTATTGTGATATCAGTATTGCAGTGAGTTCGCCAAAAGGTCTTGTAGTTCCTGTAATTAGAAATACCGAATCGAAAAATATTTCCGAAATTGAGGAAGAGATTAAACAATTGGCCATTAAAGCAAAAGAGAACAAACTTAGTTTGGCAGAAATGAGTGGAGGCACATTTACCATAAGCAATGGAGGTGTTTTTGGTTCCATGATGTCAACTCCTATCATTAATCCACCCCAAAGTGCAATTTTGGGAATGCATAATATAATGGATCGCCCCATTGCCCTAAATGGACAAGTTGTTATTCGTCCGATGATGTACGTTGCATTATCTTACGATCATCGAATTATTGATGGACGAGAATCGGTAGGATTTTTAAAAACCATCAAAGAACTAATTGAAAATCCAGTATCTTTGTTGTTCGAAGGTGAAAATCCTTTTAAGAAATTACTGGGTATAGACTAAACATAAAAACATGCGTTTAACCACTGATGTTCTCGTTATTGGCTCTGGCATAGCAGGATTGAGCTATGCACTAAAGTTAGCCAAAGAAAATAAAGTTATTCTCATCACCAAAGATCAGGCGAAAGAGACTTCTACACGCTATGCTCAAGGCGGAATTGCGGCTGTAATGTATGACCCCGACTCGTACGAAAAACACATTAAAGACACCATGATTGCTGGAGATGATCTCTCCGACCCCAATATTGTAAAAATTACGATTTCCGAATCTACAGAACGGGTAAAGGAATTGATTAAATGGGGAGTAGATTTTGACAAACAACCCGGTGGAAGATATGATTTAGCGAAAGAAGGCGGACATTCGGAATACCGAGTGCTGCACCACAAAGATTCCACAGGATTAGAAATTCAAGAAAAACTATATATTGCGGCAAAAAACCACCCCAATATTACCATTTTAGAACGGCATTTTGC
>Ga0265295_1008957_pt1 | contig 10929 bp, 10 predicted proteins | sample Munlansysbiofilm_FD_192503 | JGI IMG/M metagenome (GOLD analysis project Ga0265295, IMG submission 192503) | Leachate microbial communities from a municipal landfill in Southern Ontario, Canada - Methane capture system biofilm | ecosystem: Engineered > Solid waste > Landfill > Unclassified ... | reverse complement strand
TCCAGGCTGACCACGTTCAGCCGGTAGAACAGGTCCTCGCGGAAGGCGTGTTCCTTGATCGCCTCCTCGAGGTTGCGGTGGGTGGCCGAGATGATGCGCACGTTCACCGGCACCGGCTGGGAACTGCCCACCGGCCGGATCTGCCGGTCCTGGAGCACCCGCAGCAGCTTGACCTGGATGTGCAGCGGCATGTCGCCGATCTCGTCGAGGAACAGGGTGCCGTTGTGGGCCGACTGGAACAGGCCGGCATAGCTGCGCACCGCCCCGGTGAACGAGCCCTTGACATGGCCGAACAGCTCGGATTCGAGCAGGGACTCCGGGATGGCGGTGCAGTTGACCGGAATGAAAGGCCCGTCGCGGTAGGCGCTGGCCCGGTGGATGGCGATGGCCAGCAGTTCCTTGCCGGTGCCGCTCTCGCCGCGGATGAGCACGGTGGAGTCGGTCTCGGCCACCAGCCGGGCCCGCGACAGCAACTCCTCCATCACCGCGCTCCGGCAGATGATGTCCTGCCGCCACTCTCCGCGGTCCTCCATCTCACCGACCACGCCGCCGGTGGCCTCCAGGGCCTTTTCCACCTCGCGCAGCAGGTCCGCGCCCTCGATGGGCTTGGTCAGGAACGAGAACACGCCCTGCCGGGTCGCCTCCACCGCCTCGGGGATGGAACCGTGCGCGGTGATGATGATCACCGGCACCGCCTTGTTCTGCCGCCGCAGCGCCTCGAACAGCGCCAGGCCGTCGATACCGGGCATGCGCAGGTCGGTGAGCACCACGTCCGGCTTGAAGGCGGTGAAGGTCGCCAGGGCCTCCTCACCGCTCTTGGCCACCGCCACCTCGTAGCCCTTGCTCTCCAGACGCAGCCGCCACAGACGGAGCAGGTCGACCTCGTCGTCCACCAGCAGTACCTTGTATCGTTGCCGCGCCATGGTCACCGCTCCCTGTTTTTGATGATGTTCTCGATGTTCTTCACCTGTTCGATCTGCTCCTGCAGTTCCTTGATGCGGGCCTGATCCTGCTCGGCCTGCTGTTCGAGGAGCGTGATCTGCCCGGTCAATTGCTCTTTTTCCGCGGCCAGTCGTTCCTGCGCTTCACGGTGGTTGCGCTGCTGCACCCAGCGCGCGACCCGTTCCTGGTCGAACCGCTTGAGCAGAGCCATCAACCCCTGCACACTTGCCGCCTCGTCAGGATGGACCTCGGCCTGGGCCGCCACCAGTTCGAGACTGCGGCGGAACTGCCGGGAGGTGGCCCGCTCGTGCAACCCCAGACAGGCGAGCCGCAGCGGGTCCGTCTCGGTGCCGCCCTCGACCTGCTTGTCCAGATCGGCATAGGCGCTCCGCTGGTCCTGACGGGACAGGCCGCGGTTTTCCTGCACACAGGTGAGGATGGTGGCGACCACCGATTCCCGGACCACGACCTTCGGCACAACCGGTGCGGCCGGCTTGTTCAATCCGCAGCCGGCGACACCACAGCAGAAAACGCCCCAGACAATCAACCAGCGCAGCTTCATGGCGCCTCCTTCGCTGCCAGCGGCAGGGTCATGGAAAAGCGGGCGCCGTGGCTGCTCGGCAGCAGTCGGAGGGTACCGCCGCTGTTCTCCACGTACTCCCTGCTTATAGCAAGGCCCAGGCCAGAACCCTTGACCGCTGACCGGGCTTGCTGTTTTCCCTGAAAAAAGGGCTGAAAAATCTGGGCCCGGTCCTCTTCGCTGATACCAGGACCGTTGTCCTCGACGAGCACGTTCACTTTGTTGGTCTTGACCTTCATAAGTACACCTATTGTCCCGTCATCGGGAACGAATTTCACCGCGTTGCCCAGCAGGTTGTCCAGGGCGGTTTTCAGCTGCGTCCGGTCGCCGCTCACCGCGACCGGCTCGAACTGCATCGTCAACTGGATGTTGCGGGCGAGCATGGCGTTGCGATGATCGGCGGCCACCTCGCCGATCAGTTCGTCAAGGCGGATCTCCTGCAGATCGACCGGCGCCTCGCGCGCCTGGGCCATGTTGAAGTCGAGGATGTTCTGGATGAGCTTCTGCAGTTTCCGGCAGTTACTGTCGAGGATACTGACCACCTCGGCCTGGCTTCGGCTCAGTGGCCCCACCAAGCCATCCTTGAGCAGACCGGCGCCCTCTTTGATCGAGGCAAGCGGTGTTTTCAGCTCGTGGGAGATGTGCGCCAGCATTCGGACCTTCTCCCGGTCGAGGGTGCGCAGCCGCTTGCGCAACCAGTCGAGCCGGCCGCCGATGGACTCCAGGTCACGGGTGCCGCCGACCACGATCGGCGTGGCGAAGTCGCCCTCGCCCAGTCGCTCGATGGCGCGATCGAGCTGGCGCACCGGCTTGAGGATCAGACCGATGAACACCACCACGAGCAGCACACTGAAGCCGATCAGCCCGGACACCTGCCAGACCAGGGCCCTCTTGCTGGTCTGCACCGCGGCCTCGAGCGCGGCCACCTCCTGGCTCATGAGCTCGTTGCCAAGCCGCTCCAAACGGGTGACGAGTGCGCTGATCTCCGTGTACAGCCCCAGTGCCCGCACCTGCACCTTCTCCCGGGTCTCTGGCCCGCCCAGTGGTCGGTTGAGGACCGCCACCAAGTGGTTTTCCCTGGCCCGCAGTTCGTCCGCCAGCCGGATTAATTCCTCCTGGCCACCCTGCGGCGCCAGCGAATGCAGGACGGTCGCCACCTCCGCCGAGAGCGCGTTGACATCCTTGCGATGCACCTCCTCGCCGAGCACCACAAACAGCCGGGCGGCCCGCTCCTGGCTGCGGAACAGGTCGGCCACCGTTCTGCCCCCTTCGATGCGGCTCACCGACCGGTACACAGCCGCGGCGCTTTGCTGCAGGAGCCCCTCCAGGTTTTGGATGGAGCTGAACAGGGCCGTCACCAGAGGCAGGCTGACGAACACAAAGCCGGTGAGCAACAGCGACAGAAACGATCGTGGCCGGTACAGGCGATCCATGGTCCCTACTCGCTCAGCACGACATGGTCGAGATAGATCGTCAGCGGTCTGGGCTGCTGGACGACAAACAGGCCGAATCCCTCGATCCGCGCCAGGTCCATGCTCCGCCCCCGGGGCGCAGCCCGCACCCGGTCCAGGGACACGACCAGGTCGTTCCAGCCCTGATGGACCTGGAACTGCTGGTTGTAGCGGTCCTGGAATTCATTACCGTGGTCGCGATGGTGCCCGTCATGGATGCGGCAATTGAGTTCCATCGGTTCCTCCCGCGGGTTGTAGACGCTGAAGCGCAGGGAACGGTAACCCCGCCAGTCCCCCGGAAAATGGAACAGAGAAACGCCGGAGAAGCGGGCGGTGGTGAGCTGCACCCGCGCCGCCCGGTCGCCATGGCGGACGATGTCGGTCTGGGTGCGAAGCTGGCTCGGGTGGACCCAACGGCGGGTCTCAAACGGCGTTTCAAAATCAGCCAGGACCGGAAACTGGCGGACGGCCAGGGTTTCGTCGATGAGTGCCTGGGAAAGCGGCCACAGCGCGAGTACGAGCAGCCCGGCCACGCCAATGCGGAACAGGCGCGTCCACCGCCAGTCCCGCGGCGCGAAGATGGCGAAGGCGAGCAGGCAGCCCAGCTGGTTGCGGACCAGGTCGGTCACATCCGGGGTGCGGCCGCCGCTCTGCATCTGCAGCAGTTCCACGGCCAAGCCCGCCGCAAAAACTGCCGTAAACACGAAAGCGAAGGTGCGCCCGTAGGCGAGAGGGACCGCCCGCCGGTTAAGCAGACCAAGCAGCAGCGCGCTGAGCAGGGCGAAAAAAAGGATGTGGCCGAGATCCCAGGCACCCTGAAAGGATCGACCGGACTGGTAGCCCGGACCGCCGAGAAAGAAAAAAGGAAAACCGGTGAGCAGGAGGCTACCAAGGATGAGGAACGAACTCCTTTTCGGTGCCATGGGCTCAGCCGGCGCGCCCCGTCGCCCCCGGGTTTAGACCCAGTGGATGAGGCGTACATAAAAAAGGTGTTCCGGGAGCTGTCCGGAAACCGTTGATGCACAATCGACGCGCAAAAGTACGGGAGCAGATCGAGTGATTAAACCGTTCTTTTTGCCCTTGACAGGCATCGTTTGATGTGTCTACCATGATACTTGTAAACAGTTTTTTTCCCCTTTTTCTTCTTGCTGTGGAGGAATTATGAAGAAGCTCTGTTTTGCCCTGCTTATCGTCCTGTTCTCCGTTACCATGGCCTTTGCCAAGGTAAACATCAACACGGCGACCGCCGACGAGTTGGCCGGACTTACCGGCATCGGCAAGGTCAAGGCGGAGGCCATCGTCGCCTACCGCACCGCCAACGGTCAGTTCAAAGCGGTGGAGGACCTCACCAAGGTCACCGGTATTGGCGACAAGACCCTGGAAAAACTGAAAACGGACATCACCATCGACGGCAAGTAACGACCACCCCTGTTCCCCCCGGCCGTCGGTCTCGGAATTTTCGAGGCCGACGGCCGTTTTTTTGCCCATCGGTCGCCGGCCGATGGCTTCCCGCCTCTCTTCCCGCCCTGCACGTATTCTCCGACATTCTCCGCTTTGCCCGTTGGCAGATGCCATGGTATCATAGAATCGTCAAACAGGCGAAAAAAAGGACGTGCGCCGCACACCCGCCTCCCGTTGAAATCCACCCCAGGACAGCCCAGATGAACTGCATTTTCCTTTCGCCCCATTTCCCGCCCCAGTACCACCGCTTCTGCCGGCAGCTCAAGCTGGCCGGGGCCAACGCCTTGGGCATCGGGGACGCTCCCTACGACACCCTGGCGCCCGAGGTGCGCGAGGCCCTGAGCGAATATTATCGGGTGGAGCGGATGGACGACTATGACCAGCTGCTGCGCGCCTGTGGCCACTTCACCCACAAGTACGGCAAGATCGACCGCATCGACAGCCTCAACGAGTACTGGCTGGGGATCGAGGCGCGGCTGCGGGACGATTTCAACGTGTTCGGCGTACGCACCGCCGACATTGGCACCATCCGCCGCAAGTCGGAGATGAAGGAGAAGTTCCGCGAGGCCGGAGTGGCGGTGGCTCCCGGTCGGGTGGTGCACACCCTGGACGAGGCCCGGGCGCTCATCGGCGAGACCGGCTACCCGATGGTGGCCAAGCCCGACGAGGGCGTGGGCGCGCTCGACACCTTCCGACTCGACACGGACGAGGACCTGGTCCGCTTCTTCGTGCGCAAGCCGCCGGTGGACTACATCCTCGAGGGTTTTGTCCGGGGCACCATCCACTCCTTCGACGGCCTCTGCGCGGCCGACGGCACGCCGGTATTTTGCACCGCGCACGTGTTCAGCCAGGGCATCATGGAGACGGTCAACGAGGCGCGGCACATCGCCTACTACTCGCTGCGCGACATCCCGCCGGCCCTGGAGGCGGCCGGAATGCGCTGCCTCAAGGCCTTCCGGGTGCGGGAGCGGTTCTTCCACATCGAATTCTTCCACACCGACGCGGACAAGTACACCGCGCTCGAGGTGAACATGCGGCCGCCGGGCGGCTTCACCACCGATATGTTCAACTACGCCTGCGAGATCGACATCTACCGGGTCTGGGCCGAGCTGCTCGTCCATGGGCGCACCGATCTACGGTTCGAGCGGCGCTACCACTGCTGCTACGCCAGCCGCAAACACGACCTGCCCTACCTGCACAGCCACGAGGAAATTCTTGAACGCTACGGCAGTGAGCTGTGCCAGGTCGACCGGGTGCCTGGCGTGTTCGCCAGCGCGCTGGGCGACCTGGGCTACATCTTCCGGACCCCGGATCTGGCCCGGCTTCACGAAATCATCGGCTTCATCCACCGAACCAGCGGCGCGGAGGTATGACCATGCAGATCGAAGAACATCAGTGGTTCAGTCCCAGCCTGCGGCGGGACATGGCATTCAAGGTGTACGGACACTGGGGGGCGCCGGTGCTGGTCTTCCCCTCTTCACTTGGGAGGTACTACGACTACGAAGGCATGGGCATGATCGATGCGATCACCGAGTTCATCGATGGCGGCGTGATCAAGCTGTTCTGCGTGGACTCGGTCGATGCCGAGTCCTGGTACAACTTCGCCGCCCCCCCGGCCGAACGCAACGCCCGCCATGAGGCCTACGACGCCTACATCGTCAAGGAAATGGTCCCCTTTATCCGCCACCACTGCAACCAACCCGAAGTGCGGGTGATGGCCAACGGCTGCAGCATGGGCGCCTATCATGCGATGAACGTGTTTCTCAAGCACCCGGACCTTTTCAGCGGCACCATCGCCCTGAGCGGCCTGTACCGCCTCGACCACCTGGAGTTCGGGCTGAGCCCGGCGGACATCCCGGCGGTGTACTTCAACTCGCCGCTCAACTACCTGCCCGGCCTGGTGCACCAGTGGTTCCTCGAATGGTACCGGCGGAGCGACATCGTCGCCTGTGTCGGCCAGGGCGCCTGGGAGAACGAGGCCCTGGACGACGCCCGCCAACTGGACCGCCTGTTCCACGACAAACGCATCCCCGCCTGGGTGGATTTCTGGGGTCAGGACGTGGACCACGACTGGCCCTGGTGGCACCAGCAGATGTACTACTTCCTCGACTACCTCTACCGCCGCGATTCCTAATATCCGACCCCGCACCACACTCGCCCGGCGCCGCACCGCGCCGGGCGTTTGTGTTTTCCCCGTTCAGGCGCCGATGCGCACCACGGTGCGGCCCTTGACGCGCCCCTGGATATAATCGTCGAAGGCGCCGGGCAACTGGTCAAACCCGATGGTCCGGGTCACCCCGGCCAGGCAGCGCGGCTTGAGATCAGTGGCCAACCGCTGCCACACACGGCTGCGGGTCGGCTCGCCCATGTAGCCGGAATCGATGCCCAACAGGCTCACGCCACGCAGGATGAACGGGAAGACCGTGGTGTTCAGATGGATGGAGGCGGCGTTGCCGATGCTCGCCACGGTGCCGGCCTGCTGCATGGTGGCCAGCACCCAGTGCAGGATCGGCCCGCCGACGTTGTCCACCGCCCCGGCCCAGCGGGCCGCCTCGAGCGGCCGCACCGTGTCCCAGTCGATGCTCGCGCGCGGGATGATCTCCACCGCACCGAGTTCGCGCAGGTAGTCTGTCTCCGTCTCCTTGCCGGTGAGCGCGGCCACGTGGTAGCCCCGGCGGGCAAGCATGTCGATGGCCAGGCCGCCCACCCCGCCGGTGGCGCCGGTGACCACCACCGGGCCGTTGGCCGGCCGCAGGCCGTTGTCCTCCATGCGGACGATGCCGAGCGCGGCGGTGAACCCGGCCGTGCCCAGGGCCATGGCCTCGTGCAGGTCGAGACCGTCGGGCAGGGGGATCACCCAGCCGGCCGGGATGCGGGCGTACTCGGCATAACCGCCGTGGTGGCCCACGCCGATGTCGTAGCTGGTGGCAATCACCCGGTCGCCGGCACGAAACCGGATGTCCGTGCTCTCCACCACCTCGCCGGAGAGATCGATGCCGCCGACGCAGGGAAAGCGGCGGATAATCTTGCCCGCGCCGGTGGCGGCCAGGGCGTCCTTGTAGTTGATGCTCGAAGAGTGCACCCGGATGAGCACCTCGCCCGGGTCCAACTGCTCCGGGGCCAGGGTGGCCATGCGGCCGCTGACCCTCCGGTTCTCATCCTGGTCGATCAGGTAGGCTTTGAAGGGTTGCATGGTGGCCTCCTTGTCTGGGGTGGATTGCCGATACGGCCGGGCCACGGTCAGAATCAGGCCTTTCCCGCCTTCACCGCCCAGACGTAATCCGCCGTGCCGGCGACGATTTCCCGGGCCAGCTGGTTCTGCAGATCCTCGCTCACCGCCTGGTCGATCTCCTCGTCGGTGATGTGGGCCTCGACCTCGATGGAACTGGCCCGGTCCGAGGTGCGGTGAATGCCGATGTCCACATAGACCTCGGCCTCCGGGTAGATCCCGGCGAGATAATTGGTGATGATCTCGCCCTGGAGATCAGCCAAATTTTCGGCACTCTGCTCCACATCGTATCCCTCTTCGTCAAACAGCCGGTCGGTCATAATGTGGGCTGTCACGAGAATCTTGGTTATCGCCATCCGTTGTTCCTCCAGAATACCGCCGCCGGCAGGGCCGGGGCGGAGTTGTTGTGGTTGCGGCGCCGCTCCCGGGCGGCCGGGGCAGGCAAGGTGCGGGAGCGGGACTGCAGCCCGCCACCCGCGGGTGCGCACCGATTCTATTGGACAACGGTACCAAAGGGAACAAAAGAATGCGGCCCGCCCGGTTGCGGCCTATTTTTCACGCGCCGGCCGCAGCCGCCGGCCGGAACGAAAAGCTGTTGACTGTTCGCCGGTGATTCTCTAATAGTTGGCCTCCGCTCCTCAGCCCGGCCGGGCTGCCCCGCCCCGGCCGACAACGAAGGCGCGGCGGTCTTTTCAAGAGTCGAGAGCTTTCCGGGAGGAACGGCATGCAGGGATTCGTACAGGTGTACACCGGCGACGGCAAGGGCAAGACCACCGCGGCCCTGGGGCTCGCCCTGCGCGCCGCCGGCGCCGGGCTGCGGGTCTATTTCGGCCAGTTCATCAAGAACGCCGACTACAGCGAGATCAAGGCGTTGGCGCGGTTCAGCGATACCATCACGGTGCACCAGTTCGGCCGCGGCTGCTTCCTGCTCACCGAGCCTGCCCCGGAGGACAGGGAGGCCGCCCGCCGGGCCCTGGACGGTATCGGCGAGGCGCTCGTCTCGGGCGACTATGACCTGGTGATCGCCGACGAGGCCAACGTGGCCGTGGCGCTGGGTCTGATCAAACCGGACGACCTGGTCAGCCTCATCGACCTGCGGCCGGAACAGGTGGAGCTGGTGCTCACCGGCCGAGGTGCCCCGGAGGCGGTGCTCGCCCGGGCCGACCTGGTCACCGAAATGCGCTGTGTGCGCCACTACTACGATCGGGGCGTGCTCGCCCGCCGAGGCATCGAAAGCTGACCGCACCGGGGCCGGATTCGCGCCGGCCCGAGGAGAACAACCATGATCCAGGGACATGGCGGCAATGTCGCCGCCCTGGCCGCGCAGCTCGGCTGCCGGCCGGAGGCCATTGTCGACATGAGCAGCAACATCAACCCGCTGGGCACCCTGCCCGGGTTGACCGACCACCTGCGCGGGCGCATCGAGTGCATCCGCAGGCTGCCCGAAGTGGACGCGGCCGGCGCGGTCCGGGGTCTGGCCGACCTGCTCGGCATCGACCCGGCGCGGGTGCTGGCCGGCGGCGGCACCACCCAGTTCATCTACGCGGCCTGTGCGGCACTCTCCGCCACACACCCGCTCATCCTCGGCCCGACCTACGCCGACTACGCCGACGGCTGCCGGGTGCACGACCTCGAGCCGGACTTCTGTCTCGCCGACCCGGCAGCCGATTTCCAGCCCGACACCGCCCGGCTGCACGAGGCGATCCCCGGCCACGACCTGGTCTTTGTCTGCAACCCGAACAACCCCACCGGCCGCATGCTCGCCCGCGCCGAACTGGAAGGGCTCTGCCGCACCCACCCGGCCACGGTATTCGTCATCGACGAGTCCTACCTGCCGTTCGCCCCGGACGGCGACGCGGCCACCCTGACCGACTGCCGGCTGGACAACCTGGTGGTGCTCTGGTCGGTGTCCAAGATCTTCGGCATGCCCGGCCTGCGTGCCGGGTTCCTGGTGGCCGAACCGAATTGCCTCGAGCGGTTTCGCCGCTTCATGCAGCCCTGGTGCGTGAACAGCCTTGCCCAGGAGGCGGTGCTCTTTCTCGGTGGGCAACGCGAGGCGGCCCGGGCCTTCATCGCCGACACCCGCGCCTTCCTCGGCCGCGAGGGCGAGCGTTTCCGCGCGCGGCTCGCCGGTTGCGGCCTGACGGTCTACCCGAGCGTGACCAGCTACTGCCTCATGCGCCTGCCCGATGGCCTCACCGCCACCACCGTCTGCCGGCGGCTTGCCGAACAGCGCTTCCTCATCCGCAACTGCGCCAACTTCCACGGCCTGGACGAACAGTTTATCCGCATCGCCCTCAAGGACGAAGCGAACAACGCGGCCGTGGCCGATCACCTGCGCGCGGCGGTACTGGCCGGCCCGGAGGGTTCCAGCCATGGCTGACCTGCTCCCCTGGCTGACCCTGCCCGCGGCCTTTCTCCTCGACGCCCTCGTCGGCGACCCGCCGTCCCTGCCCCACCCGATCCGCTGGATGGGCCGGGCCATCGAACGGAGCGAGCCCTTCTGGCGGCGGACGGTCACGAACGAACGGCTGGCCGGCCTGCTCTTTGCCGCAAGCCTCATCCTCGGCTGCTGGCTCGTGGCCCTGCTCGTCACCGGGCTGGCCTGGAAGGTGCATTCGCTGCTCGGCTTTGTGGTGGAGACGGTGCTGCTCTTCTACTGTCTGTCGGCAAAATCGCTGCGCCAGGCGGCGCTGGAGATCGACCGGCTGCTGGCCGCCGGTGAGGTGGACCGGGCCCGGGCCCAGGTGCGGATGATTGTCGGCCGGGACGTGGACCGCTACGAGGCGGACGATATCGCCCGGGCCACGGTGGAGACCGTGGCCGAGAACGTGGTGGACGGAGTGCTCTCCCCGCTCTTCTTCGCGGCCCTGGGCGGCGCGCCGCTGGCCCTGGCCTACAAGATGGTCAACACCCTGGATTCCATGGTCGGCTACAAGAACCCGCGCTACCTGCTGTTCGGCCGGGCGGCGGCACGCATCGACGACGTGGCCAACTTCCTGCCGGCGCGCCTGGCCGTGCCGCTCATCGCCCTTGCCGCCCGCCGGGTCGAAGGAGCCTCGTCCGCCCTGGCCTTGCAGACCGCCCGCCGCGAGGGCAAAAATCACTCGAGCCCCAACGCCGGCTACCCCGAGGCCGCCTTTGCCGGCGCCCTCGGGGTGCGCCTGAACGGCCCCAACGTCTACCACGGCGTGCTCGTTGACAAGCCCTACCTGGGCGCGGCCTTCGGTCCGGTCACCCGGGCCCACATCGCCCGCGCCTGTCGG
>Ga0265295_1008956_pt1 | contig 10929 bp, 4 predicted proteins | sample Munlansysbiofilm_FD_192503 | JGI IMG/M metagenome (GOLD analysis project Ga0265295, IMG submission 192503) | Leachate microbial communities from a municipal landfill in Southern Ontario, Canada - Methane capture system biofilm | ecosystem: Engineered > Solid waste > Landfill > Unclassified ... | reverse complement strand
ATATATGCTTAATCCGTTCTCTTACAGTCGTTTATGAATATGTAGTTTTCATAATACTTGTCTTTTAATGCCGAGAAATAGGCCGAAAATACCTGTTTTTGCCCTGGGGGTGGTAAAGTCGGGTTGATAAAATGCGAACAGTCTTGATAAAGAGGGAGCAGGTTCCCTGCTCTGCAGGCGGGGACGCCTGCAATCCAGCAACGCCTCCCGCACTATCCCTCATACTCTTTATCCGTGATAATCCGTGTGATCCGTGAAATCTGTGTGACTATTCTTTTATTTACTGCACGCACCGTCTGAAGACAGTGCTACAACCGGCTGAAGCCAGCGTTTCCTGCACAAAAGGGCGTGATCACTCACGCCCTTTTTCACTATCTGTTTATTGTTTACAAGAGGCCATCGCGTTTCAGCAAGGCATCTGCATCCAGAGGACGTCCCCTAAAGGCTTCAAAGAGCTCATCCGGGGAAAAGGCATTGCCGCGGGAGAGGATGAACTTACGGAAGTTCTGCGCAGTTTCCTGATCGAAAATCCCATTTTCCTTAAAGGCACTCCAGGCATCGGCATCCAAGGCTTCCGCCCATTTGTATGAATAGTACCCTGCAGCATAACCTCCAGCAAAGATATGCGCAAAAGCGCAGGAGCTATTCGTTCCGGGCACAGGCGGGAGCAGCGTGAAAGGTTCATTGGATTTCTTCTCAAAGGTATCCACATCCTCGATTTTGGCGGGATCGGTAAGATGCCAGTCAAAATCCAGATTGGCATAGCGCAATTGACCGATATTCGCAGTGCCAGCATTGAAATTCTTGGCTGCGATCACCTTGTCCAGCAGCTCCTTAGGAAGAGGCTCGCCGGTCTGATAATGCCTGGCAAAGAGATTCAGCGCTTCTTCCTCCAAGAGCCAGTTTTCCATGATCTGGCTGGGCAATTCCACAAAGTCCCAGAGCACGGAAGTGCCTGAGAGTGCGTGGTAATAGCCATCCGCAAGCAGGGAATGCAGGGCGTGACCAAATTCGTGGAAGACAGTTCTGGCTTCGTCCATACGCAAGAGCGAAGGAGTTTTGTCTGTGGAAGGGGTGAGGCTGCCCACTATCATCACCTGCGGTCTCCACATGCCATCGGCATACATGCCCTGGCCGTGCAGAGAGCTCTTCCAAGCCCCACCGCGTTTCGTATCGCGAGGGAAAAGATCGATATAGAGCAGGCCCAAGTAGCTGCCATCGGCATCATGGGCTTCCCAGGTAGTCACATCTTCATGGTACACAGGCACATCGTGCACCTGTTTCATGGTGATGCCATAGATCTTATTCACCACGGTAAAGAGGCCGTTGATGACGTCTTCCACCTTGAACCAGGGTCTGAGCTCTTCAGGGTCAAAATCAAAGAGCTTTTCTTTAAGCTTGTTGCTGTAATAGCCCCAATCCCAGCTCTGTAGCTCGTCTATGCCATCCATTTCTTTAGCCAGAGCGGCCACGGCATCGCGTTCCTTTTGGGCTGCAGGATAGGCGACTTCATAGATGCGGTCCAGGAAATCACGCGCGATCGGCACCGAGCCGGCCATGCGGTCTTCCAGGACATAGTCTGCATGATTTGCATAGCCCAAAAGCAGCGCCCGCTCTTTTCTGAGCTCCAGGGTGCGTTTGATCAAGTCCTGGTTGTCCCATTCGTCGTTGAAGGCACGAGAGGAATAGGCTGTGGAGATCTTCTTGCGGGTCTCACGATTCTTGCAGTAAGTGAGCAGCGGAGTCACACTGGAAGGCTGCAGGCTAAAGCTCCAGCCGCCATCTTTGCCTTTCTTTTTGGCCAGAAATGCTGCTGCTTCGAGGGCGTTTTCCGGGATGCCTTCCACGTCCTTGGGATCTGTGAGATGCAGTTCATAGGCGTTCGTGGCATTCAGCACATTGTCGCTAAAGCGCGGTGCCAGCTGTGAGCTTTCCATGGCAATCTCGGTAAAGCGTTTCTTGTCCTCAGCCTTCAGCATAGCGCCGCCACGGATGAAGCTCTTGTACTTGCGTTCGATCAGGCGATAGCGTTCTGCTTTCTTGAGTGCTTCTTTGTCGCTAAAATCCTTGGGGACAGTGGGCTTGGGCTTGTTCAGTACTTCGGCATCATACACCGCTTTCACCCGTTCAAAGATCTTGGGGTCTGTGGCGATGCTGGAGCCAAATTCTGCCAGCATGGGAGAGATCTTTTGCGCCAAAGCCTTAAATTCGTTATCGGAATGGGCGCTTAAAAGATTAAAGTAAACCGTAGTGGCATAATCCAATTCCACGCCGCCATTATCCAGCGGCAGGATGGTATTTTCGAAAGTAGGGGCTTCAGGATTGTTTTTCAGCTTCTCTATCTCTCTTCTTGCAATCTTCAGGCCTTCTTCAATGGCTGGCATGAAGTGTTCCAGTTTGATTTCATCAAAGGGAATAGCCTTCAGGCGATGGGTGTTTTCTTTGCGTAATAAGGGGTTAACTTGCATTTCCTCTCCTTTATCCTATTAATATTAGTTTACAGACAAGATAAATCAATGCAGCTCTTAAGTCAATATTTATCCTATCTTGGACTGATCATTATGGCTATTCCGCCTCATTTTTGATCAATTCCACCAGGATCGCTCTGGCGTGAGATTTTGCACCTTCCCCTTGCTCGGCAACGGGCCCCACACAAGACGGGCAGCCTGCTTCACAGGCGCAGTGATCGATCTGCTCCAGTGCGGCTTTAAAGAGTTGATCCTGAATTTCATAAAGTTTTTTACACAGGCCTATGCCTCCAGGAACCATGTCGTAAAGGGCGATTACCGGGTCTCCATTGGCAAGCTTGGATTCCGGCTCAAAGTACAAGCCCAGATCTTTGGGATCACACATCACAAAGAAACCGGCCAGATTGCTGAGTAGATAAGCCAGTCCGGAAAGTCCGCTTTGGATGCGCACCTGCTGTTCGGCCAGATGGTGGCAGCGGGGACAGAGAGTGATAAGGTTTTCGGGTCGATTGGCTTCCTGACTGGTGCTAAACTTCCTAAAGGGAATGCGGTGATGCACATCCCAAGCCCGGCCATCTTCCGGGGCCTGGCAATTGACACAGCGGTAGTTATCCCGTCTCCGAGTCTCCTCACTAATGCGCTTCCAGTCTTTTCCATAATCATTCACATCGCTATTCCACAGTCCCTGCTCGCGGATTTTCTCAATCATCTGGTGTGAAAAAGAGAGCCACCAGGCCATGGTATCCAGTTCCTGCCTTGGCAGATCCAATTCTTGAACGCCCAAGACTTCCATGCTGCCAAACTTAATCTTCTTGAATCCGGTAATCTGGGTTTGCACCAGCACCCTGCCAAAGTGCTTTTTACCCCAGTGGTAGGAGTGGATGCGCCTGAGCTTAGTTAGGATCAGATCAGTCTCCCGCAAAGCCTGGGTGTAATAATCTGCCTGAATCTCCTCAAGTAAAACCAGCTTTTTCTCGAGGTCTAGCTTTTTCACGATCCAAGTCTCCCCCAAATGCAGATAGATGGCATTGGGATGCGTCATCCACAGGGCGCTTGCTTCATCCACATAACCGATGCACTCACCTTCTGCCATGATAGGGAATTGATTAGAGGCGTTGCGCAGAGACACTTCCGCCGCGGGATATTCACCCACGATGCCGAGATATTTGCTGCCCACCTTGCGGATGCGGCCTTCATCCAATAAAACCTGCAGATAACCGGAGAGTTCAATAAAGCGCATATTGCCAAAGTCTTCGCCCTCTTTGAATGAGAGCTCGCTGATAGCACAGAGCAGCTCTTGGAGCAGAATCTCAGTATTATTCGGATCGATCAGAGCTTGCTCAGGGTTCTTGCCCCAGAGATATTCAGGATGCTGGCAGATGTACTGATCCAGGGGGTTGCTAGCCGCCACGAGGATGGACAAAGCTGTATTTGCCTTGCGCCCTGCCCTTCCCGCCTCTTGACGCACTGAGGATATGCTTCCGGGATAGGAATTGATCAGCGCCACATCCAGGCCGCCGATATCGATGCCCAGCTCCAGAGCGTTGGTACTGATGATCAGCTTGAGCGCACCCTCACGGAGTTTCTTTTCGATCTCGCGCCGGTCACTGGCCAGATAGCCGCTGCGATAGGAAGCGATCTTATCTCTAAACTTCTCTGGCATGTGCAAGAGCAGCATTTCCACACTACGCCGCGAAACGCTGAATAAAATGCTCTGCAAGGGATAGTGGAGCAGCATCCTGGCCAGAGCCCCGCTTTCTGCGCTGCTACTGCGCCGGATCCCCAGATTCTTGTTTTCCAGCGGCGGATTGATGATGAGATTGATCCTTTTGCCCATGGGCGAGCCATCACTATCGATCAAGATCACCTCTTCGCCAATCAACTCCTGCGCCAGCTCCTGTGCATTAGCCAGGGTGGCCGAAGTACAAATGAATATGGGCTTCTGCTGATAAAGCCGGCAGATACGCTTCAGCCTGCGAATCACGTTTGCAAAATGCGAACCGAAGACCCCGCGGTAATAGTGAACTTCATCGATCACCACATATTGCAGGCGGGCAAAGAATGCAGCCCAGAGACTGTGGTTTGGCAATATGCCCAGATGTAGCATATCGGGATTGCTGAAGACGATGTTGGCCTGTTTCCTAATGCGGCTTCTGTCCTGAGCAGGGGTATCGCCATCATAGATCGCATTATAGATCTTTTCCCCACTTTTGGCAGTCAGCAGAGCGCAGAGCTCGGTCATTTTCTGAGTTTGATCCTGAGCCAAAGCCTTGGTGGGATAGAGCATAAGGACACGAGATTTGGGGTCCAGGATCAGGCTGTTCAAAATGGGCAATTGATAGCAAAGACTCTTCCCGCTGGCCACGCCACTACTAATCACCACGCTCTTTCGTGCCAAGATCTGCCCAATAGCCTCTGCCTGATGTGAATAGAGCCGGGAGATGCCTTGCTCTTGCAGAACATCAATCAAGAGTGGACTCAGCAGAGCCGGGAAATCCGCATAAACAGGCTCTCTCGCATCTACTATATTGGTGGATACGATGGTTTCGCAATGCCTTTTATCGCGTTGCAGACGCTCTACGAAATCATGGATAGCTTGCATTTAAGGCAGGACTATCTGTCGATATGTATGCTGTTTACCATCCTGCTTCAGCCTGAGGATATAGATGCCGGGAATCAAGCTCAGCTGGGAGGAATTGAAATCCTTGATTCCCTCGTATGAGGCTATTTTCTGCCCCTTGAGGTTATAGATCTTCAGATCAAAATACGCCTGACTTTTCAGCGAAAAATCCCCTTGAGCCGGATTTGGATAAGGTCTCAATGCCGCAGGAACTTGATCTTGAACGTCCACATGTCCTCCGATGCCATGCACTTTGATGTCATCGACGAACAAGGCAAAAGCATCCAAAGATACTGCGTTTATAGCCAGATAGACGTCCTGATTGGCATAGGCACCCAGGTCAAACTCATAATCTGTCCAACCTGCGGGAATGCTGAGCCAATCACCTGCATGCAGCAGGCTAAAAGAGCCCGGCGCGCTATTGGTGGTAGAAATCAGTACCCGCAAACGCTCCAGACCATAGGCCGCAGTAAGGCTCCTGGCGGTAAATTCGAGGCTCGCGGAATTCCCCAGATGCAGGTTTGGGAAAATCAGCCAATCGTTATTGGGTGGAGTCATGGCGCTGGCAGACATCAGCAGTTTAGCCCCCGTGGGCACGGAGATATCCGTAAGAGGAGGAGTGGTCTGCGCTGGTGCAAAAACAAACCAGCCCAAGGCATTCCCCTCCGAGGGGAAATCCAGATTTTCCCAACTCCAGGTCAGCGAGCCGTCCAGATCCAAATTCTGAAAACGGGGAATCTGCTGCGTGAAAGAGGGGCATTGCTCAAAGCTCTCAAACAGGATTATTTCCGAGCCATCCACCGGCACTGTAATGCTGAAGGGATTTGAGTGCGGAGAAAGCAGGCCCCCTGGATAGCGGGCTTGCACGCTGTATATATATGTTTGGCCAGCACTTATATTCATGTCGTCATAGGAAAAGCCCGTGGTTTCAGAGATTATCTGTGCGCCCCTGTGTAGCAGATAAGCCTCGGGACTGCCTTCCAAAGGTGCTTCCCAGAACAGGCGTATAGCTTGATCCGCATAATAAGCGTAGAGATTTCTGGGGGCATCGCTGTACTCGGTGCCGCCAAAATGCAGCCTCAGGTTCGCCAGATAGTGCTTATAATTGATGGTCTCAGGAGGATTTTCCGGGTCCGGATTTACACTCATGCTCTGAAAGTTCAGCGCGCGGATATTGGCAATTTCACGGCAAAAGAAGTCATCGCTGGTAGAGCCATTGCCATCGGTATTCTCATCCACAGCCAGGATCAGATTGCTGAGCCCATCATAGTGAAAGCCCTGTTGCAGGGGGATGGTGAGCCAACCGCTGCCCGGCAGTGAGTTTTCAAAGTAATCTTGGGACAAACTGCCATTAAAGACCAGGCTCAGTTCGCTCACAGGAACCCAATTCTGCATTATATTCAGATCGCTATGCCCTAGATATATCTTCCAGTCCTTATTACCTGCAAAAAAGAGATTGCTTTGCACATTGTACTGAAAACCCAGATGCGTGATCTCACCCGCCATACCGATCTCCGAGGCATAAAAAAGCTGCTGGGTATAGCTGAAACGGGCGACGGGCTCTATCGGCAATCCTTGATGCAAGACAGTGCCACTGCCGATGCTCACCATCTGTGCATTCAAGCTGAAAAAAGATAGGGAAAGTAAGACCAGGACCAAACGTCGAATCATGGCTTCACCCCTTTCTAACAGGTTTTGGAAGGACTTTCTGCAGATTCATGGATTCCTCCACAATATTTTTCATTTTGGCTGTTTTCTAATTTCCACAGCGTGGTTTTCGGGATTGAATCTGTCAAGTAAAAAATCTGGCAGATAATCCCCCTTTTTTAAATTAACCTTGTTTTCAATGGCCATGTATCTAATAGCGATACCACATATAGCATTTCAATTCAGTAAGTTAGCAGAAGAGAGGCAAGCCGTTCTTTGAGAAGCTGGGGACATCCCTTTTCCCTTGGACTTGCTTTTAGTTTGTCTTCGTCTCGAGATGACTCGAAAACCTAACCCGACTTCACCACTTTGAGTGGTTATATACCTGTCCTGCAAGGTCTTCTAATTTTCGTGGGGACTACATTTTCCAATCTTTCGCAGGTTTTATAGTTGGATTCGGGCTCATGTTTAATGCCCTATAGATTTTGAGATGGCATGCTGTCAGTTTAAAGAAAGGTATGTGTGATCAATATCTCTACCCTGCGGGAGCGCAAAGAAGATATTCCGGTGCTTACGGAACACTTTGTGCGTTACTACCAACAAAAACTCAAGAAGAATGTCCTGCGCATTGATCCTGAAGTGTATAGCATACTCTCCCACTACCATTTTCCGGGCAATGTCAGGGGACTGGCAAACATGGTGGAAAAAGGCATGATCATGTGTGGCAACCCATATCTGCAGATCAAGCATTTTGCTTTGCATGATGTCAAAACTGGGGTAGCCGCTGCGGAGACCGCTATAAAGAAAACCCCGGCCGAAACCGGGGTTTTCGTATCTTACTAAGGCAGATAGTCTGCCAACAGCTTTATTCCATCAACATCATTTTGCGGGTGCTGCTGTATTTGCCAGCAGTGAAGCGATAGAGGTAGATGCCGCTGGAGAGCGGATTTCCTCTGTCGTCACGACCGTTGAATACTACGCGATAGGCTCCCGCAGCCTGATTTGCATTCACCAGACTACGTACCAATTGGCCTTTCACGTTGTACACGTTCAGGCGTACATTTGTAGCGTCTTTGATATTGTAGTGGATGGTGGTTTCAGGGTTGAAGGGGTTGGGATAGTTGCCACCCAGGGCAGTTGCGATAATGGGCACAAGCTCATCTTCATTGGCGACAGGCATCATAATGAAGTTCAGAGTGGTCTGCTCATTCTCTACCACGATGATGTTTTCGTAAGTGAGAGAATCGTAGGCTGCTGCAACAGCCGTTACGGAATAGACTCCGGCAGGCACTGTCAGGGAGTAAGCGCCTTCGCTGTCTGTGGTGGTAGTAAATCCACCTTCAGCGCTAACAGTGGCACCGGCAATGCCCACATCGTCTTGATCTGTCACAAAGCCGACTATCTGGCCCATGCCACCGGGATTAACCATGAAGGTGGTTTTGGGGAAGATGCCGCTTACAGTGCCGCCTGTGGGGGCTGTATGATCGTATTCGACAGTGTCGCTGTGCATCTCGCGGGAACGGTTTGTACCCACAGTTTGAGTTTTGAAGTAGTCACTGGAGCTGTAATAATCGGTATCCAGAGGACGGTTTACCATCATTACCAGATTACCGCCACCCGTGTACATATAGGGCTGAGCGAAGGTAATGCTGATTATGTTTTGGCCGGAGGGGAAGTCCAGAGTTCCATCAAAGACCTGGGTCAATTCTGTAGAGGGGATCCAGTCTGCACTGAGATCGGTCTGAGTGGTGCTTCCCAACCAGATTTTCAGAGGTGTGGCTGTGATATCTGTGAAGAATTGATTGTAGAGCTTAAGGCCTGTAATCATTCCTTCAAAATTGCTCATCTCATCTGCCGTATAGATGGTTTCAAAGAGTGAGCTCTTGTAGAAAAAGTCCAGCGGGATACGGGCAGTTTGGCTGCCATCACCGATGGTTATGTCGTTCGTACCAGCTCCGGTAAGCTGCACAGTGTGTTCATCACGGCTAACCGATTTGCGCAAGCCGCTACCTATTACATGACGGTTATTTTGGTCGTCTGTAATGGTGACAATGGCAGTGTCTTCGCCAAGAGCTGTGGGTGCGTAAGTAACAGTAAACACAGCGGCTTCACCGGTTCCAAGAGCGGCAGGAAGGGTTGGCAGATCGCTCAGTTCCATGCTCGCACTGCCGGCAATGCTGATCGCATTGATGCCCAAAGAGCCACCGCCTGCATTCATAATGGTAAAGTTTTGGCTGCGGGTGTCACCGATGTTTACCTCACCAAAGTCATGCGAATCTGGGTTAACCGCAAATACTGGGGCTCCGGTCATCGGAGTTAGTATGAGTGTGGTTTGGGGGAAGATACCGGTAAGAGTTCCACCAGTGGGGCTGGCGGGATCGTATACTGTGCTGTCGCTATACATATTGCGTGCACGTCCGGTATCTCCGGTTTGAGTTTTGAAGTAGTCACTGGAGCTATAATAGTTTTCATCCAAAGGACGGTAGAACATCACTACCAGATTACCGCCTGAATAAGCAAAGGGGGCCAACAGCGGGAAGGTGATAGTATTTTGTCCGCCAGGGAAGTCCATGGTGCCATCGAAAACCAAAGTCATCTCGTTAGAAGAAATCCATCCGTCATTGAGATTCTCTTGAGCTGTGAGGCCCAGCCAGATTTTGACCGGTGTATTCGGAACAGATGCCGTGCTGAACTGGTTATAAATGGCGAGTGAGGTGATATTTCCCACAGTTCCGATTTCTGCAGCGCTATAGATGTTTTGATACAAGCTGCTTTTGTAATAGAAGTCCAGCGGCATACGGGCAGTAGCACTTCCATCACCGATAGTTACGGAAAGTACACCCTCAGGCTGTACGCTGATGAGTATCGGGTTGGTAGCATCGTTGCTGGGATTGATATCACCAGCAAGGATCACCTTTCCGTAGATACTCATCGGACCATCTACCGTGGGAGTCCAGCTCACTACTACATCTTCTGTGCTTGCGGGAGCTACGGTAATGCCTGCAGCGGTGGCAAGCTCTACATCATTGCTGTCATACAGCTTCACATCGTAGGTGCTTTGAGGGGCGGTGCCATTGTTGTACACGCTTATGGTGTAATCTGAAGCTATGCCTACGCTGGGGGTAACGTTGCCGCTAATTCCCATAGCCATAAGGTCATTAGCACCCATTATCTCAATCTCGATGTCATCAATAGTGATATACCAGGGGCTGCTGTTTATCGTGCCGAGGATACCCAAATAATAAATACCGCTGGTCGCAGGGGTAAATACTCCTGCCAATCTTTGATAATCACCATTGACTATTCCTGTGGGATCAAGGATAGTTTCGGTCATGCTGGCTGCGTTGGGCTCGTTGCCAAAGCTGATGCCTACGCTGGCATTAGTGGCAGTAGCGCCATCCTGTCTGGCCCATACTATGGCCCGGTAGCCAACGCCTGCCTCAAGTTGAACAGGCTTGAACATCCAGCGGGTATTGCCATAACGCAAAAAGGCATTCCAGTCTCCGCTTCTGGGAGCGCGATTGTATGAAGTTTCAGTATTGTTTGCAATCCATTCAGTTGTGCCGGCAATCCCTTCCTGCATCCAACCAAAGATAGGGGTATTGTGAGTATTGTAGGCTTCAAAACCCTCAGTCCAGGGAATTTCATATACCGTGGGATCTACGCACTCACCGCTAAGGGGAATATTGGTAACGGCACGGTTGTCGTTTATCATCACGCTGCCGGTGAGGACGCCTGCCTCCGTGGGCAGGAAGTTTACCGTGAAGTTTGCACTTTCGCCGGTAAGCAAAGCTACTGGGCTAAAAGTTTCAGCCAGAGCAAAACCGGTGCCGGTAACGCTGACGCTGCTTACGTTCAAGGAGCCCGAGCCGGTATTGGTGATGGTGAATGCTTTGGAATGGGTGGTGTTTATAAATTGTGCGCCAAAATCCCAAGCATCTGGAGTTACGGAAAGGATCGGACCTGCAGCCTGTTCGCGGACGGTAACGTTATCGACAAAGAGGTCGTTATCGCCACCGGAAACTGTAGATTCGCCGTAAAAGGCGATATACTTCGTTCCGGCATATCCATCCAAATCGATGATAACCATAGTTCCGGTATTGGGAATATCGTTAAATACGTTTGCGGAACCGCTGTTGTTCCATTCGCGCAGAAGCGTAGGGTTACTCATATCCGGGCTATCGCTGATGGCCA
>Ga0265295_1008954_pt1 | contig 10930 bp, 16 predicted proteins | sample Munlansysbiofilm_FD_192503 | JGI IMG/M metagenome (GOLD analysis project Ga0265295, IMG submission 192503) | Leachate microbial communities from a municipal landfill in Southern Ontario, Canada - Methane capture system biofilm | ecosystem: Engineered > Solid waste > Landfill > Unclassified ... | reverse complement strand
TTCCTCCTTTTAGAATGCAGAGTCTCATCTAAGACTCGATTCTAACCGGAGATGTTTGCTCATGGTGGTCAATTTTCTGTTAGCACAACCCCTGTTTACTGATCAATTTTAGGTTAGCATTACTAAACAAGCCAAAGTTGTAGCCCCAGCCATCTCCATCAGCCTCCAACTCCAATTCACCTAGTTGTACCGCTTGCAGCCCAGGTGCAGCTAACCCCAAAGCAGCAGCATCAATATAAGCTGATTTTTCCAACCACACATCGGCATAGGTGTAGTCAACACCAACGGCTACTGCTAAATTTAAAGAATCAAAGCGATAAGCAACGGTAGGATTTATGTTTACTGGTTTAATAGCAATCTCTTTTATATTGTCGCTGAATGGGCTAGTGGTATCCCAACGCTTAGCCAATGGGTACAGCGAGCCGATACCAATACCAAAAGCCCAGGGGGACTCTGGTTCGGAAATGGTGGCATAAAAATTTGGTGGGAAAAAGATATCGCTGCGCGCCTTAGTATCTACATCTACCGTTTTACCAGGCAGACCCAACTTTTCATTCTCACCTATAGTGGTTGTACCCTTAAATTCAGTTTCTGGAACATTAACTACCGTGACTCCCAAACTAACCTGAGTGCCACTTTGAAAGGCGATACCGGCAGGGTTATAAAATATAGCAGAGGGATCATCCGCTTGGGCGACAAAGGCGTTAGCCATCCCCATAGCTTTAGCTCCTTGCTCACGAATATGAAAACCTGCGCCCCACACTAGACTAGGCACCAGGAGTACCAGCAGCACCACAACAACTAATCCACGTCTCACAATAAATCCTCCCTGTTTGTAACTATAATTAAAAAAATGTGGGGCATTATGCCAAGATGCAGGGATGAGGCGCAAGGATAAAAAATTAAAGTGTAAGATTTTGTACAAATTGCAGGATAGCTAATGGAAAGTGGCTATTTTTAGTGGATTTTACCAACATAATAGATAGTTTAGAACACTTATGGTCTTTTTGTATTGGCAAATCTAAATAATATATTAGCGCGATCGCCGACTCAGGTAAATCGCACCCCAGATAACTCCACACACTAAAACGATAAATAAAATATTGGCTAAAGAGTTCATATTCATTCCTCACATATCAAAAACTGTGCAAACCATAGCTTCAGTAATGCACATTATTCAAAGTATTTATATTGGCATGTTTGCCGACAGTTTTGTAGATTTTTATATCGTCCCATGGCTGATCTAAAATGCCATCATGAATTGCCCAACTGCGGCCGCGAACTGTTGCCTCCATTCCCCGCTGCCGAAACGGTGTCGAGCCATCAAGACGTTTATATAAAATCCCGCGTGGCTGAAACTCACGATCAATCCACAACATCAGCTGTTTACCGGTAATATAATCAAAACCATAGCGCTCATAGCGTATAGCATTACTGTATGACAGCGGTTCAGCAACAATAATATCTATGCCTAAAGAGGCTACAAAACCTTCGAAACTTTCATAGAAGGGTTTAAACGTTTTCAACCCAGAACGTACCTGATTGGGTGACAAACCCGCCTGCATAGCACGGATCTCTTCGGGAATATTACGCCGCACCGTAGCAAAGGAGTTCTCACGGCCAAACTGATCCATATCTATATTATAGCGGGTAGCATCAGGATCATTGATCAGACAAAAGGATAACTCAATTTGCGAGTATGGCGTATCCGCCACCTCAACAAAAAACAGACAATCCTGATCGTGGCTATCCCGACGCACCTCGATGCGCAACAGCCCTAGCCCTTTTGGGCAGATAAACTTAATCCTGTTCCGGCTACTGCCTGCTATTGGTGGAGCACAGAAGGTACGCCGATCAAAGGCAAATTTATCAAACACCAACTGTGGCACCAAGGCTGAGTAAATCCGCTCCTTCACTGGCTGTTTAAGAGCATTAATATCCCTAATGGAGAAGAGCGGTAAGCCATCGGCATCTACGAGGTGAGGAACTTTAGCTGCTAACATATTAGCCTCGTGCCTGCATATTAAACCGCGGAAATATGTGGCGTTCGATAAAGGATAGGTTTTTATCCAACGCCAGTTGTGCGCGAGCAAAATCGTCTGGTGAAGCCAAGTGTGGCTTATCACGCAAATACTTGCAGTTTTCTCCTAATTGGCGGACCGTATTTTGGAACTCTGGCGTAAATTCATCATCAACAGGGGCACCGATAATCGTCCCCCAGAGTAACGTCCACGCCCGAGCAACATTAAGACGATCGTAACCTCCGCCACCTAAGGCTACCCAAGGCACGCCGGTGGCCAAAAACTGCTGTCCGGCATACTGCACAAAGGCGGTGGTACCCTCTAGCCGCGTCAATGGGTCAGTGCGCAATAAGTCTGCCCCCATCTGAGTCACTAAAATATCCGGGGCAAAACCCTTTATCAGCGGCATAACAACGCGCTGAAGCGCCTGTTCAAAGATCAAATCATCAGAATGTGGGACTAGGGGGATATTAACTGAGCAGCCATAACCCACACCACTACCAACTTCATCAACAAATCCTGAATAGGGATAGAAATCTTTGCCGTTTTCATGAATTGAGATGGTCAATACTTGATCAGTTGCGTAAAAGGCCTCCTGGACTCCGTCGCCATGATGAGCATCGATATCCACATAGACAACCCTTTTGCCCTGTTTTACCAACTGAGATATGGCTACTACGGCATCGTTTATATAACTGAACCCTGAGGCACGAGCCGCGTGGGCATGATGCCAGCCGCCAGCCATACTAAAAGCGGCACGACAACCCTCTTGCATCACTTGGCGCACCGCCTCGACCGTACCGCCACACATAAGGCGCGACCAATCATACAACCCCTTAAAAACGGGATTTTCAACATCGCCCAGACCGTAGAAAAAATTAGCGTGTGGTTCATCATCCAAACTAAATTTCTGCAAGGTTTGCAAATAATCCTCGCGGTGGAAATCAAGTAAAATTTCCTCCGAGGCTACGGGGCACTCCACCTGTTTTACCTGAGGCAAAACGATTAAGCCACACTGTTGCATTAACTCATAGGTCAAACGGTAGCGATCTACCTTGAAAGGATGAAAGTCCCCATAGGAGTATTCGCTAAAACGGCTTGAATAAATAAGGGCAAACATATCCTTCATCTTTAACCACACCTATACAATTAAAAAAACTCAAGAGCATTTTTACCGTGCCACCACTTAGGCGTCAACTGAATTGCTGTCAATTGGACAATTGCTATTTTGATTAGCAAAAGGTATAACCATGGCGGTAGCACCTCGATCCAAGGACGAAAATTACTTGGCTAACTTTATATAATATATGCAGCATCAATCTAGGAGTACGCAAGCGTGACACCACAGTTAACCGGAAAACAGGCTCATTTTTTACGCGGTCTTGGTCATCATCTGCAACCAGTAGTTATGGTTGGTAAAGACGCAGTATCCACCAGCGTTATCCAGTCGACCCAAGAAGCTCTAGACCAGCACGAGCTGATAAAAATAAAATTACAAGATGGCTGCATCGTAGATCGCAAAGATGTAGCTGCCGCGCTAGCACAGGAGTGTAACGCGGCTGTAGCACAGATTCTTGGGCGCACGATTTTACTATTTCGCCCATCGGAAAATAAGCTTATCGAACTACCCAAAGCTGGCAAGTAGAAAGTTACTGGCGTGCGCATCATCAGTGGTACAACGAGAGGAACGCAACTAGCAACTTTCAGCGGGGCAGAAATACGCCCTACCAGCGACCGAGTACGTGGCGCAATCTTCAGTATCTTAACCAGCAGAGTGGGTAGTTTTAATCAGCTAAAAATTTTGGATATTTTTGCTGGAACTGGAGCCATGGGCCTTGAAGCCCTGAGTCGCGGTGCTGCAAGTGTAATATTTATCGATAAGGGGCAACAAGCTCAAAAACTTATAGAGCGCAATTGCCAGCGTTGCAAGTTGGGGCACACCCCACAGATCATCAACGATAGTGCCCCCACTGCTTTGGCAAAATTGCAGGGGCAACAGTTCGATGTTATTTTCATGGATCCGCCCTACAACAAGGATCTTATTCCAGAGATTATTCAACTTATAGAACAATATAAGCTACTTGCGGATAATGGCATAATTTGCGCCGAAGAGGATAAAAAAGCCATAGTACCGACGCAGCTTGGAACCATAATACAAGCAGACCAACGCCAGTATGGCAATACGGCAATATATCTATTTACTAAAGCTACCCTAGGCGATTAAGTGAGGACTAGAGCATGAACAACCACATTGCTGTTTATCCCGGATCTTTTGATCCGATCACCAACGGGCACTTAGATATCATTCAACGGGGCTTGAAATCTTTTGATACGGTAATTGTGGCAGTAGCAAAAAACTCATCCAAACAGAGCCTGTTTAGTGTTGAAGAGCGTATGGAGATGATTAGCGCTGCGGTAAATAACGATCCGCGAGTTCAGGTGGATATCATCGATGGGCTGCTAATAAACTACGTTGCCAGCAAAAGAGCACAGGTTATTTTACGCGGGTTGCGCGCCGTTTCCGATTTTGAATATGAGTTTCAGCTAGCTCAGCTCAACCGCACCATGCACGCCCAGATAGAGACTTTGTTCCTAATGACATCACTGCGTTATGCCTATTTAAGCTCTTCAATAGTCAAGGAGATTGCCTCATTTAATGGCCCAGTCGCTGAATATGTCCCCCCATTTGTCCAACAAAAGTTAGCAGAAAAATACTCGAATAAGCTGTCATCCAGCCCATTATAAGGCCGCAAGATAGCAGTGGGTTTGTGGAATAACCCGTACATCCAACCTGTAACTCGCTATAACAGACTGCCACAGCAACAGTTGCTTCGCCGGAACTGAGCACCTACCCGCAATAGTACGTGGCTGCACAATCACTGGCACATGGGGAGCGGTTTGAGAAACAATTTCCGCCACCTGGTGCAACTCTTCCAGCGAAGTATCTACGCCGACCACCACCTTAACACAGCAGTTCACTTGCGCCGCAACCTCCAAGAACTGACGATGTTCTATCCATGGCGTTGGCGCGCCAGTCTGTGACTGCAACTTAAAATCCATTACCACCCAGCTCAACCAAGGAAGAATGGTCTCTAATTGCGCAGTTAAAGTACCATTAGTTTCCAGCTGCACCGGCAATAGGGTAACTAACTGCGGTAGCCACTGTTTCAGCGTTGCAGCGTGCAACAATGGTTCCCCCCCAGTGATAGAGATAGAGTGGTGAACAAAAGGCATTAGCTGTTGCCATTGCGCAACGGCACCACAGACTTGCTCTAAAGTCACGGGATTAGTCCACGAGTCACTGAATTGCCCCGATCCAGGTGGTTGTTCGCACAGACAATTGGTGGTGGCAGCAAATGGAGTATCGCAGTAATCACACTTAAGATTGCACCCCGCCAGGCGCAAAAAAATTTGCCGACGACCTACCAATATACCCTCCCCTTGAACCGAGGAGAACATTTCAATGATAGGGAGATTATTCGCGGGTGTAACTGGCACAGGCATTATCCGATTCCCAAACATTTACGCTATCAACCATAACGTTATCGTTGTTAAGAATTTTCTCCAGCTCTTCAAAAAGATAACGCGCTATATTCTCTGAAGATGGGCTGGCATCGACAAATGGCTCTAGTTCATTAAGATATTTATGATCCAGAGTTCCAAGTAACTTTTTTGTCTGTGCTTTGAAAATTTTAAAATCTATTCCCAAACCAGAGTGATCCAGCTCACGCGCCTTTACCGTTACCTCTACCTTCCAGTTATGCCCATGGAGATTCTCGCAATCACCATCGTAATTTATCAGGTTATGCGCCGCAGCAAAGCTGGTAATTATCTTAAGATTATACATAAAGTATCTCCCTATATTTATCTAGAATAATTAGTCTATTTCATATTCATCATCTTGATCGACATTGACAGCTTCTTGACCGACGCTATACTCCTCATCTATCCAAGCCCCTAGATCAATCAAGCGACACCTCTCAGAGCAGAAAGGACGCCACTTGTTGCCCTCCCATGCGCATTTTTTAGCACAGATTGGACACTGTACCTGTAAAACCATATCAATCTCCCATTTTAGCACACAAAATCAGGTAATTTTGCCGCGTAAATTGACCAAACCATGGTATAGTTTTTGCCAATTTTATCTACCCATTTATCTACCCATGCAGTGACAAAACTTTTATAAGGATGGTAAATAATGACAATAAATATTGCAGATTTCAATATCAGCGACCTCGACTCGGAAATAAAAGTCGATCAGCAGTGCTCAAAGCTGTTGCAGCAATTTCACGCTCAATTGTTGCAAGACGAGATTGAACCATTAGTAGCAGGACAACTAGCCCATGGTGCTGACTATTTTCTGCGTGATTTTATCATTGCCGACCGCCAGATGAATATATTTACCGTAGACCATAACTCGGTCCGACAATTCGCTGGACACTGGTATATCATAAAAAACCTCGAACCAAACATAAAAGAGTTAGCCAACCTGCTACAGGGAGTAGCCGTGTTTTACACCTATCTGCACCAGTTGGAGTTGCTAGAACAGGACATTCATACGCAAATACAGTTAGCTACAGCTGAATTAGATTTCTACCAGCAGCGCATTGATCAGTTTTGGGATATCAGCGATGATGGCTATCATCAATGGTGCGCCGCTTGCCCACTTCCAGAAATAGCTTAAGCCACAATCGTGAACAATTCTGACCAGAACATTTGCGTTAAAACCGCCAGAGTAGCGATTATTACCGCAGCAAGCCTTGCCTTAGTAAAGATCATTGCTGGCTTTATTACAGGATCAATAGCGCTGATATCCTCAGCGGTCGATTCTCTGCTTGACCTGTTTATGTCTTTTGGCAACATGTTAGCCCTGCACCAGGCTAATAAACCTGCCGATGATGATCATCCTTATGGCCACGGTAAATTTGAGTCGGCAGCAACCATGCTACAAAGCATCTTCATTGGCGCCTCCGGCTTATTCATTCTGTACGCTTCAGTTAATCGTCTCCGGCAAAATGACGAGCAACTGCTCAATGTCGATCTTGGCATAGCAGTACTGGCCATTAGCTCTGTAGTTTCGTGGATATTAAGTCGACATCTAAAAACTGTTGGTCTAAAAAATGATTCCACCGCCTTGCAGGCAGATGCCTTGCACTATGCCACTGACGTCTATAGTAACTTAGCGCTCCTTGCTGGTCTTATTGGCGTGAAAATGCTCGGCTGGTATTGGCTAGATCCGGTTTTATCCCTAGGGGTGGGCTGTTTCATTCTATATGCCGCCTTCAGCCTGCTGAAGGGCTGTTTGGATGATTTCCTCGATGTCGGTTTACCCAAGGAGCAACAACAGCTGATCATAGATTGTATCGAGAAACACGCACAGGACAACACTGGTTATCACAACCTGCGCACTAGGCGTAGCGGGAAAACCAAACTAATCGATTTTCACCTAACCTTTTGCTGCTATAAAACAATACAAGAAGCGCACGATACAGCTACAGCGATAGAACAGCTAATTAAACAGAGTATCAGCAATGCTGATGTTACTATCTATCTTGAACCAACCTCATGCAAAGAGTGCCGCCGAGCCACTAGTTGTACCAGACCAGAAAACAACCAGCGCAGCCAAGCACTGGTATAAGATGGTTACCGCCCGAGCATAATGCCCAACTTTTCTGCAGCAATCACCAATTCACCATTGGGATCAACCAGATTTAACGCTCCGACCGCATCGGCAATAGTAGTCGCCACGACAGAGCGACCACGCAAGGAGACCATGTGCCCATATTGGCCATCTTCTATTAAACCGACCGCCTTGACTCCAAAACGTGACCCCAATATCCGGTCAAAGGGTGATGGTGAACCTCCACGTTGTAAATGACCAAGCACAACAGTACGCACCTCCATGCCAGTACATTTACCAATCTGCTCAGCAACAAATTGCCCAATACCGCCAAGGCGCTCAACACCGCTACGGCTGTCATCCTTGTTCACCTGGACTACAGTTTCACCATCGGCGGGAAATGCCCCTTCTGCCACTACCACTATAGAGAACCGCCCGCCACGGGCACGCCGTTGATTGATAGCGTCACATACATGGTCAAGGCAGTAGGGTATCTCCGGCAACAAAATAACATCAGCGCCACCGGCTATCCCTGACTCAAGGGCGATCCAGCCAGCGTTGCGCCCCATAACCTCGACCACAATAACTCGATGATGACTTTCTGCTGTGGTGTGCAATCTATCCAGTGCTTCGGTTACGACTCCAACTGCAGTATTATAACCAAAAGTGACATCTGTAGCTTTGAGATCGTTATCTATAGTTTTAGGGATTCCAACAACATTCAGGCCTAACTCGTAAAGATGCTGAGCAATTTTCAGCGTACCGTCACCACCAACAGCAATAAGCGCTTCCGCACCTATTTTGTTAAAGTTGGCAATAACCTGATCTGAAACATCCAGCCAATGAGTCTCCCCATCCAATACCACCGGATAGTGCAAGGGATTACCATGATTACTCGTACCAAGAATAGTACCCCCGCGTTGCAAAATACCACTCACCGCTTTTCTGTCCAGCTCACGAACTTTACTACCAGAAATTATACCATCAAAACCATCTTCGATACCAAGGACGCGCCAGCCCTTGCTTGATGCTGAACGCACTACACCGCGGATAACTGCATTTAGCCCCGGACAATCACCGCCACCAGTAAGTATCGCAATAGTCTTTGGCATGACCAAGCCCCCTAATCTACTTAGTAAAATTATTGTTTACCATCCTGCTGCGTAGCTATAGCAAGTTTGGAAAAACCAGCGGCACGCGCGGCATCCATAATTTCAACGACTATGCCATGCAGAGCTTTTTCATCCGCTAATATAACAAAAGTAGTCGTGGCAGCACGTTCAGCATAGCTGGCTAAGTGTGCCTTAAGATCAACGAGAGAAATAAGGTGATCATCAAGGTGGATTCTGCCCGATTTTTCTAGATATACCTTAACTTCATCGGGAGTCTTTTGAATATTCTGAGCGTTAGCAGTAGGCAACTTGACATCAATACCTTGCGATTCAACAAAGGTAGTCGATATCATAAAAAAGATTAACAACAGGAACACCACATCAACCATTGAGGTTAATTCAACACGCAGATCTTCGCGTTTTTTGCGTTTAAAGGCCATAGAAAATTATCTATTATCCGCGGCTACAATATCAACTAACTGCATGGCATATACTTCCATGGAATCATTGAGGATATCAGCACGACTGGTTAGATATTTATGTAATAAAATAGTCGGTATAGCTACGGACAGACCAGCAGCTGTAGTAATGAGAGCTTCGGAAATACCGCCACCCAAAGTAGCCGGGGTACCCACCCCCTGCGCTGCTAACTGGGTAAAAGCGCGAATCATGCCCAAGACAGTACCCAGCAACCCCAATAACGGGGCAATTGTGGCGATAGTCCCCAGCAGGCCCAGATAGCGTTCTAGGCTAGAGCTATAACGCGCTCCAACCTCCTCCACCAAAGTCTTAATCTGATCTCGACTCCGCCCCGCCGCATTTAATGCCACAACAAATATACTCGACAACATGGTGCGCCTACTTTGGCAAATTGCTAACGCTTCAGCCAAATGGTCATTGCGCACCAGACTTTCTACTTCGATACTCAGTTTTAATGCGCTACGCCGCAGACCGAAAAAAAACCACAAACGTTCAAACAATATTGTTAAAACTAAAACCGAGCATAACAGTATCGGATACATAAGGGGGCCACCCTTATAAAAGATATCTAGCATTGTGCTACTATCCATTAAAACTAATCCTCTCAGTTACAACACTATTTTTTTTCACTACTGGTAACATCCGCTGCATCGTCGTGGGGCAATTCTATAACTTGTTCCTTAGCCTCTTCAGCTACCGCCGCAGTATCATCTGCGAAAACTGCATCACTTACATTCTCATCCGGCTCAGGAATAGATGCCGGTGGAGTTACTATGGGAGTCTCCTCCACCTGAACTGGGCTAGCAACCGGTTGCGCAACCTCAGGCTGAGGCTGAGGCTGAGATTTCTTATCTTTTTTATTTTTCTCTTTTTCCGCTGCAACAGCATCATCTGGCTGTAATTTATTAATTTGGCGTTTCAGGCGCATAATTTTTATTGTACTACCAAAAGATACGGAGATCATGCCTAGAACAAAAGCCGCAAGAACATAGAGAAAAAGATAGGTTTCCGGTGTCGAATATTCCAGGAAATTTAGGCTAACTTTTGTGTCGTTACTTGAACAAAAAATAAAGACTAAGGTTAAGCCGACGAGAGCAGCAAATATTTTTACAATTTTCATCATTTTATCTCCTTAAAACCATTATAAATACAGTCAATAACTAACAGATAGAACCAGGGGTACAAACCCCTTCTGTGAATATTCTGAGTAGATATTATCTTTGTGACGTTAGACGATTTGTCCGGCGACGTCAATATTGATAATTTCCCCACGCATATTGTCATCCAAATAGAGCATCGCGACCGAATGGTATGGGGCGCGACGCATATCAGTGGTGCTGCCGGGGTTTAGTACCAGCATCCCATTAATATCATGGCACACAGGATAGTGGCTGTGTCCATAGATAAGACAATCCAACCTATCAGCGGAAAAATAGTCGATCATCCGCTTTTCAAGATCTACATAACTACCCCATCCGTGTACTAGCCCAATACGATAACCGCCAATATCTACAATTCTATGTTCTGGGACACCATAGACGACAGGATCGTTATTCCCCCGCACGGCATATAGTAATGCTAACCTAAAATTGATCAGTAAACAGGGGTTGTGCTAACAGAAAATTGACCACCATGAGCAAACATCTCCGGTTAGAATCGAGTCTTAGATGAGACTCTGCATTCTAAAAGGAGGAAAG
>Ga0265295_1008953_pt1 | contig 10931 bp, 7 predicted proteins | sample Munlansysbiofilm_FD_192503 | JGI IMG/M metagenome (GOLD analysis project Ga0265295, IMG submission 192503) | Leachate microbial communities from a municipal landfill in Southern Ontario, Canada - Methane capture system biofilm | ecosystem: Engineered > Solid waste > Landfill > Unclassified ... | reverse complement strand
TTTATGGCGGCGTTGTCATCACCGTACGCCAGCGTAGTCCGGACGAAACAGATCACATGACGGCAGCCCTTCCTTTATGGAAGGAAACGGCCCGGGTCGTTCCCCAAAGTCCTAATATCTCCGGATGTGGCGATGTGTCCGTAAAGCCGTCACTATTTCACTACCGCCCCGAATTCCACGCGGCACCCGTTCTTTCCCTCACCCGGCTTCTTGTATATGTCGCCGCTCTTCAGGAATAACCGTCCGCTTTCCAGCTTTCCCTCTTCGATGAGAAACGTCCGTACGGCAGAGGCCCTTTCCTTGGCCAGCGCCTGGAATTCCGCTTCTGCTACCACCGTGTGGGCGTATATAAGCTTTTCCATCTCCGGAACGGGCAGGTCCTTTGCCAGTCCGATAAGGTTGCGTGGTTTTGAGAATTTCTCCTTTTTGTATACCTTTTTCAGGTAGGAAGGGTATTCGTCCGCGGTAACCTCGGTGTTTTCCTGGGTCTGTCCCGGAGAGACGCTCTTTTGCTTGACCATGGCAAGAAATTTTTCCGTGCGAATCTTTTTCAGCAACAACTCCTTACGGTATCCTTCCGGGTCTTTTTCCTTGTCCACGAATCCGGTGATTTCCATATCAAGCCCCGGACGGTCCTGGATGGCTTTCGCCAGATTGCGGAGCTTTTCCTGTTCCGGGGGGGACAATCTTGCCGAACCGGGGGAGAAAACAACTTCGCTGAAGTCCTCTTTACCTCCGAATGCGGCTTGCAGCAGGGCAAAGGGAGATGTGGCCGCCTTGACAAGGATGTTTTTCAATACCTGGAACACAAGGCCCCAGATACTGAATTTGGGGTCGTCCGTCCTCCCTGTTACCGGAAGATCCAGGTGGATCTCTCCTTTGCGGTCCTTGAGCAGGGCCACGGCAAGACGCACCGGAAGACCGGTTGCCTTGTCGCTTTCCACCTTTTTGCCGAAGGTGAGCTGATCGAAGAATATCTTGTTTTCCGAAGTCAGCTGTTTGTTTTCAATGTGATACTTGAGTTTGAGGGAGAGCTTACCCTTGTCCACGGTATAACCCAGATAGGTTCCGGTATATGGTGTGGTGGGGGTGAGTTCGATGTCGGTAAAATCGATGGTGAGGTTGACGAAAAGATCCTTTCGCAGAGGATTGATGGCGCCGGTAATGGTCAGTGGAGAATGGTTCTCCAGGTTGCCGCGCAGATCCACCTCGGCCGCGCGGCTCTCATCGGACGAGAGTCCGCTTATCCTTCCACCCAGGTTGTGGAAGGTTGTGGTGAAAGGCCTTGGGAGATGGTGATCGCTGAAGATCATTTTTCCCCCTTGCAGGGTGACGGTTCCGATGCGGATATTGGGCTTGCCTTTTGTCTCGGCCGTCTGAACGCTCCGAGCCTGTTCCGGCGCAGGGGTTGCCGGCGCCGGAGAAGCCGGTTTTTTTTCTACGAGATGTTGCAGGTTTATGGTCCGGTCCTTGTTGATTGTGATCCGCGAGAAATAGTTTGCGAGGGAGACGTCGCCGATGTCCAGGGTGAAGGGCTGGATGGCCCCGCGGATGCCATTCAATTGCAAACGTTCCCATTTCAGGAGGTCTTCATTGTTTTTTGTGTCTATGCAGTAGAAGGAGCGGATGCCGACGGAACCGCTGAATGTCCCGGCGATATCCTTCCCCGGTTTGGACAGCTCAATGTTGAGACGGCTGTCCAGCGCGCCGGTTGCTATGGACAGTGCAAGATTGTCCGGCATATATGCGTCGAAATCACGGAGGTTAATTCTTTTGACCTCGACATTTCCTTTCACCTTCAATGGGGAGGGGAGAATTGACCCTGCCGCGCTGACGCTTCCCGTCTTGCCGTAGCCCGACGCAATGGTGAAAGGCATTGATGCCATCTTGGGGCCGGAAATGTCCTGAACGGAAAAGCGGAGACCGCGGAGGGGGAATACAGGGTTGCCTTCCTTTGTCCGATCCGTGAATGAGATGTTGATCCCTTTGCCCTCAACGCGGTGGATACGATAGGATAATTGCCCGGATGGATTAGCCGTCTTTTTTTGCTGGCTATGTCCTGAATCAGCTTTCCGCTTCAGAAGGCCCTCGTATGAAATGCGCCCGCCTTGTTCCTTCGACAGTCTGATATTGCCGTCCGTGATGGTGACCGATTCCACTTCCGCGATGTTTTCTTTCAGGTTGAACTTTCCACCCTTGATGGCGAATTCCGCCAGGCTGGCGCCGTCTTTCCCGTCGAATTTCGCCGCCAGATTGTGAGCTGCCAGGGTTATGCCTTCCAGCGACGGGCCGTCGTCAGTCGAGAAGGAAATGGATGCGGCCGTGTCCAGTTTGCCTGTGATGGGTGAGGTGAGGATGCCGGAGAGGTAGGGGTAGTACGAGCCGAGATCGATTCCCTTGGCGTCCAGTTGGGCCTTGAATGCACGGGAGGCGGCAGCCAGTTCTCCTTTCAGCGCAAGGGTTTCCCCGCGGGACGAGCGGAAGGAGAATTCCAGCGGGGTTTTCTTTTCCGGCTCCGTTGAGAACCCTGTAATGCCCAGTGTGACGGCATCAAGATCGGTCTTGAAACCGCCTGGCGGCAGACTGTCGTGAAAGTGGACCTTTCCACCGACGCTGTTGACTTTACCTATCTTTATTATTGGGGCTGGAGCGGGAGCCCTGGTCTTGCCTGCCTTTTCTTTCTTTTCAGGAGGCGATGTTCCGGTCTTGATGAGCTTTTGCCATATCCATTGGCCCTTCTCGTCTCTGTCGGGATATAGTTCCAGTCCCGCGGTTTCCAGGGAGGCTATCTCGAATTTCCGCCCGATAATCTCCATCCGCTCCATGTTGACCGCGCCCATGCCTAGGCCCAGGAGGGGCCCGCCGTTCTTTGTGTTCACAAGGAGATCGCGCAATCCGATGGCGCCGGATACCCATAACTCCGGCTGCGACTTGGCCGAGACACGGTAGGTTACCTCCGCCGTAGTACTCAGTTTCCCGGATTTCAGGGTGATGGGTATCTGAAAGGGGAGATAGGCTGAGTAGAAAGGTATGTCGGTGTCTCTCAGGTTTATGATGAAGGAGGTCTCGGAAGTCTTCTGGAGGGGTCTGAACTTTCCGCTTGCATCGAACCGGGAGTTGTTGACAAGAGCGCTGAATCTGGGCGCAACGTGGATATCCGAGAGATATGGTATGTTGCTGATGAAGGGAACGGACAGATTCATGCTTCGCACTGTATGGGTGGTTGGCCTGGCGGCGGCCTGGTCCAGGAAATCGATTGCGCCGTTTCCTATTTCGATATTGTTGATGGAGAAATGCAATCCTTCCTCTTTTTCAGGCTTCTTCTTGATAAGGTCTGAAAAATTATAGGTATTGGGAGCGGTGCGTACCAGGTGAAAGGAAGGGGAAACCACCTTTATGCTCGAAATAATCAGCGCCCGTTTAGCTACTGACGCAGGGCTTACCTTGACGCGGGCGCTGCTGAATGAGGCAAAGGTTGCCGCCGAGCCTTTTTCCATGATGCGGAATCCCGTCACTTCAGCGCTGAGAGTAAAGGGGTTAAGGGAAATACGCGAGATGGAAGCCTTTCTTCCCGTTGCTTTTTCAATCTGTTTCTCGCTGATGTTTCTAATGATGCCCGGCAGGAGGAGGGTAATGAAAATGAGTGCGCCTGCCGTGAGGGAGATGGCCCAGAGTGCGGGTTTGCCGGGTATTTTCATGGAGGAGCCTCCTTGCGGAACATTTCCGATAGTTCTTTGCGAGGTGGATTATTGGCGCCCAGTATAAACTTGATGCGCGAAAGTGTCACGGTTCAAGTTGACGCCGGAAATTGTCTTAACCATACCACGACTTGAGATGTCAGTAAAATCCATAGGAATAGTTTCTCCGACTGACGTTTCAGGATCAATTCCCTGGAAGAGCCCATGAGAGAGCGGCTTTTGAATGATATTTTGTAACTATTCAGCTTTAGATTACCGTAACCCGGAAAGAACTGGACAACGGCAATTAACAGGATGGACAGGATGTGCAGGAGGAAAGGCCAAGGAATCGGATCGAAAAGGTGCGGGTTTTATTGTGTTCATCCTGTGCATCCTTGTTAAATTAAAGGTTTTGTTTTTCAGTCTTGGTCACGGCTTTAGTGGTGCAGAATCGTTTTCTTAGTTCAGTCTTCAGGATTCTGAATAGTCATGTTCCGGCAAGAAATGCGTTCCGCAAGGATGCTTGAGGGTGGGGAGTAAAACTTGACGCCATTGCCCCCTCTCTGCTAGAAGTGGAGACGCTGTCCGGCGTGGCGGCTGATGCCGCAAAAGCATGCCGGAATGCGCCCAGTGTGATGGAAATAGCGGACCATTACTGTACAGGTCCAGAAAAATAAATGAAAACAAGGAGGATGGCATGCGTTTGATTCTGTTGGGCCCGCCGGGCGCGGGCAAGGGTACCCAGGCGAATTTTATCAAGGAAAGGTACGGCATCCCGCAAATTTCCACGGGCGACATGCTTCGCGCGGCGGTCAAGGCCGGTACGGAACTGGGTATCGCGGCAAAGAAGATCATGGATGCGGGCGGCCTGGTTTCCGATGACATCATTATCGGTCTGGTCAAGGATCGTATCAAGGAAGCGGACTGCGCCAAGGGGTTTCTGTTTGACGGTTTTCCCCGCACCATAGCGCAGGCGGACTCGCTCAAGGAGGCGGGCGTTCCCATCGATTATGTAGTTGAAATCGACGTTGCCGATGAGGAAATTATCAGGCGCATGTCAGGCCGCCGTGTTCACCTCGCGTCCGGCCGCACATATCATGTGGTGTTCAATCCCCCCAAGGTGGAGGGCAAGGATGATGTGACAGGCGAAGACCTCATCCAGAGAGATGACGACAGAGAGGAGACCGTCAGGAAACGCCTCGACGTCTACCATTCCCAGACCAAACCTCTGGTGAAATACTACGCTGAATGGGCGGCCAAAGGCGCTCCGGGAGCGCCACGGTACGTGAAGATCCCCGGCTCGGGCAGGGTTGAAGAGATCCGCGACGCAATTTTCAGCGCGATGAAATAGTACAGGATACGGGTGAGGTCGACTGACCATGTTATTCGGGCGTCTTCACCCGTATCTCTTTTCTTATTATCCCTGTTCCTCCGACCGGCAACCTCGCATCGGGTTCCGGTCACCTGTTCCATGGAAGGCCTCCATCCAGAAATCAGGTCTTGACTTCAATCCCGGCAGCCCTCTTACAAAATTTCTCCAGGTATCTTCCATGCCTCCCCTGACCCTTCCCTTGAGAAGGGTTTTTTCGTTTCCGGATGAAAAATCCCATCTCAGTTGAACAACCGGGCTTGATGTTCGGAAAAGATGCCTTACGCTGGAAGGAAAGCTCGCCGCGAGTGGTTTTGGTTCGCGAATGGAGGCAGTATGAGAGTTGTCAATGTGGGTATGCTGGGATTAGGGACCGTAGGTACCGGAGTGGTAAGGCTGCTTGCGGAGAATTCTTCCATCATTGAAGAGAAGCTGGGCGCCAGGCTGATTCTCAAAAGGATTGCGGTGCGGGATACGAAAAAGGCTCGCGATATTGGCGACGGCGGATGGGAGATTACCAGCGACATCGATTCGGTAATTGCCGATCCCGGGATATCCATCATAGTCGAGCTTATCGGCGGTTACAGCCCGGCCAGGGAGTACGTGCTGGCGGCCATACAAAACGGCAAGAATGTGGTAACCGCAAACAAGGCTCTCCTGGCCTTTCACGGGGATGAGATATATGCGGCGGCGGAGCGCGCTCAGGTTGAGGTCCGTTATGAGGCAGCGGTGGCCGGCGGAATTCCGGTCCTCTCGGCGATAAAGGGAAACATGTGCGCCAACAGGTTCTGGACGGTTCTCGGCATCCTAAACGGAACGTGCAACTACATCCTCACGAGAATGACAAGGGAGGGGGCGGACTTCGCGGCGGCGCTGAAAAAAGCCCAGGAACTCGGGTACGCCGAGGCGGACCCCACGTTCGATATCGAAGGGATAGACACCGCCCACAAGCTGTGCCTGCTTGTCTCCCTCTGCTTCGGGACCAGGATTGATTTCAAGGAGATCCATACCGAAGGCATCAGCTCCGTTTCCTCCCTGGACATAGATTATGCGGCAAGATGCGGTTACCGAATTAAGCTCCTGGCAATCGGCAAAAGGCACGGTAATCTGGTTGAGGCCAGGGTGCAGCCGGCAATGGTCCCCATGGACGACCCCCTCGCGGCGATTGACGGCGTCTACAATGCCGTGCGCATCACAGGAGACTACGCGGGTACGGTCATGTTTTCCGGCAGGGGGGCCGGGATGGCGCCGACGTCCAGCGCAGTGGTGGGTGACTTGGTGGCGGTTGCCAGAAACATCCTGACCGGAAGAGGGAGGAGAATAGCGCCGCTGGGATTCCTGGACGGAAAGATCGCCACTCTCCCGGTAAAACCCGTAGGGGACACCATAAGCAAGTATTATCTCCGTTTCAGCGTCGCCGACAGGCCCGGCATCCTCGCCAGGATCGCCGGTGCCCTGGGGAGCAACCAGGTCAGCGTCAAATCAGCCATACAGACCTCTAAAAGGGTCGGGGAAGCGGTTCCGCTGGTCATAGTGACCCACGAAGCCATGGAAAGGGATGTGAGAAAGGCGATTGACATGGTGGAATCCCTCGGGATCACATCCCAGCGGGTCGCCATGCTGCGGATCGAGGATGATCTGGCGTGAAATGGTCTGGCTGGAGAACAGCCCCTTGTCGCGCGATGAAGACGGAGAAGTGAAGGAACAAAGGCGCCTTTCCGCGAAAACCTGGGACATATGGAAATGGATGATATCAGCAGGCCAATCAGACGCTTTGATTTTGACGAAAAGATAGCGGGAAAAGCCTTATATTGCGCGGATGTGCGTCTGGACAATATGTTGCACGCCAAAACCCTCCGTTCGACAAAGGCCAGGGCCAGGATTGTCTCCATTGAGACGCCGCCCTTGCCGGAAGGTTTTCTGGTGGTGGACGCGGGAGATATACCGGGAAGGAACGTGGTCCCGGGATATTATGATGATCAACCCTTTTTTGCTCAGGGAACAGTGAACTATGTGGGGGAGCCGATTCTCCTGCTGGTGGGGCCTGACAAGGATATGATCATCCGCTTGCTGGAACGATTCAGGGTGACCTATGAAGAGATGAAGCCGGTGTTGACCATTGAGGAGGCTGAAGGGGCAGGGGAGGGGTTCATCTTTGGTGACAAGTCCTCTTTTTTTACGCTGGAATATTCCAATGGGGATCCGGATAACGGCTCACTTCACTCCGCGCGTATCTTCACAGATGAATTCAGGACCGGTCTCCAGGAGCACGCTTATCTGGAACCCCAGGGGCTCCTTGCCGTCTATGGAGATGACGGGATATGCGTTTCAGGTTCCATGCAGTGTCCCTATTTTATCAAGGAGGCGCTCGTGCGGGCGCTGGGATGGCCGGAAGAGAGGATACGCGTCATCCAGTTGCCCACCGGAGGCGCCTTCGGAGGGAAGGAGGAATATCCCTCCATCCCGGCTGTGCATGCCGCTCTGGCGGCTGTCAAGGCGCGAAAGCCGGTGAGCCTGGTTTTTGATCGCCACGAAGACATGTTGTGCACCACCAAGCGCCACCCGTCCGTTATCAGGCTCAAGAGCTACGTGGATGTGAACAACCGGGTCATAGGCAGGGAGGTGGACATCAGGATCGATGCCGGCGCCTATGCCGGGCTCTCCGGCGTGGTCTTGCAGAGAATGATGTTTTCATGCGGCGGTGTCTACGATGTGCCGAACCTCAAGGTTACCGGCAAAGCCTTTGCCACCAATAACGTGGTCAGCGGGGCATTCCGGGGATTCGGCGCTCCCCAGGTGTTTTTCGCCATCGAGACGCACATGGAGAATATCGCTGGGGCATTGAATCTGGACGTCATGGAATTCAAACGGCGGCATTTCCTCCACAAGGGTGACACCTCGTCAACCGGAGGTATCTTCCACAATGAAATCAAACTGGACGAGATAGTGTCCGCATTGGAGCGCATGTCCGGCTATAGTCGCAAACGCGGCCCGACCGGGCCCGGCAATGGAAAACTGGGAGGCATCGGATTCGCCTGTTTCTTCCACGGCTGCGGTTTCACGGGGAGCGGAGAGTCCGAGCTCATACGGGCGCGGGTAAGGCTTAAAAAATATCAGGACAACACGGTGGAGATATTCGTCTCCAGTACCGAAATCGGCCAGGGCTCACTCACCACTCTGCGCAAGATTGTAGCCAGGACCCTTGAGGTTCCCATTGAAACGGTAAAGCACACCTATCCCGACACTGACGAGTGCCCCGACTCCGGGCCTACGGTGGCTTCGCGAACGGTTATGATTGTGGGCCGCCTGCTCCGTGAAGCCGCTCTGGAAATGAAGCGGAGATGGGATGAGGATACCTTTGATGTATTCCGGGAATTCAGGTTTCCTGAACATCTGGCCTGGGACAATAAAACCTTCCGGGGAAACGCCTACCCCGAGTATGCGTGGGGTGGCAATGTGGTTTCCGTGGAGGTGGACCCGTTGACCTTTGAGGTAGAGGTAACCGGTATCTGGGCGGTGTATGACATCGGCGCGCCCGTCGACGAAACCATCGTGCGTGGACAGATCGAGGGAGGGATCCTGCAGGGACTGGGATATGGCGGCATGGAAGTAATGCAGACGCGCGACGGCGCGCCCTTGCAAGCGAGCCTGACCGATTATGCTGTTCCAAACGCCCTCGATTTTCCACCCATGGAAATCATGCTGATGGACAACCCCTTTTCGGGCGGGCCCTTCGGCGCGCGCGGACTGGGTGAGTTGCCGCTGGTTGGCGCGGCCCCCGCGCTGGCACTGGCGATTCAGAACGCCATTGGCCGCAAGGTGACACAACTGCCGGTGACGCCGGAGATAATCATGGAGATGATGAAACGTGGAGATTGAGGTCAGGTTCGAGCTTAACGGGAAGGATGTCGCGGTCAGGACCGATCCGCTCAGTCGCCTGCTTGACGTTCTGCGTGACGGCTTGAATCTCACCGGAACCAAGGAGGGGTGCGGGGAGGGCGAATGCGGCGCATGCGCGGTGCTGCTGGATGGTCATCTGGTCAACTCCTGCCTGATTCCAGCCATCAGCCTTGAAGGGAAAAGCGTGCTGACCATAGAAGGGTATCGGGACACGGAAAGGTTTGCGGTTCTGAAGGAGGCCTTTGCCGGGACCGGCGCCGTCCAGTGCGGTTTCTGTACCCCCGGGATACTTATGGCCGCGGAGGCCATTCTGAGGAGGAATCCTCATCCAACGGAAGAGGAGTTGAGGGAGGGGTTGTCGGGAAACCTGTGCCGATGTACGGGTTATGCAATGATAGTAGAGGGGATTTTGCTGGCCGCCGAAAAGGGGACGGGTATATGGTGACGGCATTCAGACCAGTGGATCTGCGCGAAGCCCTTGCTGTCCGCGCAGGAGAGAGGACGATAGTCTTTGCCGGCGGCAGCGACCTCATGGTCAGGGGCCGATCAATATACGGCGGAGCGCCCCGCTTCAACCTTCCGGTCCTGATGGTCGGACATCTCCCGGAACTGAGGGAAATCACACTCGACGGGGGCGTTCTGACTATCGGCCCATGCTGCACGTTATCGCGGATTCTCTGTCATGAGGCAGTTCCCTCTTACGTTCGGGCGCCCCTCTTGGGCATGGCGTCTCCTCCGGTACGCAACATCGCTACCCTGGGGGGGAATATCTGCAATGCGTCGCCTGCCGGAGATTCGCTGCCGATGTTGTATGCCCTTGATGCGAGGATTGAGTTGCGGGCCACGGATCGAATAAGGACCTTGAAGGTTGCTGATTTCATAACCGGACCAGGCCGGACCCTCTTGAAGGAAGATGAGATCCTCACCGGGATAAGCATACCCCTGGCGGACTTCAGCCGCGTGTACTACAGAAAGGTGGGGACGCGCCGCGCAAACGGCATTTCCAAGGTTTCGCTGTTTGCGGCGGCTAAGTTGAGCGCTTCCCGCGTGGAGGCGCTCAGGATCAGCCTGGGAGCGGTAGCGCCCATGGCGCTTCGAAGCCGGGTGGCGGAAAACATGCTGGAATCGTTGCCGTTGGAAGCTGTCGCCCGGCGGGTGGATGCCGTCAAAGATTGCTTTGCCTCTCTGATCAATCCCATTGACGACATGAGATCGAGCAAGGAATACCGCCGGACAGTGGCGTTCAACCTGCTGGAAAATTATCTCTGTAATCTGATTAGCGAGGAGGACTTTTCATGAAATCTTTGTCAAAATCACCGGGGAGTTTCCTGAAACTGATGCCGGGCGCCGTCAGTTGGTTGTCTTCCATTACGCTTGTCGCCCTTCTTTCCTTCTTGCCCTCCGGTTGCGGAGGTGGAGAGGGGACGCACGCCGGGCGTCAACCAACAATTCATGAACAGTATTCAAGCGCGGTGTGTGATGCAAAAATCGCGACCGCCGACGAGATTTCCAACACGCTGACGCCCATCGTTCCCTATAACGGTCGTCTGATCTGGGAAAACAACGTGGTCGGTTCCCGGCTTCTGGTAGCCACCGTAATCGATGACAACGGCAAGTACTACAAATGCGAGGAGCCGGGCGGTTGCGCGGGCGATACATGTCGTGAGGGTGGCAACTGCTCCACTTATCGTTGGGATTCCTGGGTAACGGTTGCTCCGGAGATGTATAACACGCTTGGGGGGAAGTCCCCATCATTGCTGCGAGTAGTGCAGCTCCTCGGCCTTCCCCCCAGCTATGCGACGGTGGGAGGTCCGCGCGAGGCGAAATATGTCCTGGAGCTGTGGGTGTCTCCCAGGGATCTGTTCAGGCCCTGTCCCGACAGCGAGATATCCGATACGGCCTGTGAAACCGCATTTCCAGCGGATCAGTTCCGCATGTTCGACATCAACAACAAAATCAGGGCAACGGAAGGGCTTTCCATCCCC
>Ga0265295_1008952_pt1 | contig 10933 bp, 9 predicted proteins | sample Munlansysbiofilm_FD_192503 | JGI IMG/M metagenome (GOLD analysis project Ga0265295, IMG submission 192503) | Leachate microbial communities from a municipal landfill in Southern Ontario, Canada - Methane capture system biofilm | ecosystem: Engineered > Solid waste > Landfill > Unclassified ... | reverse complement strand
GGGCGATGCGCCCGCCGCCGATGATCGACACCCGGCCTATGCCCCTGGAAGCAAGCCACCGGGCCAGGTATCCGGCCTTGGTGCGGTAGAATGCATCGGGATCATAGCGGGGGTCCGTACGCGTCAGCCGGGAAGGCGGATCGTTCCAGATCAGCACCTCCCGGGGAATTTTGTCCATGCGCACGCCAGCGGCCATCAGGCGCAGCAGAAATTCGTAATCTTCCGGAAACGGGCCGTCATAAAACGGGCCGCACCGGCTGACAAGCTCTTTGCGGAACATTATGCTAGGGTTGGCATAAGGCGACTCCACAAAGCGGGACACGGAAATTTCCTCTTCCGTGACCAGGGTGTTGGTCCAGTCCACGTAGGCCTTGTAGCCCCGACCTGTCTCGGGATCACCGCCGAAGCGGACCAGTCCGCCGACCAGTCCCAGGTGGGGGTGACGGTCCAGATGGGCCTTTTGCAGGGCCAGGCGCTCGGGCAGGCAGATGTCGTCGCTGTCCATACGGGCCACATACTCGCCCCGGCAGTGCTCCACGGCAAAATTCATGGCCTGCACCACGCCCCCGTGCGGACGGTCGAAGACGCGGATTCTGGAATCCCGGACCGCGTATCGCCGGAGCAGGGCCAGGGTGTCGTCCAGGGACCCGTCGTTGACGGCCACGACTTCGAAATCCTCCCAGGTCTGGGCCAGCAGACTCTCCAGGCAGGCCTCAAGACCGTCCGTGGAATTGTAGCACGGCAAGGCAACGGAAATCATGCCCGGCCCCTGCCAAGCCAATGATTATCGACGCGGACCGCGCTCATGGCCGCAAGGCAAACGCAGGCAAAAGACATCAATCCTCCGGGGCGACAATTTCGAACCGGCCTTGACAGCGCTCCAAGCGCTGACCAAAGCAAAGCACAGATTTCATATTTCCCGCATAAGGTAAATCAATCCCGCCAACCCGGAACCACGGAAGCCCGTCAATGCCTTCACCGTCCCGAAGCAACGCAGCTTCAGAACAACACATCGCCGCAGCCCTCTTGGACTGGTTTTCCCGCCACAAGCGCGACCTGCCCTGGCGTAAGACCTACAGCCCCTATCACGTCTGGATCTCGGAGATCATGCTCCAGCAGACGCAGATGGAACGCGGCGTGGACTATTTCAAACGCTGGATCGCCCGCTTCCCCGACTTGGACAGCCTGGCCGCGGCCCGGCAAGACGAGGTCCTGAAACTCTGGGAAGGTCTTGGTTACTATTCGCGCGCCCGCAATCTGCACAAGGCGGCGCAAATCGTCATGGACCAACACGGCGGAGCCCTGCCGACCTCCACGGAAGCGCTGCTGGCCCTGCCGGGCATCGGTCCGTACACGGCACGAGCCATCGCCAGCATCGCCTTCCAGCAGGACGAATGCGTCGTGGACGCCAACGTCGAACGGCTCGTTAGCCGCCTGTACGACATCGAGCAACCCATAAAATCCCGCCAGGCGCAGGAGGACGTCGGCAAATTCGCGCTCCGGCTCCTGCCGAAAGGCCATGCGCGGGACTTCAACCAGGCGCTGATGGAATTCGGCAGCCTCGTCTGCTCCCCCCGCAATCCCGCCTGCGCCGGGTGCTGTCTGGCAGAGTTCTGCCTGGCCAGAAAGAACGGCGTGCAGGAGGAACGGCCCGTCATCGTCAAGGCCCCCTCGCCGATCTACATATCCATGGCCACGGGAGTCCTGATCCATGACCGCCGCATCCTGACCCAGAAACGGCGGGCCGACGACATATGGGGCAATCTGTGGGAGTTTCCGGGCGGAGTCGTGGAGAACGGGGAGACGCCCGATCAGGCCGTGATCCGCGAATACCTGGAAGAAACGGGGCTAACCGTGAACCATCCCGTGCCCATTGCGTCCTTCAAGCATTCCTTTACACGCTTCCGAGTAACCCTGTATGCTTTTTGCGTGACTCTGCTCTCAAGCCCGCAGGAGCTGACTCTCCAGGCTGCTCAGGAGCATCGCTGGGCAAGCTGGTCAGAAATCCTGAAGCTGGCCTTTCCGGCCGGTCATCGCAAACTCGTCCGCCATCTCCACAACAATCCCGAATTTCGGGCCAAGGTGTTGCCATGATTACGTTCTTGCTCTCTCTCGTCCTGGGCACGACACTGCTTCTCTCCCTGCTGACCTACACTTTGTTCTGCTACGAAGAAAGCAACCAGTCGGGAAAGCCGCTGCGTGCCTATCTGACCCTGGCCGCGCAAACCTTTCTGCGCAGTGTCACCAGCGAAATCGTGATCCTGATTCTGCACCCCCTGGGACTCTACCCGCGCCTGTGGAAAGACCCCACCGACGGCAAGGATCTGGTGGTGCTGGCGCACGGTCTCTTCCACAACCAGAGTGCCTGGATTCTTTTTCGCCGCTGGCTGCACAAGCACGGATTCTCCACGGCCTGCCTGTCCTACGCCAGTTGGGGCAGGCAATGGGACGAAACCGTGTCCCTCGTGCGCGAAGACTTAAAGAGCCTGCTGGCCAAACATCCGGACAAGGACGTGCATCTGGTTGGGCACAGCATGGGCGGCCTTTTGCTGTGGTCGGTCCTGGCCCAGCTCGAAGACAAGGACTGCGAGCGCATAAAGAGCCTGGTCACCATGGGCACGCCCTTTGCCGGGAGCAAGCTCTCCCCGTTCGGTCTGTCCTCGCTGGGCAGGTATCTGCGATACGGGGGCGAGACCGTGCGCCGCGTGACGGACTTGCCGCTGCCCGCCCATGTGCGCCGTCTGGCCCTCTATTCCCCTGCAGACAACATGGTGCTGCCCAACTCGGCCCTGCACTGCAAAGCTCCATGCTGGCTGGAATTTCAGACAAAGCCTGTCAGCCATGTTGCCATGCTCCATTCTCGCGAGGTGTTCCAGGAAATCCACCGCTGGATCAGCACGGCCTACGCAGTCGAAACGCCACAGGCCGCCGCTCAGGAACGCGCCTGACCCCATGCCTGCCCCGTCTGTCCGGGATGGGCATGGACAACACTCACTTCAAACCTTCCTTGCGATCAATGTACAGATTGGTCAGGGCCAGAATGGACGTACCGATGATGAGCAGGAGCGAGATGGCGTTTATGACCGGGGTGGAGCCGTCGCGGACCTGCAGGTACAGATTGATGGGCAGGGTGGGCTGTGAGCCGACCAGAAAGAGGGTGGTGTTGAAATTCTCGAAGCTCATCAAAAAGGCCACGGCCCCGGAGCCGATGATCGATGATCGCAGATAGCGCAGGGTGATGTGCCAGATGACCTGGAAGCGGGTCGCGCCGAGGTTCAATGCCGCCTCTTCCAGGGAATGGTCGAATTTGCGCAGCTTGGCCGAAACCACCAAGGTCACGAAAGTGGTGATGAAGGAAAACTGCCCCACCACCACCAGCCAGAAGCTGGGCCGGAACAGTTCGATGTCCAGGTTCCAGTGGTCCTCGAAATAGATGCCCGCCGTGGTCGCGCCCAGCAGGATGGAAATGCCCAGGATCACGCCCGGAATGACCAGCGGGGCGAGCATCAGAAAATACAGAAAATTCTTGCCCTTGAAATTTTCCTGCTCGAACAGGAACGCGGCGCAGACTCCCACCACCACGCACGAGGCCGAGACCCACAGCGCGGTCTTGAAACTGACCCAGATGGCGCGCAGGTTGTCCGAATCCTCAAAGATGCCGACCCGTTTCGGCCCGGCCGAAAAGAACCAGTCCAGGGTGAAGCCGCGCCAGGGCAGGGACGGAAAATCGGAATTATTGAAGGCCAGCACGCAGGTGACCAGGAGCGGCGCGAACAGAAAAATGAAATACAGCAGGATGAAGACCACGAAAGCGCGGTCGTAAGCGCGGGATCTGGGCAGAGAGCGGATCATGACGCCACCTCGCCCAGCCGCTGGCCGGAAATCTTGAGCCCGACCCAGATGATGCCCGAGCTTAAGACCAGCAGCAAAAAGCCGAAGGCCGCGCCCTGATTCCAGTTGAAGCTGGCGATGAACTGGTTGTAGATCTGCTCCGTGAACCACAGGGAGTTCTTGCCGCCCATGAGGTTGGGGGTCAGGTAGTTGCCGAGCACCAGCATGAAGACCACGATGGAGCCGGAGGTGATGCCCGGCTTGCAGTGCGGAATGATGATCGTGCGCCAGATGCAGCTTTTGCTCGCGCCCAGGTCGTAGGCGGCCTCGACCAGGCTGTCGTCCAGGCTCTCCATGACCGAGACCAGGGGCACGACCATGAAGAGCATGGACGTGTACACAAGGCCCATGATCATGGTCGCGTTGTTGTAGAGCATCTCGATGGGGCGCTCCACCAGGCCAAGCTGCAGCAGAAAATAATTGATGACCCCGGATTCGCGCAAGAGGATCATCCACCCATAGACCCGCACCAGCTCGCTGACCCAGAACGGCAGCAGCAACAACACCATCAAAAAACCGCGCACGCCCGGCCGGGAAAGCTTGGTGATGTAGAAGGCCACGGGCAGGGACACGACGAGGGTCAAAAACGTGGTGATGATGGAATAGGCCGCCGTGCGCACGAAGGTCAGCCAGTAAATGGGCTCCAGAAAGAAATTGCCGTAATTCTCGAGGCTCCAGCTCGTGCCGACCCGAAAGCTGAGGATCAGGAGGTCCAGATGCGGCAGCACGATCAGCAGAAAAAGCCACATCAGGACGGGGGCCAGAAAGATCCAAAACAGCCAGGAGCGCTTCATGCCGTCTCCTCGCTCGCAAAGGCCACGCCGGACTGCGGGTGCCAGCCCAGGGCGATGTTCTCGCCGGGACGGATGTGATCGAAGGCGCGGTTCTGGGGCAGGGCCACGAGCAGCTCGTGACCGGCGGCGGTGGCGGTCAGCAGGCGGCTGTTGGCCCCGTCGAAGAGGATGGCCTTGACCGTGACGCCAAAGGTGTTGAGGCCCTCTCTTTCGGCCGGTTCGATGATCATGGCCTCGGGGCGCAGAAAAAGGGTGGCCGGTCCCTTGCGCGCATCGGCCTTTTTGCGGGCGCGGAAAATCAGGTTTTCATCGGTGCGCATCAGCACCGTCTCGTCATCCATCTCCTCCACGTTTCCGGCCCAGCGGTTGTTGTCGCCCACGAATCCCGCCACGAATGGGGTGTGCGGGTCGCCGTAGAGTTCCTGCGGGGAACCGACCTGCTCGAAACGCCCCTTGTTCATGACCGCCACGGTGTCGGACATGACCAGGGCTTCGGACTGGTCGTGGGTGATGTAGACAAAGGTCGTGCCGATCTTGGCCTGCAGCTTCTTGAGCTCGACCTTCATCTGTTCCCGAAGTTTCAGATCAAGCGCGCCGAGCGGTTCGTCCAGCAGCAGGACTTTGGGTTCGAGCACCAGGCAGCGGGCAATGGCCACACGCTGCTTCTGCCCGCCGGAGAGCTGCTGGATGCGCTTGGCCCCGAACCCGGGCAGGTCGACCCGCTCCAGGATCTCCTCCGTGCGGCGGAGGATCTCGGCGGAAGAAAACTTGCGGCGTTTCAGACCAAAGGCGATGTTCTCGGCCACGCTCATCATCGGGAAAAGGGCCAGATGCTGGAAAACCAGATTGACGGGCCGGTTGTTGGGCGTGACCCCGCGCATGTCCTGCCCGCTTATCTCGATGCTCCCGCTGGTGGACTCCTCGAATCCGGCGATCATGCGCAAAAGCGTGGTCTTGCCGCAGCCCGAAGGCCCGAGGATGGAGAAGAAAGAGCCTTGGGACACGGAAAAGGAGACGTCGTCCACGGCGACAAACGTCCCGAACTTCTTGACCAGAGCGCTGATGACCAAATCGAATTGCATGCGACTTTCCGTTGTAAAAAATGAGGTCCGAAGCCTGCGGGGCTTCGGACCTTCGTGCTTAGTTGGAGGCCTTGACCTTGTCCAGCACCTTGCCTTCCATGGCTTCAAGGTTGGCCGGGACCGGCGGGTACCATTTGATGTTGTCGATGGTCGCCTGCGGGAAAGAGCGGTCGAAATTGGCCTGGAAAGCGGGGTCGATGAACGGACCCGCGCCCTTGGAGGCCGTGGGGGTCTTCTCGGCGGAAGTGAAATAGCCGCTGTTTTCCGGCTTCAGCATGAAGTTGATCCACTTGTAGGCCGCATCCACGTTTTTGGCCTTGGCCGGAATGGTGAAGGTGTCGATCCAGCCCAGAGCGCCCTCGCTCGGGGCCACGAAGTCGATATCCTTGTTGTCTTCATGCAGTTTCCATCCGCCGTTGTCCCAGGCCTCGGCCACGGTCACTTCGCCGGAGCGCACGGATTCCAGCAGCTGGTCGCCGTTGGCCCAGTAGTTCTTGACCAGAGGCTTGGCCTTGATCAGTTCGGCCTCGATCTTGGAAAGCATCTCGGCGTAGGCCTTTTCGTCACCGTAGAGGGCAAAGGGGTCGTAACCCAGCGCAAAACCCAGGCCGATGAGAGCGGGCCGTTTCAGGCGGTAGCTGATGCGCCCTTTGTACTGCGGATCGATGAGCGCCTTCCAGGAGGTCGCGCCCGAAGCTTGGGTGGTGTTGACCACCAGCCCGGACGTGCCCCAGCAAAACGGCACCGCGTAGGACTTGCCGCCGACCAGGGTGTTCTTTTTCACGGCTTCGAGCATGGAGGGGATGAACAGAGCGGTCTCGATCTTGGAGTAATCGATGGGCTGATAGATGCCGAACTCTTCCTGCACCGAGGAGATGCGGTCCTGGCTGGGCTGGGCCAGATCGAAGCCCGCCCCGCGCGTGGCCCGCAGCTTGGCGATCATTTCCTCGTTGTTGGAATAGGTCACCTCGACCTTTACGCCCGTCTCGGCCTCGAACTTGTCCACCAGCTCTTTGGGCGCATAGCCTTTCCAGGTCAGTAGCTGCAGGGTGTCGGCCATGGCCGGGGATGAGCCCATGAGCAGAAAAACGACCAGCAAGACAATCCGTTTCATGCGTAATTCTCCTTATAAATGTGTAGGAAACGACAAACAAACATGTACCAATCACAGCCAATTCCGACAAGAGCGTGACAGGCTGAAGTCAAGACAAAGGCAGGGCGATTCCCAGGAAAATCCGTACACGTCATACGCCGAAAATACCATCGAATCCGTACAGGTTTCGACCGGAAATCTACGCCCTTCAGTCCTGGAAACAATCACCCTCAGACAAGAATCGAGGCGACCGTCTCTTTCAGGCGGGCCATGTCCACAGGTTTGGAGATGTAGGAATCCATCCCGCCGTGCAGGAAACGCTCCCGGTCTCCGGCCATGGCGTAGGCGGTCATGGCCACGATGGGGACATCAAGCCCCAGCTCTTCACGAATGATCCGCGTGGCCTCCATGCCGTCCATGACCGGCATCTGCACATCCATGAAAACCAGATCGACGTTCTCGCGTTTAAGCGTTTCGACGGCTTCAAGGCCATCGCCGGCGCTTATGACCTCGCAGCCAAGCTTCGCCAAAATCCGCTCCATGGCCATGCGGTTCACGCCGTCGTCCTCGACCAGCAAGACGCGGCATCCGCCGAAATTCTCTTCCGCAGCCAGAGTCCGCGCACGGGCCGGGGCGGAACCGATGCCGAAGGGCAGGGTCACGCTCAAGGTACTTCCCTCGCCCGGAGTGCTCTCGATGCTCAACTGGCCGTGCATAAGATCGGCAAGGCGGCGTACGATGGCCAGTCCCAGACCCGCTCCCTGATGGGTGCGAACAGCGGAACCTTCGACCTGGATGAATGGCTCGAAAATATCCTTGAGCCGTTCGCCGGGTATGCCCACTCCGGTGTCCATGACAGCGCAGCGGATCAGACAGGGAGAATCCCCCGGACTCGAAGCCAGGACGAACTTGACTTCCACCTGCCCCTGCGGAGTGAATTTGATGGCGTTGCCGACCAGATTGAATAGAATCTGACGCAACCGGGCCTCATCTCCGAACAGATGAGCCGGGATGCGCGGGTCCACCCGCACCTCCAGCCGCAAGCCTTTTTCGCGGGCAGGTCCGCCAAAGATGTCGAGGATGCTTTGGCGCACATCGGCCACGGCAAAGTTTTCTTCCTGAATGACCAGCTTGTTCGACTCGATGCGGGACAGGTCGAGAATGTCGGAAAGCAGACGGGTGAGACGGTTCGTGGATCGGATGGCCGTCTCGACATACTCCCGCTGCTCGGGGTTTGGGCTGGTCGACTCAAGCAACTGCAGCATGCCCATCACTCCGTTTAAAGGGGTACGAATCTCATGGCTCATGTTGGCCAGAAATTCGGACTTGCTCCGCGATGCGTCTTCAGCGGCGTCCTTGGCCGCGCGCAGCGCATCGACGGCGAGCTGCCGCTCCTGCGCCATGCGATCAAGAGCCCAGGCCAGAAGTCCCAGCTCTCCGGCGTCATGATTCACGCCCGTTGGCGTGCCATAGTCCCCGATGCGAAACCGTTCCGCCGCCATGACCAGCGCCCTGATCCTGGGCATGAACAAAACGCGCTCTGCCGCCCAGGCCATGACCAGCGCCAGAACGCCCGCGAACGCGGACAGGGCCAGCCCGGTACCCATGGCTCTGCGGGCATCGGCACCTATGGCGGCTTCGGGCATACCTATGAACAGGGTCATGTAAGCGGGAGCGTCCCGGTCCAGCCTGCTCTTATGAAATGCAGTGATACGTCTGAGTCCGTCGGAGCCTTTGCTGACAAAAGCCCCACGCTCCCCGCCCGCTTGCGCTGCATTCCAGGAGGAAGGGCTTATAAACGATCCCAGGGGGAAGGAGTTGTCCACAAACGAGCGGAAAATTCGCCTGCCTTCGTGGTCGGCGATGCCGAAAAAAGAGCCATCCGGCAGATGCTCTCCCGCAAAAAAAGAATGGAACTTGCTCAGATCGAGGGCCACGGTCAGCACGCCGCTGACCTCGCCCAGTTCATCAAGGATCGGATAGGCGAAGGGAAAGGACGAAACCGCGGTTGCGCGGGAAACAATGTATTCTCCAGGAGAAAACACCTTGGTCCGCAGGGCGTCCTTGAAGTGCTTGCGGTCGGCCAGGCTGGGAAAGGTCATAGGCATCGCCGAAACCAGGACGCCACCTGTTCGGTCGGTCAGGGCGATGTTTGTGTAAAGCGGATTGTGCAGCAGAATTCTGGAGAAGATCGCGGTGCAGGCAATAATGTCCTGGTTCCGCACTTCATCCATGATCGCAAGCGTTGCCAGGGTCTGCCGGGTCACGTCGGTCGTGCGCAGCTGTGCTCCGGCCAAGGCGGTGACAATGCGCACCAGTTCCTGCCGGGCATGCAGGACGGCGTCGTCGCGGCTCACCAGTCCGTTATGAAGAATGATCCCCAGCGCCGGCAGCACAGCCAGGAGCACCAGGCTGAAAAGCATGCCCCGAAAAGACTGAAAAAAAGCCAGACGCATGGAACCCTCCCAGGTTCAAGGCAAAGCCCTGACAAACTGATGAACGCTCCATAGCCTGCTGAAATGAAAAAGGGAAGAAAAGTGCGCCCGTATCTGGACACCAGGAGGCGAATACATCCCGCGCGACCAGACGCGCAGGACGACCAGCCCGCTACCAGCCTATGATCATTCTGCTTTTTTCGGGAAAAGCTTTCTTCACCCTCGTGGCGACGGCATAGGAAGCCCAAATGACCAAAGGGGACAGAATGGGCAAAAGGTACAACCCGTAAAAAGGTTTGTAATAGGACTGGACCGTCGAGATGAGATAGATAATCCAACCGTGCAAAAAGTAGATGGCAAAACTTGATGCGGCCAGAGTCTTCAGAAGAGGGCTGTCAATGTGTTCGTACTTATGCAAGAACACCATGAAATAAACACATAAAATCTGCTTTTGTATATACGCTATATCTATCCAATTAAATTCAAATGGGTTTTTCTGCAAATTTCCGCACGCTTCGAAAAATAAAGACTGCACTATTGCTAAGAACAGAACACACCCTAAAAGATGAAGATCCTTTCCTTTAAATTTATCATATATATAATCTCGCTCCATAGAACACAATATTCCAAACATATAGACTGGAGAAAAGTATATTACAGACTGCAAAATTGACCAATTATTAATTGGCCTATGCATAAAAATTGATATAATCGACAAAACTATCAATACATAGATTTTATATCGCGTAGTCATTTTTATGAAAAATATAAAAACAGGCGATATGACAAACATGGCCATTATGAATGGTATATACCAATAAACCATCACACCGCCATACCAATAATAAAGAATGATGGGACGAATAATTCTGTCGTAGAAAGAATCCCCTGGTCCAAAATAAAATTCTGGAAATGGTTCCTTAATAATCAAGGCCCACACAATGGGAAGCGCGGACAAAATGAGATATGGAATGTATACGTTCCTGAATTTCTTTTCCAAAAATTTACGGTAGACAAATTTGGGATAGAAAACATGATGAAAAAGAAATCCGGAAATGAACACAAACAGCGATGTCCCACCCGAAATAAGATTAGCCAGCACCCGCTCGCCGAAACTGTCGATCCACCAACCGGAGATACCGTAGGAGTGGCCGATGACTATCAGAACAATGGATACAGCACGAAAATACTCAAAAGATCTCAGGTGCATAAAATCTCGCTCAAAAGGTTTGCCGGCAGTCGCCCTGCCGAAATCGAGACAAAAAAAAACCGGAACATAATTCCCGGCCCACGCCCGGCCATGCTGACCATCCCGCGGCATGCCGCGGGCGGCCAGGGCTGGCCCGAAATCTGCTAAGACCGGACTGAAGCCTTGGCAGCGACATGATTTTGACACGGAGACGTTACATGAGCCTTCTTGATCCCATCCAACTGATGACCCTCATGGGCACCACCCCCGACCGCAAGAGCCATAAAGCCGCGCTGGCCGGCGGATTTCAAAGCCACATGCGCCAGGCTCTGGGAAGCAGGGACATAAACGCCTTGAGTTCGAGCATGGGGGGAAGCTCCATGGAAAACTCTCTCATGCAGGACGCCCTGCATGGATTGGCCGCGATCATGAGACATGAACAGACGGTT
>Ga0265295_1008951_pt1 | contig 10933 bp, 10 predicted proteins | sample Munlansysbiofilm_FD_192503 | JGI IMG/M metagenome (GOLD analysis project Ga0265295, IMG submission 192503) | Leachate microbial communities from a municipal landfill in Southern Ontario, Canada - Methane capture system biofilm | ecosystem: Engineered > Solid waste > Landfill > Unclassified ... | reverse complement strand
GGGGTGATTTAACGAAGTGGGGGGGGGTGATTTAACGTGGATAACACAGGATTCCCACAGGTTTATGCCCAAAAATTAGGCAACTGGTTGGCCCTAGGCCAAAAACAAGCATGGCCAACCTTGTGAGGCTGGCCATGTGGGGGTTTGGGGGGGGTGAGTATGCGTGCCGGGGGGGGGGGCGATCTATCGGAGTTTAGCTAAACAACTGGGCCGCCCTTGAGCGGGATCGGTGGGGGTGAACCCATGAGCAAGAGGCCACCTTTGACTACTTTGACCTTCGCCTGCGGGTAGACAGCAAGCACCTTTTTGAGCGTCGGCAAGAACTCTTTTTTGAAGTCCTTATCAGGGTCTTTTCCCTTGTACTCCTGGGCGAACTGCTCACGCAGCGGCTTCCAGTGCAAGGGGATGGCGCGCCCTTCGATCCGGTGCAGCCGATGGGCTAGCCAGGCGTACACGTCCAGGGACAGCGCAGAGCCTTTGAGGGCGTGTAAGGCCCGATTATCAAGGGGAACTGCGCTTTCAATTAGAGAGCTGAAATAGTCCTCTGACAGCACCATAGTTCCGGGCCATAGGGCTTGCTGCTGCACGTCCTTATTCGACACCCAGGCGTCAAATTGCTGTACCGGCTGACCGTTGAACGTGCGGCCTCTAAAGCCAAGCTGCAAGCGGCAGGCAGCAAGGGCGTGCATCTGCCGGCGCAAGGTGGTGTAGCGTGCGCCCTGGTCATCCATGCCCATGAGCCGCAAGAACTCGGCCGCGCTATCGCCTATCGGTATTTCGCGCTCTTTGTTCCGCACGGCAAAGGTGGACACCCAGGCAAGGCCCAGGCGTGGCATGACACCGTAGGGGATGGGTTGCAGCACTGGCCCCTTGCCCTCGTCCAAATAGCCAGCCTGGACGTTCACCCAGGCCGCGCCAGATTGGCGCATGAACTCGCGCCCCTCGACCTTTGCACGCGGCAAACCCACCTGGCACAGCACCGTATGCGTGAAAGCCATGTCCTGACCATCAGGCGGGGTGCTGGCTATCTCGGTCGCAACGTCCAGGAGCTTGCTTTGGGCGGGTGTGATGATGACACCGGACGGCGTAACCTTCGGCGTTCTCCGCGCTGGCTTAGGCGGTGGCAATTCCTGACGCTCTTTAGCAGCAGCTAGGAGGTTGCCCAACACGTCACCGATTGGCGTTGGCCCACTTTTTTTGTCTGTCATGTTGTCGCGCCTCCTTTAGCTGCTAAAATTTTTACTGATTTCTATATTTCTGCAAAAGTAACTCGCGCACCTCGTCGGCAATCTTGGTTCCGCGTGCCGCGCATTGCATCTTGATGTCCCGGTGTAGGCTCTCCGGCACGTCGATAGTTAGCCGCTTGGTCGGCTCTTTCTCCACTGCTTCCCGGTTCTGCACCCATTCATCAGCGGCAGCCGCTACCTTGCCAGTCGGCTTTGCTCCGATTTGAATTCTCTTACCGCTCATTTTACGTACTCCATAAGTTCAGCCACCAATGCGGCGATTTCTGCCGTTGCCGGCCCTTCTGCGTCGATTTCAAACACTGCCTTGCCCTGTGCTGCGGCTTCTGCGTAGATAACGCGCTGCGTCACTGTGGAAGCCAGAACAGGCACCGGATACGCGGCCAGGGCTTCGCCCACATCACGCCCAATAGCAGTGTTTGCGATTTTGCGATTAACAACAAATGCTGATTTAAGACCATCCTTATAAACGGTGGCCTCCTGGACGAGCTTCACCACTTCATCAGCCGCCCAAATGTCGTATGGCGACGGTTGCACGGGGATCAGCACCACGTCGCTTGCCATGATCGCGCTACGCGCTAGGTCAGTAACGCGGGGCGGGCCGTCGATGATGATGTGGTCATAGCCTTGGCCCACCGTGCCGATTTCTTTGTGTACGGATGCACGCGGCAGACCGACAACAGAAAACAGCGGCTCACCTTCGCGGGCGGCTGACCAGTCCAGGGCGCTGCCCTGTGGGTCGGCGTCAATCAGCAGGACACGCGCCCCGCTGTGGGCCAGTGCAGCGGCGATATTCACCGATAGGGTGGTTTTTCCTACTCCGCCTTTTTGGTTCAAAACTCCGATAATCATGTTCCCATCCTTTGCGCCTTTGTATGTTTGTTATTTTACGACGATACAGAAAACATTGCAAGCGTTTTTGATGATTTAAGGTGTTATTTTTTTACCTGGCGGCGCTGGATTTCCTCGGCTGCGTAATGGGCGGGCCATAGGGCCAGCTCGGCATCGGGCAAGCCGGCCAAAATCTCACGAAGGCGAACGGTTGAGACGTGCGCGGGTGGCTCCAGCGGCTCCCCGTCGTCCAGGAAGTACGGCCCTTCTTCTTGGCGTTCAACCTGGTCGCCAACGGCGGCCACTGCTTCGCTGCGCTCAAGGGCGCGGTACAGGGTCGAACGATGCACGCCCAACAACGCGGCCGCCTCTTTGACCGTCCGGCCTTCCTGGTCGATCAGCTCGCGGGCATGGTCGATCTGTGCGCCGGACAGTATGGGCTTAGGCCCAAACTTCACGCCTCTGGCTTTGGCCGCCTTGCGGCCGCTCCTGGTGCGGTCGATGATTAAGGAACGCTCGAACTCTGCAATGCCCGCGAACACGGTCAACACCATGCGGCCGGCTGGCGTGGTGGTGTTGGCCCAAGGTTCGGCCAGGCTACGCAGGCCCGCCCCGGCTTCCTGGATGCGCTCGGCAATGTCCAACAGGTCGCGGGTACTGCGAGCCAGGCGGTCTAGCCTCGTCACGGTCACAACATCGCCAGGGCGTAGGTGATCGAGCAGTCGGGCCAGCTCCGGGCGGTCGCGCCTGGTGCCGGTGATCTTCTCGGAAAACAGCTTAGAGCAGCCGGCCGCTTGCAGCTCGGCGCGTTGGTTCGTTAGGTCTTGGTCGTCGGTGCTGACGCGGGCATAGCCCAACAGGGTGCTTTTACTCATGGCGTAATGTCTCCGGTTTTAGTTGCAGATACTTTAACTTGTGCAACCGAAACACGCGACACGAAAAAGCCAGGGAAGGCGGGGCGGGGTAGAGTGTCGCGCTACTTAGAACTTACGCGACACGCAAGACAGTTTCAGCGTGAAATATCAGCCCGTACTGGTCGGGAATCCGACCACATTAAGCCCACCGCAGGGGGGGGGAAGTATGCGTATAAGCTTACGTTTATCTAGTGCCTTTTTAGCCTAGCTAAAATGGAGCAAGACAGTTTCAGCGCACCGAATCCAAGAGGAGGGGGGGGGTGATTATCATACGAGCATTAAGGCCGTAAGCGAGTGTTTGCAGGAGGTTATTCATTTTCGCCTAGCGAAAATAAACATGAAAGACAGTTTCAGCGTGAAATATCAGCCCGTACTGGTCGGGAATCCGACCACATTAAGCCCACCGCAGGGGGGCGATTATGCGTATAAGCTTACGTTTATCTAGTGCCTTTTTAGCCTAGCTAAAATGGAGCAAGACAGTTTCAGCGTGAAACAAAAAGGGCGGCCAACTGGCCGCCCTCTCTGTTCCTGGTGCGCTCGTTACGGCGCTTGCTTGGCCTTTTCAGCCAGTAGGCGGCCTAGGGCCACGTCATGCCGTGCCTTCAGTACAGCAAGCTGCAAATGCAGCGTGCGGGCTGTTTCTGGCTTGACCTTGCCATCCAGCGCGGCCATACCGGCATCGACTTGATCCAGCTTGCGTTCCAACGCTTGCGCCTCGCGCTCGTAAACACTTTGAGCGGTCGGGGCCGGCTCGGTAGCGGCTGCGGCGGTGGCGTAGGCTGGCACGGTAGCCAGGGCAACAATCATCGAAAAAAACACATTGCGAATTTTCATATCTATTTACTCCAAAGGTTAGGCATCAAACGCCGGCGGCGTTCAGTTCAATGCACGGCAATGCAGTATTTCGATATACCGGACTTGTCCGGCCAGTTACTATGCTTACAGTCATGGTTCACCTCTGTGCAGGTGGGTTGTGATTAGGCCCCTGGACGGTTGCCGCCGTCCTGGGGCCGCCTACTATCGGCCTCGGCCTCGGCCTCGATCGTTGTCACGATCGCGCTGTGCCTTTTCCTTGAAGCGTTCCAGCAGCTCTGCTTTCTTCGCTTCTTTGGTCATGTCGCCCTTTTCTTTCTGTTCAGCGTCCAGGGTTTTGTTTTGCATTCCAGCCAGGCGGCCGGCTTTGTCCAGCTCCTTCCGTTCGGCTGATTCCTGCTTCTCCCGGTTGCTGTCAATGCGCTGTTTCAGCTCCTCGTTAGTCTCCTGCTTCATCGTGCGTTTCTCCTCGATGCCTTGGCGGCGGTTCATGATCTTGGCCCGGTTAGCCTCGATGGCTGCGGCCTTCTCTTTTTCGATAACCTGCTGGAAGTTGGCGGCCAGCTCCGGGCGGGCCGTGGTGGCGTTTTTCTCTGCCAGGCGTTCGCCTCTAGTCGGCAGCTCGTAAGGGCCAGATTTACGCATGTAATCGCCAACGACATTCAAGCGGTTTTGCAACTGTGTCCAGCGTTTTTCCATGCCCGCCCGCACGCTGCGCCAGGCTCCTAACGCCTGGGTATGTGCTGCCTTCTTCATGCCAGCAAATAGCCCCGTTGGCTCCTGCGGCCGCGCCTGGTCTTGCCGCTGCAATTTCACTTCCTGGCGTTCCATCTGACCGGCTGCACGGGCGTGAACAACTTTTGCCTTGTTCACTATCAACGTGAACTGTTTGTTCTTCTCTGCCTGCCAGTCTGATTTGATCCGTTCGGGGCTTGGATCGTTGGCCGCTTCTTGCGGTTCGCGTTCCTTTACTGCCTTACGCAACAAGTCGGCGTTTAGCTCGCGCTGTATCAACTCGCGGCCGTTGCCTGGTGTTGCGGTTAGCCCATCGTCGTGCCGTCGCACGCCGTTATCAGATTCGGTTCCTCGCTGCTCCAACTGACCAGGAACATCACGCGGCAATAGCACTTCACTTCTTTCGGTGAAGCGAACCACACTGAGTTCGGACAAGTTCCGCAAACGACCTCGGGCGAAGGGCGGCGGGACGCTTCCAACTCGGCCAATGTTGGGCTGATTGGTTCGTCCGTTTGCTGCTCCTGCGTTATCTCGGGCAGTGGATCGTCCATCGTCCCGATTAGCATTTCTATCCGTTCTTCCTCTGTCATGTTGTCCATGATCTGCCCTCGTTGCCTCGATGCGTTTACGCACCTCGGCCAAGTCAATGATTTGAGCGTTACGCTCGCCAATTTCTCGGCCACGCTCGCCCCGCTCTGTACGGATGCCGCGTTGCTCCATCTGCACCACATTGGGGCCAAGGTGGACAGTTGGAACGCGGTCAAGTTTTGCGGCCTGGTCAACGTCGCCCCGCTCAATCGCGGCGGCCCGTTGTGCCTCTAGGCTGCGGTGGTCGATACGCTCCTGGCTACCGGCCTTTTCTAAATGCTGATTTGATACTTCGGCCCACCGTTCACGCCAGTGTTTGACCTCGCCGCTTTTCTGATCGTCAAGCTCTCGCGTCTTGTCTTTGAAGCCTTCCGGCGTTAGTCGGCGGGTGCTGCAAAGTATGTGCGCGTGATGGTTACGGTCGTCGCCTTCCTTGCCCGGTTCGTGGATGGCAACGTCTACGGCCATGCCGTGACGCTTGACCAGCTCACCGGCAAACTCGCGCACCAGTTCTAGCCGTTGCTCTTTGTTTAGCTCGGCCGGAATTGCCACCTCAAATTCACGCGCTACGGTCGAGTTCTTCCGAGTCTCGGAAAGCTCGGCAGCGTTCCAAAGCTGGCTCCGATTGGTCGCCCAATCCGGTGCATTTTCCGGCAGGAAAATTTCGGTGTGCTCAACACCGCTGCGGCGGGTGTAGTCATGGATAAGCCCGGTGCGTTCATCCATAACTCTTTCACCTGAGCGATAGGCAATAGCCGCCGTGGCCGAACGGCCAGCGGAACGGCTAATTGTCTTAACGCTAAGGTGAAATATTGCCACGCAATCGCCTCTGTTCTTTAGCGGCTAAAGCCGCGTTTCTGTCGTCCACCCTCAAACCGCAACGCGGTGCGAAGGGCCAAAGGCCCGGAGGGGTTGTTAGGGCATAGCCCTGACCGCACGCAAACGAAGTTTGCATAAGTGCGCCCTTCGCTTCTCTCGGGTTGTGTTATACCACCGCCTGCGTTAGTATTCAAGTTCCGTAGAAAGGAGATACAAAATGTCAAAAACTAAAAGCGACAAGCTAGAAGAACTGTTAGCTAAAGAAGCCCAGATCAAGGCACAAATCCAGCAGCTAAAGGCGCGTGAAACCGAAGCTGAACGCAAGAAGGATGCACGCCGAAAAATCCTTATAGGTGGCTCAATACTTGCCAAGGTCAAGCGCGGGGAATGGCATCAGCAGCAGTTGCATGACTTGCTGAATAGCGAACTCAAAAAAGATCGTGACCGCGAACTTTTTGGCCTTCCTCCAATGGCTCCAAAAAAGCCAGAAGCACCGACCGGCGACAACCACGGCGGCAACCGTATCTGACGCCGTTTTCAACCTGCACAGAGGAATGAATCAATATGAGCTTAAATGATCTTTTAGCCCGTCTATGGGCTTCCGTGGTCGCTCTTTTTCTAGGGGTGTTTTGCTTGTCAATGGCGCTACCCGCGTCGGCACAGATATTTGAACAATGCAGCCCACGTTCTGACGCTTGGCACTTCAAACCAACCGACGAATCAAAGGCGGCGGCACGGCAACGCGAAGAGGCACGCTGCACAGCAGAAAATGCCGTCTATGCTGCTTGGTCTGCCAAGCTGGATAAGTTCAACGATACACGCCAGGAATTGAGCCAGGCGGCTAATGCTGGAAACGCCGAAGTGTTCAGCAAGGCGATAGTTGACGCCAAAGAGCTAATGCTGGAACTACAGGCGGCGGCCATTCAGAACCCGAAGGTTGCCGGTTCCGAAAGCATCCGCTCGATGCTTGGCCCTGACCTAAATTATTTTTTCCAGAATGCGGGCCTTTCGGCTCCTTCCTCTCTTGAGGATGCTTTTTCTAAAATCGAAGCGGCTGTAAGTAACGGGGAAGAACACAAAGCGGCTACTTTGGTCGGTACGCTACTAAGCCAGGCTAGCAGTCGCGCCACGCATTTTGTCATTGGCCTGGGGCGTGAAGCTTCACAAAATGTTCTTCTTGAAACCGTGGAAATAGAGAAGGTTGAGAACGCGCTTAAGCTCGAACAGCAACGCGGCTCTAGCGTTAGTGGCTACTTCGGTGGGTTCGGCGCACGCGTTGGCCTGTTCCGTGGGTTTGTCATTGAATGGACAGTGATCGCCACCGTTATAGCTGCCTTCTTCGCCTTTGGTGCAAAGCGCCCGCGTGTGGCCGTGAAAATGCCAATCATCGCGGCGGCTGTTCTAACGCCTGCATGGCTCGTTAATGTGTTTTTCCCGTTCATCCCTGGCTGGTTGCTGTTTGTCGTGATTTTCTTCGTCGGGGTGTGGCTCTGGCACATGACGGAAAAGCTACCGGCTCCATATTCAAACGTGTTCAACACTACCAAGGTCGGCCGGCCTTCGGCTGGTGATTTTGCGGGCGCTATGCTGCGAGCCTTTGCAGCAGGCAAGGGCGGCACTGTCGCGGAAGTCAGCACGGCAGCCCCGGCAGCAGATAGCAAAAATACACACGGCTCGGCCCGCTGGGGTACGCCAGCAGAAATGCAGGAAAAGGGCCACTTGTTACCACCGGGTAAGCAGACCGGTTTTGCCTTGGCTCGGGTGCCTAATGCACCGGCCAACCTCGATCAACGGTTTCAGCATGTCGGCCATGTCGTGACAGTCGCCCCGACCGGCGCGGGTAAGGGTATCGGCGCGGTGATTCCGCACCTGTTGAGCTATCCGGGTTCATGCCTTGTGCTGGACGTGAAGGGCGAGAATGCGGCCGTGACAGCACGCGCCAGGCGCGAGCTGGGCCACAAGGTTTTTATTGTTGACCCGTTCGGTGTAACGGGCGGCGAATCCCACTCCTTTAACCTGCTGGATCGCCTCGATCCGACTGACCCGGAATGTGTGAGTGAATCGGCGGTGCTTGCTGACTCTCTTGTGATTGCAGACCCACAAGGCCAAACGCACTTTGACGAGTCGGCCCGGACACTATTGCAAGGTCTGATGCTGCACGTTGCCGGCCTGGATGAAGGGCAGCGCAACTTGCCCGAAGTTCGCCGCATCCTGACCGCTGGCGAAGATACGTTGCTCGGTACGATGGCTGAAATGGCGGCCGATGAGCAGGCAGCTTTTGGCCTGCCCGCTCGGGCGGCAAATACCATCATGGGCATGGCTGATAGAGAACGTGGCTCTGTGATTTCCACGGCGCAAAAAAGTACGGCGTTCATGGATGACCCGCGGATCTCTGCCGCGCTGTCGCGCTCCGACTTCGACCTGTCGAACATCAAAGACGAATTGATGACGGTCTACCTTGTGATGCCTGCAAACAAGATCGGCCCGAATGCTCGGTTCGTGCGTGGCTTTGTCGGCTCCATCATTTCCGCGATTACGTCATCAGCCAAGCAGCCGCCCTACCGCGTTGCCTTCCTACTGGATGAGTTCGGCCAGCTCGGTTACATGAAGGTGATCGAGGACGCCGTAAGCCTCCTGCGTGGCTATGGCCTGTCGTTTTGGGTGTTCATCCAAGACCTTTCCCAGCTCAAGGGTGTGTATCCAAAATGGCAAACCTTCCTGGCTAACTCGGCTAAGACGTTCTACGGTACAGACGATTACGACACGGCCAAGTACATCAGCGACAGCCTGGGCCAGTCCACTATCGAGTATGAAACCCACAACGAAGGCAAAAACACCGGCAGCGGCCTGTCTGGTGGTGGTGGCTCGATGAACCGGGGCAAGTCGGCAGGGCAAAGCCAGCAATTTACGGCCCGCTCACTGCTCACGCCTGACGAAGTAATGCGCCTAGGCCCGGAACAGCCGATTGTTCTGGTCAAGGGTGAATTTCCCTATGTGCTGCGGCGTCTGAACTACCTAACCGACGCGGAATATGTTGGACGGGCTGACGCAAACCCGTATCACTCATGACCCTGTTTCTGGTCATTGCTGGCATAGCCTCGGCCGTCTATTTTTGGCGGCTGGGGTGGTTCCTCGTCCAGGCGGTTGCCTGGCCGGTGGTGCTTGGCGCGGCCTGGTGCTTCGGTACTGTGATGGGCTTGCCTGACCGCTGGAAACGCAAACGACAAGCGGCTAAAGCCGCAAAGTTGAACGCCAAAGATGAAACACGCAAGCAATGATTTACAGAATACAGCAAACACGCTTTTGAGTTTTGGCGGCTAATCGTGCCGCCCCTCAAGTGTCAATGAAACGGCGCAAGGTGCGCCGTTTCATTGGTAGGCGATCCGTTTTTACTTCCTCTTTGTTGACACTTGAGGGGCCGGCTTGGCTTCTGCTGGTGTCAGTCGTGCCAACAATGCGGCCGTTTGTTCCTGGTGGGCGGTGAGTTGGCCTGATAGCTCTGCGGCACGCTCGCGGGCGCTGCTGGCGTCCTGTCGGGCTTGGTCGCGCTCTGCTTGGGCGGTGGTCAAGCGTTCGGCCATCTTGTGGGTTTCGGTTGCTGTGACCTTGCGCTGCTCCTGGTGCAATTCTTCGGCCGCTTCGGCTTTGGCCTGCGCCTTCGCCAGCTCGGCACGCACCTGGTCAAGCTGCACGGTTACGGCTTGGGTTGCTTGCTGTGCCTCTGCCACGGTGGCCCGCACTTGGTCTGCGTCTTGGTGCGCTCTATCAAGCTCTGCGCGAAGGTCGCCGGCTCTGCGCTCGATCTCGTCCGCTTTAGCTTCCGCACGTTCGGCCCTGGTAACAGCCTGGGCCAGCTCTGCCCGCACGCGGGCCAACTCGTCGGCTGCTTGCTGGCTTTGTACCTGTTGCGCCTGGGTGGCCGCTTCTGCTGCGGTTCGCACCTGGTCAAGCTCGGTTGCCTGGGTTTCGTAAGCGTCGGCCAGTTCCTGGCGCATGGTGTCCAGCTCTGCCCGTTCGGTTTCCCATGCTGCTTGTGCAGCTCGCAATGATTCGTTTGCCAGCTCCTGGGCTTGTTGCCATAGGCCAGCCAAGGCGGCGGCATTCGCCTGGGTGACGACTTCCGGCACGCTGACAGCCACCGGGGCGGCTTGGGCGGTCTGTTGTCGTCGCCATTCACGCATAACAACGCTGGTTGTATTCATATCTGCACGGGCTGCGCGGCGCACCTGGTCAACGGTGGGCATCGTCTCTCGGTCGGTCTGGTCGTACAGCTCAACGGCGGCGGCAATGATGCGTTCGCGTACTTCTGCGGGGATGTTGGATTGGGTCATGGTGGCGTCTCCTGTTCTAATAATAAGATAAGAATAATAATACTCTTATTATTCTTATTATGCAAGACTTATTATTGCCACTCGTCGGCCGGCGGTTGGTGGATCAGGAAACCGGCCACGGTCGCAACCTCCTACAAGGCCCGTAGCTGCGTTTTTAAGGTCTAGGGTAGACAATCCCACTGCCTCAACGCTGTTTAACGCTCCTAGCGTGTTTGCAGGCGCTTTTAGTGATGCGTCCGGCGCTGGTGTTCAGCCCTTCTTCTTGGCGTTAAACCTTTCGGCCTTCCAGTCATCGACAGCCTTCCAGTTTGGCGCAGACGGTCGAGCTACTTTGCTTTTTACTGCTAAACCGCTTTTGACGGCCTTGCAGTAGTCACGGTGCTGGGTTTGGGTGCAGGTGGTTCAGTGGCGATAGCGCGGCTTGTCCGCGCCCTGGTAGATGCCTGGCCGTAGGCCAGCCATTAGACCGGGAGGGGGAGCCGCCCGAAGGGTGGGGGAACCCCGAAGGGGTGCCCCGGTCGCAGACCGCTTTGCTTTTTGATTTTTGCGAGTTATCCACAGAATTGCATAGCCAATTACCAGTATAAATTTATAGGTTTAAAAGATTAAAGGCACCGTTACCGGTTTAGGGGGGGGGTGATTTATCGGAAAAAGGGGG
>Ga0265295_1008950_pt1 | contig 10934 bp, 5 predicted proteins | sample Munlansysbiofilm_FD_192503 | JGI IMG/M metagenome (GOLD analysis project Ga0265295, IMG submission 192503) | Leachate microbial communities from a municipal landfill in Southern Ontario, Canada - Methane capture system biofilm | ecosystem: Engineered > Solid waste > Landfill > Unclassified ... | reverse complement strand
CCGGCCGAGGATATTCCCGCGGTCCATGCTGCGGTCGGGGAGCCAATCGATCAGGTGACCGGCCTCGTGGGCAATGACCTTGGCGAGCAGGACCTCGTTCTTAGCCGAGATCGCATTGATCACCATCCGGGCCCATGTGCCCTGGCGGTCATGCTGAAAGAAGCCGAGATACCGCTTCAGCCGCTGGACGGCCGGGAACGACCCCAGCAGTGTCTTGACCAGTTGAATCAGCTCGGGCAACGGCATGGGCTGTGCGTTGATCCGCTCGGCCTTTGGGTCGGGCTGGGGCGCCGCTGTCTCGAAGGGGGCCTCGCCTGTCTCAAACTCGGTCTCGCCAGGTTGGGCGCCGGCTGGCATCTGCTGGGCATGGACGGTGCCTTCACCGCCTGTTGATTCCGTTCCAGTCTGCCCCGTCTTTGTCTCAGCCTGTCCCGCTTCCGTCTCGGTCCGCTCGGCGGGCTCGGCCTCGACCTCTCCGGCCGCCGGCGCCGCCTGTTCTTGTGCCGGCTGTCTCCAGCGAATCGCTTGAATCGCCCGGTTCGCCAATTCGCCGCCTGGCTTATCGGCGCCCTGGGTGACCGTCCACTGTGGTGTTTCCTCAGTGCCGATCCGGGTAACCTCGATCTTCGCCCCGCGGTAGAGGCCCGCAACCACCTTGCCCTTTTTCTTCTGGGATACTTTCGACAGCCCCTGGTTCTTCAAGGTCTCCGCGACAACGTCCGCCTGGGTCTTCCTCGCAATCCCCAGGTCGCCAAGGTTGACCCCGACGGTCTGCCCGTCCCGCAACTCCGACGGGTGCAAGTTAAACAGGTGGCTTGGAAACCGGAACTTGTATCCGTCCTGGTAAATCAGATCGGCCTGGTCGCCTTTGACTTCAACCGTGAAGACTGGGTCGTAGGCGAATTCTGGGACGGTCTCCACCAGGTCTTTGACCGTCTTGATCCCCTTGTTCGTTAAGCCGTCCTTGGTCGTGTGGGCGCCGAGATCGTAGGAGTCAAGGACCATGTCGGCGTCGACGTTCGCCGGTGGAGTCTGAATCAACCCCAGCAGTAACTGTTGCTGCTCTCCCGTCAACTCAGCGATTGAGTTGTTGTCAAATGCTCTTCCCGCAGCTCGAATAAGAACGTAATTCTCTGATGTAAGTTCTTTGGGGTCTTCGATCGCCAACACATCGAACCCCAACTCCTTGGTGAGTTGCAGCCGCTGCTTAGCTTCCGCTTCCTTGTCGTAAGTCCAAGCTGCGATCCCGGTTGGAATGTGCGTCAAGCCGTAGAATGTTTTCCCCTCAGAGTCCTCGGCTCGTGTGATTGCCCAGAATTCATTGAGAATCTTGGCAAAGACTTTCTTTTTTCCGTCAGGCGTCGATATCTCAACGATTTCTTTTTTGCCTTTGATCGCCTGAGCCCGCTTCTTCATCTCCTGCCAGTAGCGCGGCTCCAAGCCTTCGGTGCGGGCGCGCTGACGTGCAATTTTCAGACTCTCCGCAGCTTTCTTTTGGGCTTGTGCGGCCGCTGCCTCCCTGGCTTCTTGCGCCGCTTTCTGCAATTCCTCGCGGCCGGCTTCCGCGACCTTCTCCGCCCGGGCGCGAATCTCTTGCTGGACGTCATACCAACCCGGGCCGCTGTCGGCCGCCTCGGCCATCTCGCTGTTGAAAGCTGCCTGCTGTGCCTCACTGAGTCCCTCCAGTCGTGGAAGGCTCTTCGGCCTGATCTCGGCCTGCCTCTTGGCCTCGACTTCGACCATCTCCGCCACGGTCCACTTGTACGAGACTCGAAAATCCCGAAACGCCCGCTCGGCGATCGAATCGATTTCGTCAGGGTTGAACCGGTCGGCGTGCTTCTGGGCCTCCTGGAGGAATATCGCCTGGAGATTGTGTTGCAGTCGGGCGATCTCCTCGTCGATCTGGCGAATCTGCTCATGGGCGCGATCGGCGGCGGGTGTGCCCTTGGATCGGCGCATCGTGCGGTCAAGGTCGCGCCTCTTGATCTCGGCGATCTGGATTTGTCCGGCAATCCGCTGCGCCTCGCTGGTGGCCTCCTCCATTGCGTCTTCGATGCGCGCCAGGCTGAGCCGATCCGCGTAGATTTCAGAGTCGGCGTGAATCTCGCTGATCTGCTTGTCCAGCTCATCGATTTGCTGCTGAATCTCACGGCGCTTCTTGTGAGCGTTCTTCCGGGTGCCATCTCGCTGCCGAATGAGTTGTTTTCGCCGCTCCGACAATTCCCTCTCCCGCTCCCAGGCCCTGTCCCGCATTTCCTGGTCGTGGGCTCGGCGGTCACCCGGCGCGCCTTCCCTTGGGGTGGTTCGCTTGTATGGAGGCAGCGGTTCGGCGGGAACCTCTGGCTCGATCGGAGGCGTCGGCGGCGGCGATGTCTCGACCGTCTCTTTGCTAAGCGCCTCTCGCAGCCGCTCTCGCGTCGTCTCTGGTATCAACCCACCATCCACAGCGGCTTCGGCAATTCTCAACGCCTCTTCGGCGGTCATCCTGCCCCGTCGCACGTCATCGGCCACCCGCGCCGTGTCGCCTACTAGGATGTCCTGCGCCGTCGCCTTGTTGCTGGCGCCGTCGATGATCTGCTGGCGAAGGGCGTCCTGCTCTCGCCGGCGCCGCTCGTCATGCAACTCCTGGTGAACGTCCGCTTCGGCTGCGATCTGCGCGTCCGACTTCTCGGCGGCTTTCTTGCGGGCAATCTTCTGGGCCGCAAGGTAGATCGTTTCGCCTTTCTTCAGGCCGCCCGGCACTGGTGGCAAGTGGTGTTTCTTCAGCTCCTTGTTGATCGCGCCCAGCCAGCCGCGCCCCGCCTCGTCGGCAATTGCCTGGATCGCTGGAATCTCCTTCTGCGTCAACTCTTCGTCGCGTGCTAGGTCGGCACGGAACTTGCGCCGTTCGCGCACCATCTCCTCTAGCTCGGCCTTCGAACGGCGCATCAACCGGAGTCGTTCCTTGCCGGAATCCGCCGTCTTGGGCGTGTTCGCCATCAACTCATCAGCCAATGCGGCCTTGGTGGTCGGCAGTGGCGGTTCCGTTGAGATCGCGACAGACAGGGCATCCTCCGGAACGGTCGGTGTGGGCGGAGTTGGCGGAGTCGTTGACGTTCCCGCATCCGATGGCCCGGGTAGAAGCGGAGGCGATGGTGTAGGCGGTGTTCCTTCGGCCGGTGGCGTCTCTTCGTCCGGCGGCCCGATTCGCGGAACCCCCTTGGCTTTCTCCTGGAGCTTCAGCCGTTCGCGGTGTCGTTCAAGCCAGGAGCGGCGCGATGGCGGCGTCGTCTCCTCGGTCGCTGATTCCGTTGGCTGTCCCCAAGGCAACCCCTCGGTAGGCTGTGTTTCTTCCGCCTGCTGTTTCAGTCGCTCTCGATTCTCCTCAAACCAACTCCGCCGCGAGGACGGTTCGACCTCTCCTTGCTGCTCGAGCCTTTTCCGGTTTTCGTTGAACCATTTCAGCCGATCGGATGCCCTGCTGGCGTGTTTGGGTGGAATTCCCAGTAGTCTCGCATCCGCCCTGGAAGGAGCCTGTCCAGCGTCTACCTTGCGGGCAACATACGCCACTGCCATTGCAGAGGGCGGCCCCGATGGTGCTGGAGGAGGCATTTGGCGCAGCCATTCATTCAGCTCCGCAAGAAGCCGCTCCCTCTTTTTCGCCGCGGCCTTCGCGTCAAGCACCCGCGGCGTCTCGACAACCCCCATCGTCAACAATGTCTGCACCGTCGTATCGGCAACCGTCTGGGCGAGCTGCTCGGGGTCCATCGCATCGGGGCGAATCCCAAAGCCGGCGTCGGCGACGCTGTGCCCCAACTCGGTCACGATCTCCTCGGGAAGTTCTTCAAGCGTGGCGATTCCCGCCCGCTTCAGCCCGTCCCAGACCCCCTTGCCGATCGCCTTTGCCGCGGGCTTACCGACCGCGCTCTCCAGACCACCTAAGCCCAGAAGCTGCATGGCGATAGCCGGGCCGGCCTCGACGGCGCCTTTGGTCATGACGTACTCGGCAAGTTCCGATTCCCGCAAACCGGCATCCCGCCCCTCGGTAATCGCCTGGTTCATCTCCTGGCTGACCGCGGCGCCGATCGCACCAAACGGACCGCCAATGGCGCCGCCAACAATCGTTTCGGGAACGGTGACGCCAACACCCCGAAGACCGCGGCGGACGATGGGAGGGAGGAACTTGTCGGGCGTGTCCGTCTCGGCGATTGCCTGGGAATAGGCGTTGCCAAGCCGGACCAGTTCGTCTGCCGTGTCATCCTCCGGCATCACCTGGGGGCTGCCGCCGACCCGGTGGGCCCGCGACTCAAGCCCCGTGCGAATCTGCTCCAGGACCGCTCGGACCTGCGGGACACTCGACCGCTTGATCTGGTGGCGGGCCGCCTGCAACATCCGGTGGTCTTCGGCCGCTCGGGCGAATTCGTCTTCCGGAGGTCGCTCATCGTCTTCCCACCAGGGCGTTGCCGTGCCGGTTGCCGCCCGATCTGCTTTCCACCAATCGCTCATAATCGCCTCGCCGGTTTGCCGTCAGGTGCCAAGTACCATGTGCCGGGCGGCAGCGCGTCCCGCTCGGCCTTCGTCTTCGGCCGCGGGAGCGAATCGCGAAACGCCTTGACCGCCGCACTCCGCCTCCGCGATCTCTCAGTCGTACCCGTCTTTTCCCAGTCCTCCACGATCTTGCGGGCCTGGATGTGCTGGTCGAGCGTGTAGGGCGTGCGCGACATCGAGAGCCCGAGACCCTGCGACATGATGGGTTGGGGTTCGGGCGTGGAAAGAATCGCTCGGGCAATCTGGACCTCTTCGGGCTCGTCGCTTCTAGGCGGCTTGCCACTCCGGGGCGGCTTGCCGCTCCCGGGTGGTTTCCCGCTCCCGGGCGGGGAGGCTTCTGGCAACCTGCTCGGCTGCCGACGCCGGCCCTGGGTAAAGCTGTGCGCAAGAGCCTCACCTTGTTGTAGGAGTGGATTTGGGCCTCGAGGAAGACCCGGAGGGGGTGCCGGACCCGCGACTGGTCCTCCTTGCAGCAACCCCTTCTCGCCAGGAGAAAACACAGACCCGATGATTGCCCCGCCAAGCGGCACGCCGGGAATTCCAACAGGAGCACTCACCCGCCGGTCTGGCTCCAGCTCTTGAATCAGTCCCAAGCGAACGAATCGGTCATGGAAAAAGACATTAGCCGCCTGGGCCGCTTCTTCGAACGTGAACGCGGGAACCTCGACATCCTCCATTTCCATCGACGTGGGATTCAGCCGTTTGGCCGACTTCTTCATCCCCATCAGGGTCTTGATGAAACCGGCCTTGTCGTTTTCCGCCTCGGTAATCGCATTCGAATGCTCCTTTTGCGTGTAGCCGGTCCGCTCATCAATCTTGGTCTGCGACTCCTCCGGCCGCTGTGTGCCGCGAACCGCCATCGGCCGGCCGTTCTCGTCGGTCGTCAATAGCCCATAGTCGGGATGTTCGAACGTCTCGGCGCCGATCCGTTCCTCGATCGAAGCCCGCCGCTGCTCCGCCGGCACATCCTGGGCGTGTTCGTAAGCCCGCATGATCTTGCCCTGGAGCTGGTAGGCGGCCGTCGCCTGCTCTTCGGGCGAAAGGATGTCGCTCGCCCAGACCTCGCCCAGCTCAGCCCGCCAGCCCTCGATCCGCTTCTGGACGTTGTAGGGAAGCTGCTTGATTCCCTGCCGAATCTGTTCCTGGGTACGGAGATAGTCCGCGTATTCCACTTTGAACTGGTTGCCGATCGCCACGCCCCGGGCTTCCCACGCGCGGGCCTCCCCTGTGGCCTTGCGGTCGATTTCAGCCTCAAGCTGCATCAGCTCTTTTGCGCGGCTGTGGGTGACGTCCCGCTCGTCGATCTCCCAGCCGTGATCGCGAAGGGCGTCTTCGACGGCCCAGAGTCGCGCCTGCTCCGCCGCTTCCTGCCGCCGTTCGTAGTCCCTTGCCGCTTGAAGCTCGGCCAGCCCAGCCCGGCGGACGTCTTCCTCGACGCCCGCCTCGAGCCGTTGCCGCTGAAGCTCTTCCTCTTGACCGAAAGCCTGTTCCCGCTGGAGCCTGGCCAACTCCGCTTGCCGATAGTCCCCCTCGGCATCGGCTGCCAGCCGCTCGGCCTGCATCGCCTCTTCGTGCCCGAGACCCAGTTCGGTCAGGCCCCATTGCGAGCCCAGCCGCTCGGCCTGAAGCGCCTCTTCGTAGCCGAACCCCGCCTCCGCCGCCCGGGCGGCGATCTCCGCCGCCTGTTGGCGGCCGAGGGTGTCGTAGCGGAATCCTTGGGCGGCCAGGCCCGCCCTCGCCTGGGCCTCCTGTTCCTGGAGCTGGCCTTGGTAGCCGAACCGCTCGGCCTGCATCTGCCGCTCATATTCGAACTGCCTTGCCATCAGTTCGTCTTGGCGGGCCAGCGCCCGGGCCTGATCCTCGCGCTGCTGGCGGCGGGCCCGCAACTCGGCATTTCGCCGTTGGACCTGCTCGGCTAGAAATTGCCGGCTGGCATCCAGCGACTGCTGGGCCTGTTGGGCCTGCTGCTGCCGCATCCAGAGCGGATTCAAGCCGACAATCGGCGATGTGTAGAACAGACTCATGATGTACCTCAATAACCGAGCCGCCGATAGGCGCGATTTCCTGCCAGCGCCCCATAGGAACCCGGTAGGACATAGGTTGACGGAATCTCATAGGCCGACCGGGTGGCAATCGGCTTTTGCGACGGAAGATAGGCCGGACCCTGCCCCATCGCCAATCGGGCTGCGTCCATCGCCATTGCCTGCTGCTGCATGAGCTGCTGGTGGTACTGCTGATAAGCCGCGAGTTGCCGCTGCTGGAGCGACTCGTTCAGCCGGTTCAGCGCCGCCTGGTGCTCCCGCTGGTAGCCCATCCGCATCGTCGGCAGGATCGTCGATCCCGTCAGGCCGCGGCTGACCATGTCCTGCACGCCGCCCGCCTCCAGGTTGCGGTATTGCTGCTGGAGGTCCGCCCGCTGCTGCGTGCCGTCGATCTGGAGATACTTCGGCATCGTCTTGGGCGCGAAGCTGATCGTCGATTTGTAGGTTGTGTAAGCCACGGAATCACTCCTTCACTGGGACCCGCATGATGTTTTGGACCGGCCCGAATTGCCTGTGTTTGCCGTGCGGTGGCATCCCGCGATCGTCCGCGTCTACCTCGATTACCGCTTCGCCGTCTTGCCACTCCTTCAGGATGCCGCTCACGCGGACCCCCGGTCCCGGATCGAAGTACACCCGGTCGCCCGGCTGCGACCGTGACGTAAGTCGCTCGATCAACCCGTCGCCCTTGCGCCGGTTGCGAATTGCTCGCCAGTAACCTGTGCCAGAAGGACCGCGCATGTCACACACTTAATTGCCTGTAGGTATAATTCCATCCGTGCCATTCACCCCAGTAGCTCCAGATGAACGGCCAAGAACTGTAGTCGTTTGGATACTGTTCATAATCCGCGACCACAACCCATAACTCATTCACGTAGCTGTATTCAGGAAGGTACCATTGGTTCGCTCGCGTGTAGTCCGAGTTTTTCCAAAACCAACGACCGCTCGAATCCGTCATAAAGATCGTCGGGAGAAAGTTTCCATCTTCCCCCGGGTCCCACCACATGCGATTGGGCTGCTGGCCAGTTCCCGGGCCGCCTGAAATCGCAAACCAGTTGTCGTAACGGTTTGAAAGGGAACCCGGGTTGCTGAGTGGATTGCATCGCAGCGCCGGGTACGTGCCCCCTCCATCGGTATACGTCTGCCGTCCTATCCGAGAAACATGCCCGTAGCCTGCCATGTCACCAGCTCATCGTTATTCCACCGCCGGTCAGCTTCAGCGCCGCAAACTCCGGCTCGGCCGTCTTGTGGATGTTCTGCGGCAAGCTGAGGGTGATCGTACTGAGGCTGTTCGTGACGGTGATTTGGTTAGTCGTGCCCGCCAGGTCCCGCGACACAACGTCCGAGGCGTCGTTGTCCCAGGTGAGCAACTCGTAAGCCGTGCCACTTGGGAAGCTCGCGCCGTCGCTTGGCTGGTCGTACCAACCCCTCACGCCTGAAGCATTCGTGCCGTACAGCTTGCTGTTGCCCGGGCTGTCTGAGTCATTGACCAAGTTGACTTTGCCAGCCGATCGCGTCAGGCTGTGCTGGAAGGTGGTCGCCGCGTCAATCGCCGTCAGCAAATCCAGCCAGCCCCTCGCACCGCTCCCGTCGGTCCCGTAGTATTGCCCGACTCCGGGCAATTCCACGTCGCCGGCCAACCCGACAATTCCCGCGACCTCCGAAAGCGAGTCGATGAACGTCAGGGCGTCTTGTTTCCCACTCCACGTCGCGGCCGAGGCAACGTAATCGTCGGCGATCGGCGTACCTTTCCAAGTCCCTGTCGTGATCGTGCCCACGGTGTCAATCGACGTGCCGCCCATCCAATACGACATCGTTTCATCCAGCGAAACCCAGCCCTTCGCTCCGTCGTAGTCGGTCCCGTAGTACATGAGGAACCCGGGGTCTGCCAGGTCACCGTAAAGCCCAACCTCTCCGTCGAGTTCAATAATCGAGTAATTCCCGAACGTCAGCGCGTCTTGCTTGGCGCTCCACGTCGCGGCCGAGGCGACATAGTCGTCGGCGATCGGTGTTGCCTGCCAGGTCCCCGTGATGACCGTCCCCAACGTGTCGAGCGTCTCCGAACCAACCCAGGTCCCCAGGACTTCTTCAAGCGAAAACCAGGCCCGGACGCCGTCCCCATCGGTGCCGTAATACTTCCAAGCGCCCGGCGCCGCTTCGTCGCCGTTGAGCGCAACCACGCCATTGACTGCGATCACCGAATACGAGCCGAACGTCAGCGCGTTTTGTTTGCCGTGCCATGTGTTCGCCGAGGCGACATAACTGTCGGCGATTGGCGTTGCTTGCCAGGTCCCGGTAGTGACCGTGCCGAGTTTGATGAGGTTCTCCGACCCCGGCCACGTCTCCAGCTTGGGCAACTCCTGGACCTGAGCCAGGAGCGCGTTGTACTGCCGGATCAGGTTGTTCAACTGCTGGCCCATCCTGCGCAGCGCCGCTTCAATCCGCGGATTCACGCTGGTCAAGTCAACGTCGGTGGCGTCCTGCCGCGGGGGCCAAGGTCGTGATTGCATTAGAGGGTCCTCCCTGCGGGCGCCAGCGTTGCCGCGGCCGATTCCGTCGCCCAACGAGAAGTGGCCGAGAGTTTCAGCACCATCGCCACGTCGCGGACCCGTGGTGCCCGGGGGCGGTTCCGGCCGGCCGCCCAGGTCCCCGAGGCTTTTGCCGAGGCGGATACCGCCGCCTCTGCCGTGTCGCCAGTGAGAACCTCCCACGAGACGGCGCCGCTCTGCTCGTCGAGCGACGCTTCCAGGGCGGTCAGAATGCCGTCCCGGCCGAGGTCCCCCATGCGGATCGGCCCGAACGTCACGTAACTGGCGATCGGCGTCCCGTCGTCGTCGATCGCCTCCCGTGAGAACCGGCGCACGTACCCGTCGCGGCCGCCAAGCAGAACGTGCTTCTGGTCGCCGAGGCTGGCGGCATAGCTGCACAGGCTGTAAGGCTGCTGGCCGGCAGGCAGGGACACGGGAAACAGCCCCTTGCTCTGCCAGTCGAGCCACCAGTGTTTCCCCGCCGTGCCGTTCACCGGCGTGATGAACAGGTGGATGCCACGGTCCCGGATGTCGTACTGCATCGAGACGACGTTGCTCGCCGCGTCCACGTCGATCAGCTCTTGCGGCAGAACCTCGCGTGAAATCGACTGCGGATAGGACTCCCCGCCCGGTGAAATCCCGTAGAGCCCGTCACGCCCCAGGAAAACCACGCCGCCGTCTGGCAGCTTGCACCAGGCCGAAGCCCCAAGGATTCCCACCTCGCGGCTCAAGGCGTCGATCTGCCCGCCCCACGCCGGGTCGCCGCGGAGCATCCAGATGGAATTCTCGCAACCAAAGATCAGGAAGTCATCCGAATGCGGAATCAGCGCCGTGATCGGCTCGCCAACAAACCCCGCATCGCTGTTGGTGCCCGCGACCGGCCGGCCCGGGTCCGCCGGGTCGTAGGCGTAATCCCAGTCCGTCGCGTCCCCCTGCCGGCTCATGTACCAGGTGTTCCCGCCGGCAAACACCAGCCGGTCCCGGTAGGTGCAGGTGAGCGGGCAATTCAGCGGGGCGATGCCGTAGGTCACGGTGATCGGCGTAAGCGACTTGGCGACCGGGTCAAAGACCTTGATCTTGCGAGCCAGTTCCCAATGGCAGGCCCCGTTGGTCAACGTCGCGTCGATCGTGATGTAGCCGGCGGCAACGTCCGTGATCGCGTACACGTCGTCCTGGGCAATGCCGCCCTTGGTGTTCGTCAACAACACCACGTCGAGGTCCTTGTCGATCCCCAACGCCGTCCAGTCAGCAACACTCGTCGCCGAAAGCTGCTTGCCCGAAGCGATCGTCCCATCGGTCCCCGAGAGCCTTACCGGTCGATGGTCGGCGATGTAGAGCTTCTGGTGGTGGGGGCTGGCATGGAGGACCGGCGCCGACGAGTTGATGCTCGGTCTAGAGGCGGCGCCGTTCGCCTGCGTCGGGTTCCCCTGAGGCACCAAGTCATTGCTGTTTGCGGTCGAGTCTTTTCCCAGCGCGGCAGGGTTGTCAAAGTCAAAGAATCCCTTGACAACCGCGGCCGTGAGATTGACTCCGTCGGTTCCCGCAACTCCCAGTTGAGACCATGACCGGCCTCGGCCGCCATTGTAAAGAAATGCGTCTTCCGCAGTGGTTGTGAGACGATTGCAGAAGAACACGTTACCCATGCGGCCGTCGAAGTAGCCTGCCGATACGCCGCTGAAACGGCCGACGTACCAATTCCCCGGCGTAATCGACGATGCCTTCGTGGCGATACTGCCGATGCTCTCCGCCACCCCGTCCAAGACAACAGTAACTTGGCCGTCTCGATCGAATCTGACAAGCAGAAAGTGCCATGTGTTGAGCGAGTAGACGATGTTTGCCG
>Ga0265295_1008948_pt1 | contig 10936 bp, 13 predicted proteins | sample Munlansysbiofilm_FD_192503 | JGI IMG/M metagenome (GOLD analysis project Ga0265295, IMG submission 192503) | Leachate microbial communities from a municipal landfill in Southern Ontario, Canada - Methane capture system biofilm | ecosystem: Engineered > Solid waste > Landfill > Unclassified ... | reverse complement strand
GACAACACTCAACTTTCAGAAATTCATGAAAAACTTGGGGAACTCAAGCAAAGCCTGCTTGAGCTGGATATTGAGCTGGATATAAAGCTCAATCCGAACATACATGACCGGGAGATCCGGCTCGACAACGGGTGGGTCATCAAGATCGGCAGAGGTCTTGACTTCCACCAGAAACCTGAAAGCTGGTTCGAGGTGGGGGCCAACGATTTGAGTCTGCGCAAATGTCTTGAAACTAAGGTGGATATATTCAAAACGACTGTAGAATGACCATGAGCACGAACACAAGAGACCTCTTGGTCGGGCCTGTTCATGAATGATTATTTCAAATGAAGGTAAACAGAATAGTAATTCTGAGTTGTGATCTCTATCTATAAATTGAATGGTTTAGGTTGGTGACGGCCCAGGAAGGGCAAGTTGGAAGGATTTGAGATTTTACTGTGCTGTGGGAGGGTCACTGTGGCGCTACCTTTTGCCGGATCCTCGGTAACGACCGACACAGTATCAGGTTCCATCCAGGCGTGCTTGGAAGAGTTTCAAGGTTTATTGTTGCCGGGAACCAAATCTCGTTCCAGCCGTGCCGATTATGCAAAGACCTAACCAGACATCACTGATTTGCACCCCAACTATGGGCTATTGACATTAATTTGATTTGCTTGAAATTTTGTGTCTATTGAACAAATCATAACCATCATTGTTTTTTTAAGTCAAATCAAGAAAGTTGTAGCTTGTTTTGAGTTTGGTAAAAATTTTTAAGATGATTCAATAGTACATCTCTTTGATCAGTTCTAAAAAAGTATAGAGATCTCCATTCATATCTACTAAACCATGCAGGTAATGCTGAAATAATTCATCAATAATAGATAGGGCTTCATCACTCAACTTGTACCCAGTAGTTTCATAGGAATTATGCATGTGTCCCACCGGTTGGATTTGGTCAAAGCGCCCAATGGATTCTTTAGGACCATTGAGTGGTAGCATGTCCATATAAAACTGGGGATAAACGATATGTTTTATTAACTCAACAAGTTGGGGATTGTATCCAGCTCTTGTGCCATCCTTATCCGCCCCGTAATACGGAACCACCAAAAGGGTTTGTGCCGTACTTCTTTTTGGCATTCCATGCCTGGCTGCTTGATCAATACGGTTTCGGCTTTTGCCAATCACCAAACATGGCCTTTTTTTGGCCCTATATGCTGTCCAGATTTCTTTTTGATTGAGGGACATAGCTGCAACTGGAAGATCCGTACTGGTACGGGGGTGTTTGATATCCAACTCTCGAATTTGAACATATGCTTTGTCGTGAATTCGGGCCTCTTTCCTTCCTTTGGGGATGATCGCAAACGGAATTTGATCTACATGGGGGAGAAAAGATTTGATTAAAAAGCCTCTCGTAATTGACTTGGATTCTATTTTTTCCCACCATGAACTGGTAGGATTAAGAATAGATTGGATAGAGTCTTCAGGAAAATCCATTTATTCTGGGAAATGCCCCTCCCTTGTTTTTGAATGCCAGACACTGTTTGAAAAATTGGCTTCATATGTGTCTTTTACGACAGCTTCTCCGGCCAAGCTGTCTACCCAGTCCAAGCCCTCAAAATAGAGACCTTCATCTATTACAGGTATGGGGGAAGGAACCAATCTTTTTTCGCTTAACCCATTTCGAGCTTTTCGCTTCTCTCGTATGACACCCATGGCTTGTTTGAATTTTTTTTGTTTTTTAGTGGTTAAACCGCTCCACTTAGATGTGAATTCCTCATTTTCTCTTTTGGATGGGACAGCAGAGGTAAAATCAAGAAACTCACCAGGAGCTGCCTTCAACATAGGCTCTGTCCTGTAAACATGTTCTAAAAGGCTTGAGGTATCTTTTTTAAATTTATGAACAGATGAGTCAACTACACTGACGACCACAAGAGGGAGGTTCACGCCCAATTTTTCCAAAAGGGCATCATCCGTCAAAGACCAACGCTTATAATCGCTATCATAGTTACTTGGTAATATTTTGCACTTAGCGGATATTTCCTCAAGCGCTGGTTCAATACAATTATTAACATCATTGGACCATGGGCCAAAATTATGGAATCGCCATCGAATCCCAGTGTAAGTTTCGCCATTATTGTACCTGGCATGGCTAAGGTCTGCCAAATATACATACTTGATCAAATGGATGGGGCCAAGATCCCGATCAATGTAATCATCTTCTTGACCAGCAACCAACAATGCATATTGGATAATTGTATTTATTTTTTTCTTATTCATAATCTTTTCGGTATAATTTGAATGATTAAATATAAAGATAGAACAAGCAAGATAAAGAAACAAGGGTAAAAAATCAATAGTTTCTCTACTTATCAATAATTTTGATTATGTTAACATTTATTAACACCTCGTCCTCATGGGCTTAGTGTCTTTTTAAATCCATTCCTTGCAGCCTTAGCCTTTTCCTCCGGTATCTTCGGTCCTGTACTCGGGCCCCCGTGAAGCGGTCACCGGCCATTCTCATAAATATCCCGCCTCTTGCATGGTGTCCCGGCCCTGGTCTTGGCTCTGCAAAAATCCCGTTGCAAGAGTTCTTCAGGTGTCAATTTCATTTATCTGAAACCCGTCCTGAAATCTTAGCATTTCTTAGCCTCTCATGGGGTTTGTATCCACTACATCCAGGAGTACACGGCCACACCACCATCAGGCTGGGGAAACAACCCCATTTTATTTATGGTGCCTATAAATTACCCAATAATCCCTTGGCAACTTAACCCCACTTCAGGTGTAAGAGTCAGCTTTCGACAATAAGAAAGTTCAGCAAACCCCACGGGCAATAAGTCTTGCATATGACTTTGTGACGACCACTTGGCATTGTTTGTACTGGTTCATTCTTTCACGGTTTCTGTCAAACAAACAGGCACCGTCAATGCATGTTGCCGGGTTCCTTGTGGGGGGTGAATCCATAATGCTTGATAAAGGTCTCCCATGTTTTACCGTTCTGTGGGTGTTCCGGTATGCTGTGGTCAGGATAGTTTCTGTAAGTCTGATAGTGGTTTGATTGTCCTCCTGGAGATCGCTTAGACATCCATACCCATCATTCGGCCTATTTCCATCCATCCCTGATGTTCCAGAATTTGTATTTCCAACCTGATCCGATCCCAGGTCTTTTGGTGCATCCCCTTGGGTTTGAATATCGGCAATCGGTTTGCTGATCCAGCCTTGGCACCTATCTTCCGTCTCATTTCATTGGCCTTGCGAAAATTTCTATCCATGGCAGTCTCATTGCAGGATTGATAAGTGAGGTTGCAGCACCCCCGGCAAGCAAAGTATTTACCCCCTGAATAGAGAACGGCAACACGCTTACAGCAATATGGACAAAGGAACCATATTCTTTCTCCACCATAGTTGCAGGCAGTCCAGGCAAAGGAGATCCGCTGTTTTACATCCTCAGTCTTCTTATGAATGTATTTCAACAGAAGATGAGCCTCATAGACCCTGGCGCTTATACTGGAATAAGCCCGACCACCAATTGACCATTGCCATGAGAACCAATTCCCTGGAGTCAGCACCCCAGACCGCTTAAGCTTTCGGACATCCAAAGGCAAGGACGAACCCGTAGTTCTTTTGCTATTCCCCATTCTATAATATGATCCTGATCCCCAACCTCCCATAATAGCCTCCATATTTTTTAACCGAAATCATTAAGCAAAAACACCTTTGTTCAAATCATTGAAACAGCTTACAATCAATTGCACCAAGGGTTTCAGGTTGTTTTGGTGTTGTCTGCTTTTGCATTCTTTTTACCGCTCGCAATTAAACCGCCAGCAATGGTTTGAAATCTGTAATTTAATCTGTAACCATCCATCCCAGGACCCCGCTTTTCTCCGATAAAATAAACCGTATCTCTCTACTTATTCCCTACATCAATGTCAGATTTTGCGTGGTTCTCATGGGGTTCATGCAATCCTTGACCTCATCAACTCGCTTGCAAAGAGTCTGCACCATGCCGACAGTGACCCGGTCCCCCAGGGTGAACCAGCTCCTATAACCCCCATCTCATCTGCTGGAATCCCCAGGAATTGTTCTATCCGGTCAATCCATTGGTTCAACAATTCTTTCGTATGAACGATTATCAAGGTAGGCTGCTTGCGCTCGGCAATGATATAAAGGCCCATGACCGTTTTCCCACTCCCGGTGGTGCTCGATAGGACACCTGATTCATACCTCTGAATGACTTCGACGGCTTCGGCCTGGAAGGGCTTTAATTTACCGTTAAACGTGAAGGGTACAGGATCAAAGACAAGGCGGTTGTCGATAGGGTCCACCTCTTCCCCGTGCTCCTTGCAAATGTGGTAGGCTCTGGCTGCAAAACCTCGTGGGACGACAAGGCCCTGATCCGTGGAGTCATAAAAAGAGATCTTCTGAGTTATGTTTCCCGTATACCTGCCCATCTTCTCCAGGTATTTGAATTTGGGGTTGTCCATGGTGAGGCTGTTCTTGATGTGCTGCTCAGCCGCATACCCGATTCCTGATAGAATGACCTTGCTGTTCAATATAAATTTCAATATATTGGCTCCGCATTGTTTTGGTACATGGCCGGTCAAGGGATGCTGCCCTTTTCCGGACGGTTTGCTCTATCCCTTCAAAATTCCCCGGATCATTTTCAGGCAATAAACAATCATCCCGGCCATTGGCATCAGCATCAATGCCGCCACCATGCAATCAGGGTTTATGATAATCTCAAGCTCGTTCATTAGAATCTCCTGTGTGTTTGACTTTGAACCATTTCCCGATGGGGCAGGCATCCAGGTCGAAGATAGACTGCTGGTTCCTGCTGCACATTTGCCGTTGATCCTTCACAAAGATGAACCGGCAGGGGAGACCATGAAGACATTTTGACATCTTGCTGATTTCTGAGATATGCCAACCCTCGGTACTGTCTTTACTGTCAAAAGCCCTTTTGACAGTTTTGGCAGTATCGTTAGTATGTGCGTTTTTGCCTTTTGGCAGTTTTGGCAGTACTTGAGGTGGCCGTTTTTTCATTTTTAATTTTTCAAGATATCCGACCACTATGCCACCTCGTTTAGATGATAAAGCATCTTTGGCCTGCCATTAGTATTAACCCGTTCAATACAAATGTGCCGATAGTCTTCAAGCATCCGAAGCCCACCCATAACCTGATCCCGGTCAGACAACTTGCTCCATCCAGGCCGCCAAACATCACGGGTTGAAAATGGTGGTTTCAGATCGCCTTTTTTGATCCTTCGCAAAATGGCCTTAGCTGTGGATGCATCAGCGTTGGACACTGAAGAGTAAGCCCGTTCTGCATGGGTCTCCAAGTAATCCCCCCAGGCCAAAGCTCGTAGAGTTGCGGTCTCTGAAACGGGACCTTTCTCACCATCAGCAAGGTGAAGGATCAAAGCCAGGGAGGGTATTAATTTACGGTATTTTGCAAAATGTGATTCCAGGGCAGGGTGTAAGTCAGACCTCAATTTAACTTCCAATGCGGTACGCCATTCTGTAAACAACTCAAGGGCAGGAGGATCAAACCTCAGATATGGAATACCGTCTGGTTTTCCTTCAAAATCGGTATCTTGCTCTGCGCCTATTTCTGCTGGGTCCAGCCTATCCAGATCATCGAACACTTTAAAGGCTTTATTTTTGGCGGTAATATCTGGGCGTCTATCAACATTCTTCCACGTTCCATTTAGGTCAGGCCAAATCAACAAACCAAACCGTTGGATCAATCCATCATCAGCGGAACCACCTTTAACAGCTTGTTGAATATATTCTGACAATCGCCCCGGTTGTGTCCCCCCCCAAAAGAGACAGACACAAAGCAGGAATATGAAGGTTCAGCCCCCTTCCGATTCGGTCAAAAGTATATGGAGAGTCTCCATTCCAGGCAGTTAGGTAAAAACCTCTACCCTCTTCCTGTCCTTCACGATCAAGACTTTTAAGTAAACTCACCACCTCATCCCTAAAGACAAGCAATCCATTAGGGTTTTGTCGTAACAGTTCTCCCAAACTGGCAGGGGTGCTGTCGTTGGCTTGATATCTTTTTAAAACTGGGGATATGGGCTCTTCACCTACTGTCAAAACTGTCAAAAGGTCGGCATTAGGATCTTTTTGAAGAACTTGACGGGCTTTTTTTTCCGCTGCCTCCTTCCGCAACTTTGCCGCAATAGCATCAGTTTTGTGGATCTCAAGGTCTTGGTCGTATCGCTCGTTTGCTGATGCAATTAACTTTTTCAATGGGGACAGCCCAGCTTCTTGCGATGGGCTTTTCAACACCCCAGGGCGCCCCACCACCAGCGCCCACAAATTACATATAACAGTCCAATCTGTTTTCGCCTGCGGTCGAATTCCTATTTTACGGCCTATCACAGCTGCCATAGCTGCCATGGTTGAAGCTGCCACAAAGTCAGGTGGGCATTGCATCCGTTCCGCAATATCTTTAACCCATGACCGTAACCTATCTGGTAAAAGTTCATAATCAAACGGCATCACGGGTGCAAGCTCATCCGGTAGGGGAATCGGCAATGGTTGAGCTTTTTTTTCCTTCTGTGGGAGAGTTAAACCTTTTGTGGCTCGATCGCTAACATAAGCTCGTGCTTTTGCAATCTGTGGTTGCAACCATTTATCAGGGTTGGCCTGGCCCCGGTACTTTTCCCCAATGGCATACGAGTTGAAAACTGAGAAGATTTCACTGTCGTTGAGGTTTGAATACACCAGGGCGTTTAAGACTGTTTGTATGGCCTCGCTTCTTTTCCCTGTCTGTGCCCCGGAAAGAATAAGATCCTTTGTCCCCGGCTTAACCGGCAGGTGGCTTATATCACCATCCCACTGGAAGGGTTCTTTCTCTTTTGTGTTGTTTTGGCTTGATTGCTGGCTGTTCTGCCGTTCTTTCCTCTGTTGTGAATGCCATTGTTCCAGAATGTTTTTAAGATCCTGAAACTTGACATTTTCGCCAATGGGCTTTACAAAGGTAACGAGCTGGGGCTCAGGGGAACGTCCGCTGTCAACTTTCTTTTTGTTCGGCCAATTTTTTGTCCCTGCAATTCTCCAAACGTGTGAAAGATCTTTTGTCCCAAAGTCACACCTTGAAAACTGTTGAAGTAAGATAGCAACTTTTTTGGCTTCATCTGGCGGTATTCCTTCCTTGAATAGATACCCTGCCTGAAACCTACCTTTGGATGTTTCAAGTACATAGGTAGGCTTGATGGGCAATCGTTCATTCCATCTGTGGGCTTGGTCATCATCAAAGTCAACGACATAACCGAGCACAGCCAGGATATCTGCCTCACCGCCTTTTTTGCCTGCTTGTAGGCCTGGCTTGAAGATACACAATGGCATGTAAATATTTCTATGGGGTTCTTTGCTCAACTCATTAACGATATTTAATATAGCTTCGCCATTTTCGGTGATTGGAAAGTTGTAAACTTTCGGTTTTAAATTTTCTCCGGTCTTTGGATTTTGGCCATATGAAGCAACAACCAACTTACCTTTGCAATCACATCTTTTGGCTGCATGCTGTAATGCCAAAACGATTGAATCTTTAGAAAAACTATTGCAATTTTCGCCATTTATGCTATCTTGAATCATCTTTTTAGTCCCACCCTTTGGCCCTTTCCGCTCATCACGGTTTGGGCCTTTTTTTTCTTCTGTATCATACCAACTGCGCCCGCTCTTCAAGAAACTCAACAACGGCATGGGCTGGATATGCTACTTTTCGTCCTACCTTGAATCTGCCTTTGATTCCCTTACCTGCACTATCCAGATTTGCCGCATATCCTGGACTGAGTATCCCCCCGGAAGCTTCCCCTATCTTTTCCCGAATAATAAATCCGCAAGGGTTACTTTTTATTATTCCGCTAAAGTCTATTTTAATATTTTTTTGATCTTCCATTATTGTCTCCTTTCAAGTTTTATATTAATCCTTGTGAGTTTAAGTTAATGATAACAGCCTGAAATCTAAAAGAAAACCCCCTTGAAATACAAATTAAAAAACACTGTATTTAAAGGGGGTCAAAATACAAAAGAATGTATTTAAAGGGGGTCAGGGCATTAAAAAAGAATTTTTTAATAAGGTATTTTGAGGGGGTCAAAACACAAAACTTGTGCTTGAAGAGGGGGTAGGAATAAAAAAGGCTGTTATTGTTTTAGAGGAAATAACAGCCTTTCATGTAGAAGCTATTTTTTTATTTCGGTATTTACATCTGGCCATATACAATCCGGCATTGGTTCTTTGAAGTTACCTCCGGTGTTTCTTGCCTTATCTGGAAGAGCCTTCCACAATGAGATAACAATCTTTTTTTTGTCTATATTGGAAAAATGGTTGTTTAAAATCCTCTGTATCTGAGGTTTAGTTATTTTGGATTCACAGGTGTCTACCCAATGCCCAATGAATAGAGCGGCTTTTAATAATTCGCTCCATTCCTCCTTGTCTTTCCTTAGCCTTCCTAACTCCTGTCTTTCAGGTATTGTCAAGCAGTCGCTTTGATCATCTATTAGTTTGTTCCCATTAATTATTTGTTTTTCAGGTATCTTAAACTCTTTAAAATGATACGTTACAATCTCCTCTTCGCCATAACCATGTTGGGCCTTTCCTGTAGTTTTTTTCTTTTCAACTTCAAAATTAGGTGGGATTGAAAGTCCATTCTCCATGGCCCAACCTGCGATATTTTCCGGCCGAAAAGTTATATATCTATCACAATCATTAAAGTTCTCAGATTGATTGATGAAATATGCAAAATCGTTTTGATATTGCTCACAGTTGAGCCGATAACCACCAGAATTAGAATCATGGTTTATTTTATTTGACCTACAAGCCCGATCAATAAGAATCATTGTCCTCTCAACTTTAAATGGAAGGGCTTTTCTTTTGGACTCACTATCTAATTCCAGGTGTATTTTTTGAGCCACTGCCTCCGGTAAGAGCCCGTTTAACAAACAGGCCGCCTCAAAAGGTTCCCAATAATCCGTACATCTATAAAAAATAAAATCGTCATAAGAAAGAGTTTCTTGTGGGAAAAAACGGTTCAAATTCATTATATCTCCTGTAATATATTCCCTGATTAAAGAACATGGGGAAAACGGCTCAGGATTGCCGCCTTGTCAAACCGGGCAATTACTCCGGTTCTATCCCCATGGGAAACGCTCTATTTGTAAATATCTTTCCGGTAGCCAGCCTTGAATATAAAAAGCAATTTCTTGTCAGATCGGAACAAAAGCCGCACATCGTCAACCTTCAATCTGAATTCTTTTGGATATGGCATAAGCCGCTTTATGTTCAGTTTGTCTGTCTGGTTTTCAATCAGACAAGTAACGGCATCCTTGACCTTTTCCCGCTTAGCCTTTGGCAGTGCTTTTATAAATTTGTTAGCCTTACTGCTGATCTTGAATTCTCGATCTTCATATTTTACCATTCTTTCATTGCATCCTTTAAATCCAGGGAACCACCATTTTCCAGCTCAGAATAAGCGCTTGTCCTCTCCCTATCTTCTGCATCAGATAAAAAATCCATATGCTGAATACTCTTAATCCAAAGGTCAAAAGCCTTGACATCAATCACCACTTTTGTGGCTGAATTGGGGACAAAAGAATCAAAAAAAGGCAGTGTTTCAATGTTATATTTTTCCGTGTTCATTTTTTTAAATCTCCTTGTTTATCTAAAGTTCACAACCTTTACAGGTGCCTGTTCTTTCCGCTGAAAAATCTTTCCCATGGTTTCAGCCGCAAGCCTGTTTCTATCCGGTGAAAGGTGGGAGTATCGTTCCGTCATAGTCAGGGATGCGTGGCCCAAAAGCTCTTTAATTTGATACAGGGAAATTCCATCCATGACAAGCCATGATGCAAAACTATGTCTTAGGGTATGAAAAGTAACTCTCTGTCGTCTGTCAGTGATACCATCGTTTAATCCAGCCTGTTCAACTGCTCTGGTGTAGGTCTTTGATATTTTGACAACCCTTTTACCTTCTCTATCTGGAAACACAAGTTCCCCATTCATGCCCGGCCCTATTGCGACAAACATCTCTTTTACATCCTGCGTTATTGATAATGTCCGATTCCTGCCGCTCTTGGTATCCATCAAGTTGATAAGACCATGTTCAAGATCAACATTACCCCAAGTCAAGGAAAAAATCTCCCCGGCCCTCAAACCGCAATGTAGAGACAACAAAGCCATGTCGTGGACTTGCCTGCTCTTTCCCCGCAAAATATCAAGTAGATTGTGGGCCTCATCCAGGGATAGGAATCGCACCCGCTTGTTGTCGAACCTTGGCTTTTTAACCTGACTTGTGGGTATAGTCCCCTCATAATGCCCTGTTCTCTCTGCATGGCGGTAAATCTGCCCCAGTGTGGTTAATGTGTACTCTGCCGTACGTGGCGCTCTCCCTGCATCCAAAACAGTCTTTTTCAGCCGTTCAATGTCAAAAGTAGAAACGGTCTTGAGAGATTTTCCCCCGATTACAGGATCAATCCAAAGCCTAAACAAGTGCTCCTCTGTGGTATAGGTTTTTGTTTTCTTCTCGTTCTTGATGGCAGGGTAGTAAATATCTATGAAATATTCTCTGAGCGTTATTGAATCTTTTTCCTCTTGTTCCTGGCGCTCTTGTTCCTGGCGTTCTCTTTCCTTATGTAGTTCATCTGCTTCTACCTGCTTTGCCCGATGGGTTTTAACGCCTTCTCCTGCTTGGGCCTCTTCTTTCAACTCCTGCATTTTGGCAATGGCTTTTTCAAGGGTCCATCCCTCTGATCCCCACCCGAGACCAGAGTTGACACTGACACCATTAAACCGGAAACGTAATGAAAAGTACCGATCGAATTTTACACCATGTTTTCTTGTTGGATGCGTTTTGACTCTGATACCCTTAGAAATTGTTTCCCATTTTTCCTTTGCCATGTTTACTCCTTCAAAAGCTTTGCCAACTTTTTGCCAACTTTTTGCCAACTTTTT
>Ga0265295_1008947_pt1 | contig 10936 bp, 12 predicted proteins | sample Munlansysbiofilm_FD_192503 | JGI IMG/M metagenome (GOLD analysis project Ga0265295, IMG submission 192503) | Leachate microbial communities from a municipal landfill in Southern Ontario, Canada - Methane capture system biofilm | ecosystem: Engineered > Solid waste > Landfill > Unclassified ... | reverse complement strand
GATGAAGAATATGCAGAAATTGATGAATTAAACCGTCAGACCTTTTCTCCACAACTTGCAAAAGTATATGTGTAATAACACTAGCTATATTTGAATTCTTGTGGTAATGTGTGTTGCTAACAGGAACTAAAGTTCTAAAGGAAAGGAGGAAAACCATGGCAAAAAAAGTAAGAAAAATAGAGCCTGTAATGCAAAAGGTAATTTTAGAATTACAACCTAAAAAACGAGTTTGTGCTTACTGCAGAGTCAGTACTGATTCAAGAGAACAACAGAATTCCTTTTCTGCACAAGTAGAATATTACAAGACTTTTATCGGAAAAAAGGATGACTGGGAATACACAGGAATTTATGCTGATGAAGCCAAAAGTGGTACACAAGTAAAAAGACGTGATGAATTTTTACGGATGATAAAGGAATGTGAAGATGGTAAGATTGATATGATCATTACAAAATCTGTCACAAGGTTTGCTAGAAATACGGTAGATAGCATTGAAGCAATCAGAAAGCTGAAAGCCCTTGGAATTGCAGTATATTTTGAAAAGGAGCATATTAACACTCTATCGGAAAAAAGCGAGCAGATGCTAACCATACTGAGCTCCCTTGCACAAGGTGAGTCAGAAAGTATCTCCACCAATAACAAATGGGGAATTAAAAAGAGATTTCAAGATGGAACATATAAACAGAGTACTCCTGCTTATGGATACACCAAGGATGAAGATGGAAATCTTATTATAAAAGAAGATGAAGCAGAAATTGTCCGTAGGATTTTTCATGAATATCTAAATGGAAAAGGCTCCTATGTAATAGCAAGGAAATTAAATGAAGATAATATTCCAACTATACGATCAGCAGAAGAATGGTTATGTATAGTAAATGATAATGTAAAGTAAGGGCATGAATATCATATATTTAGAGATTTACTTATGGATTTACTTTACATTATCATAATACTATAGTTGATATTAGTATTATCTAAATCAACTATAGGAGGTTTTAAAAAATGAGTGATATGTTCAAATCACAAACTTTAGAAGATATATCAGATGGGTTTATTGAATATCTTCTAACCCTTTCATATTCTCGTGAAAGAGTTAGGTTTTACAAGTATGGAATCAAATTAATTTCTAAGTTTATGGAAGAAGAAGGACTGCATTATTACAGTTCAAAGATCTGTTGCAAATATGTGGACTCCATCATTGGGGCAGGATCGTATGATACTCTCAGTCGTAAGTACAAGGATTATATTAGGGTTGCAAATGCGCTTTTGGAGCATCAGACAACAGGAGCGATAACATATCGGTCAAAGCATTATAATCGTGAACTCACCGGTGAAATAGGCACCCATATTAATGAATTTCTCATGTATAGACGAATGAGAAATTTTTCAGAAGATACTATTCAAGGCAACCGTCTTTATTTATCAAGGTTTCAGGCTTTTCTTGATTCAATAGGTATTCAACAGTTATCTAATTTAAAGCAGATAGATATCATGTCTTTTGTTAACAGTTTAGCTTTCATGTCAAAAGCTACTATCCACTGCACTTTAAGTTGTGTACGTGTATTCTTAACCTATCTGCACGAGATTAAGGTTATTGACAATGATCTCTCTTATCTAGTTCCGAAGGATAATTACAGGAAAGAAGCAAAACTGCCAACGACTTATACAAAAGAAGAAGTTGAACGTCTATTATCCTCTGTAGATAGAGGCAATCCTAAAGGTAAACGTGATTACGTAATGTTGCTTTTGGCATCAAGACTCGGGCTTAGGGCATCCGATATTTGTGGGATGACATTCTCTAATATTAAATGGGAGCAGAATCTCATAATATTGGTACAGCAGAAAACAAAACAGCTAATTAAATTACCTTTACTAGATGAGATTGGTAATGCAATAATTGATTATTTAAAATATGGCAGGCCATCTTCCGAGCTTTCAAATGTATTTCTGAAATTATATCCACCTTATCAAAGATTGGCAGAACCTACTCTACACAGTATTGTTAGTTTTTATCTCAATCTCGCAAGTATTGATAATGTTTCTGAAAAAAAGCATGGACCACATGCCTTACGACACAGTCTTGCTGGTTTGTTACTTGAGAAAAAGACTCCGATACCGGTAATCTCTGAAGTACTAGGACACAAAAATACTGAAAGTACTAAATCATATCTTAGGATTGATATTAATGCACTGAGTCAGTGCGCATTAGATGTTCCAGCACTAAGTACTCCATTCTATGAAATGGAGGTGATAGGATGCTAGAATTTGAAGGGGTGCATGGGCAGTTGCTTAGGCAGTATATTGATTTTAAGAAAAACCTTGGGTAATCTTTATGAATCAGAGTATACATACCGCAATTTTGATCGTTTTACTCAAAAACAAGGTTGCACGTCCATAGGGCTCACAAAAGAAATCTTCGAACTATGGGGTGAAAAAGGACTAAATGAATCTGATTCTAATTGTTATCACAGATTTAGTGATATCCGAAATTTTTCTATATATTTAAACAGCATTGGAATTCAATCATATGTACCAAGGCAACTTAAGAAGTACAAAACTACGTTTGTTCCTTATATATTCAGTCATATTGAGATCCAACAATTTTTTATGGTTTGTGATAATATTCCTATTACTGGATACTCAAATATTACATGGATACTGCCAGCTGTATTCCGTTTGATCTATGGCTGTGGACTTCGAGTAAATGAAGCACTTCACCTTAAATACAATGATGTCAATATACAGGAGCGTTATATCCTAATTCATGAATCAAAGAATGGGCAGGATCGTATCCTACCATTTACTGATACCGTTGCAGAAGCGCTTAAAGGATATTTACAGTATAGAAACAATTTGATTGTTACTAGTGAGTATTTTTTTGTTAAGAAAAATGGGGATATCTGTAGTCGGGATTCCATATACAGTTGGTTTCGTAAAATTTTATATAAATCAAATATATCTCATGGCGGACGAGGATTGGGCCCACGAGTGCATGATTTTCGTCACAGTTTCAGTGTTCACTCTTTAGCAGTAATGGCTGAAAAAGGATTAGACTTATACTATTCACTTCCTATCTTATCAAAATATCTTGGACATAATTCATTAGAATCTACTGACAAGTATGTGAGATTGACTGCTGAAATGTATCCTGATATCATGACTGAAATGGACGCCCTTTGTGCTTATGTATTTCCGGAGGTAACAGTAAATGACAATGAAACCGAATGATTTCGCATATTACCTGACTGGATTCCTAACTAAATATTTACCCAGTGAAGTTGGTGCCAGTACGAATACCATATCTTCTTACCGCGATTCCTTCTTATTGTTCTTGCAATATATGCGTGATGAAAAACTGATAGCTGTTGAAAAACTAACACTAGAAAGAATTAAGAAAGCAACTATAGAAGAATTCCTAAAATGGCTAGAGTCCACTCGGGGATGTAGAGTGTCTACCAGAAATGTAAGGTTAGCAGCTATACATTCATTTTTTAGATACCTTCAATATGAAAATCCTGACAACTTACTGGAATGGCAAAGGATACTATCCATCCCTGTTAAGAAGGGTGAAAAAGGAACGTTGAATTACACGTCCCTCGATGGAATAAGACTTCTACTAGAAATGCCAAACCAAGAAACAAATACAGGAAGGAGGGATCTTGCATTATTATCACTTATGTATGATACAGGTGCAAGGGTACAGGAAATCATAGATCTTACTCCTTCAAATATTCGATTTGACTATCCTTATACAATTAAACTTATTGGAAAAGGGAATAAAGCTAGAATTATTCCTCTTATGGAAGTACAAATACGTATTTTGAAATTATATATGGATGAAAACAAACTTTTGGAACCGTATGCAAATCGATATCCTTTATTCCATAACAAAAGGGATGAAAAGCTAACACGTGCCGGGGTAGGATATATATTGAACAAATATGTTTGCATGGCCCGCAATCAGAACAATGTCTTGATACCAGAGAAATTTTCTTGCCACTGTCTCCGACATTCGAAGGCAATGCATATGCTTCAAGCTGGAGTGAATCTAGTTTATATCCGTGACATTCTTGGCCATTCTTCAGTTCAGACAACAGAAATTTATGCAAAGGCAGATTCTAAGCAGAAACGTGAAGCGATTGAAAAAGCTTACTCGGATGTTACCCCTAAAAATATACCTAGTTGGCATACTAATGATAATTTACTGGAGTGGCTAAAGAACTTCAATAGATAAACAAATATGATAATGTAAAGTAAATTCATATAGAATGCTCTAGGCATTACTATGTTTACATGCTTACTTTACATTATCATTTACTATACATAACCTTTATTATGTATAGCTTTACATAAAAAAGGCAAGATAGTGTGGTAAAAGAAATCATACAAAATCCTATCTATTAGGGAGACTTATTATTACAAAAGACATATACAACTGAGGTACTTCCCTTTCAAAGAAAAACGAATAAAGGAGAACTACCTCAGTATTTTATTGAAGATAATCATGAACCTATTATTACAAGAGAAGAGGGGCAGATGGTCCGTGAAATTTATGAATATCGTAGAAATCAAATGGGAATAGATGATATTGAAAAATACCAAAACAGATATGAATTTAGCAGCAAAATCATCTGCAAGGAATGTGGTAACATTTTTAGGAGACAAAAGATTTATATCGGTAAACCGTATGAAAAAATTCAGTGGTGCTGTGTCCAGCATATAAGGGATATAAGTAAATGCAGTATGAAAGCTATAAGGGAAGATATTTTAAAAGATGCCTTCCTTGCTATGTGGAATAAGCTAGTAAGTAATCATACAGATATCCTTTATCCCCTACTTGAATCCTTAAAAAATTTAAGAACGGATCATGAGCAGGAAGAAGAAATTGAAAAACTAAATAATAGAATTATGGAATTAACAGAGCAGAGTCATATCCTAAGTAGAGTAGTATCGAAAGGGTATATTGACTCTGCTATTTTTATAGAAAGACAAAATGCTCTGACGGTAGAACTTGAAGCCATAAAGAAAATGAGGAATCAATGTCTTGATGATAACGGTTATGAGAAAGAAATTACAGGGACAGTAAGGTTACTTGAAATCATAAGGTGTAACCCAGAAATTATGGAAGAGTATGATGAGAACCTATTTATTCATACAGTGGAAAATATCATTATCGGAGAAAATAATGAGATTACCTTCAAGCTAATTAATAACTTAGAACTGACAGAGCATTATGGAAAATGAGGTGAGGTAGACGGTGCAAAGGCATATGCCACTTGGCTATAAGATAGTAGATGGAAAAGTAATAATTGATGAAGAAAAGGTAGCTGTGATTAAAAAGATGTTTGAGGATTACCCAAATGGATTATCCCTACATGCCATAGCAAAAGAACTTACAAATGCAGGATTTTTAAATGCTAATAACAAGCCTAATTGGAATCATGGATCTGTAGGAAAGATACTTCAAAATATTAAGTACGTAGGAGATGACTTTTATCCACCAATAATCGATAATGAGAGTTTTGAATCTGTGCAGAAAAGAAGAAAGAAAAAAGAGCAAGAACTAGGAAGAACCTTACAACCAAATAGTATGAAAAGTCAAAGTTTTTTTAGTATTAAATTAGTGTGTGGAGAATGTGGTGATGTTTATCGCAAATATATTGAACATGCTTAAAATAAGTCGTATGTCTTTCTTGTAATTATTAGTTTAGTGGTTTAGTATTTTACAGCGATGGATACTCATACAATTATCGCAGTTTGATTTAGTGCTAGAAAAAAACGAGAATAATTAGAAAATTGTAAACAAAAGGTTAGATTTATAAACGCATATATTTCAACATAGAATGGATAAAAAAAGTCTTGACCGAATCGGTTTATCATGTTATCATACATATAAACCAATTCGGTTTATTAAATTTCAATGGGGAGGAAACTACTTGGAAAAATTTTTGAATTTACCTATGGAAAAGCAAAATTTAATTATTGACGCCGCATTAAAAACATTTGCAATGCATGGATATAAAAAAACATCTATAAGTGATATAGCCAGTACTGCAGGAATTTCCAAAGCTATGGTATTCCATTATTTTGGAACAAAGAAAGAGCTATACCTATATTTGGTAAATACGTGTGTCGACAGTATTAGCACTGAAGTTGTCGAAAAATTTGATGACAGTATTACAGATTTATTTGATAGGATTTTGCATACAAGCATGCTTGAGCTTACTTTGATGGAAAAACATCCTAGCGTTCCTTCGTTTATTCAGAGTGCATATTTTGAAAATGATGGTGAAGTTAAGGAAGAGATAAGAACTATTTTTTGCAAAGATGATGGTAAAACTATAGGAAAAAAGATAACTTTTGATGGTGCAGATTTTTCAAAATTTAAAGACGATATAGATCCAAAACTTGTCATGAACATGATTGACTGGATTGCTGAGGGATACATGAGTAAAATTTCAGACACTAAAGATACGGATTATGATGAATTATATAGGGTGTTTGAAGAATGTCTACAACTCTTTAAAAGGAATTTTTATAAATAATTTAAAAAAATTTGAAAGGGGAAATATTATTATGACAAAAAATGTAATTGAAATCCAGAATCTCACAAAGCAATATGGCAAGCATAGAGGAATTGACAATGTTAGTTTTTCTGTTGAGGAAGGTGAAATTTTTGGTTTCATTGGTCCAAACGGTGCAGGGAAATCTACTACCATTCGTACTTTATTAGCTTTAATTCATCCAACGTCAGGAAGTGCCACTATTTTCGGAAAGGATTGTATCAAGGAAGCGCCTGTTATTGCGCAGGATATAGGCTACCTACCCTCTGAAACTTTTTTCTATGAAAATATGAAGGTACAGGATTTGCTGAACTATGCGGCGGCATTATACAAAAAAGACTGTTCAAAGAGGATTGAGGAATTAACTTTCCGCCTTAATCTTGATGTCACCCGAAAAATCCGCGACTTATCGTTTGGAAATAAAAAGAAGGTGGGGATTGTTGCGGGGTTACTCCATTCGCCAAAGCTCTTGATGTTAGATGAACCGACAAGCGGTCTTGATCCTTTGATGCAACAGACATTCTTTGATATTCTACGCGAGGAAAATCAAAAGGGAGTAACCATATTGTTTTCTTCCCACATCTTGAGTGAAGTTCAAAAAATGTGTGATAGAATTGCAATTCTCAAAGATGGGAAAGTAATTAGTCTTGAGAACATTGAAACTATGCGCTCCAATGCCTACAAAAAAATAATTCTTCATATGCCTGAAACAACTGAACTTCAGTCGCTTGATATTAGGGAAGTGAGTAATTTTGAACAAAATGGAGCGCAAGTCAACTTTTTGTTTAAAGGCGATGTAAACATGCTTCTTGACAGTCTCCGACAACATCGTCTGCTTGACATTCTGATAGAAGAACCGTCACTCGAAGAGATATTCATGCACTACTACAAATAATGGGAGGTGAATTTTATGGGTGTGTTTCGATTTGAATTAAAGCAATACAAAACTTCAATTATAATATGGGCGTTGTCCTTATCATTGGCGATTATGTTTCTTCTTCCAATGTTCAGCGGAATGCTGACGGAAGATAAATCGTCAGTCGTGAGTTCGCTTCAAGACAACCCTATGATGGAAGCAATGGGGATTAGTGCGGAAAATTTTTTCAGTCCGCTCGGAGTGTACGCTTTTTTGAGCAGCTTCCTAATGCTCGCCGCCAGTATTCATGCTATCAATCTCGGTCTGTCGATTATAACCAAAGAGCATATGCAAAATACCGCTGATTTCTTAATGACAAAGCCATATAGCAGGAAGCAGATATTTCTTTCAAAGATGGCAGCGGCGTTATGTGCGATATTCATTATAGCTATTGCATATTGCATTGGTGGATTTGTGGTAATGTTCATCGTAACAGGCGGTGGCTTTGATAATGCTATATTCGCACTTTTATCACTTGTATTTCCTCTTTTGCAAGTTCTTTTTCTACTGATTGGCGTTCTAATCGGCGTAATTATTTCAAGGGTTGGCTCTACATTGCCGCTTGCGCTGGGAGCTGCTTTTGGACTTTATGTTACAGGGCTGTTTTCAAATGTCGTTAATAGTGATATTGCAAGGCGGTTTTCACCGTTCCGATATTTTAACAGCAACTATATTATGGAAAATACACAATACGAAAGCAGTTACTTGATATTATATATCGTATTGCTTGTAATTTCCATAGCAGCAAGCTATATGATTTACATGAAAAAAGATATAAAGATGGTACTTTAGAAAGGGGGTACAGATATGAAAGTGATTGTTTTCAGAGAGTTAAAGGCAAACCGAAAAGGCCTTCTTATATGGATGTTCGGAATGCTGTTCATGGTGGCGATTGGAGCCGCAGAATACGGAACTGTTGTAGAAAATTCGGAGTCTATTATGCCGATGATGGACGCGCTGCCTCGCATTGTAAAAGTAATATTCGGCATGGACATTCTGCCCATAGATACACCCCTCGGTTACTATGTTTGTATGTACTTATGGTATAGCATGGTGGCTTTTGCTCATGCGATAGTGTTGGGGGCAACCATTATAGCAAAAGAAGAAAGGGACAGGACGGCGGAATTTATATATACAATGCCGTATTCGCGCAAAACCATTATCAGTGGGAAAATCATCGCAGCCGCAATGAATGTTCTATGTATGACAATTTTTACATTTTTGTGTATTATCCTTACATTGGTCTCTCAAATGAACGTCGAGAGCATCATGCTCGAAATTTTGACGACTATGATTGGTATGTTTTTTGCACAAATGTTGTGCCTTGCTCTTGGATTGTTTTTTTCGTCGCTGTTCAAGTATCACCGCACAGCAATGTCAATGGCGATTTCATTCTTTGCGTTGTCGTTTGTTTTAGCAACAGTTATTGAATTTGTAGGAAATATGGAGTTTTTGAATTTTTTGACTCCATTCCGATATTTCTTTGCTCCATATGTTGTGACAAATGGGATCAGTTCAGTATATCTATTACTAAGCCTATTCTTCGTTGGCGTTTTCGTTTTCCTCACCTATAAGCTATACGAAAAAAGAGATATACATTGCTAAATGAAATAGCTTTGACAAAAAAAGCTGAATGGATACTTTGTCCTGCTTGCTAAAACAAGACTCGGATTAAAGTTCACGAGGACATAGTATTGTTAAATTTCCCGTTATTTTGCCCGAAATGCAAACAAGAAACTTTAATTAATGTACAACAAATTAATATGTCAGTTATCAAAGAGCCAGACGCAAAGACGCAGAGCCGATAGTATGAAAGGTTAGAATTGCAGTTATCGGCTCTTTTTTTGGCTCTACAATATAGCACCTAATCACAAAACCGTTGACATACAATGATATTGGGTTTTGAGATGTTGCGGCGGTTTGAAATACTACATTTCAGCTGCCGTTTTTCTTTTCAAAGAATTGGAATTCGTAGGGTGTATTAAAGTTGCCCTTTTTAAAGATACGGCGGTATTGAGGAAGGTGTTGCCGTGTCTATTTTTAATTATCATAGGGCATACAAATTCTATCCATTAAAAAAATCCTATATCACCAAACGGGATATTATTGCTATCAATATGAACACGCACATCACCTAATAAACGTAGATAAACCCTCTTATCCTCGACTTGTATTTTCAGTCGGGCATTAGTGCGTTTAATTTTAATCTTTTTCAAAAAAATTCTTCAAAAGCTTGGCATTTTTGCAATTCTCACCGTAGTAGTGGTGACAAGGGGGTGAGAATGTGAAACCTAATAACCATGCGCAAAATAAGCAACACGCCTTTGAGAGCTTATCCAAAAAAATTCTGAAACATCAGACAAGGAATTATTACGATGAGCTGAAACGGCAAGAAGTAATTTTTTTTAATTTATTTGTAAGGAAGATGGAACAACTTTATACAGTGGATAAATACTTTATTACAGAGAGGTTTTACAATGTTTTAGGTCTTGCATTAAATATTATAGATAAAAAACATGTTTGTATATTAAGATTAGTTAAATATACAAATCTTTTATTCCTATGGAATAAATTAAGATTACAAGCTACCCCAGAATTTAATATTAATCAAACAACTCTAAAAACCGCAATTTGCAATAAGCAAGTTGCGGTTTTTTCATTGACAAAATACTTGTATTTTAGACCTAAAATTCTAAAATTATCTTACATATTTCCACATTATTTTAATGTAGACAAGCTTTATCTTCTTCAATTTTTAAAATACTCATTGGGTTGCCGGTCACCTCCTCTGTTTCTGATTTTCTAAATTAAAAAATCAGAAAACGGAGGAATTAGAATGGGTTTTAATTATAGCAGAGAAAAGTTGATATTTGATAGAGAATGGGAAAAGTTACGTGAGCAATACAAAAAAGTAGGAATGAGTGAGGAAGCGATACATAGGAATGAGTGAGGAAGCGATACAGGAGTTATATGACTTTGATTGGATCTGGTTTCGTATGAGAAGAAACTATGAAAATCGTGTACAAGCATTGCCAGAAGAAGGGATAAATGAGCAGAATGCTGAAACACGCTCCAATTTGTTTCAAAGATTTACATCACTATCTACAAGTTTTGATGAAATGGAGCTTTCAGGACGGTATGCTTGGATAGATACTATTTCTGATGATGCACTTTCTAGAAAACTAAGAGATTTAAGTGATTATGAATTAGAGCTTTTAACTTTATTAGCTTTAGAAGGTTATACGCAGCGTGAAATTGCAAGGAAAATGCACTGTTCACAAAATGCTATATCCAAAAGATTAATTAAAATAAAAAGAATATTAAAAGAAAAATAAAATATTTTTCAAAAATGGTTGTCAAAAAGGTCTTCTCGTTGCCTACACATTGAGGGGATCTTTTTTATTCCCTGTCTTGTACTTTGAAAACTAAATATCCGATTTCATAAATACGTTAGCTGAT
>Ga0265295_1008945_pt1 | contig 10937 bp, 4 predicted proteins | sample Munlansysbiofilm_FD_192503 | JGI IMG/M metagenome (GOLD analysis project Ga0265295, IMG submission 192503) | Leachate microbial communities from a municipal landfill in Southern Ontario, Canada - Methane capture system biofilm | ecosystem: Engineered > Solid waste > Landfill > Unclassified ... | reverse complement strand
GGCCAATCGCGAAAAGGCCGAATCGCTCTCAATAGAAGATATTATCAAAAATAATTTGGGGGCTAATTATCATCCCAAAGCCGCAACACCAAAAGATGAGTGCTACGCACTGATGACCTTGCACCGGCCATCCAACGTTGATGATAAAAAGGTGCTTGAGCCCATTATTCGGTTTCTGATGGATGAGGTGGCAAGCGATTACACATTAGTTTGGCCTATCCATCCGCGCACCCGCAAAAACCTTATGGATTTTGGTCTTTATGATCAGGTGGCCAATCACCCAAACCTTATACTTTTGGAACCTCTGGGTTACTTCGAAATGCTACGCCTAAACATGAGCGCCAAGGTGATGCTTACCGATAGCGGAGGATTGCAGGAGGAGTGTACCATCCTTGGAACGCCATGCCTAACCTTGCGCTGGAATACCGAAAGACCAATAACCCTTCTCGAGTATGGAGGAGCCAGCGTTTTGGTGGGCAACAACGTTGAGCGCATTCGTAAGGAGTATCGCATTGCCATTGCTAAACGCCGAATACCCATAAGGCCTAATTTGTGGGATGGGAAGACGGCGGAACGATGTTTGAGGGCGATTCTTAAGAGTGGGAAATTAGGTTAAGGCTGAGGTTGAGGTTAAGGGGTGGTAGGTTTCGGGATTCTGCTAAGTCATTGCCTTTTTCCCCACGGCAATGCGATACGCCGAAGGCGGAGAAGCAATCTGTTCCTTCCCACCTCGTCATTGCGATACCAACGAACTGTATTGGGAGAAGCAATCTTTTATTCCTATATAACTATCACTCCATAAACAGATTTCTTCGTCACAAAAAGCGCTCCCTGTCTTCGACCTGCCTGACGGTAGGCATGGCAGGCAGGCTCGCAATGACGGATTTGAGTTGCGGCTTACGAGTTAGTAGGTAACCCAAAACTCGTAACTCCAAACCCGCAACCACATAGTTTCATAAAAAATCCCTTGCTAAACTTCACGCGAAGTTGGCAAGGGATTTTTTTAATATCTGAATCTCTCATTTCTTCTGTGCTCGGTGGTTTCGAGAGCTTCAACCATCTAGTGTCCGGTGCCTTCAGTGTTCTGTGGTTTCGAGGGCCTCAACCACCGAGTATTCTGTATCTGAATTTCTCATTTCTTCGGTGACTGAGGCCCTCGCTTCTTCGGTGACTGAGGCCCTCGCTTCTTCGGTGACTGAGGCCCTCGCTTCTTCGGTGCCTGAGGCCCTCGCTTCTTCGGTGCCTGAGGCCCTCGCTTCTTCGGTGCCTGAGGCCCTCGCTTCTTCGGTGACTGAGGCCCTCGCTTCTTCGGTGACTGAGGCCCTCGAAGTCACAAATCCCTATAAGCCCTAGAAAGAAAGGGTAAATTATTTTCACTCCCCTCTATTAACGCTTCTTTTTTCTTCCTACTCCACCCCTGCACCTGTTTTTCTCGGTAAAAGGCTTCATCAATCCTCTGAAATTCTTCATAGTACACCAATCTTACAGGAAGTCTCTTCTTTGTGTGGTTTGCTCCCTCACCCTCATTGTGCTGTTGCAGTCTAAGTTCTAAATCCTTTGTGCTCCCTGTGTAGTAACTTCCATCGGAACATTCAAGAATGTACATGTAGGCTTGCATAATAGCTGTTTTATTGTTTTGTGCCTTCGATGCTCTGTGCCTTCGAGAGCCACTTCGATGGACTCAGTGCATCGCTCAGGCACCGCTCGGGACCATGGTTTCGAGAGTATTAGTTTCGTGTCTTCGAGAGCCTCAGACACCAGATATCCGGTGGTTGAGGCTCTCGAAACCACCGAAGCTACTCCCCAAAAGTATTTGGTATATGGAATGGAGGTCCAGTTTCGGGAATTTTCCAAACCGTAACAATTTTATCAACCCAAATGCTTGAGCATCCAGTGGTTGTATTGGTAACTCTAAGGCTAAATTTATACTCCTTGCCAGGTGTAGTGCCCACCCAAACCAAAGGATCGGTAGTATATGGGTTTAGCTTGGGTGTTGCAACAACGTATGGATTGTAGATTACATCATCGAGCATAAGCTCATATGTGGCATTACTTATTGGGCTAAACTGAAGGGTAACGGGTGCACCATCACACACACCTTCGGTTTCAGCAACAGAAAGAATAGCCGTAGGACTTGGATTAATGACTACATCCTGAAAAATAGTTTGCGGGCTACCCGACGGGCCTTGTGTTAATGTAACACGTCCGGCAGTTTGCGTTGACCATATCACAGTGATTTGATAACCATTATCCGATCCCTGAATTGCGCCACCCGCAACAGTCCAACTGTATGAGTGTCCGCCAACAGCCTTGGTTTCATAAACCTCCGTGGAGTTTGCGCACACATCAAAATCCCCTGTAATCACAGGCCAGTCGCGAACATCAACCTCATAAGTTGCTATAGTTGAGCAACCTTCGGGTGATGATTCGGTAAGGGTAATGGTAGTTATTCCAGTAGTGATTCCCCATTCAATATTTATGGTGTTGTTGTTCGTTGGCGTAAAGATTGTACCAAGACCTGAAACTGACCATAAGTATGTATTACCAGGTTTTTGGGCAACCGAGTATGTTGTTGTAGATCCAGTCATAACAGAAGTTGGCCCGTTGATGATAGGGTTGGGTGTGGGTAGCAGTGTAAGCGTAACGCCTGTTCCCATTACAATACCCGAAAGATCATTAGTATCGTAAACTTCGCTTATTGCAACACTGTACTCGCCTGCACCAGCAATGGCATATAGCTCAGCATAGGTAAACTCAATGGTGTGGCTGCCCTCTGTCAAATTGTTGAAAAAGCGATCGTTTCCACCATTAATCTGCATAATAATTCTTAAAGGAGCATCGCCAGCAACGGTGAAATTTACAGCAAATGTAGAACCATCGTTGCAACTACTTACATTACCACTAATAATTTGTACCGATGCGGTTTGTTCAATGGCGAGGGTAAATTCCTCAGTACTGCCAGTAAATACAATTGGAGTTGATGTTTCAACGGTTTTGTTAGCATCGTTTACTGTTTCACCAACCTTGGTCCAAGGGGGAATGTTTTGAGCCACCCTTAATTTTTCTCTACCAAGTTGGGTTGTTGGAATAATTGCACTTGCATCATCCCAGCGTAACCTTACGTTTGCAGCTGCTGTGTTAACGCCCTGTAAAGTCCAATACTCGTTATCGCTCACAAGCCTTAATGGGGCTGCAAGGTTTGTGCTGTTTGCTGGTGGGGTGTTAAAATACTCACCAGTCCAGTATTGACTACCACTTGATGATGTACCAAAGATGTAAAGGTTGCCAAAACGCCAATTATTACCAATGGGGAATGCTGCACTTGAGCTGGTATTAACTCTTCGGCGCAAAGGGCCATTAACATAAGCATTGGCGTTTCCGCCCGATATAGCGCCTGTAACTGCATAATCAACAGTAAGCAAATTGGTTGAGGTTGTATTTACAATACCCGACGATAGGGTAAGAACACGATTAACCGTTGCGGCATTGTTAAGAGTAAGCGTGCTACCAACCGTTTTGTTTATTTGTAGGTTGTAGAAAGTTTCGGCAGTACCACCAGTGGTAATTGTTTGCTCCTTGCTACCCTGAAAAATAACAGTCCCAGTTCCAGGGTTAAAACCACCTGAAATCAAATCGATCCAATTACCCTCAAGTTTTATGGGACGATTAAATACTGCACTACTAAGGGTTCCATTCTCAATTCGTAAATTCCCCAGCACAAGCATATCAATTGCCGGAATTGTACGGGTGTTGTTACCCATAAAGGTTACATTTTGATAGGTTGTAATAGTTGCCGGAAGAGTTCCTGCACCAGTATATTCAACTGTACTGCCCTCGGTACTCATAAAACCGTCATACTCGCCACCTGGGAAAATAAAAGAGCCACCACTCTGTGATGTAACGCCAATAGTTCCGCCACCCGTAACATGGCCAATGTTGTGCTCAATGGTTGTACCCACATTAAGCCTTGCACCCGTTTCAATATCAACCGAACCAGCATAGGCACCGTTTTGGGTATTGGTTATTGTGTGGTTGTTCTGAATGAATACAGGATTTCCCTTAGGAGCAACAGTGGCAAATGGTCCTGTCGGAGAGTCGAGTCTCCAACTACCTGGGGTATCCCAATTACCATTTACTGCACTATAGTATTTATAAACTGTACCAAAATTATCAACATAACCAGCAGTGTACTCCCCATCAATAAAACTGGCATTGGTAAATATTATCGCATTATTAGCATAGTCTATTCCCTCAGTTTGGCTTGTCCATGTATAGTCGTAGAAACGAGTATTTACATAATTCCCTTCTGTTTCTTTAATATCGCTATCAACGTAAGTATAACTATGGCTAACCGTGGGGTTGCTAAATCCTGTTGAGGTAACGTTCCAGAAACGCTGAAGCTCATCAACTAGAAGGTTAGTGCACGATGGATGTGGTCCGTTAATGGTTTTAACCGTTATAGTTCCTTCGGCACCTCCGGTGCTTGTAACGTTCATGGTAACAGGGGTGTATTTTAGACCATCGTTGTCAACCCCAATGGGGAAAGTAAACGATCCTCCAGCCGACGAGTATTGCTTGGTAACTCCCTTATCGGATAATGCTCCGTTGGTTATAATAAAACGGCCGGGACCTGGTGCAAAAGATGATGAACCTATACTTGCAGTTGATGCAAAAGTTAGCTTGTTGCTCCCAATTGAGAGTGTACCTGGAGCACCAGCAAACGGGAAGTCTAGCCTGCCGTTAATGGTTAAATCACCTTCAAGAATAACACCGTTATTGTAGCGAATTTGTACATTTCCTAAACTACCTGTGTTATCAGTATAAATATGCTGGTTTTTACTGCTATTTTGAAATGAGAGCTTACTGTTATTTTGAGAAGTAAAAACAAAATTATTTTGCACATAAACATTGTTCATAGCAAATATATTATTGCTATTTTTTTGAACGATACTTCCTCTTATTAAACTTAAATCTCCCCTAGCCCAAAACTCCCAGTTTTCTATTGTAAGAACTCCGCCACTTTGTTGGTTAACAACTACGTTTCCAAAAGAGAGACCACCACCAGGTGTGGTAAGGGCATCGTCTTTATAAACAGTTTGGTTAATTCCATTAAAGGTGGTGGTATGGGAGTCATTCCCTCTCGAAAAACTTCCAAATCTGTCTCCACTTCTAGAAATTAAGTCTCCAGCAATCGATAAATCAATGCGATTGGTATAAAATACCGAAGCCTCTGGCCCTTCGATGATAAGACTACCCTTTAGGGTTGCCTCAAAGGTGCGAAGGCGAGCATTTTTAGGTGTGGTTTTACCATCAACCGTAAGGTTGTATATGGGGCAACCGAGGTAAAGGTTAAAATTATTGGTTGCTGCAACAGTAGCACTAGTACCAGTAATAATTGTACCGCCCGTAACCGTTGAGGTGGCAGGATCTAGATATAACTCGCCAAAAGTATTGCGGTTTTCGCTTGTGGTAACACCTTGAACCATGTGCAGGTTTCCGCCCGTGGTTATCAGCCTTCCCTGATTAAGAACCTCTAAAAGCGCACGCTTTATTTGGTCGGCATCGCGATTTTTACCGTATATATAAACATCGCCACCGTTTTGGCGGTAGGTTAGGTTACCTGTTGCAATGGTTGTTGAGCGGCGTATTTGTCCGTTTACGTTAAGTGTACCTCCGCTTACCGAAACTTCAGGTGCGCCAGCCGTGGCATACTCAATATCGTTGTGGGTATTATTACCTGAAGCCCCAATATTCATGGTACCAGCTCTTACCTCAAGCTTACCAGTAAGCATTAAATCGGCGGCATTATCGGCAGCGCTACCAACGGTAACCGTTGAACCGTTAACCGATAAGCACCCTGTGGCAGGGATATTAAAGTTACTGTTTGTGGTAAGGGTTAGGCCTAGGCTTGCTCCGCTAAAGCGGATGGTTCCATTGTTAATAAACAGTGCCTGCCCCAATCCGGTATTCAGGTTAAACACATCGGCAGTAACATTAACCAATGGGGTTTGTGAGGTGCCCTTATCAACATAAACCTGATTAAGATTTGCGGTAGTACCTGTACCAGCAAAGGTTTGGTTTGCTGTACCCTTAAAGTAAATATCGGCGTATTTGCTGCTGCCTGGGTTTAGGTTTAGCGTACCATTATTCTCAACATTCCCATAAAAGGTGAGTTGATGTGGCTGTGCGGTTGCACCCGTGGTGTTAACCCTAATTGTGGCATTCTCTCCAATGATTGCTGGACCGTTTTGCTCAAGTTTAAACGGTTTGCTATTATCAATGCGTAGGGTTGCATTCTCGGTAACGTTAAGGCTATCGGCAACGGTTAGGTTTGCTGCAAAACCAGCAGATGTTGCTGCAGTACCACCACCCTTTACGGTAGTTTTACCTGTGGTTGTAACATTAATATTAGGTAGGGTAATGGTGCGCCCTGCATTTGGGTTAATCACCAAGTTATGGTAGCGTGATGTACCAATTGTTTTGGTAATCTTTACATCGTCAATATATACCTCATCGGTATTTCGATTACCCCACGATTTGTATGCAATGGCAATGTAAACAGTCTCCTCACCAGCATATTGGGAAAGGTCGATAGTATGTTGTTGCCAACTATTGGTTCCTGCACCCAATTCCTGTAATTCTACAAAAGAGCCGTAAGTATTATTAGTGGTTGATACCCACACACCCTGATACCTGTACTCTGCCGTATTGTTGTATCTCCAGAATGATAGTTGGTAACTAGCATCATCGGATAGGTTAAGGGGTGGGGAAACTAGTATATCGTCCTGTTCGCCCCAGTATGTTCCAAACCAATAACTAACTGGATTTGGAGGAATATGCATTGCCGAGGCATTGCCCAAGTGCGCAAAAGCTGTTGACCTCTCCCAATTATTATTGGGATCAAACCAGCCAGTTGCATCATTTGGCCCCGAGCGCCTTACCCATCCAGAAGGAGGGAATACTCCTTCAAACCCCTCATTGAAAATTTCAATGGTGCGAGTACTACCTTTTGGCATGGTGAAATCTTGTGCTCCTATAGTGTAATACTCTACCGTACCACCACCATTGCCAAGGAAATCGCCAAAGTCGCCCCCAGGGAACGTTGCAGTTGAGGTATTGGATGAGATACGTAACGTACCGGTTCCCGAAACGGTACTCTCGTGTACCAGTCCAAAAAAGTGACCGGTGGTTACCCCAATATCTAGCACAGCATTCTCCTCAATAATTAGGCTCCCCACCAGTTTATCATTGGTTGGGATATTAACTTTGTGCCCACTCTGAATAATCACTGGGCTGTTTATGCCAGGAAATTCATTAACAATTGGCGTACCCGTAGCATTATAACTCCATGAGTCTAGTACGTCCCAACTGCCCTCGGCAACTCTACTGTAGTAGGTAGTAACACTACCAAAGGCCGCAGGCTCGCCAGCGGTAAAATGGCCACGAGGGTCGGATACATCCAAAAACCGAATCTCGTTGGTAAGGTTTGTAACAAGGTTTGGGTCGTTAAAAAAGGTCCAATTGGCTGGGAAGTAGTAGGCAGGTATGTAAGCGAGTTCATTTCCAACCACATCTGCATCATCAAAGTAAAAAGTTAAACTAAGGCTACCCGATGGGATACCCAGCATCTCATGTCGCCGAACATTCCAGTAGTGGTTAAGTGAGTTGGGGTTTGTTGACAAAGGGTGAATACTGTTAACCGGATTAACCGATATTTCTCCCCAAGCAGTTGGATCAACATCAACCTTAACAACGGCAGGGGTGTACTTTCCGTTGGTTCCAACGGGATAGGTAAAAGTTCCAAGGGCATTCCAAAGTTTTACAACACCCAAGTCAGATTGTGCTCCTGTGGTATGCACCATTCGGGTAGTACTAAAATCGGCACGTCCCGATGCAGTGCCGGTAAGGGCATTGTATATTTTCGAGTATGGGCTTAGCGTAAGCTTGTTGCTGCCAATGTTTAACACAGCGACCGTACCCCCAAGGCGTAAATTACCGTTAATTTTAAAATCGGCATTGGTGGTGGTTGCCCCTGCTGCCTTGTTTAGCGACAGGTTACCAAACTCACCAAATCCGTTTCCACTAATAACCTGTGCAGCAGAACCGTTTAGTATAAGACTGCCGCCTGTTGCACTTTCATGCTTCCCGCTATTTAAAATATTGCTGGCAACATTTATGGTTCTTCCTCCATCACGTAGGGTGGTTTGGGTATTAATGGTTAGCTCGTTTCTAACATTCAAATTATTAGTAATGATAAGATTAGAACCATTTGTTAGGGTAAGGTTGTATAATCCCCCATCATTAATAGTACCCGCATTGGTAAAGGTTTGTATGCCAAAGGCATTAAAAGTTGTTGTGTTGGTTCCCGGTGTGTATGACCCATTAAGGGTAAAATTGCGTCCAACGGTTACATCCTCGTTTTGCGGGTTAAATGTTGTATTTGCACCAACCGTAAGGTTGTTTAGCACAACTAATGGGCGGCGAGGTGCGGCAGGAACAGTAACCGTCTCATCTTGTGATTGTTCCGTAATTGTTTCGATTGAAACAGTACTCCCCGAATTACTCAAAAGATTTAGATTGAAAAACGGAGCATTGCTGTTTACTCGGGCATTAGTGCCATTGGCATAAATATTAACCGTTCCTCCCGTTATTGAAACATTATCTGGATTAGATGAAACTAGCCAACTTTCATTTCTATTAGTTCCCCCATAATAGCTAGGGCTATTTACGTTAATAATACCACCACTTAACTGTAAGGTATTATCGGGAAAAGGCAAAGCAAAGGCAGGGTGAGAGGTAGCTAGATTATTGCCTGTAATACTCATTGTACCACCCTTCATTATTAAGGTTCCTCTATGGGCTCCATCAACCGTTCTACTAGATGTTCGGAAAGCAGTAGTTGTAATAGTTGGTGTTCCCTCTATCTCAACCACGCCGTACTCCCTAAGAATAATACCTTGGCGGCCAAGCGAGGTAAAGGTTGAGTTACCCATAACCTTAAGTTTACCATAAACAATTAGGGTTGAATTATCGATTTGTTCGCTAACCCCAACCGAAGCGCCATCGAGTATTAGAGCTGCATCCTGATCAATTACAAAAGCATATTGAGAATTTCCATTGGGTGTAGTTAGTAATCTGGGTATCGTTATATTTGAGCCTAATCTTAAAGTACCGGCATAAATATCAAGCGCTTTTTGGTTGTTTAATAAAGGGGGTTCTGCAGGGAAATTATAGTCAGAGTCATTCCTTCCAAACAGTCTGAAATTTACAGAATTACTTGCATTTACATCCAGCATATAGGTGTCGTCGGTACCCTTATCCACAATAAGTTTGTTTAGCGTGGTAGAGCCATTAACGGTAAATGACTGGTCTTTGGTGGCATTGTTAAAGTATAGGTCAACGCTGCGTGTAGGATTGTTGGTATAACCCGCAGTTATTCTATCTGTAAATGTTACTGTTCCATAGTTCTCAAAATCACCCTTAATGTATAGGATTCTTGAGGTTGTATTTGTTGTACCCATGCCAAAGGTAGTACCCGAACTTATATTAATATCACCCTCAACGGTTATACTTGTGTTGTTACCGCTATTAATATTTAGGGTACCTCTTTTTACTAAAAGGTTGCCATTAATTTGGGTCGTACTGCCCATTACAGCTGTGCCTGTGCCATTAATCTCGAGGTTATTGAAGGTTGTTTCACTTAGGGAAGTGCCAGTTATGGCTCCATAAAGTTCAATGGTACCCCCACCGGCTTGGGTAAAAAGGGTGTAAACTGCCGTGGGCAATGTTTGCGAACTCGAACGCAATCGGCCTTTACCAATTACCGTTCCAAAATTATTACCTGTTGTAGCACCAACATTAAGCACTCCACCCTCGCGTATATCCAGCTGGGTAACCGTATTATTACTGTTACTAACAGTAATACTTTTACCATTAAGGATAACCGCCTTATCGAATTGGGTGGGATAATCGTTGTCAGGGTTATTGAATGTGTTTCCGCTGGGATCGAGGGTCCATGAACGATAGTTGTTCCAATTATAGGCGTCGTTATACGAGTAAAAGGTTTTAACGGCAAAGCACGAGATATTAGCTGACCAACCACTACCAATATTAGTATCATCATTGGCCATAAAAATAAAGGTTAGCGCCTCGTTGGTTGAGATAACAGTACCCGGAGACCCGTTGCCAATATAAGCTACACGAGGTGCAGTAAGGCTATCGCCATCAAGTACAATCAACCTATCGTTAGTCCCTAAATTAAAGCTGGTAAAGTTGAACAACAGCTTATCTCCAGGGGTACCAGAACGGTATGTTTGCTTGTAGTACTGGTTGCGTGTGTAATTACTCCCCCCTTGCTTATCGGTAAAAGTACCCGAACAAGCGGTGATATCCGCAGCGCTCATATCCATACTGGTAATGGTGGCTTCCCAACCGTTTCGAACTGTATTATTGTTTGACACAAATCTAAACGTAACAAATTCGGAAGTAGGGATAATAGTGGTATTAGGAGTCCCAAGGTTGCCAGAAAGTGTTTGAATTATAGGTGCTGTTATATCAGGTCCATTAAAAATCTGAAGGTAATTATTTGCATTTTGGGTTCTAAAAGCTGTAAATGTAATAAGCAGCGGTTGCCCATTTTCAGATTTAAAGGTTACCGTATAATTCTCGCCAGTAGAATAGTTGCCGCTGGATCCACCGCTATCATAAAAATTAACCGTTGTGGCTGTGGGTATGTCAACGGTTGTTCCATTTAATGCAGCGTTAAGATTATATGACTGGGCAGCCAAGAACGAGGAACTAAACAGCAAGACTGCCGAAAATAGCGTTATCCTTATGTTTTTAACGAGTAGAGATAGTATCATAGTGGTAATAGTTTCAGATTTGGAAAAATGGTATTACGTAACCTACAGCTTATTCAAAAAATGCGCCATACTCTG
>Ga0265295_1008944_pt1 | contig 10939 bp, 7 predicted proteins | sample Munlansysbiofilm_FD_192503 | JGI IMG/M metagenome (GOLD analysis project Ga0265295, IMG submission 192503) | Leachate microbial communities from a municipal landfill in Southern Ontario, Canada - Methane capture system biofilm | ecosystem: Engineered > Solid waste > Landfill > Unclassified ... | reverse complement strand
GAAATCGGTTTACGCGGTTCTGTTCGCGGGCAAGTGCCAGTTGTGCGCCTATTCCTGTCCCCTGTCGAAGTGGCGCCAGGGGGAGGACAAATTCCACGGCGAGCCCCGGCTGCTGCTATGCACGAACCACCCGGCCTGCCCGGGCGAGCTGCACGAGGTCCTGCCCATCGAGACCTGCCGCAATTTCAAACCCAAACGTTGGGGCAGGATCTGCACCAACCCGCCGAAGCGTCGCGCCGTCGAGACCATGAACGAGTGCAACTCCGAGGTCCGCCGGATCCACGTGGGCAAAGGCCTCTTCGCGACCGTCGATGCCGCCAAAGCCCGCGACCGCAAGGCCTACGAACTCCACGGCGAGTACGCCTATCTCAACTTCCCCGAGGACCTGGCCCCCGAAGAGATAGGTTCGTAGTGACGCCGGGAGGCATTATCGTCTTGGGGATCGACGGCGCCTCGTGCAAGGTATGCTCTTACGGGCACACTACGAACACGCCATCCCCAAGGCGGCGCTCCACTCGACTTCGCTCAACCGGCCCCGGCGCGCCGCCCCGCGTCGCGGGCATCCTGCCCGCGTGTACCGAGCCCGTCCCGCCCTCGCGCCACCAGTAGCCATCGCGAATTGAGCGAGCGTCCCCGGAATTCCCCCAGAGCAGCGCCCCTGCCGCTATCGGAAGAGCGTCTTGAGGCCCAGGGCCAGAAGCGCCACCCCGTAAGCACCGATGACGGGAAGCACGAATAGGATGAACTGCCAATCGAAGTTCACCGTGAATCCGCACCCCACAAAGAACAGCGCCCACGCCCCCGAGGCCACCATCCACGCCCCGCTCTTCCGGCGGAGCCCCACCACCCCCACGCCCACATCGACCAGCACCATCGCCAGAACCAGAACCAGAACCCAGAGTGCCATGCATAGCCTCCCTGACTCGCCTTTCGCACAGAAAGAAGAAGAGCGAGCGACGATCGCGATCTCCTTTGTTCCGCGGGCACGCCAGAGGAACCGCCGCATACGTCTGGTGTCAATTCTCCTGCCTGGCAGAGCCGGCTCTCAGTTTGGCGACGACGGCGAGGAATTCGTCGGGACTGGAGAGGGGCGGCATTTCGGCGCGCCTGATGTCCTGGGCGAGGCCAACGTTTTGGAGGATTTTCAGGTCGCCCAGGCGCAACGCCCTGCCCAAGCGCGTGACGCGGCCCTGCTCGTCGATCCAGACGGTTTGTCCTCGGCTGGGTTGTACTGCCGCCAGGGATTGGCCCGTAAGGAAGAACCGGTCCATGTCCGCTGACTCATTGATCTCTGGGAGCTCCGGGAAATCGTGCCTGACAATCACATAGTCGAGCTGGTCGGGCAGCACGCCACCTGTGCGGATTTCGTATTGAATCCAGAGATCGCCGAAGCCGAAGGCGTGACGAAAAACTTTCCTTCCGACGACGGGCGTGACAAGTGAGACGGCCACACATGCCACAAACAGCCAGACGGCAACCGCGACGGCTCGGTCGAATACTCTCCAGACGGTGGACCAAGGGAATGTACGCCGCCATTTGAACATCGGATCGCTTCTCCCAATTCTTCTCGCAGTGGTCAATCCCGACGCCTCTCGATGTACATCGGAAGGACGCCCCAGGACCAAGGCATTTCCGCATCCCGTCGAAGCCCTGGGCTCCACTTGCACGGAGTCTCTTGTAGAACGGCGGGGGCGGAAAGGCAAGGAAAAGAACAGTATCTCGAATCTCGTTGTTCGTATCTCGCAAAGGGGCGCGCCGGGACGCCGCGTGAGACGGTACGGGTACATACCCGCCGACTCGTCACCGGCCTGGAGCGGATGCTACGGATAGGCCTTGTGCTCTCGTACGCAGCGACGGCGGTCCTCGCGGCTACCGGATGGACAGGCCCTCGGCGGCGAAGGTGTCGGCGTCGCGGAGGGTTCCGGCGGTGAATCCCTTGTGGAACCATCGCCTCCTCTGCTCGGAGGTTCCGTGGGTGAAACTGTCGGGCACGACGTAGCCGCGTGCCGCCTTCTGGATGCGGTCGTCGCCCACGGCGCTGGCGGCGTTGAGCGCCTCATCGAGGTCGCCGGCTTCGAGCAGGTTCACCCGGTCGGCGTGGTGGGCCCACACGCCGGCAAGGTAGTCCGCCTGGAGCTCGAAACACACCATATACTTGTTGAACTGCGTCTCGCTGAGCCTCGACCGCAGAGACATCACCTTCTCCGTGATGCCCAGAAGCGTCTGCACGTGGTGGCCCACCTCGTGGGCGATCACATAGGCCATGGCGAAGTCGCCGGGCGCGTGGAATTGCTGCTGCAATTCCTGGTAGAAGCTCAAATCGATGTACACCTTGCGATCGCCCGGCGCATAGAACGGACCAGTGGCCGAGCTGGCATACCCCGAGCCCGTCTGCACCGTGCCGGTGTAGAGAACCAGCTTCGGATACTCGTAGGTCCGTCCCTGCTGGCGGAACAATTCCGTCCAGACGTTCTCGGTCTCCGCCAGCACGACAGAGACGAACTGCGCCAGTTCATTCTCCTCGGCCGTCGGCACGTACGACGATGAGTCCGTCGACGCCTGCATCTGGAGCGAGTTCAGAAGCTGGGACGGGTTGCCTCCGAGGAAGTAGATGGCCAGGACGAGGATGAGCGTTCCGAGTCCGCCGCCGACCATGCCTTGTTTGACGGAAAGGCCCCGACGGTCTTCGACGTTTGAACTGGCGCGCCTGTCTTTCCAGCGCATGGTATTCTCCTTGTTCTACGAGCGCGAACCACCGCCACTCTGCCTGAGGCCACGCGGCCCCCCTGTCATCCCCCCCGTGGTGCGGACCACCTCACAGCGCGAGGTCGGTCAGGTCGGCGACCTTCTGTTTCAGCGCATCGTAGTCACGTAGGGTGTGCATCGCACACCGCCCCCTTTTTCCGCCTCGGAGTTGACGCACGCCTCCGAGCGTCGGAATCATTCTACGCCGGACAGAGTCTCATGAACAGGGAAAACGCGCGCGATTCCGCTCGCGGCAGAAGGACTCTGGGCCTCGGTTATCATCGCATCTCTTTCTGCCGGCTACAGGCACGTAGCGCAAAGCAACCTATGAGCATTGTACGGCGCAATGCCGGCAGCGTCAACGGACCACAGAACGTAATGGTGTCTATTCAACCCGCCCCGGCGTGCGTCCGCGTGGCGAGGGCGTCCCGCCCTCGCGTCCCCGCTCCCGTCACCACCCCCCCAAACCCAACCGCCCCCCAGCGATCCTCCCACCACCAGAAACCTATCGCGAATTGCGTAAGGCCTCCCCGGAATTCGTACGCCCGTCACCCCCGACGCCCAGGGCCGCTACCCCATCGCCCTCCCCGGCCAAACCGCCGTCCTCTGACAACGGACCAGGACCAGGATTCACAGATACTCGGAATATTGGGGATGGCCACATTGGTGGCGGTCCTGAATATGCTTACATAACTGCCTTTATATAAAATACTTGTGTCCATTCCGGGTTTCGTCCAAGACATGGCCCTTGACGAAGTGTATATATCTATGTATACTTTCTGTTGAACATCAAGTGTTCTTGAGCAAGTGACGATGATGTACATCTGGAGGCTGCGTTATGGCCTTGGTTGAGAAGAAACTGTTCAAGCATGGTGGAAGTTGGGCTATCGATCTACCCATGCGTTTCGCCAAGGAGCTTAAGGAGATGAGCGTCATAATCGAAGAAACGCCACAAGGCTTCCTTATCAAGCCCAAGACCGAGTTGGACGCTATGGAGGCGGACCCTCTCTTCCAACGGTTTGTAGAGGCCATTGCAGTGGATGCCATGAAGCATCCTGAGAAACTGCGCGACGCCCGCGACGTTTGGGACGATGAGTGGGTGGATCTGCTCAAAGGGGTAGACGTTGACGAAGTATAGGTATCTGCTCAAATACCATGCGTTCTACTATCGACGGATTCAGGCTCTCAAAGAACAGGTGAAGGAGCTTAGAGCCCGCCTGACCGAGACGGAATACTCCCAGCATGAAGTCGTCAAGTTCGCAGCTCGCGTTCGGCAAGCCGATCAAACCATTATTCCCCAGGACCCTGACAGAAAAGACTATCGGTTGACAGGGTTCCTCCGGAAGTACCGACGCTACAAACAAGGGCTACAGCGGTATCGTCTGTTCTTCTGCTTCTCCAATACGCCACCGATCATTCTGTACCTCTATCTGAATGACGAGAAGCATCTCCGTAAAGATGGTGACAGGAATGATCCCTATGCGGAGTTTCAGCGATTGGTGCACAGGGGCGTGTTTTCGCACGATCCTTCCGCCGCGACCATCCAGCAGTGGATCCACGATACAGACACTTAGGGGGCAGCTACATAGTACGTGGAGCCACTACATCTGCATACAGACGCCTATTCCCGGTATTCCCCCACAGCCACGGCGCAAGTATCATGCTACCCGTCACCGCCCCCGCAAACCCAGTCGCCTCCCAGCGATCCTCACGCCGTCAGAAGCCATCGCGAATTGAGTAAGCCGTCCCCGGAATTCGCCGAGTAGAGCGTCCCCAGAGTTGCAGCGCTCAACAAGTGCATGCAGTGGCTAACCGGCGGCCAAGAGCAGTCGCCTGACGGATCATCATCGGGCCGCTCGGAGGAGTTCGGCTTTTGCTTTGTGCACATCGTCGACCGCGTTGCTTAGCTGTGCACTCGTTTCTGCAACCAGTGCCTTCACGTACTCAACCCACCCCGGGACATCATGTGGATCGGCCGTCTCAAGGTGCTCAGCAATGGCGTCCAGTTCACGGGTAAACTCGTCGTATTCATGACGGAGGGCGCCATCGAAATTGCCGATACGCTCGAGGACAGTCTTCATTGGCCCCAGACCCGTGAGGTTCACGCTAAACGGCAGAGGGGACACCCAGGATGCCAGAGCATCAAGGAGGTGATCGATTTCACCACACAAGTGATCAGGCTTAAAGGCAGATCGAGTGGTGTCGTCTGCGGCGAAAGACCGCAGCTCTTTGGCGAGCTTGCGGGGATTGGCGTAAGAGGCCTTGACCGGCGCAAGTCGCTTGCGAAAGGCTGCGTATGCCCCCTCGCACTTATCGCAGATCGACTGGAGGTTATTCACGAGTTGGGTTCGGGTTCTGGTCTGCAGGCCTGGAACGAAAAGGAGAATCCGCTTGCAGGCGTTGATGATTTCACGGTTGAGTTCTATCCCGTACATATCAGGGTCCTCCAAGGGCGAAATCTGGGAAGCACCATATTGTGAACTTTCGCACTCTTCGTACTCTCCGCCTCGGAGTTCCCGCACACCTCCGGGCCTCGGAATCATGGCTCCATTATAGGCCGAGCATCGCCAAAAATACAACAGGAAATCAGAGCCGTTGCGCGCGGCGCCAGGATGGTGGGCGGTGCCCACCCTACGGCTCTCGCCGATCTGCCGGAGCGTCATCCCCTGCGATTGCAGATGCTTGACCAGATCGGCCGACAGATTCGCTTCCACCTGTTTCCTCTGTACGTCCAACGGATCGCTCCTGAACGGATTCTCACAAGCCCCACACCGGCGATTCGTGCGTGAAGCGTCGTACGTGAAGCGGGAAGCGTTGCGGCCGGAGGCCGCGTGTCTCGTATCTCGTCGTTCGTATCTCGGCAGGCTTGACGCGTGGGTCAGGAGCCGGCCCTACGGCTGTTCACGTTCTTGCCCGACGTGGACGCGGTTCGCTTATCCGCGTGTTGTCGCCACAAGGGGTCGTTCTTCAGGGTCTCCTGTATCCGCTCTTCTATCTGCTCGGCGGTCAGCCCGGCGTAGGCACGGGACAACTCCCTCCCGGCGCTTTCGCATGAAAGCCACGGCGTCAAACGTCTTCTTCATACCACACCTGTGCAGCGCAAAGCCATCGAGCGCATTGTAGGCTATCACCTGGGAAATGTCAACGGAAGGCGCATGGCGGGCTGCATGACGGCACTTGCGATCCGGCGTCCAGATCACCCCGATGTGCTGCGTTCGTAGTATCCCGGCGCGCCCAAATACCGACCTCGGGAAAACCAACCTGCGGCAACATCGGCCTCGCTTTCGAGCTTCTACTCTTGAGTCATTCGGGCTTGTTTCGGATGTCGGATTTCGATATTCGGGCTTCCGGAATGTGACCCGAGCGAACAGCGCACAAACGCTCACCCCCCTGAACTCCCCGAAGCAACCAATAATCAATGATCAATTCGTCGCCTACCTGGGAGAAATTGCCCGCCAGCGAATCACTACAAACCCGCTGCAGCGTCGGCCTTATCTTCGAGCTTCTACGAACGCCTCTGCGCTCAGCTCTGGGACTGGTCGAGGATGAGGTTCTTGACCTTCTGGCTGGGCAGGTTCAGGGCGCCGTAGGCGGCGGCCGCGGCGGCCCGCAGATCGGGATCGGTCTCGTCGGAACCGGTCAGCTCGTAGATCTGGTTGACGGTCGGATCGGCCAGGAGACTGCCGTGGAGCTTGGCCGAGTTGGCCAGCGAGGCAAAGGCCTCGATCCGGACGTCCATCTCGTAGTCGTCGCTGAGCGCGGCCTCGGCGATCGCCCGCTGGGCATCGGGACTGCTCAGGTAGGCCAGCGTCTGAGACGCGAGGACCTGGAGGTCGTGATTCTGGCCCTTGGTCGCGGCGATCAGGGCCGATTGCGCCAGGGAAAGGTCGATCACCGGGTTCCGGCTGACGCCCACCTTCAGCAGGGCCTCAACCGCTCGCATCGCGTATTCCTCCGCCAACTCGGCGGTCCAGTCGCCGGCGCCGGCCTGGGGGCCCAGTGCCTCGGCGAGGTTCTGCACGACCAGGCGGCTCTCGTTGAAGGCCTGTCGCGGTCCGGCGTTGGCGATGGCGATGGCAGCGGTGTACCGCACCGCCCGATCCGAGAAGGACAGGGCCTGGAGCATGGGCTGGGCCGGGCCGACGGTATAGAGCAGCGAATTCTCGCCGGCGTTCGTCGCCAGGGCCTCGGCCGCTCCCAGGGCGACCGCTGCATTCTGATCGTTGAGCCCGCGAAGCAGCGTCTGCTGGAGGTACTCGGGACCGGCAGTCCTGGCGTAGGTCAGCGCCGAAGCGTGCTGCGGGCCGAAATACTCAGGCATCGGCAGGCCCGTCGCCTCGGCCTTGAAGAACGCCGCAAGCCACAGCCCGATCGAAAGGCCAAACTGCTCGTCGGCCTTGAGCGACCATTCGCAGCAACGCATCGCCATCAGTTCGTTGAAATACGCCCGGTCCACTTCCTCTCGGATGAGGCGCTCGGCGTCGGGGTCCCAGAACCAGATATTGGCGAACGCCGGCCCCTCCTGCGGGGCCAGTGACTCGTCGTGGTAGTAGTACTTCTCGGCCAGTTGGAAGAACATCGCCGCAGCGGGGGCATTGCTCATCCGCGGATCGATCTTCTGGATGCTCTGGGCCGCCAGATTGCGGAGTTCGACCGAGGCGTCCTTTTCTACAACGTACTTCAGGTACGGCAGCGACTGCGGATAACCGATCTGCCCCAGCGCCCGGATGACCTCGGCCTTGACTGCGTCGTTCGACATCTGGAGCGCCGCTGTGAGGGGACGAATCGCGTTGCGGCCGATCTGCGGAAGCGCTTCGAGAAGGTTGTCCAGCTCATCGCGACGGGCGGGGTCGGCGATCGCGTCGAGCATGAAGGGGATCGCGTATTCGCCCGAGTCCTTCAGACGCCTGATGGCATTCATCTTCCCGCGGATCGTCGTGCTCAGCCGGGCGATCTCGTCGACGATCACCTGGGGATCGGATCGTAGCTCGAAACGCCCCTGTTCGATCACGCCCAGAAGCTGCTTGGCCAGCGACGCCAGCTCCGTGTCACGGGAGGTATCGACTACGCGCATCGCCAGATCGTACCCTTGTGGATTAGCCTGGCTCAATTCGAGCAGTCTCACTGGATCGGGATTGCTGTCGAGAATGGCCTGGGCATACCCTTTCGCAAGATCGAACCGCCCGATCTTGCAGAAATGCAGGTAATCGTTCCAGTCATCGGCGAGTGTCCGCTGCTGTGCAAGACTCGGGCCTGCGATCCAGATTCCGATAAGGAAAACCACGGCAACGGTTCGTCCGTTCAACATCGAGATGCCTCCCATACCCCTTTTGCCCAGATATAGGACCTGGCCCGGCGGCGGACAGCGGCAGGCACGGGCGATGAAGGCCCTGTCCTGCCGACCTCCACAGCCGGGCGGTCCGTCCCTTTCGAAGGCGGTTACAGCCAATAAGCCACTGTTGTATTCGGCCTTAATCATACGATTCTAAAACGAAATGGCCCTTCTGTCAACAAAAAACCCCTTTCCCAGCCTCCCCATTTCCATTGCATTGCCACACACCTCCCCTGTCTGCTTTCCTAATCTGGCTCCTGTTTCTGGCGTTTGGCCCGACTATCGGGACCACTGAACGCCAGACCGGGGCAGCAAACGCGATCTGGCCTGAAAATCCGTTGCACCCAAGCCCGCCTCCCGCAGGACACCGAAGCAAAGTCTCCCAGGCGTTGAAACCGGCCGATCCTCTCGATGGCATCCGGCCACCCCAGTGGCCCGAAATTGTAACTCCAGGCAGGAATACACCGCAACCGACTGATAATATAGCGAATCTGGGAAGGTTTTCCTTGATGTCCCCATATCGGACGTAGTAGAATCATGAAGCTGATTCTGTACACAGCGGCCGCTTCCGGTGACCGCTGGACCTGAGAGAGTGCATGGGTAAGTCAGTGGGTAGAGCGGCGTCAACTCTTCTGAGCAGCGCATGGTCTGGGTTACGAGACGGTCTATTTCGTCTCTCCGCTGGGGTTGCGCCGACGGACGAGGAAGGAGGTGATCGGGCAGATTCTGTTGTCTTCTCCCCGGCGAGACGGGACGATTCTCAGATTTGCACACGCGACAGGGACGCGTAAGGAGGAAGGGAACAAGGGTTCTGAAAGTTCATTCGGGGGGGAGGGCGTGCGGGCATGTTGTCCCGGCACATGAAGTTGCGTTCAACTGAAGGAGGACGGTCATGTTCAAGAAGCTTACATGGTTCACATTCATATTGGTGGCCCTGAGTATGGGCGCCGGTCTGGTCTACGGGCAGTCGGTGAGTATCAACTTCCAGCCAGCGAGCAGCGAGGAACCGAACGACTACCTGCCGGATTCCGGCCTGCTCTTCGGCGACCGCGGCAATGGCTTCAGCTACGGCTGGGACCGTGACACTACGGCCGACACACGCGATCGCAACAGCGACAACGCACTCGATCAGCGGTACGACACCATGATGCACTTCTCCAAACAGGGTGATGCAACATGGGAGATCGCCCTGATCGACGGGGAATACGATCTGTTCATCGTTTGCGGCGATCCCGGCAACACCGACCAGACCAACACGCTCGATGTCGAAGGCACTCTTGTGGCCGATATCGACGGGCAATCCGAGGGGGACTACTTCGACGAGCTCTGCGCGACGGTCGAGGTGATCGACGGCCGCCTGACGATCACGCCGGGTCCCGGCGCCAGCAACGCCAAGATCTGCTTCATCGACATCACATACGTCGGGCCGCCGAAGCAGCCCACACAGCCCAGCCCGGCAGACGGCGCCACCGACCAACTCTATGACGCAATCGTGCTGGAGTGGACTCCGGGCGTCTACGCCGAACTGCACAACCTCTATCTGGGCACGAGCCTTGAAGAGGTCGCCGCCGCCGATATCGACGCCGTCGTGATCGACGACGAGATCGACGTTGTCGATGTCAACGACATTGCCGACGCCAACGACATCGCTGAAGACGTCGTCGAGGAAGTGACAAGCAATGTTGTAGCCGTGGCACTGGAGACGGCCAGCTACGACCCCGGTCGGCTCGAATTCGGCCAGACGTACTACTGGCGCGTCGATGAAGTCAGCAGCGACCCCAACATCGGTGTGGTGCGAGGCGCCATCTGGAGCTTCACGGTGGAGTCGTACGGCATTCAGATCGTGAATGTCACGGCCAGCGCGTCCAGCGCCGAGAGCGCCGCGTTCGGACCGGAGAAGACCATCGACGGTTCCGGTCTGGATGAAAACGATCTGCACTCGGCCAGTGGAACCGCCATGTGGCTCAGCTTGGGTGCGGCCGACGAAGTGGTCTACATCGAATATGCCTTCGACAAGCCGTATCGTCTCGGCGAAGTCCAGGTCTGGAACTCGAACAGCGCGATCGAAGCCGCTTATGGCTATGGCCTCAAAGGCGTGACCATCGAGACCTCGATCGACGGCAGCACGTGGACGGTCTTCGGCGACGTCGAGTTGGCCCAAGCCCCCGGCGCTCCCGGTTATGCCGGTGACAGCCTCGATATGGCGGGCACTGCCGCCATGTACGTCCGCTTTGTGGCCAACAGCAATTGGGGCGGAGGGCCCAGGTACGGCCTGAGCGAAGTCCGCTTCTTCGCGATTACGGCCCCGATCGTTGCACAGAATCCGCAACCGGCTGCGGGAGCCGCTGAGGTGTCCGTCGATGCCACCCTGAGCTGGCGTGACGGTCTGTATGCCATCGCCTATGAGTTGTACCTCAGCAGCGACGAGGCCGCCGTCGAGGACGGCACGGCCTTCGTCGGCCTGCTGGACACCAACAGCTTCAACATTGCCTCGCTGGGTCTGGACCTCGCGACCACCTATTACTGGAAGGTCAACGCGATCCAGGATGCCAACGATCCGGCAGCACAGGAAGGCGACGTCTGGAGCTTCACGACACAGCAGTATTTCGTGGTAGACAATTTCGAGAGTTACACCAGCGACGACCTCACGAAGACGTGGAGCGACAATTGGAAGAGAACCGTCGGCAAGACGAGCATCTACCCGTCGACCGGCAGTCCCGTCATCGACCAGGAGGTTGCCAACAGTGGCAATCAATCCGTGTTCCTGGCTTATGACAACGCCAAGTCGCCGTATCACGCGGAGTACTATCGGGCCGTTTCCGGTCGAACCAACTGGAAGGCCAACGGCGCCCAGAAGCTCGT
>Ga0265295_1008942_pt1 | contig 10944 bp, 9 predicted proteins | sample Munlansysbiofilm_FD_192503 | JGI IMG/M metagenome (GOLD analysis project Ga0265295, IMG submission 192503) | Leachate microbial communities from a municipal landfill in Southern Ontario, Canada - Methane capture system biofilm | ecosystem: Engineered > Solid waste > Landfill > Unclassified ... | reverse complement strand
TTCTATAATGTCAAATACATCAGCAAATGAAAATTTTAGAATTCATCACTTTGATTGCACCCTTCGAGACGGCGGGTACTACAATGCCTGGGATTTTGATTCGGAGCTGATTACGGCATATCTCAAGGCCATGACTGCCCTGCCTGTGGATATGGTGGAAATCGGATTTCGGTCCATGCCCGGCAACAGCGGCAAATTCAAAGGCGGTTGTGCGTACTGTACCGATGCCTACATTAATACCTTGGAAGTTCCTAATGGCCTGCGCCTAGCAGTCATGATCAACGGTGATGACCTGGTCAATTATCCAGATGGGGTGCTTCAGGCCATTGACAGGCTGTTCGGTCCGGCGAACTCCTCGCCGGTTGAGCTGGTGCGAATTGCCGTTCATGTTCACAAGGTAGAAGTAACCCTACCGGCCATTACTAGGCTTAATGAGCTGGGCTATAAGACCGCCATAAACCTGATGCAGATCGCCGGGCTTTCCCGGGAGGAAGTGGAAAAACTTGCCAAAGTCTGCTCCGCCTATCCCATTGACATACTATATTTTGCCGACAGTTTGGGTAGTATGGTTCAGGACGACATCAATCAGACCGTTGCGGGCTTGCGCACCTACTGGTCTGGCGATTTGGGTTTTCACGCTCATAACAACATGGAGTGGGGGGTGGCTAATTGTATTAAGGCCATTGAGCAGGGCGTGACTTGGATAGATTCAACCGTCCTGGGGATGGGGAGGGGGCCAGGAAATGCTCGAACTGAATACCTAGCCATAGAAATGGAAACCCGTTTAGGTCGCAAAATTAACCATACTCCCTTGCTTGATCTGATTGCCAAATACTTCAAGCCCATGCAGCAAAAGTACGGTTGGGGGCCAAATCCGTATTACTATATGGCAGGGAAGTATGGTATTCACCCGACTTATGTTCAAGAAATGATAGGTGATGCCAGGTATGACGGTGAAGACATCCTTGCTGTCATCAACCATCTTAAAGAAACTGGAGGCAAGCATTATAGCATCGATAACTTAGAGGTGGCGCGCAATTTTTACACTGGTTCTCCGAAGGGTAGCTGGTCTCCTCGAGAGAGCTTTGAAGATCGCGATGTTTTAATATTAGGCACTGGGCCTGGAGCAAAATTTTATTGCAAAGCGTTAGAGAGTTATATCAACAAGCTTCACCCATTAGTTCTTGCTCTTAATACGCAAGATTCAATCGCCTCTAAATTGATTGATTTTCGCATTGCGTGTCATCCAGTGCGTCTTTTAGTTGACTGCAATTTGCATGTGCAACTTTCGCAACCTTTGATTGCACCTTATTCTTTACTGCCGTCAAATGTCCAAAATGCTCTGTCAGGTAAAAAAATATTAGACTTTGGTCTCCATGTGCAGGATAGAATGTTCAAATTTTATGACGAATACTGCATTGTTCCTACGTCGTTAGTCATGGCTTATGCGTTCGCCGTGGCTGCTAGTGGCGGAGCTCGACGCATTATGTTGGCTGGTTTTGATGGCTATTTGGGAGAAGATCCTCGAAATGATGAGATGAATGATGTGGTAAAGGAGTATCGACAAGCAATTGGTGCAGTTCCATTAATCGCAATTACTCCAACTCGTTATGATGTTCAGTGTGTCAGTATTTATGAGTTGCTGTCATGAGACAGAAAATCACTTGTTTCTTGCCGTGTCGTAAAGGCAGTGAAAGGGTGCCAAGAAAAAACATTATGCCTTTTGCAGGTCGGCCCAAGGGACTCATTCAGGTAAAATTGTTTCAGCTTTTGTCCTGTCAGCTAATTGACGAAATTGTGCTTACGACGAATGATGAAGAGATTGTTGAATATGCAAACGGGCTAAAGCAGAAGCGTATTATTATTCATTGTCGCGAAGAGTCTTTGTCTTCTAGTGATACAAGCACGGATCAGCTTGTTAGTCATGCACTATCGCTTATACCAGAGGGGCATATTTTGTGGACTCACGTTACCTCGCCGTTTATAACTGGAATCCATTATAGTAAAATAATTCGTAAATACTTTGAGATGCTTCAAGCTGGTTATGATTCGTTGATGACTACGACGCCTTTGCGTTCATTTTTGTGGATAAATGGAAAGCCAATAAATTATGACAGCAAATTTGAAAAATGGCCACGCACACAGACATTAACCCCTGTGCAAGAAGTAAATAGCGGTGTTTTTATTGCGTCTGCATGTATATATAAAAACGAAAATGATCGTATAGGCAGCGCTCCGTATCTTTATGAGATGGATAAACTAATAAGCCACGATATCGACTGGCCTGAAGATTTTTTAATTGCTGAATGCTTAGTAGAAAAAAAATTGTTAGCGCTATGAATATATCTATTTCAAATTATTCTACATTGATATTTGATTGTGATGGAGTTGTTCTTGACTCAAATAAAGTTAAAACCCGGGCTTTTCATCAGGCGGCTTTGCTTTATGGTAAAGATAAAGCTCAGGCATTAGTTGATTACCACCTAGTACATGGCGGCATTTCACGCTATGAAAAATTTGGATATTTCTTGAAGCACATTGTTGGTATAAAAGAACCATGTGAGGATGAATTGAATGAGCTACTTAAATCGTATGCAAAAGAGGTTTGGGAGGGGTTGGCTACTTGTAAAATTGCATGTGGCTTAAGGGAGTTAAGAAAAAAAACATCGAATAGTCGTTGGCTTTTGGTATCGGGGGGTGATCAGGAGGAGCTTCGCGGCCTTTTTTTTAAAAGGGAAATTGCGCATTTGTTTGATGGTGGGATATTTGGTAGTCCTGATGATAAAGAGCATATTTTGAAGCGAGAATCAGAAAATGGCAATATTCAGCGCCCAGCACTTTTTATTGGCGACAGCAAATATGATTACCTTGCTGCAACAAGTATAAATCTTGAATTTATTTTTGTAACAGGTTGGAGTGAGTTTGGAAACTGGATAGATTTTTTTAAGGATAAAGGCATCGTCAGCGTAGATAATATTAAAAATTTAATATAATTTAATAGCAGTATATGTAAAACTTAATGTTTTAATTAATAAATGCCTTCAAATTCATTAAAATCTTCAGCCGCCAGCGGGATATTCTGGAGTGCTGCAGAAAAATTTTCTGTTCAAGCGGGTCAGACAGTAATATTTATTGTCCTTGCGCGCCTGCTTATGCCCGAGGATTTTGGTTTGATTGGCATGTTGGCAATCTTCATTGCCGCATCCCAGACATTCGTTGACAGTGGTATGGACCAGGGTTTGGTCCAGAAGCAGAATCGGACAGGTGCTGATTACTCAACGGTATTTGTATTTAATTTTCTAGTCAGTCTGGGTCTGTACTGCCTGTTATTCGTCACTGCTCCTCTGATCGCAGATTTTTATGATCAACCCCAGCTTGTTTCTTTAACTAGAATTCTGACCATAAATCTGGTGGTCAATTCCCTGGCCATGGTACAAAGATCTAAATTGATTATAGATCTTAATTTTAAGTCGTTGGCAAGGGTCAATTTTGTTTCAGTCATCATCAGTGGCATGGTTGGAGTAGCTTGCGCCTACTCAGAGTTAGGTGTCTGGTCACTTGTTATTCAGAATCTTGTTCGGAGCAGTATGTCTGTTATCATGTTCTGGACAGCCACATCATGGAAACCGAGTATTGCGTTTTCAAAAAAATCATTTGATCAGTTATTTGGCTTCGGCTCCAAGCTGCTTCTGGCTAGTCTGTATGCTCAGACTTTTAACAATATTTATACGATTGTAATTGGCCGGGCATATACAGCAGCCGACCTTGGTTTCTATGACCGGGCTAAACAATTTGCTGAGCTTTCAGCTGGAACTGTAGGTTCGATTTTAAATCAAGCAACTTTTCCCATACTGGCCTCTTTGCAGCATGACCAAAAGCGCATGGTGTCGGCATACAGTCGACTCATCCGGATGACAGCGTTTGTGATTTTTCCGACCATGACCCTGTTGTCTTTGCTGGCGGAACCGTTGGTTTTGCTACTATTGACTGAAAAATGGCTGCCAGCCGTGGCATTGCTCCAGCTTATGTGCTTTGCACGGATATTTTACCCCATCAGTGCTTTGAACATGAATATTTTAAACGTCACTGGCAGGTCAGACCTTTTTTTAAAAGTCGATCTTTCCAAGCTTCCTTTAGTTGTGCTGGCACTGGTGATTACTATTCCCCTAGGGGTTAAGGCTATGGTTGTCGGTCACGTAGTCACCTCATTCATAGCCTTTTTCATCAATGCCTTTCTGCCTGGAAGACTTTACGGCTACGGGGCGATAAAGCAACTTAAGGATATGCTTCCCTTTATTGTGTCCACAATACTCATGGCTGGGATGGTTTTTTTGTTCATCTCTATGTTTGAATCACTGGTAATGAAGCTTGTTGTTGGAGGAGTCTCAGGCCCGGTAACATATTTGCTTGTCAGTTGGTTGATGGGGGTCCGGGAGCTTGATGAGGTCAAGGAAATTGTGCTTAACTTTCTGAAAAGAAAGAAATAAAGGTTCATCAACATTTGATGTGGGATTCATGAAAGAAGTTGCTTCGAAAATATGCATAAGCCTTTAGGGCGAAACTCTTTTATTTTCAGAAAGTTCATCCGGATTATATATGTTTTTGTGCCTCAAATTTTTTGGGCATATACTTCACTCAATGTTCAGTCAGTACTGACCAATGCCAAACGTAGCGTTTTGATAATTTTTCAGAAGCAGTAATTAAATGGTTAATTTCGATGATAATTAGTAAAAATCGCCAATTAGTAACATATATCTTGTTCGCTTATAATCAAGAACGTTTTATACGCGATGCTGTAAATAGTGCTTTTGCGCAGACGTATCAACCGTTGGAGATTATTTTGTCAGATGATTGTTCAGCAGATCAAACTTTCAATATAATGCAAGATATGGTTGCAGCGTATAGGGGCCCTCATCGCGTTCGGTTGGTGAGAAATTCCAAAAATTTAGGAATTTTTGCCCATGTGCTTGCACGCGGTAAAGAATCTAATGGTGAAATTGTAGTCGTTGCAGCCGGAGATGATGTTTCAGTTCCAGAGAGGACAGAATGTCTCGTTGATGTTTTCGAAAATATGAGTGAAGTGTATGCCGTATTTTCAAGTGTAAAAATTATTAATGAATTTGGTCACATTATTTCGTCGTCTGTCCAGCGGCCATTAAATGTTTCTCGCCCTGTGATATATATAAAAAATGAGAGTGATTTGAATGTAATTCAGGGTTGTTCTGCTGCTTATAAAAAGAGCGTTTTTTGGTTGCCGCTTTTGAATTCGCGTTATGAATTTCCTGAAGATATCGTGTTCTCATTTTATATAAATATTATGGGATGGAAAATAGAACGAGTGCAAAGAGATTTGGTTTTTTATAGATGCTCAAATAATTCAATTAGTAATAAGCCGAACAGTTTTATGCCTGCTGAAGATGTAGAAATTACAATCTATGAAAATCATATCCGTAATAGGGAAATGCTCGCGGCGCTTTCATATTTATCTCTTTCTGGTTTAAAGTTTGATTTGTTCGATCAAAAAAAATTAATGAAAGCAAAAATACTTTCAGATGTAGTTTTATTGTGGCCAAAATGTTCAATATTCAAGCGAATATGTATATTTTTTTCAAAGTTACGATATTTTGATTATAGAATGCTGAAATGGATGTTTCTTCGGATGTTTGGCAATTTTCCTAGCTATCAGCCCAGGTTGTTTCTGTCAAAATTGTTAAACAAGCTATTATTTAAGTATAAAACTTTTTAGTACATGAACATAAAATAATATTTTAATATATGCTTAGAATGTAGCAAGCGATATAGTGCTTATAAAATTTTTCAGACTTTGAGAGTCGCATTAATGTATTATGTTGAGGATTTCATATGAAAATTTCCATAGCGCTCGCAACATATAACGGTTCTAAATATTTAAAAAAGCAACTTGATAGCTTTGTACATCAAAGTCGACTCCCTGACGAGTTGATAATATGTGATGATTGTTCTGTTGATGAGACAGATAAGATTGTGCGCGAGTTTATTAGTGAGGCGCCATTCACTGTTCTGTATTTTAAAAATAATAAAAATTTAGGGTATGCAAAAAATTTTGAACAAGCCGTACTTTATTGTAGCGGAGATATTATTTTTTTTTCAGACCAAGATGATGTTTGGTACAAAGATAAAATCTTTAAAATCGAAGATGCCTTTTTGAGCAATCCTGATGCTCTTCTTGTGATGCATGATGCGGATATCGTATTGCATAATGCAGACAAGACAGGATTTACTTTGCAGGGGCAGACTAAATCGTTAGGGTTGAAGCTAGAGAGAGATTTTGGATTAGGGTGTTGTATGGCTTTTAAGCAAGAATTAGTCGCCATATCTATGCCATTGCCGTTTAATTATTCGTTGCACGACGTGTGGTTAAATACAATGGCTATCCATCTTCATAAAAAAATAATTTTGCCCGATGTTTTGTCTTTTTATAGGCGTCATGGTTTAAACACCACCGCATGGATTGCTGGATCGTGTAAAAAATTAAGCCATTTTGATTTGCTATATGCGTGGTTCAGTAAAAGTTCTTACGAATCTTGTCTGAGAAGATATAAAGATGTTATAGAGATTAAAAAACGTTTAAATAAATTTAATTTACAAAACAAGAATATTTATTCTGAAAATTCTGTTAATAATGAAATTCGTGCTATCTCTCTCAGGCTTGGAGTGTTTCGTACAAGTCGAAAATACAGGTTTGTTTGGGTTGTATATGTTCTTTTGCGTGGTGATTGTTACCCCTTTTTTACAAATTGGAAAAGTTTTTTGAAAGACTTAATTCGCATTTGAATAGGAGTGGTGATTATGGTCGATATACTTATGGCTACATACAATGGAGAGAAATATGTCAAAAACCAAATTTTATCCATTTTGCAACAAACATATGATAACTTTCGCCTTCTCATCCGCGATGATGGTTCTTGTGACAATACCGTCAATATTGTTCGGGAGATTTCGAAATTTGATTCAAGAATTTGCTTGATCGAAGAGGGTGCTGGCCAAAGTTTAGGGCCTGGGAGGAATTTTTTGGGTCTCTTGGCTTATGCTACTTCTGACTATGCCATGTTTTGTGATCAAGATGATATCTGGTTTGAAAAAAAATTGGAGATTCTTGTACACTTTGCAGAGAATCATTTTGATCCATTGATTCCTAGTTTAGTATATTGTGATGCGTATGCATATTCAGATATCGATGGTGTGATAGATATAGAAAGTGTCTCAAGGCTTCATGCCAAAAAGCTTCATGAATTCATTTTTTTTAATGCGGGGTATCAAGGTTCTTCTATGCTGTTTAGTGCTGCTTTGATATCTAGCGTAAATAATTATAAAGCAAAATATGTTTATATGCATGACGATATAATTTCGCTATTCGCTCATGTTTTTGGGTGTGTTTATTTTGTAAATAAAAAATTAATGCTTTATAGGCAGCATGAATTAAATGTTACTGGTAATATAAAAAATAATTTTTCGAACAGAATTAAAAAAATAATCTCCGGAAAATCATATGTTTTAAATAGATGCCATTACGAAGAAAAAAAATCTTTTTTCGAGGCATATGAGAGTATGCTGTCTGACGAAGATAAAAAAATTTTTGATTTTTATATTGAATTTCCCTTTATGTCGCGTAAAAATCGTCTAAAAAAAGCTTGGATATATCGCTGTAGTTATGGTGGAAATAGATTCTTTCTGTTGCTTAAAATATTACTTCAGAAGCCGATCTCGTGATTACAATTCTTACTCCTGTCTTTAATCGTGCGCATACTCTTCGCCGTTTATTTCAAAGTTTAGAAACCCAGACAGATTCGAATTTTGAGTGGCTTGTGGTTGACGATGGCAGCACGGATGATACTCCGAGTCTACTGCTTGAGTTTGCTTGTTCGGGTTCAGTGCGTATGCGTTCGGTTCGTCAGCAGAATTCCGGTAAGCATGCGGCAATCAATATCGGGGTCCGCGAAGCTCGTTCCGAATGGATATTTATCGTGGACAGCGACGACGCCCTTACCCCTGACGCTGTCTGGGCTGTATCTCAGGTCGTCAAAGCGGAAGAGGGATATACTGGATTTTGTTTTCGTAAGGCTTTTTTTAATGGAGGCATGATTGGTTACTCCAATCTCGGCAGTGAGTCGAGGTCTTTCCACCCCACAGAGGCCGGCCGAATTTTTCGCGGAGATTTAGCCTACATTTTCATGCGCGAGGCTATGCTCAGGCATCCCTTTCCTGTGATACCCGGCGAAACCTTTGTTCCGGAGCTATACATCTGGAATCGGATTGGTGACGAGGGTGATATCCTTTTTTTTCCGGACAAGATCATTTACCTTTGTGAATACCTACACGACGGATATACCGCTAATTTTATTGCCAATCTGCGCCGCAACCCACAAGGCTTTCTTCTCTTTTATGCGACACAGATTCATCGTGAGTCCCGTTGGCTAAACAAGGCCAAGTGTCTTGTCCGCTGTCTGCAATGTTTGGGCAGGCTTGCAGCAACAGGGGGCCGCGCGTGAGAATTCTATTTGTCATCACTGGCTTGGGGCTTGGGGGCGCAGAGCGCCAAGTTGCAGATGTGGTCGACCGTTTGACGGAAAAAGGACATGTTGTTGCTGTCGCTTTTCTCACAGGTCGTGCCCAAGTGATACCTGCTGCACCTTCCGTTGGAGTGCATGCGCTGAATATGTCCAAAACGCCTTGGGGGTTCCTTAGGGGATATTTCCGGTTGCGGAAACTGATTCGATCTTTCCGGCCTGATGTGATCCATAGTCACATGGTTCACGCCAATCTGCTGTGTCGTTTGGTGCGTTTGTGTGTTTTCATGCCTCGTCTGGTGTGCACTGCCCATAGCACCAACGAAGGCGGGCGGCTGCGTATGTTTCTCTATCGGTTAACGGATGGTTTGGCCGACATTTCGACCAATGTAAGCCATGAAGCTGTGACGGCCTTTGAAGCGTTGGGGGCGGTTCCCCTAGGTAGAATGCTGGCCGTGTCCAACGGTATTGACTGTGAGTGTTTCCGGCCCGATACCGCGACGAAACAGGAGGTGCGTCGCACGGCCGGCATCGATGGTAAACAGCGGATCATCTTGGCTGTTGGACGTTTTGACCTAGCCAAGGATTATCCCAACTTGCTCCACGCTTTTGGGCAGGTTATCAATAAAATACCGGAGGTACGGCTCTGGATTGCCGGCGATGGGCCTTTGAGGTGCCGAATGGAAGGGTTGAGCAATGAACTTGGCTTGTCCGGCACTGTGAGCTTTCTTGGGGCGCGGAATGACGTCCCAAATTTGATGCGGGCTGCGGATGTATTCGTACTGTCTTCGGCGTGGGAAGGGTTGCCTTTGGTGCTTGGAGAGGCGATGGCGTCATCATTGATTGCGGTGGCTACGGATTGCGGTGGGGTGCGTGAACTCCTCGGAGATGCTGGATTTCTCGTCCCGCCTCGTGATTCCGAGGCCTTGTCTCTGGCTATGGAAAAATCTCTTGCCCTCTTGCCTGAAGAGGCGCTGTGCTTGGGGTGCAAGGCCCGTGAGCGAATCCTGGCGCAATACAGCTTGGAAAAGACGGTCGAAATGTGGGAGCGAATTTATGTTAGTCCACTTCCTTTGTCTGATGAAAATCGATGAAGTTCATCAAACTCTCGCTTAATTAAGATCGATTATGAAAATAGCCTTCTTGTCTCATCTCGACCTCAATCTTTACCTCTTCCGTCTGCCTATTATGCAGGCCTTGATCGAACGCGGGCATGAAGTTGCTGCCTTGTGCCCCAAGGGAGATGTGTTCGCCCGCTTTGCTGAACATGGGATCGCGGCTCTGCATTACGATATCGACAGATCCAGCCTCAATCCTTTGAGGGAATATCCTGTTATTGGTCATTTGGCGTCCATGTTGGGTCGAATCAGGCCGGATATCCTGCATACCTTTACAGCAAAACCGAATATCTACGGCACATTGGCGGGCCGCATGGCGAGGGTGCCGGTGATTTACAATCTTGTCGAGGGGCTGGGCTCCTTTTACGTTGAAGATTCCCTACGCAACCGCTGCATCCGTGCATGCATGGAGAGCCTTTACGCCATAACATGCCGGCTGTCCGATAGCACAGTTTTCGTCAACCGGGACGATGCCGATCATTTTCGATCCCACAGGCTTGTTCCACAACACAAGATGCGCATCATTCGTAGCGTGGGGATCGACACGCAGGTCTTCAAGCCTGGAATTCATGATGTGTCCGCTGTTCGTCGTGAGCTCGGGCTCGTTTCCGCGTCCCGTGTCGTGCTTATGGTCGCCCGTGCCATTTGGCACAAGGGGTTGGCGGAATACATCGACGCGGCGAGAAGGTTGCGTGTCCAGTATCCCGATGCGGTCTTCCTTTTGGCTGGTGACGTTGACCAGGGGAACCCTTCTTCGGCGACGCGCGAATTTCTGATGAATCAGCCGCATGTCCGCTGGCTCGGCCCAAGGGCCGATATTGCGGAACTGACCGCCTTGTGCGACGTGTACGTGCTGCCCAGCTACAGGGAAGGAGTACCCCGGACGCTGCTCGAAGCCGCGTCCATGTCCCAGCCCATCGTGACCACCGATACGGTTGGATGTCGGGAAGTGGTCGAGAACGGTATGAACGGGATTCTTGTCCCCGTGCGCGACAGCGAGGCACTGGCTCGCGGCATTGCGACCCTGCTCGATGATCAGGCCCTGCGGGAGCACATGGGCAGGGCAGGGCGGGAAAAGGTGGTGCGCGAATTCGACGTGCGGCATGTGGTACGGCAATATCTAGAACTGTACGGGGTGAGTTGATGCGCAAACCTGATGACGCAACGGGGCGTGTCGAAGGAAGGAGTAAGGCCGTCTGGGAGATGTCGGACAACGGTGAGTTGGTGCTCGCCCTGGCTCTTGGTTTTCTTCTGAACGCGGCCATTCGCCTGATCGAATT